>Ga0209382_10007625_pt1 | contig 13723 bp, 14 predicted proteins | sample SoiMetdeltSBSDD5_FD_187599 | JGI IMG/M metagenome (GOLD analysis project Ga0209382, IMG submission 187599) | Bulk soil microbial communities from a Populus tree surrounding site in Tennessee, USA - Soil MetaG P. deltoides SBSDD5 (SPAdes) (version 2) | ecosystem: Environmental > Terrestrial >... | reverse complement strand
TCGCCATGCCGCACCTGAACCGACAGTGCACGGTACGGATCGCGGCCATCAACGCGGCCCTGGCCGGCTGCCGACCCGAGTACTTCCCCGTGGTCCTCGCGGCCTGGGCGAGCCTGGCCGAGGAAGGGTACGCGAACAAGGGCATCTGGCAGAGCACGACGGGCTCGGCGCCGTTGCTCGTCGTGAACGGTCCGATCCGCGAGGAGATCGGCCTGAACTGCCGCGCCGGCGTATTCGGCCCCGGATTCCGGGCGAACGCGACGATCGGCCGCGCGCTGCGGCTGACCGCCATCAACTGCTTCGGTCTCCGCCCGCAGCAACTCGACCAGGCCACCCAGGCGACGCCGGCCAAGTACACCGCGTGCATCGGCGAGAACGAGGAGGACAGTCCGTGGCCGGGGTTCCACACCGACCACGGGTTCGCCGCGTCCGACAGCACGGTCACCGCGATGTCGGTGCGCTCGGTGATCCACATCGAGGCGCGGCACACGACCGTACCCGAGCAGCTCGGCCTCGACCTGGCGGGCACGCTGTCGCGTACCGGCTCGCTCGTGCACGAGACGATCAGCGGCTGCCTGGTCCTCGGTCCCGAACACGCCGCGGTGTTCGCCGGAGCCGGCTGGAGCAAGTCCGACGTCCGGCAGTTCGTCTACGAGCACGCCGGCCGTACCCGCGCCGAACTCGCCGCGGTCGGCAAGGACGCGATATCGCGTAGTACCCGCTGGCGGCTGCCGGCCGACCATCCGGACGCGATGCCCGACGACCGCGGAAATTACGTGCGGGTACTCAACTCGCCGGAGGCGCTGCTCGTCGTGGTGGCCGGAGCCGGCAACGCCGGGGTCTCCGCGGTGGTGGAGACCTTCGGCCCACGGGGCGGCCCACCGCCGGTCACCCGCATCGACACTCCACAGAGGACGGCGACAGATGGGCAATGACGAGATAGAGAAGGCGCTGCAGGGGCTTCGGGACACGCTGGCAACCGACGGGTACGAGCTGGTCTGGTCCATGGAGGACGGGGACCGGATCGGGATCCGGGTGGTCCCCGGCTCCGAGGCCTGTGCGGACTGCCTGGTTCCACCGGAGCTGATGCGGTCCATTGTGGACGATGAGCTCGGCACGACCCCGTACCGCGTCGGAAGCATCACCCTGCCGTGATTGTCGAGCCCAGCCGGACCACGCCCGTGTACGGCGAGTTCGATGTCGTCGTCGTCGGCGGCGGTCCGGCGGGACTGATGGCCGCCACGGCCGCCGCCCGCAGCGGCAGGTCGACGATCCTGCTCGAGCGGTACGGCTTCCTGGGCGGCGCCGGTACCGCCGGGGGGCTGTCCACGTTCTGCGGCCTGCACGCCAAGGTCCATGGTGAGCACCGTCGGGTGATCCACGGTCTGGCCGATGAGCTGCTCGACCGCCTGGAGAAGCTGGACGGCGTGGCGCCGCCGCACCTGACCATCAACGACGGCATCACGGCTCAGGCGTACGACATCTCCACCTACAAGATCGCCGCCGATGAGCTGGTGGTGGGCTCGGGCGCGAGAATCCTCCTGCACACCCTCGCCGTCGGAGTGGTGATGGCGGACGAGGACCGCATCGACGCGGTGCTCGTCGAGTCCAAATCCGGACGCGCCGCGGTACGCGGCCGGATGTTCGTCGACGCCTCCGGAGACGGTGACCTCGCGGCCTGGTCGGGGGTCCGCTACGAGAAGCTGGACGAGCTGCTCTATCCGTCATTGATGTTCCGGATCAACGGGGTGGACGCGGAGGCCGCCGGCGAGGCGCCGTGGCGGACGGTCGAGCGGCTCATGACAGAGGCCGAGCAGGCCGGTACCCACCGCTTCCCGCGCAAGCGGCCCATCGTCCGTCCACAGCGCAACCCGCTGGAGTGGCGGGCCAACCTCACCCAGCTCAGCAACCTCGACGGCAGCCCGGTCGACGGTACCGACGTCGACCAGCTGACCCACGGCGAGCTGACGGGCCGGCAGCAGATTCTCGACGCCTTCGCCTTCATCCGGGACCACACACCCGGCTTCGACCGGTCGTACGTCGTCGACATCGCGCCCCAGATCGGCATCCGCGAAACCCGGCGGATCGTCGGGCGCTACCAGCTCACCGAGGACGACGTGCTGGACTGCGCCGACTTCGACGACACGATCGGGGTCAACGGCTGGCCGATCGAGGCACACGTGGCCGGCACGGTCGAGTTCCTTTGGCAGCGGATCCCGAGAGGGTTCAACCAGTTGCCGTTCCGGATGATCGTGCCGGAGCGCGTGGACAACCTGTACGTCATCGGTCGGTGCGCGTCCATGACCCACGGCGGCCAGTCCTCGGCCCGGGTCACCGGTCCGTGCTTTGCCATGGGCGAGGCGGCCGGCACCGCCGCGGATCTCGCCCTGTCCGCCGGTGTAGCCGGTGGCGCGGTGAACGTCGCCGGGCTGCAGCGGCGGCTCGAGCTCGGCGGCGTCTACCTCGGCCGGGACGCCCGACCGTGACTGCGCTGCGCAGCAACCTCGAACCGGGTACCACACCCTGGGCGATGCGCCGTGCACAGTGGACGGCCCTGGGGTTGACCGAAGAGGACTTCGAGAAACCCAAGATTGCCATCGTGAACAGCTCGTCCGGCCTGGCGAGCTGTTTCAGCCACCTCGACGGCATCGTGGGACCGCTGCGGGAAGCCATCCGCGATGCGGGTGGCGTCGGGTTCGAGGTCCGTACCGCGGCACCGAGCGACGCGATAACGAGCGCCGGCGCGGCCGGCCGGTACATCCTGCCCAGCCGGGACCTCGTCGCCAACGACGTCGAGGTAGCCGTCGAGGGGGCGTTGCTCGACGGCATGGTGTGCCTGTCGTCGTGTGACAAGACCACGCCGGCGCACCTGATGGCCGCCGGGCGACTGAACATCCCGACCATCGTGGTCGCCTGTGGCTACCAGCCGTCGGGCCGCTGGCGTGGCGAGGACGTCGACTTCGAGGACGTATTCCGCTACGCCGGACACGTCGTCGCGGGCCGGATGTCCATCGAGGACCTCGCCGAGATGAGCGCGTGCGCGGTCACCGGGCCCGGCGTGTGCGCCGGGATGGGTACCGCGAACTCCATGCACATCGCGGCCGAAGCGCTCGGCATGGCGTTGCCGGGCAGCACACCGGTACTCGCGAACAGCCCCCGGATGTGGCAGGCCGTCGCGGAGGCCGGCCGCCGGATCGTCGAGATGGTCGCGGCGGATCTGCGCCCACGCGACATCATGACGCCGGGAGCGTTCCGCAACGCGGTCATCGCGATCCTCGCGATCTCCGGCTCGGTGAACACTTTGAAGCACTTGCAAGCGGTCGCGGTCGAGGCCGGCTGCGAGGTCGACGTCTACGGCTTGTTCGAGCAACTCGCGAGCGACGTGCCACTGCTGACGGCGGTGAAGCCGAACGGTCCGCACGGTATCGACGAGTTCGAAGCGGCGGGAGGAGCCCGCGCCCTCCTGTACCGGCTGAGGTCGCTGCTGGACCTCGACCGGCGTACGGTCGCCGGCTCGACCGTGCGCGAGGTCATCGACGGCGTCGAGGTGGCCGGTGCCGCCGTCATCCGGCCCGTCGACGACCCGTACGCCCGACATCCGGGCATCGTCATCCTCCGCGGCTCGCTCGCGCCCGGCGGTGCGGTGGTGAAACGCACGGTCGCCGACGACGGACTGCGGCGGTTCACCGGCCCCGCCAAGGTGTTCCACACGCGACAGGAGGCGCTTGCCGGGATCCGTACCGGTGCGGTCGAACCGGGTCAGGTCGTCGTGCTCACCGGGCTGGGCCTGCGCGGCGCACCGGGCATGGGACTCACGTCGGCGGTCGTCTTCGCCATCGACGGCGCGGGGCTCGGTGAGCGGGTCGCCGTGGTGACCGACGGGCAGATGTCGGGCTTGGTGAACAAGGGACTCACGGTCGGCGAAGTGAACCCGGAGGGCGCCGTCGGCGGTCCGCTGGGCCTGGTGCGCGACGGCGACACCATCCGCATCGACGTGGACACCCGCACGATCGACCTCGACGTACCGGACGACGTGCTGGCGGAGCGGCGGGCGCGGCTACCGGCGCTCGAGGCGCCCGCCGGCTGCGGGTGGCTGTCGGTCTACGCCCGGACGGTACGACCGCTCACCGAGGGCGCCACCCTGGGTTCAGACAAGGCCGAGTAGGCGGGCCGCGTTGTCCTTGAACAGTCCGGGTTTGACCTCGTCCCGCAGCGAGGTCTTCGCCAGGTCCGCCCTCCACCGCTCGGGCGTCAGCACCGGAAAGTCCGTACCGAACAGCACCTTGTCCTTCAGCAGGGTGTTCGCGTACTGCACCAGGATCGGCGGGAAGTACTTGGGCGACCAGCCGGACAGGTCGATGTACACCTGCGGCTTGTGCACCGCCACCGCCAGCGCCTCCTCCTGCCATGGGAACGACGGATGAGCGAGCACGATCGGCAGGTCCGGGAAGTCCACCGCCACGTCGTCGACGAACATCGGGTTGGAGTACGCCAGCCGCACTCCCCCTCCCCCGCGCTGCCCGGCGCCCGATCCGGACTGTCCAGTGTGGAACAACGCGGGCAGGCCGGCTTCCTCGATCACCTCGTAGAGTGGGTACGCGAGCCGGTCGTTCGGTTGGAACGCCTGGATGCTCGGATGGAACTTGAAGCCGCGTACGCCGAAGTCCTCTATCAACCGCCGCGCCTCCCGTACCCCGGCCGCGCCGCGGCTCGGATCGATACTCGCGAACGGGATGATGATGTCCGCGTTCTCCGCGGCGCGGACGGCCACCTCCTCGTTCGTCGGTCGCGCGGGATCCTCCGGCCGATCCTTGACGTCGACGATGAACGTCACCGCGGCCATGTTGCGCTCACGGTAGTAGGCCGCCAGCTCGTCGACGGTGTAGCTGACGGGCTGCGTCTTGAAGTAGCTGGCCAGTTCGGTGACCTCGGCATCGACGGTGGTCGCGGGAGCGGAAACCGAGCGATGAACGTGGGTGTGCACGTCGATGGCGACGATCCGGTCGAGGTCGATGCTTCGTGCGGGTGAGGCGGGTGAGTCGGTCACGGTTGCAGACTTTCATGCTGACAGGATCGTTGACAACAATTTCGAGCCGTGCCTAGTCTGTGCCAACCACCGGGAGCTGATGGATGAAAGCCATCGTGTGCGTGCCAGGCGGCGTCGAGGTCGCCGACGTGAAGGACCCGGTGCCGGCCGCCGGTGAGGTCGTGGTGGCGGTCGAGGCGTGCGGGCTCTGTGGATCCGACGTGCACACCATAGAGCTGGGGTTCACCGCGGACGGTCAGATTCTCGGCCACGAGTTCGCCGGCCGCGTGGTGGAGGTGGGTGCCTCGGTCGGTACCGGCTGGATCGGCGAGGCGGTCGCGGTCGATCCCATCGGCTCGTGCGGCTCGTGCCGCGCCTGTACCCGCGGCGTGCCGTTCGGCTGCCGAGCCGTGCCGAACCTGGGGATCACCGCACCCGGCGCGTACGCGCAGTACGTCGCCGTTCCCGAACGCCAGCTGGTCCGGCTACCCGGCGAGCTTCCGGTGGAGCAGGGTGCCCACGCCGAACCGCTCGCGGTCGCCCTCCACGCGGTGGACCTTGCCCGGGTGGGTCCCGGCGACTCGGTACTCGTCTACGGCGTCGGGCCGATCGGACTGAACGCCATCATGGCGCTGCGGCTGGCCGGCGTCGACCGCATCGTGGGCGCGGGCCGGTCCGCGGGCCGCCGTGCGGCCGCAGCCGCGGTCGGTGCGGACGCGGTGGTGGACACCCGCGAGACGAGCATCGCGGACATCGGCGCACGGTTCACCGCTGTGCTGGAGTGCTCCGGCGCGCCGGGCGCGTTTGTGGAGGCTCTGGACGTCCTGGAACCGGGTGGCAGCTACGTCGAGGTCGCGATCACCGCCGAGACGGCACCGGTACCGCTGCTGCGGCTCGTCGTCGACGGCGTGACCATCGTCGGCAGCTGTGCCTTCGACGCCCCGACATACGCGCGCGCGGTCGAGCACATCGGCGCCGGCCGGGTCCCGGTGGCTTCGCTCGTCAGCGAACGCGTGGGACTCGAGGCGACCCCCGAGGCACTGGTCCGGCTGCGTACCCCGGGCGACCTGGTCCGGGTGCTCACCCGGCCGTGGGACCAATAGGAGTCCACAATGGACGAGTTTGCCGGACGAGTAGCCGTCGTCACCGGCGCCGGTAGCGGCATGGGCAAGGCGTTCGCCAAGCGCTTCGCGGCAGAGGGCATGAAGGTCGTCGTCGCCGACATCGAGACGGATGCGCTCGCGCGGACCGTCGAGGAGCTGCGCGCCGACGGGGTGGCCACGATCGGCGTACCGACGGACGTGTCCGATGTGGACGCCGTCCGGCACTTGGCGGACGTGGCGAGCGAAGAGTTCGGCGACGTACACCTGCTGTGCAACAACGCCGGCGTCGAGGGATACCTCGACGGTCCCGTCTGGGAGGCCACGGCCAAGGACTGGAGGTGGACGTTCGGGGTCAACTACTGGAGCGTGGTGTACGGCCTCGAGGCGTTCGTGCCGCGGATGCTCGCGCACGGTCAGCCGGCACACGTGGTCAACAACGTGTCGATGACCGCGGTCATCGCACCGGGAAACCTGTACGGCATCTGCAAGCACGCGGTCCTGGCCCTGACCGAGGTGCTCGCCCGTGACCTGCGCGAGCGGGACGCCCGGATCGGCGTCACCGCCCTGTGCCCGGGCACGATCGCGACGAACCTCTTCCACGGCAGCCGCAACCGACCCGAGCACCTGCGCAACGAGCACGAGATCCCGCAGGAGGGCCGGGAGTTGCGGGACCGGATGCACGCCCGGCTGGCCGAGGGCATGTCACCCGCCGAGGTGGCCGACAAGCTGGTCGACGCGATCCGGGCCAACGCGCTGTACCTGCTCACCGACCACGAATGGGATGAGCTGATCGTCGACCGGCACAACGCCATTCTCGCCGGCGTGAGCCAGCAATGACCGGAGGATTCGAGGACAAGGTCGCCGTCGTGACCGGAGCCGCCGCCGGGTTCGGACTCGCCGTGTCCACGCGCCTGACCAAGGAAGGTGCCCGCGTGGTCATGGTGGACCGCGCGGCCGATGCGTTGCACGAGCGGGCCGCGGCGCTCGCCGGCGCCGTGCCCGTCGTCGCCGACGTGAGCCGGGAAGCCGACGTCGACTCCTATGTGGACCGAGCCGTCCAGCACCACGGACGGGTGGACCTGTTCTTCAACAACGCCGGTATCGAGGGCCGTTGGGCTCCGATGACCGAGCTGTCGGTGGACGAGTTCGACTCGGTCATGGCGGTCAACACCCGGGGCGTGTTCCTGGGTCTGCGGGCGGTGCTGCGGGTGATGAAGCCGCAGGGCTCCGGGGCCATCGTCAACACCGCCTCGATGGCCGGCATCCGCGGCGGACCCACCAACGCGCCGTACGTCGCCTCGAAGCACGCGGTCGTCGGCCTGACCCGCTGCGCCGCGCTCGAGGGTGCGCCGTACGGGATCCGGGTCAACGGCATCGCCCCGGGCCACATCGACACCCGGATGGCGCGCGACCTGACGGCACAGCTCGACCCGGCCGACCCGCGGGCGGTGTACGAGCGGGTAGCCGCCTCCGTGCCGCTCGGCAAGCGGTACGGCACCGCGGACGAGGTCGCCAATCTGGTCGTCTGGCTGCTCTCGGACGAGGCGTCGTACATGTCCGGCTCCACGCACCTCATCGACGCCGCGGTCAACGCCTAGAGCGGTCAGCCCACCACTCGCAATCAGCCCACCACTCGCAAGAAGTCGCCACAGAACAGGCCCAGGGCGACCGCCGCTCCGATGGCGGCGACGATCCAGAACCGGATGACGATGGTCACCTCGCTCCAGCCGGCGAGTTCGAAGTGGTGGTGCAGGGGCGACATCCGGAACACTCGCCTGCGGGTTGTCTTGTACGACACCCGCTGGATCACCACGGACATGGTGACGATGACGAACAGCAGCGCGATGATCGGCAACAGCAGAACGGTGCGGGTGGCCAACGCCATGCCGGCGATGAGCCCGCCCAGGGCCATGGCACCGGTGTCGCCCATGATGATGCGCGCCGGTGACGTGTTCCACCACAGAAAGCCGATGCAGGCGCCGACCCCGGCGCCAGCGATCAGGGCGATCTCCAACGGGTCGCGGACCGCGTAGCAGTAGTCGTTCCCGACGCTGCGGACGTAGTCGATGTCCGCGCACCAGTGCCGGTACTGCCAGAACGCGATGAGGAGATAGGCGGCGAGGACGATCGCCGAGGCGGTGGTCGCCAGCCCGTCCAAGCCATCGGTGATGTTGACCCCGTTGGTCGTGGCCATGACCACGAGGATGAAGAACACCACCGCGCCGGCCTTGGTCAGGTCCAGCCAACTGATGTCACGGACGAAGGACAGGGTCGTGCTGCCCACGGTCTGGCCGTTCGTGCTGGGAAAGTACAGAGCGATGATCCCGAACGTCGCCCCTACCAGGATCTGGCCGAGCAGTTTGCCCCGTTCGCTCAGCCCGCCGCTGTTGCGCTTGCGCACCTTGAGGAGATCATCGATAAACCCGACGAACCCGCTGAAGACCATCAACCCGAGGAGCACCAGCCCGGTCATCGTCGGCGTGCTCTGCGCGATCTGCACCTCCGGCAGGGTGGTCAGCGTCAGCATGCCCATCGCGTACGCGACCAGCGTGCCGAGGATGATGACCAGACCACCCATCGTGGGCGTGCCCTGCTTGACGAAGTGCCCCTTCGGCCCGTCGACACGGATTGGCTGGCCGGCTTTTAGCGCCCGGATCACCCGGATGGCCAACGGCGTGCAGAACAGCGAGATCACGAACGCGACAGCCGCGGCGACGATGACCGCCCTCACACGGAATCTCCTCCCAGCGGCCACCGACGCCACCCCAGCTTCGCCGCAGGGGCTAACTCTAGAGCGCTGGAGATCTACTCAGAGTTCCAGTACCAGCGGTCCCTGCCGGCAACCGGAGACGCAGATCAGCATCGTCCGCGACGCCTCGCGTTCCTCCTCGTTCAGCAACGAGTCGCGATGGTCGGGCACACCCGCGAGCACCTCGGTCTCGCAGGTGCCGCAGATGCCTTCGGTGCACCAGGAGAGGACGTCGATACCGCACTCCTCGGCGACGGACAGGATCGAACGCCCCGGCGGGATCGTCAGCGTGACACCGGATCGTACGCACACGACCTCGAACGGCTCGGTCACGTGCTCCGACATTAGGTGGCCTCGATCGCCCCGACCACGTGCAGATGGCGTCGGTCGCGTACGACGAACGACGTAGGTCGCTACTGCGGTCCCGGTACCAGACCTTCCCGGATCGCCATCAACGCGGCCTGCGTACGCGAGGTCAGGTTGAGCTTGCTCAGCACGTTGCTGACATGGGTACGGGCGGTCCGCTCGCTGATGACGAGGATGTTGGCGATCTCGCGGTTGGAGCGGCCCTCGCCGAGCAGCGCGAGGATCTCGCGTTCCCGGGGAGTCAGCAGCCCCGGCCCGGCCGGCCCGCACCGCAGGTCCTGGGTGAGCCGGCGGGCGATCTCCGAGTCGAGGTGCACCTCGCCGCGGACGGCCGCCCGGATGGCGGCGCTGACCTCGGCGGCCTCGGCATCCTTGAGCAGGTACCCCACGGCCCCGTTGCGCAACGCCGCGTTGATCCGCTCGACCTCGCCGAAGCTGGTGAGGACCACCACCCGGCAGGAGGGGAAGCGCTCGACGATGTGCGCGGTGGCCTCGATGCCGTTCATGTTCGGCATGACGAGGTCCATGAGTACGACGCCGGGCAGCGAGTCGCGTGCCGCCAGCTCGTCCAGCCGCCGCAGGGCCTGCTCGCCGTCGGCGGCCTCGCCGACGAGGACGAAGTCGTCGATGAACTCGAGGTACGCGGCGAGTCCGCTGCGGACGACCGCGTGGTCGTCGACGATGAACACGCCCACCGGTGGGTCACTCACGACGGGTCCTCTCCGGCAGCGGGATCGTCACGCGTACATGGCCGCCCTTGCCCGATCTGCTGCGCAGGACGACGCTGCCACCCCAGCGCTGAGCCCGTTCCCGCATGGACAGCATGCCCAGCGATCCGGCGGACTGCAGCGGCCGGTGGAAGCCGACCCCGTCATCCTCGATGTCGACGACGAGCAGGCCGTTGCCGGCGCCACGGACCGCGATCTCCACCACGACCGCGGTTGCCTGGGCATGTTTGACGACGTTATGTAGCGCCTCCTGCACGATGCGGTATACGTCGTCCTCCATCCCGGACGGCAGCGCCACGAACTCCAGGTCACTGCGGAAGGTCGCCGCGATACCGGTACGGGTACCGAGCGACTCGACCCACGCCGCCACCGATCCGATGAGGCCGTTCTCGGCCAGCCCGCCGGGGCGCAGTTCGAAGATCAATGCCCGCAGGTCGTCCAGGGCGGCGCGAGCGGAGGTCGCGAGTGCGTCGGCGTGCTTGCCCAGGGTCGCCACCGCGCCGTCCCGCTCGATGCCCAGGCGCAGTGCCTCGGCTCGCATCTTGATGGAGAACACCTGCTGTACCACGGAGTCGTGCAGATCCGCCGCCACCCGGTGGCGTTCCTCCCGGCGCGCCTCGATCTCGGCCGCGCTCACCAACTCGGCGCGGTCGACCGCGAGGGCGGCCTGTTCGGCCATGGCGACGAGGAACGCGATGTCCTCGGCCGTCGGCGGCTGCTCCTGGGGTGTGCAGAACGCGTTGAGTACGCCGACCGTACGCCCGTCGACGATCAGCGGTACGCCGACGTAGCTGTCCCAGTCGGGCTGGTCCATGATCTCGTGCAGCGGCGCCCACCGCGGGTCCGCCAGCACCTGCGGCTTGCGGTGCGGGACCGTGACGACCCTTCCCGTCGCGAACGCGGACAGCATCTTCAACTCGGCTCCGAGTTGCTGACAGCGTTGCAGTCTGGCGATGAAGTCGCTGTCGTCGCGGAACCCGGCGGTACCGAGCAGGCGCACCCGGGTGCCGGTGTCGTCCAGCGTGATGACCTGTACCGCCGCGATCTGATCGGCCCGCACCACCTCGGCGGCCACTGCGTCGACCGTCGCGGCCAGGTTGCCGACGGCCGCCACGGTGGACGAGGCCCGGGCGATGGCGGCGAGCCGCCGCTGCACAACTCTGGACCGGGTCACGTCGGTCAACCAGGCGGCCCGCAACGGTGCCAGCGACGGCGCCGATACGAGTCGGCAGTCCACCTCGAGGCGGCGCAGACCACGTTCCACGACGACCGGCTCGCCTCCGCCGTTCGCGTCCGGCTCGAACGCGGCCAACAGCACGTCCGGTAGCCGGTCCACGTCGCCGAGGATCCGGGCCGCCTCGTCGTTGCGCAGCCGGATCGTGCCGTCGGTGTCGACGACCACCAGACCCGCTGGCGCGGAGACCGCCAGCCCATGGAACAGCTCGTCCTCCCAGGCCGCGCTGCTCGGTACCGCTCGGTGGATCGACCGGGTCGACACCGCTATCCCCAGGCCGTCGGCGGCATCAGCGGCGACGGCCCCATCTCGGCGAGCCGGCGGAGCGCCTCGACGACGCTGAACAGGTGCTCGCGCATGGCCCTCTCGGCGCGTTCGGGATCGCGCGCGCAGACCGCCTCGATGATCGCGAGGTGCTCCTCGAGACCCTGGGCCGGCCGCCCGGGCAGGAGCGCCACCTGGAACTGGTACCGCACGCCCTGGTAGCGCAACCGGTCGAGCAGGGTGTTCACCGTGGCCTGCTTGGCGATCTCGCGAACCTTGTTGTGGACCTGCAGGCACGTCCGGTTGTACCCGATGATGTCGTTCTTCCGCACCGCCTCCCTCAGCGGGGCGGCGAGCGCCTCGAGGTCGCGCCTCCCCCGCGCGGTGATGACCGCGGCCGCCTTGGCGGCACACAGACCCTCGAGGACCGCGCGGGCTTCGGTGATCTCGATCGCCTCGCTGAGCGTGATGGGCCGGACCCGGGCGCCGCGGTTGCGCTCACGCACCACGAGCCCTTCGTTGCTCAGCAACGCGAGCGCCTCGCGCACCGCACCGCGGGACGCGTCGTACCGGCTGGCTATCTCCGCCTCGACGAGCCGTTGTCCCGGGGTCAACTCACCCTGGTAGATCGCCATTCGCAGCGCCTCGAGCAGGCCGGCTGCCCGGGGCAGCTCCTCCTGCTCCACGACGCTTCGCACAGTCGCATTCTCCCTTCAGTCACGACGGAAGGCCAGAGCTGTTGCCGCCAAGATTGTCCTACAAAGGTTCTCCAGGATTTCCGACAGTTATGTCAACATGTGTCAATGACCCGCATCCCGTTCCGTGTTGCCGCCCTCGTCGCGGTGATGTTCCTGGCGCTGAGCTCGAGCGCATACGCACAGACCGTGGAGACCCTCGACAGCGGCCCGAACTCGGCCTGCGTGCGCAGCAAGCACCACTTGGAGCGCAACAAGCAGAACGCGGTGGCGTTCTACACGACGGCGTTCAACGACAAGAACCCGCGCCGCGCGGTCGAGCTGTACGGCGGCGCCGAGTACATCCAGCACAACCCGTTGGCCCCCAACGGTTTCGACGCCTTCATCGCGTTCTTCGAGAGCTTCACGACCGCTTTCCCGGACGCGCACATCGACATCAGGCGGGTTATCGCCGAGTGCGACCTCGTCGTCACCCACTCCTTGGCCACCGGTGCGGTCCCGGTGTTCACCGAGCGCGGTACCAAACTTGTCGACATCTTCCGCCTCGACGCGAACGGCAAGATAGTCGAGCACTGGGACGTCGGAGCGGCCATCTCCGCCACCTCAGCGAACGGCAACCCCGAGGTCTGAGTCCTCGTGTTCGCGCGCGGCCTGGATCGTCTGCGCGAGCAACGTAGCGATGGTCATGGGCCCGACACCACCCGGTACCGGGCTGATGTACGACGCTCTCTCGGCCGCCGCCGCGAACTCCACGTCGCCCGTGTCGTTCGTGTATCCGGCGTCGACCACGACCGCACCCGGCTTGATCCAGTCACCGCGGATCAGGTTCGGCCGTCCCACGCACGCGACCACCACGTCCGCCTCGGCAACCCGATCGGCCAGGTCGACGGTCCGGGAATGGCAGTAGGTCACTGTCGCGTCCCGGGCCAGCAGCAGCATGCCGACGGGTTTGCCGAGGATCGGGCTGCGCCCCACGACCACGGCGTGCTTGCCCGACAGCGCGATGTCGTACGCGTCGAGCAGCGCCATGATGCCGCTCGGCGTCGCCGACCGCCATCCGCGCTCGCCGAACGCCATGGCGGCGAACGACGTGCGGGTGACCCCGTCGACGTCCTTGCTCGGCGTGATCGCCTCGAACGCGGCGCGCTCGTCGAGGTGACCGGGTATCGGGTGCTGCAGCAGGATCCCGTCGACGGTCCGGTCGGCGGACAGCCGGTCGATCCGGCTCACCAACGCCTCGGTGGTGATGCCGGCATCGAGGTCGATCCGGCGCGAACCCATGCCGACCTTCGCGCAGCGGTTGACCTTCATGCGGACGTACGTGTGGGACGCCGGATCGTCACCCACCAGCACCGTGGCCAGGAGCGGGATGCGACCGCACCGGTCGACGAACTCCGTCACCTCGCGCTGGACCCGATCGAGGATCGCCGCCGAGACGGCCCGCCCGTCCAGGATCTCGGCACTCACGAGAAGACCACCGTCGTGTTGCCGTCCCGGATCACCCGATCGGCGCAGTGCCACGCCACCGCGCGGGAAAGCACCAACCGCTCCACGTCCG
>Ga0209382_10007624_pt1 | contig 13724 bp, 10 predicted proteins | sample SoiMetdeltSBSDD5_FD_187599 | JGI IMG/M metagenome (GOLD analysis project Ga0209382, IMG submission 187599) | Bulk soil microbial communities from a Populus tree surrounding site in Tennessee, USA - Soil MetaG P. deltoides SBSDD5 (SPAdes) (version 2) | ecosystem: Environmental > Terrestrial >... | reverse complement strand
ACGTTCACGCCGGTGCAGCGGATCATATGCTGGACCGTTCGTATTTCGGTAATACTGATGCCCTTCTCCTCGAGAAGCTGCTCGGCGAACTGGACGCTTCGAGCGACATGCGTGAGCGTGTATTTCGCGCCGGTGCCGCCCGCATCGTCCCGTTTCTTGAGATAGCCGGTATCATGCAGCAGGATCGCCAGCAGACCGAGTTCAAACATCCGCTGGGTGACCACGGGTTTCGCGTTGGCTTGCTGCCGTCCATGCAGCAGTCTTGCCATGCAAAGCGTCCCCTGCAGGGTATGCTCCAGGTCATGGTAACGCGCATCACTGGCCTGGTAATCCTTGTAGCGCCCGCAAAAGCAATCCTTCACCCACCCAAGAGCGGTCGACACAAACGAGTGGTTGCCCTGGGGAAACATGGCCCCGTACGCGGCCTGGACCTCGTTCTCTACCGCAACTGGGTCTTTCGTATCAACCTGCGGATACATTGATCTTTCGTAAAATTAACGATTCTCGTTTTCAATGCACGCCTTTTTCTCGACGAAAATCGACCGGCCTGATTCCGTGGTTCGACCGGCGACGGGCAAAAAGTATGTCCAGGCGAGCTGGTTTCTGGTCTAAAGAGAGCATGCAGAAAACCATTCTCAGTTTTGTCGATGACTTCTACGAAGACCTCGAACTCTGGTATCCCAAACTCAGATTGGAAGAAGCCGGATACGAAACGCGCCTCGCCGCGACCGAACTGAAAACCTTCCGCGGCAAGCACGGCTATCCCGCCACCGCCGACCTGCTGATCAGCGAGGCCCGGAGCGACGACTTCCTCGGGTTGCTCATTCCCGGCGGATTTATGCCGGACAAGCTGCGGCGCGATCCGAAAGTGTTGTCGCTCACTCGCAAGCTTTTTGAGCAGGACAAGCTGGTCGCGTTCATCTGTCACGGCGGCTGGATTCCCATCTCGGCCAAAATCTTGAAAGGCAAACGCGCAACCGGCTCCCTCGGTGTCAGAGACGACCTCGAAAATGCGGGTGCCCTCTGGACGGACGCGCCCGTGGTCATCGACGGAAACCTGATCTCCAGCCGCACTCCGAAGGATCTCGCGTCGTTTGCCCGGGCCATCGTCGAATTCCTGAAGACCAGCCAACCGGCACGCACGGTCCCGGCGGACAAAGGGCGGGCCCGAAAACTTCCGGAACTGAAGCCGGCGATGGTCAAAGGGATGCTTCGATAATTACGCGGCGCATCCCAAAAGATCCCACAGAACCGTGTCACGACACCCCCATCACGCCGCGAACACGGATCCGACCTTCACCGCCAGATCGCGTTCGACCTGGGAGATCGTCCGGCGGGTTGCGGTTTACCTTCGTCCTTACAAGCTCATGGCCTGTGGAACTGTCGCTTGCGCAGCTCTTTCATTGGCTTTTGCGCTCGCCTATCCGCAGTTGGTTCGGATGGTGATTGATGACGTGATTGGCGAGGGGCGCGCAGAATTGCTGACGCCCGTGATGCTGGGCCTGCTGGGAGCGTTCCTCCTGCGCGATCTCTTCAACAGCCTGCGCATCCGGATCAACAACACCTTCGAGCAGAACGTCATTTACGATATGCGCCGCGACGTTTACGCGCGGCTCCAGCGATTGCCCGTCAACTACTTCGACCAGCGCGCTTCCGGGGACCTGATGACCCGCGTTATCGAGGACGTCAACTCGGTCGAGCGCGTCCTCATCGACGGCACCGAACAGGGAACCGTGGCGATCCTGAGCATCGCGAGTGTTTTGATTATCATGTTCATCGTGAATCCGGCGCTCGCCTGGGTGACGATGGTTCCGTTGCCGTTGCTCGCCGCCGGCGCGACCTGGTACACGCTCACAGCCCATCGCCGTTACCGTGCCCAGCGCCTCGCCGCCAGCGCGATGAACGCATTGCTCATGGACAGTCTCCAGGGGGTTCGCCAGATCAAAGCCTTCGGCAGGGAGCCGCACGAAGACTCGCGGTTCGCTCAACGGGCGGACGATCTCCGCAAAGGCACGCTTCAAGTAATGCGGGTCTGGGCCGCGTATTCTCCGGCAATGAGCTTCGCCGCCGCCCTCGGAACAGTGCTGGTCCTTTGGGTCGGCGGGAGACAGGTCCTCGATGGTTCCATGAAGCTCGGAGAGATGATCGGGTTTCTTTTTTACCTCGCCCTGTTCTACGAACCAGTCGGCCGGCTCCACGGTCTCAACCAGATGCTCCAGGCGGCCCGCGCCGCCGGCGAACGGGTCTTCGACATCCTCGACGCTCCCGTCGAGCGTGACCATAACGTGCTGACGGCGTCCCGCCGGCAGGATGAAGGAGATCCAATTTCGAGCCACCAGGCAGCTGCCTCAGTCCAGCGTGCCGGCAAGATGCCGGCAGTACTTTTGAAAGTCCGCGGCGAAGTAGTCTATGACAACGTTGGCTTCAGCTACGGGCCGGGGCGCGTCGTCCTGAGGAACATCTCGCTCCATGCCCGTCCCGGCGAAATGGTCGCGCTCGTGGGGCCCACCGGTGCGGGCAAATCCACGCTCGTCAACCTCATGCCGGCGTTTTATGAAGCAACTTCCGGTCGGATCACCATCGACGGGCAGGACACGAGCAAGGTGACGCTCGAGTCCCTGCGTTCGCAGATTGCCGTCGTCAGTCAGGAACCGTTTCTCTTCAACGGCACCGTCCGCGAGAACATTTCGTACGGAAAACTGGACGCCAGTGAAGCCGAACTCATTGGCGCCGCGCACGCCGCGAACTGCCGCGAGTTTATCTCGAAACTGCCGGAAGGCTACGACACGAGCGTCGGCGAACGGGGCGTGAAGCTAAGCGTGGGTGAGAAACAGCGAGTGAGCATCGCCCGCGCGCTGCTGAAGAACGCCCCGATCCTCATCCTCGACGAAGCCACAGCAAGTGTGGACACCGCCACGGAACGACTGATCCAAGAGGCTCTCGAACGGCTCATGGCCGGACGCACCAGTTTCGTGATTGCCCACCGGCTCAGCACGATCCGGCAGGCCGACCAGATCCTCGTCCTGCACCACGGCGAAATCCTCGAGCGCGGCACCCACGAAGAATTGTTCGAGGCCGGCGGTCTTTACGCGAAACTTGCCCGGATCCAGAATACGACGACCATTGAGGAGAGCTTCGAGAAGCTGGCGGCGAACTGACAGTCGGGTAGGGCGAGGCTACCGACGAGCCGGCTCGTCCCACCGAAAATGCTTTGCCACAACGCCCGGCGGTTGGCGAAGGCGCAACGCGGGCATGCGAAGAATCATCCGAAGTAACGCACAATCGGAGTGCACAGACCGTGAACGATGCCGACGATGAATGCCAGCAGGGATGGCTCAAAAAACCTCGACCGCCTCTCGTCTGGCTTCCGATCTCTACGAGCCGCGAACCACCCAGCGCAAAGCGTTATGAGAAACACAGCGATTGCAACCAACTGCAATATCAGATGAACAGCGGATCGATCGTGTACGAGAAAATGAAATGGGACCAACGCAGCACTCGCCCCGACAAGCTTGAATAGCGAACGGGTTGTCATAAGGCTCCCGCGCGGTTATGCAGGCAGTCCAGCGGATGTTCGCGAAGGTTCATTTGCCGGTTCGATGTCGCGCTGCGGAGGATGCGGGCCGGCAATCCAGGCGAGGATTTGATCGGCCGATTTTTTAGGCGCGGTGGCCAGAACATTGTGATCCGCGCGCCAGATCGTCTTCCCTCCGCGGTAACTCGGACAGTTCCGGCGTAACCACCAGCGCACATGCGGCCAGGGAACCAGCGGGTCCACCGAGCCGGCCAGATAATGCACCGGGACGGTTGTCCGGCGCGCCACTGGACGCAGATCGTTTTCCGCGATCATTACGTAGCGATACGTTATTGCCTGACGATCTGCCTCAGTGCAACGGTTCGCGACGAACTCCTTGATGCTGGCCAGCGACTCCGGCGCGTGCTTGTGCCGGAATTTGGCGTAGCGGGCATAAATCTCGCAAAACAGCATCACGGCTCGGAGCGAAACACGACGGCTCACCCGCTCCAGGAGACGGACGCCCCAGATTGTGGGATGCCGGACAAATCCACCCGCCAGGACCAACCCGCGGGTTTGAAAACCAGTCGAATTCTCGCAGGCGCGCTTGATGAGTTGCCACGCCGGCTGAGACCCGAACGATTCGCCAATCACCCAGCCTTCAGTAACTCCATTCGCCAGCAACGCCTGTTCGATTTCGCGCGCGTGATCGTCCAGAGACCATGTCGTCGTTTGCGGATACGTGAACTCAACGAAGCGCACTTTGCCGGCGACGGCCGCGCGAAAACTGCTCACCAGCGTCCAATCGCCATGCAGCCCCGGCAAATAGACCAGCGTCGGCAACGAAGCGTCCCCATGAACTCGGATTTGCAGGCGTTCAAACATGGCTTCGTGGAAGTATTGAGGTAGGGACGGCGCGCTGGCGCCGTCCCCGCCCGCGTTCAGCGGGCGGAACTGGACTTCGCGTTGATGCGTTGCTCGTGCGGCCTGCCCCGCACGGTGTTCCGCGCCTGTTGGGCGCAGGGACGGCGCAGCGCGCCGTCCCTACCATCTGTCGGCGAGCCAGCAGGAACCGCAGGAGATACAGATCACCTTTCATGCATTATCATCCTCGCCAGCTCCCGGTGATCCACCTTCCCGGTCCCCAGCTTCGGGATTTCTTTCACCGCTTTGATCTCTCGCGGCACACAGAGATTGGTCAGGCCTTTCGCCTTGATGGCCGCGCGGATTTCGTCGAGTTGCAGGCGCGGTTCGTTAGTCACCGCGATCAGCGCTTCGCCCTTTTCCTCGTCCGGGCGGCTTAGCACGGCCACCTGGCAGCGCAATCCGTATTGAGGGAACGCGCCGGCCAGGGCGTCTTCCACGGCCGTGAGGCTCACCATTTCTCCGCTCACCTTCGCAAAGCGTTTCAAGCGTCCGAGGATGAAGACAAAGCCGTCGGCGTCCACGTTCACAATGTCACCGGTGTCGTACCAGCCGCCCAGCGCCTTGAATTCCCGATCCGCGTCTTGGTTCAGATAACCGCGCATCACATTGGGTCCGCGCACCAGCAATCGGCCGCCTTCACTCACGCCTTCCACCGGTTCGAGCCGGTATTCGATGTGGGGAAGAATCTTGCCGGCCGATCCATACTTCGCGTTCATTGGCGTGTTCAGGCTGACGCAGGGGCTGCATTCGGTGGCGCCGTAACCTTCGAGAATCCGCACGCCGAACTTCCGCGACCACAGGTTCGCCGTTGCTTCCTGCACCTTTTCGGCGCCGGCGAACATGTAGCGCAGACTGCGGAAGTCATACGGATGCGCCTTCCGCGCGTAACCGTTCAGAAAGGTGTTCGTGCCCACCATGATCGTGCAGTCCCGATCATAGAACGCCGTCGGGACAACACGGTAATGCAGCGGAGAAGGATAAATGAACACGTAAATCCCGCGCACCAGCGGCAGCAGAGTGCCGATTGTCACTCCGAAGCTGTGAAACATTGGGAGCGCGCTGAAAAGCCGGTCGCTGTCCATGATGTCGGTGATGGCCAGCAACTGGCGGATGTTCGCGATGAGATTGGTGTGGGTCAGTTCGACGCCTTTGGGCACGCCTTCGGATCCGCTGGTGAAAAGAACAAGAGCAGGTGCCTCACCGCGGAGGTGCCGCGTGCCGATGCCCGAACCGGTTGTGCGGGTGTGCCGAAAAAGAGCCGCCAGTTTCCGGCCGCCTGAGATCCTTGCGCGCACGTCCTCCAGGTAGAGGATTCCCACGCCGGCTTGAACAAACGGGTCGATGCTCAGTTTGAATCGGTCCAGAAATGCCTTCGAGGTGATGATGGTCTCGAGTCTGGCAAGCTTGATGCACGCAAGCATCGTGGCCATGCCGGTCGAGAAATTCAGGATGGCGGGCACTTTGCCAGCGGCCCAAAGACTCAGCAGCACAACGGGCGTGGCATTGACGTTCGGCAACAGAACACCGATGCGTTCGGAGCTTGTCTCTCCCAGAAACTCGCGCCATTGACGGCTCATGAGATCGACACCGATAAGCAATTCTCGATACGTCAACGACTGTCGCGTGGCGTCCTCCATAACGACCTTTTTCGGCCGGCCGCGGGCCGTCTGAATCACGGCGCTCAACGCGTTGGTCGGGCCGTGCTCCATCGCAACCTCAAATTGCTGATCGATCATCCGGTCTCGCAACCAGTTGGTCAGTGTTGCGCGCGCCTGTGCCGTGCTCACGTGCTCCACCTTCGGCGGCGAGAGCAGGTCGCTGAAATGCGCCGTCACGCGGGGGAACCACCGCTTGAGGTTTGGATGCGCGGTCCACCGCAGACGCTCAATGCCTTGAAGATGGCAGGTGATCACCCTGGCATGCGTCCTGTGGAGGAGGAACCCGGTTCCGTCGAACAGCTTCATCAACGAGCCCGTCCGGGAAAGCCGGCCTTCAGCGAACAGCACGAGCCGTCCGCCGTTCTCAAGATGTTCCGCCATCCGTTTCACTGCGTAGGGCGAGGTCGAGTCGATCAGAAACGTCCGCTTGTTCCGGATGACACGGCGATGAAGCCAGTTCTGTCGCGCGGCGACGTCCGAGGCGACGAACTTCCAGTCGTCCGGCAGAAGCACGCCGAGAAAAAGAAAGTCGAGCAGCGACTGATGGTTGGGGATCAACAGTACCGGCCCGGGCGCGTTCAAGATGTCGGTATTGTAGGCGCGCAATCGCCACAACAATCGGACGAGGAGTCGCAGCAGTATTTTCATCGTCGGGAAAACCGTTCGAGAATTTTCTTCAACGCGAGCCAGAAGATCATAACCGCCGTTACAACAACGGACACCGGCGCCAACCAGTGGTCGAGCGGGAATCTACCTGAATCGCCCAATACGACCTCCCCGGCGATCGTTTCGCCTTGGCCGGGATAAGATGCCGCTGCGCGGACACGGCCCGATCGATCAACCCACTGCGAAATCCCAGTGCAGGCCACTCTGAAAATCGGCATACGATACTCCGCTGCGCGAGTCGGCGCTATGCGCGCGTGCAGGAAGTGCTCAGCCTCGCCCCAACTGCTTTCGTCCGCCGTCGGAATGATGATCGCCTGCGCGCCCAATCGGACCAGAGAGTCAGTGACGCGTTGGTAACTGGCATCATAGCAAATGCAGAAGCCGATCTTCCCCCACGGAGATTCCCAAAGTTTTTGTTCCCGGGCGGGAAGCCCGTCATCGAAAAACTGGATCGGCACACTCTTTGCCTGACGAAAGACGATCTCGCCGTTTGGATCGACGACAAAAACGGTGTTATAAAACCGAGACTCCGAGACGAAGTCCTTCCCACCCACTGCGAGATACCGGTTGTTCAACCGGCACCAGGCTTTCAATTCGTCCGGTGGCGGTCTCTGAAGGGTGTATTCGCTTAACACCACCAGGTCTGCGGCCTTGCCGTGCTCTACAAGTTTGTTCAATTCCCGGAGCAAGTCGGCCTCGTAGGGGTATTCCAGTTGAAGACCAATTAACCGCACGGATTTACCGGGATTGATATCGTCGAGGACAAACCGATTCTTGACCAGTCCCGCCAACAAGACCACAAGCACCAGCGCGACACCAAGGCGTCTTGGACTACCGCGAATGGCGAGGGTTGCGACGACCGCCATCAGGAAAAATCCAGCTCCGTACACCCCAAGTCCGGTGAACGCGAGCGCCTGCGCCGCTTCACTGAAGGCATAACCCACGCTCAGCCACGAGAACCGCAGGTAATAAAGCTCGCCGCGAAAATATTCGAGGCCCGTCCAGAGGAACGGGATCAGCAGCGCCGAAAGCCGGCCGAACTTCAACCGACACTGCCGCGCCAGCGCCACAAAGAGCCCGATCCAGAACGCCAGCACCGTCCAAAGCGCAATCGCCGGCCAGCCAAAGATCGTCCACAAGAACGTCAGGTGCGGCGCATAGACCGCGTAACCGACGGCCAGTCCGAAATAGAACGCGCGCCGCCCCGTCGGCAGACCGGACAATTGAATCAGGCCGTAAAGATAAACGACGATCAGGAAGCTGAGCAGCGGGAAGGCGTAGGCCAGATGAAACGCCCCCGCCGCGACGCCGGCCAGCAGGATCGCTCGCTTCCACGACATCTCCGGTGTCTCCACCGGCGCGGGAACATCTACGGACCGGCTCGCTGCCTGAAGTGACGCAGTCGTATTCATCGGTCGGGTTTGACGACCTTTCCGGCGTTGGCGCAGACGCGTTCGAGTTCGGCGACGAGCTGGTTCGTTCGACGCGCTGACAAAGCGCCCCATACCTTTTCCGCGGCTCTGTGGTAGTGAGGAAGGATCCTTTGGACCAGCCTTCGCCCGGCAGCGGTCAGCACCACGCGGTAGGCGCGACGGTCGCTGGCGCTGTCGCGGCGCTGCACCAGGCCGCGCGCCTCCAGCCGGTCCACCAGGCCGGTGACGTTCGACCGGTGCATGATGAGCGACCGGCTCAGCTCGGCCTGCGTGCAGCCTTCAGGTTGATCGTAAAGCAGGTTGAGCACGTTGAACTGGCTCGGGCTGAGATTCCACCGACCGAAGAAAATCCGGCTGGCATTCCACAGCGTTTCGGCCGTGCGCAACAGTTGCAGCAGGGCCTGATACCGCGGCCCGGGCGAGGGTGTTCCTGAGCTCACGACAAACGTTTATAGCTGGATTGTTGATGTGTCAACAATAGCTTTGCTTGCGCCGCGGCGCATCTCACTGTCAATGGAACTCTGCCTATGGGTGCGTCGCGTTTCCCCTCATCCCCGGGAGAGGGAGAAGCTTTCGAGTGCCTCGAATGACTTCACCCTCTAGTGATTCGTCCCAGCGTGGCCGAAGGGAGTTCCCTGCCCATGAACCTGGGTTTGGTAGGGACATCGCGCTGCGATGTCCCCGCCCGCGAAGCAGCGGGCGGAACCGTTGCGCCGCTGAACGCGGCGCGGACGGCGCAGCGCGCCGCCCCTACCAGGTTCAAGGGCGCAAGGCGCGCACAAAGTTCGGGGCGTTCTCTCTTGGGGGAGAGGGCTAGGGTAAGGGCGGTCCAATTCTCTAACTGAATCGTTCCTCCGAGGGAGAGGGCGGGATGTGAGGGGAAAGGAAGCAATCCGAATATCCGCGCGGCTGCAAGATTTTGAGAGGCGCCCTGCAGGCGCGCCTTCGAATCGCCGCCTCCCTAGAGTCAAGTTGGAACCGCTTGCAAATCTACGTCTGGATTGTTAAAGGCTCGCTGACAGGCATACGTTTATGAAACGACGATGGAACTTTTCACTCTGGGCGGGATTCTTTCTCGTGGTGGTTGGTCTCGTAAGTTATGTCCCGTTCTTCTCGTTGTTCCCCGCCACACGTGATTTTCCCTGGGTGAACCTGTTGCTTTTTCTCGCTGGGGTAATTCTTCTCGGCAGGGGCCTGATGCGGGCCTTCCGACAGCCTCAGCTTTATCGCGGTAAAATTTTCGGCCCGATCCTGACCGTGCTCGGCCTGGCGGGCATCAGTTTCTTTTCCTACGGCCTTTTTTATGTTGCAAGGCAATTGCCGGCGGCGACAGCGGCGCCGCGAGTCGGGCAGAAGGCGCCGGATTTCACCCTGCCGGATCAAAACGGCAAGACGGTGACACTCGCGGAACTCCTCACGTCCGCGCCGGCCGGCGCCGCGGGCGCAAAAACCAGCGGCGCTTTGCTGATCTTCTACCGCGGTCACTGGTGACCGCTTTGCAACTCCGAGTTGCGGAGTTTCCAGCAGCGTCTTCCCGAATTTAATTCACGCGGCCTCCGCGTGGTCGGCATCAGCACCGACGCTGAGGACGTGACGCGCCAGCACTGCCGGAAGCTGGGCTTCACTTTTCCGGTCCTGTCCGACCCGAAGGCGGAAGTGGTTGGACGCTACGGCCTCTTGCATCCGGGTGGAGGGCCCAATGGCGCCGACATCGCGCGTCCCGCCGAGTTTCTGATCGATTCCACAGGCGCCATCCGCTGGGTGAACCTCACGGAGAGCGTTATGGTCCGCGCCCGGCCCGATCAGGTGCTGAAGGCGCTCGATGAACTGAAGGGGGCTGCGCCGGGAGGAGGGTAGTTCGTCCGAGTTCGTCATGTCCGCTTCGCGGTGCTGGGACTGGGAAAATCCGTCTGACAACTTTTTGTCGCATATGCGACAAAAAGTTGTACCGCTCTGATGGACGTTCACGGAGAGATCGGTGCTTGTGCCGCGCCGGCGATTGAGTAGAAAACACGGCCGATGACGAAGCAGATGGTTACCTTTGCGATACTCTTCACATCAATCGGGCTTTGCGTTGTCGGCTGTTCTGCTGTTTCGCCAGACGTGAATCTCAGGTTCCACAATTACACTCTCGATCACGACACGCCGGTCCATCCAGCGTTCCAGGCGGAGCTTGAAAGAATTGATGACGAACTACGCGCCAGACACGGCATGACGACAGAGCAGACGGCCGTGGGCGTGTTGGATTTGAAGACGCTGCGTCTGGCCATGATTCATCCCGACCGCGGCGAATATGCCGCGAGTGTGCCCAAGATCGGCATTCTGCTCGCCTGGTTTCAACTGCACCCGCAGGCGGCGACGAACCTGGACGCGCAAACCCGTCATGAATTGGGCTTGATGGTCAAGGCCTCCGACAACGAAATGGCCGCGAAGTTTTCGCAGGAGATGGGGCTGAAACAAATCCAGGCGGTGCTCAACTCCTATCATTTCTACGACAAAGATCACGGCGGCGGAATCTGGATTGGCAAGCACTATGGCAAGGGCGGCGAGCGCATTGGCGATCCGGTCGGTGACCATTCCCATGCCGCAACCGTGCGCCAGTTGCTTCGTTATTTCCTGCTACTGGAACAAAGAAAACTGGTTTCGGCCGACGCTTCCAAAACGATGCGCGAGATATTTGAGTCCCCGGACATCCCGCATGACCGCATCAAGTTCGTCGAGGCGTTGTCGGATCGAAACGTTCGGATCATCCGAAAATGGGGTTCGTGGGAGGACTGGAAACATGACGCTGCCGTGATCACCGGACCCCGGCGGCATTACATTCTCGTTGCTCTGACGCATCATCCAAAAGGGGACGATTACCTGGTGGACCTGGCCAAAGCGGTGGACGACTTGATGGCCGGTGCTGCCGCAAAGAAGTAGTCAGCGCGACGCGGTACGGCACGCGCCGAATCGGTGGTCTCGGCAGATTGCGTTCGGTTGAACCGGGCTCGCGCCGCAGGCCTCCTCAGCCAAGAACGCCCCGGATCGGCTCAGCCGAACCCTCGACGAGGCGCACAGGGCGGCCGTCGATTTCGACTTCCATCTTTTTATAGTCCAGGCCGAGCTGGTGCAGGATCGTCGCTTGAAGGGCGCTGATGTATTGGGGGTTTTCCACCGCCCGATAGCCGATCTCATCGGTGCTCCCGTAGACCGTTCCGCCTTTGACTCCTCCTCCAGCCAGCCAGGAGGTAAAGCCCTTGGGATTGTGATCGCGCCCGGTGGTGTTCTGGGACCACGGTGTCCGGCCGAATTCGCTCGTCCAGACCACCAGCGTGCTGTCGAGGAGACCATGCTGTTTCAGATCGCGGATGAGTCCGGCGATGGGTTGGTCTGTCTGCCGACAGAGCGGGGCATGACTCTCCATCTCACCATGCGCATCCCACGAGCCATTGCCGCCGCCGGCGTGGCAGATCTGAATGAAGCGGACGCCCCGTTCGACCAGGCGTCGCGCGAGCAGCAGTTGCTTGCCAAAATCCTCCGTCTCCTTCTCGCCAATGCCATACAAGCGTTTCACGGAATCGGGCTCTCCTGAAAAATCGACTGCCTCCGGCGCGGAAAGCTGCATTCGGGCGGCCAGTTCATAGGCTTTCGTGCGTGCCGCGATGGCACTGTGAATACTGTGTTCAGCGCGAAACTCCTGGTTGAGCAACTCCAGGGCGCGCATCTGCCGGTCTCGTTCGGAAGCGGTGACACCTTTGGGCGGATAAAGATTGCGGATCGGCGTGTCGCCCGGCTGAAACGGCGTGGCGGAAACGGAGGCGCCCAGGTAGCCCCCGCTCAGTTGGACCGGCGACGACGGCCGGCCAATGTTCACAAAGGTCGGAAGGTTTTTGTTCTCCGTGCCCAGCGCGTAGGAGACCCAGCTTCCCAGACACGGATGTTCCACAATGCGGTCCCGATGTCCGGTTGCTGTTTCGATGACCGCCGGAAAATGGTTTGTCTCGTGACACCACATCGAGCGCACGAGGGCAATCTCATCGATCACGCCGCCGACGTGCGGAAACCAATCCGAGACGGGGGTCCCCGACTTGCCATAGCGCGTGAACGTCCGTCGGCACGGAATGACCGGGCGTTTCATTTCGGCCAGGTTGTCCCCAAAGCCGACCGCATCGATCATCGTGCCCGCCCACTTGTTATCTTTGGGATCGAACGTATCGATGTGGCTGACCCCGCCGCACATGAACAGGAAGATGACGGATCGCACCCTGGGCGGAAAATGAGGAATCAGCTGCGCCCCGTGAATCCTTCCTTCTTCCGCCCACAGCCCGCCCATGGCGGCGCCGACGAAGCCGACGCCCGTCTGGAACAGAAACCGTCGCCGCGAGATTCGTCCGCAGGGAAAGATTGTTCTCTCGTTCATTGAGCCGGTCGGCAAGGTGAGGGACCTTCAGCGCAGATACATGAATTCATCGAGATTCAGGAGCAGCCAGGCAAAGCCCTTGATCCGCTCCGGTTGGTTGTCGATATACTCCAGCGCCTTCACTCGCTCGGATTCTGTGGGTGAACGTCCCAACGCCGTGCGGAAACCGGCGGTCACAAGCGGGGCGCACTCGGCGCCGCCGGCTGCCTGTTGGAGTCGTTCCGCAAAGCAAGCGGAGGCATCTTCGAGCAATTCATTATTCATCATGAACAGCGCTTGCGGCGCCGTCACGGTCTGGTTTCTGCGCGGACAGGTGGCGCGTCCATCCTCGGCGTCGAAAGTCGTGAGGAAATCCGGCGTTATGTCCGCACTGGATCGAAAGCCGCGCATCATGTACGCCGCGCGACGATGGGAATTGCTGTTTGTCTTGCCGCTTTCAAAAGACTTGCCGCCGAGGGTCAGGTCGAGCTTGCCCGCCACCATCAGCACCGCATCGCGAATAGGTTCTGCTTCGAGTCGTCGTACCGGAAACCGCCAGAGGAACCGGTTGTCGGGATCGATCCGTTGGTTGGCAGCGATTGTCGCGGACGGCCCGGCGGAAGCGCGCCGGTAGGTTTCCGAAGTCACGATGAGCCGGTGAAGCCATTTCATGCTGTAGTTCTGAGCAATGAACTCGGATGAGAGCCAATCGAGGAGTTTGGGATGCGTGGGTTTCCCGCCGAGCGCACCCCAGTCGCTCGCGGAAGCGTGCAAGCCCGTGCCGAAGTGCCATTGCCAGATGCGATTGACAGCGACCCTCGCAAAGAGCGGGTTTTCCGGGGCCGTCAACCAATCCACAAACGTCTCGCGGCGTCCTTCGCGAAACTCGAGCTTTTCCGGCCCGAATGGAAATCCCGGTTGCACCTCCTGGTTCGACTTCGGTCGTTTTGGATCGCCCGTGATCAGGACGAAGTTTTTTTCCGCAGCCCGCTTCGCATCCTCTTCGACCGTCCAAAACACCGGCAGCGGCTCCGGCGGGGTGAGTTCCTTGATCTGCTTGAGGTAGTCGTCGTATTGCCTGGCTTCTTCCGGCGACATCACCGTTTTGATTTTCGGCGGGTCAATGCGCAGAATCGGAAAATAAT
>Ga0209382_10007622_pt1 | contig 13724 bp, 11 predicted proteins | sample SoiMetdeltSBSDD5_FD_187599 | JGI IMG/M metagenome (GOLD analysis project Ga0209382, IMG submission 187599) | Bulk soil microbial communities from a Populus tree surrounding site in Tennessee, USA - Soil MetaG P. deltoides SBSDD5 (SPAdes) (version 2) | ecosystem: Environmental > Terrestrial >... | reverse complement strand
GCCGGCGCTGAGCGTTCCGAGGGTCGCGGGCTACGCGCCGGTCGAGCCGCCGTCCTCCTCGGCGTCGACGGCCGACGCCCGAGCGCGGCGTCCGCGGACCAGGATCATGGCGAGCACCACCAGCAGACCGAGCCAGGCGATCGCCGACCCGAGGAGCCCGCGGGCGAGCGCGGGCTCCCGGTACACAAGCCGGACCTCGTGCATCCCCGCCGGCACGGCCACGCCCTGCAGGACCAGGTCGGTCGGCAGGACCTCGGCCGGCTCGCCGTCGACGGTGGCGGTCCACCCCTCCTCCCAGGCGTTGCGAACCACGACGATCGACGGGACCGGCGCGTCGACACGCACCGTCACGTCCTCGGGCCGTCGTTCCGCGTACGACGCGGTCCCGGGCGTGCCCCCCTCCACCGGCTCGATGCCGGGGTCGCCCTCGAGCACGGCCGACATCGCCGGGTCGAAGCCCTCGGCCGTCACCGCCCCGAGGGCCGCGACCGCGCCGGGGACGACCCGCCAATCGGGCACGACGGACACGCGGGGCTCCGATCCCTCGATCTCGACGAGCCGGTAGGCGCCCTCGGTCTCGACCGTGCGGCCCGAGAGCCCCGGCGGCAGGAGCCTCCCGTCCCGGATGACGTCGCGGACGATCAGGGACCGAACGCCGAGGAGTCGGAGCTCCTCGAGCCGGGGGAGCTGGATCACGGACGCGTTGTAGAAGACCGGTAGCCGGTTGATCGCCCGGACGTAGGACCAGTACCGAGGCAGCTGGATCGGCGAGTACCCGAGCGCGTCGTCCAGCCCGAACAGGACGGACCGCCCGATCAGCAGCGCCGGCCAGTCGGAGGGCTGCCGCGTGAACAGGTAGCCCTTGTTGAAGGAGGCGTCGGGCAGGATCCACGCGAGGTACCGGTCGTCCGGCGACGCCCGGAGCGCCCGCGCGATCGGGCCAGGCTCGAGGTACTCGTCGACCGCGACGTCGGGCCACCGGAGCGGCGGCGCCACGAGCGTCTTCTGGTCGAGGCTCTCGAGGCCGAGGAACACGGTCCCGCCCCGATACATCGAGGACCAGATCGCGCCGGCGACCAACTCGAGCGCGAGCGCGACGCACAGCGCGACCGGGCCCCACCGCCTCCCCCGCGCGATCGCCCAGACGATCGCGACGAGCGCGACCGAGCCGATCGCGAGGAGGACGAACCGCTCCACGTGCGCCCCGAGCAGCAGCGGGATCAGCAGGAACACCCCGACGCCGAGGCCGATCCAGCGCATCGCCTCGCCGAACGACGGCCGGTGTTCGAGCAGCCAGTGCACCCCCACGGCGCCGAGCACCGGGACGATCACGAACATCAGGTACCGGAGCCGCCCGGGGTTGTGGAGGTAGACGTCGCCGAACGGCAGCGCGAGCACGAAGCTCCGGAACCAGTCCGCGCCGATCAGCAGCGAGCTCGTCAGCACGTAGCCGGCGACCGCGACCGCGGCGAACGCGATCACCAGGATCCTCCTCGCGGCGTCGCGGAACGCCATGGGCAGGCACACGAGCATCGCCGCACCGAGGTACCCGCCGGGCGCGGCCCCGAACGCGAACGGCCACCCCGCCCACAGGCCCTCGGTGGGGATCGGGCGGTCCTGTGCGCCCGCCGCGCGTGGCAGGGTTCCCTCGAGCGCGCCGTAGCCGTCGGCGAGCGTCGAACGCGCCAGCAGCGAGAACCGGGGGATCAGGATCGCCAGGTTGGCGAGGGGCAGGAACAGGAGGAGGCCGACAGACAGCAGGAGGATCGTCCGGACTCGGGTCGTACCGGCGCGAGCCTCCCGGACGCCGCGCGCGATCACGTACGCGATCGCAAGCGCGGTCGCCATCACCAGGCCGTGCGACAGGTGCGCGGACGCCACCTGCCCCCAGGCGAACGCCGAGAGCGCGAGCCACGGGATCCGGCGCCATCCGGCGGCGGAGAAGAACCCGCTCGCGCCGACCAACACGAACGGCGTCCAGGCGAGCGACCCCGCGAACGGCAGGCTGATCGCGACCACCGACGCCGAGATCCCCAGCGCGATCGCGAGCCCGCCCGCGGTGGCCGCGACCCGGCCGAGACCCTCCCTCCGCAGGAACCACAGCAGTCCGAGGCCGGCCAGGATCGGATTCAGCACGATCAGCGCGCGGAGGCCGCCACCGCAGCCGAACGCCCACGAGAGCGCCATCGTCGGCGCGGAGAGCCACCCGCTCTGCGGGTCGGCCGCGAACGGCGCCCCGACCAGCTCGTGCGGGTTCCAGGTGGGCACGGAGCCGTTCGACAGAGCCTCGCCGAGCAGGCACGAGCGGGGGAGCCAGAAGGACAGGATGTCGGGGTGCTGGTCGGTGAGGTTCGGCAGGAAGGCGATGCCCCTCAAGGCGAGCAGCACCGATCCGATGATGAAAGCTGGGCCGGCGGCGGCGCGGAGGAACCGACGGGTCGGGGATGAGGTCGATGGTTGCGAGGCAGGCTCCGGGGCGCGCGGCCGACGCGTCGCCGTCTCCATCGCCTCAGGCTACCGACCCCGCTTCGTTCCGGTTGCGCAGGGTGCGTGTTAAACTCCGCGCCGGTTTCTTCCCGCGAGTCCTCCAGGAACCCCTGACATGATCAGTCTTCAGCGTGTCACGAAGGTCTACCGGAACGGCACGACGGCGCTCGAGGACGTCACCGTCGAGGTCGAGAAGGGCGAGTTCGTCTTCATCGTCGGCCCGTCCGGATCCGGCAAGAGCACGGCGATCCGCCTGATGCTCAAGGAGGAGGAGGCGACGAAGGGCGACATCTACGTCGCCGGGAAGAACCTCGCGAAGCTGACCTCCTGGAAGGTCCCGCATCTGCGCCGGAACATCGGGACGGTCTTCCAGGACTTCAAGCTGCTCCAGGACAAGACCGTCTTCGAGAACGTCGCGTTCGCCCTCGAGGTGATCGGCAAGCCGAAGCACGTGATCGACCAGCGCGTCGCCGAGATCCTCGAGCTCGTCGGCCTCGGCGACAAGATCAACAACTTTCCGGACGAGCTGTCCGGCGGCGAGCAGCAGCGCGTCTCGATCGCGCGCGCCTGCGTGAACCGCCCGCTCGTGCTCCTGGCCGACGAGCCGACGGGGAACCTCGACCCCTCGACCTCGGTGGAGATCATGCGCCTGCTCGACAAGGTGAACCGGATCGGCACGACGGTCGTCATGGCGACCCACGACCAGGCGATCGTCGACGCGATGCGCCGGCGCGTGATCGAGCTCGACAAGGGCAAGGTCGTCCGCGACCAGGCGCGCGGGGTGTACGCGTAGTGTCGCGGTTCGAGTTCCTGTTCCGAGAGACGACATCGGGGCTGCGGCGGAACGGCCTCGTCGCGTTCGCCGCGATCTCGACGACCTTCATCGCGCTGCTGCTGTTCGGCCTGTCGCTGTTGATCAGCCGGCAGGTGAGCCTCATGATCGAGGCGACGACGGGCAACGTCGAGGTGGCCGTGTACCTGACGGACCCGGTGAACCCCGACACGGTTCGCTCGCTCAGCGGGACGCTCACGGGGCTGCCGGTCGTCGAGAATGTCGACTTCGAGAGCAAGCAGGAGGCGTGCGACCGCTTCAAGGAGTTGTTCGCCAACCAGCCGGCGCTCGTGAACAACGTGAACTGCGACGCGCTGCCCGCCTCGCTCCGGGTGAAGCTCGAGGACCCAGAGCAATACGCTCAGGTCGAGGCCGTGCTGCAGGGGCAGCCCGGCATCGACCGGATCGTGGACCAGAGCGCGTTCCTGGACCGCCTGTTCGCGGTCACCCGCGTCTTCCGGGTCGGCGTGCTGCTGATCTCGTTCGTGATGCTCGTCTCGGCCGCGATCCTGATCGCGAACACCGTGCGGATGGGGCTGTTCGCCCGACGCAAGGAGATCGGGATCATGAAGCTCGTCGGTGCGACGAACTGGCGCATCCGAACGCCGTTCCTGGTCGAGGGGCTGTTCGAGAGCCTGATCGGGGCGGCGGCGGCGATCCTCGTGCTTTTCGGGCTCAAGGTGGCGTTCATCAACCCCCTGAACGAGTCCGTGCAGTTCGTCCCCTGGATCGTCAACTCCGACGTGATCGCGATCATCCCGTGGCTCCTGCTCGCGGCCGTGGTCGTGTCGCTGCTCGCGTCCCTGGCCGGGATGCGCCGGTTCCTCGACGTCTAGCGCCCCGGCCGTGAGCCCGAAGGGCGACGCCGCCGGCCAGAAGACCGTCGTTTCCAACCGCCGGGCGCGCCACGACTACGAGATCCTCGAGCGGTTCGAGGCGGGGATCGTGCTCTCGGGGGCCGAGGTGAAGTCGCTCCGCGGCGGCCGCGGCTCGCTGGCGGAGGCCTTCGGCCGCGTCCGGGGGGACGAGGTGTGGCTCGAGGGTATGCACATCCCGCCCTACGAGTACGCGATGGACAAGGGTCGCCAGGACCCGACGAGATCCCGGAAGCTCCTCCTGCACCGCAAGGAGATCGAGCGCCTGATCGGCAAGACGGCCGAACGCGGACTGGCGCTCGTGCCGCTCCGCGTGTACTTCACGCACGGGATCGCGAAGGTGGAGCTCGGGCTCGGGCGCGGGAGGCGGCAGTTCGAGAAACGCCAGGCGATCGCCGAGCGCGAGCACCGGCGTGAGATCGAGCGCGAGGCCGGCCGGCGTCGGTAGCGCCCGTATACTTCCCGGGACAACCGCATATGGGGGTGTACTGGCTTCGACCTGAGCGAGTACCGCTCGGGGGAAGCGGGCCGAGGTCCCCGGATGCCTCGTTAAAAGCCGGGACCAACACAAGCGCCGATACTGACTACGCGCTCGCTGCCTAGGTAGCTAGGTAGCCGTCCCCTCCGGGCCGCCTGCGACCGGAGGATGGGCGTCGTGAGCAGGCTCACGGAGGTGGCTCCGCCCGGGGGCCGCCGCCGGACACCGCACCCGGGCTGGCCGAGGGGTCCTCCGCCGGCGGGAGCCTCGAGGCGAGATCTCACCGCCGGCTGCGCCCGGAGAAGTCCCGAACGGTCGCCCAGGGACGGGGGTTCGATTCCCCCCACCTCCACCACGATCGTCGATGATCTCTGACCACGACATCGCTCGCTGGCGGCTGCGCAGCCAGCGAGTCGTGCGACCCCACGCCGACTCCGTCGTCGACGCCGTGGGGAACCTGCTCGCGGTCCAGGCAGAGAACCCGGGGCAGTCGGCGTGGGCGGTGGCGTCGCGGGTCGAGGATCCCTCCCCGCGCGACCTCAGGGCCGCGCTCGAGGACGGGCGCGTAATCCGGACGCACGTGCTTCGGCCGACATGGCACTACGTCCTCGCGCAGGACGTCGGATGGCTGCTCGAGCTGACGGCGCCGAGGGTGCGGCAGACCACCGCGAAGCAGTTGGATGCCGTCCATGGTCTCGACGGACGCCGGCTCGATCGCGCCACCTCGGCGGTGGTCGACGTCCTCGGCGAGCATCCAAATCTCACGCGCGGTCAGATCGCCGAGCGCCTGCGCGACCGCGGATTCGACACCGGCGGCGGCGTGGTGACGATCCTGCTGGCGCACCTCGAGCTCGACCGGCTCGTCTGCAGCGGCCGCCCGCTCGAGGACGAGCACACGTACGCGTTGTTCACCGATCGGGTGCCGGATCCCCGCCGGCCGGAGCGGGAGGAGGCGCTCGGCGAGCTGGTCCTCCGCTACTTCTCGGGCCACGGACCCGCGACCGAGCGCGACCTGGCCTACTGGGCGACGCTCACGCTCACCGACATCCGCCAGGGCCTGAAGCTGGTGGAAGCTAAGCTCGCGTCTTTCGAGCACGACGGCAGGACCTTCTGGCACGCGCCCGCGGACCCCCCGCGCCGACGAGGTGATCCGATGGCGCACCTCCTGCAGATCCTCGACGAGACGTACCGCGGATATCAGGACACGCGCTGGGTGCTCGACACGGCGGCCGCCGTGCCGCGCGTCCGCGAGTCCACCACCGGGATGGCTCTCGTCGACGCCCAGCTGCTCGCCGCGATGCGCCGCACCGTCACGGTCGATCGCGTGGTCTTCGAGCTGACGCCCTACCGCGACCTGCGCGCGACAGAGGTCACGGCCCTGCGCCGCGCGGCGGAGCGGTACGGCGACTACCTCGGTCTCACCCCGACGCTCGAGCTGCCCTGACACAGCGACGAGGCACCCCGGTGATCCGGGGTGCCTCGTCGATGCGGCGGTCCGCGCTAGGGGGGAACGCGGGCCGCGTCGATCACACCGTTGCGGGGCGCGGCTGCCGCGCCAGCGAGGCCGCCAGCACCAAGAACGCCCCCGACGCCAGGTGGAGCAGGTGATCCGTGACGTTCAGCGCCAGGATGTTCGCGTCGGTCGATCCCACGAAGAACCCGACGACGCCCACGGCGATGTAGACAACGCCGATCATCCCGGCGACCAGGGTCACGGCCCTGGCGCCCGCGGCGAACGCGAGCAGCAGGGCGACGCCGATGGCGAGATGCACCAGGTTGTGCAGCGGGTTGACCTCGAAGATCCCCAGCAGGTTGCTCCCCTCGGTGTCGGCGAAGCCGACGCCGCCGGTCGCGACGAACCCGAGTAGCCCGATGGCCACGTAGGTCGCCCCGAAGATCCCGGCGATCTTCTCTCCCGTCGTCCTCATGTCCCACCTCCTGTCGGTTCCAAGACGCACCGGTCGGTCACGGTGCGTACATCGGACCTTCGCAATGGGGAACCGGGTGGATGACGGCGGCGGCGATCAGCCGTCGGGCCGGATCTCGGTCGCCGAGGCACCGGCGCGCACGGTGACCACGTCGCCGGTGCGGACACCCGGTTCGGCCGAGACGACCACCGGGACCACCCGACCGTAGAGCTCGCGGGCGACGATCGATCCGAGCGCGAGGATCGGGTCCGGCTCGGCGAGCACGATCGCCGCGGGCGCGGTGCCGGCGCGGACGGCCTCGGCGAAGACGCTCGACGACGAGCTCGAGCCGCGGCCCGACCCCATCACGAGGACCCGGCCGGCGACGGTGGCGCCGCGTTGCGGGTGCCGAACGTCGATCACCTCGCCGGTCGTCGGGTCGACGCCGCCCCAGAACGAGAGCGGCTCGTCGAGGACGAGGACCTCGCCGCTCCCGGTGCCCGGGACGAGCGTCCGCGCCTCAGGCATCGGCCCAGAGGGTGTCGTCGAGCACGACCCGGCCCTCGGCCGCCGACCGAACGCACTCCTCCAGGCCGCCGATCACGACGTCCGCCCCGATGTTCGCGGGCGCGTACCAGGCCCACTTGGCCGAGTCGGTCATCACCGGCCCGTCCACGGCGCCCATGATCGGGGTGAGGTAGGTGCACGTGTCCGCGACGATCTCGACGCCGGCGGCCGTGAGCGGCGCCACCGACCCGCGGCGTTCGGCCTCTGCGAGGAGGTCGCGCGACGTGTTCACGTAGAACGGGACCACCGGGCGACGCGCCTCCACGAGCGCCGCCAGCCGCTCGAGCTCGGCGAGCGAGGCGTGGGGCGTGCCCACGCTCACGGCGCCGAGCGCGTCGCCGTCCGCGGTCACGAGCTCGTCGCGAGCGGACCGCAGCCGCCCCGGGGTCACCGCGATCTCGGTCGCGGGCTCGGCGCCCGTCGCCGCCTCGAGCGCCGGGGCCTCCGGGGTGACGCCGACGGCGTGGAACATCGCGACCGAGCCGGACGACGCGGCGCCGGCGCCGATCGCCTTCAGGCGATCCTCGGAGGTCTCGGCAGGCAGGCCGTCGATCGCCGCGACGGACGTTCCGGCCTCGGTCCCGAGCAGGTGCCCGAGGACCGGGTAGAGCCCGTCGGAGGCGAGCAGCCGCGAAGACACGCCGTCGAGTCGAAGGACGAGCCGCGCCCGTCGCTCTTCGTCGCGGTGCAGTCCCGCGAACGGCGCCCTGCCGGCGATCGCGGCGCACACGTCGATGAAGTCGCCGTAGCGGTTCGTCCGCGCGCCGAGCACGGAGTTGCAGAACACGATCGCGTTCGACTCGGCCCACGCGACGTGATCGCCGAACGCGGGCCGCTCGGGGAGCTGGTAGGGCGCGCAGGTCCAGGTCGGGCGGCACCCCACCGCGACGTACAGGTCCATCTGGCGCCGCGCGTTCGCGACCGTATGCTCGTCGCCGCGGGCGCGGTCCGGATGCAGCAGATCGAGGTACCCGACGTTCAGCGTCGTCGGTACGGACACGCTCGCGCCGCCGGCCACCAGGCGCTCGGCGAACTCGAGCCCCGCGAGGCCGTGGTACAGACAGCCGTCCACGTGCGCGGCGACGATGTCGACGAGGCGTTCGGCGCCCATGACGGCCGCGGTCTCGAGGACGATGCGCATCGCGAGCGCGGCGGCGTCGCCGTGCGAACCGGACAGCCGTGCGCGGTCGGCCTCGGAGAGCTCGACCGGCACCGCCGGTCCTCAGGAACCCGCGGCGGCTCGTTCGAAGACCGGGAGCGCGCGCTCGACCATCTCGTCGTTGCCGGTGATCGAGATCCGGAACCGCCCGGGCATCTCCACCACGGTGCCCGGCAGGATGAACACCTTCTCCCGCGCCAGGCGCTCGACGAACGCCTCGTCGTCGGGGTCCGGGCTCGTGGGGAGGAGGTAGAACGTCCCCTCGGGCGAGTGCAGGTCGTAGCCGAACGAGCGAAGCGACTCGACCATGCGGTCGCGGCGTCGCTGGAGCGCCTTGATGTCCACGCTCATGTGCTCGAGATCTCCCAGGGCCCGCTGGAGCACGTTGTTCGCCGCCCCGTGGCTCCCGTACGTGAGCTGCCCGAGCATCAGCGCCTCGCGCATCGGCTCGCGGTCGGCCATCGTCGGCGGGAGCGCTACGTAGCCGCAGCGCTGCCCCGGCGTGAGGAGCTGCTTCGCGTACGTGTAGACGAGGAACGAGTTCGCATAGAACTCGGTCGGGCTCGTGAACGCGCGGTCGTCGTACACGATCCTCGAGTAGGCCTCGTCCGAGATCAGGTAGATCGGGCGGCCGATCCGTTCGGACGCGTCCACGAGGACGTCCGCGAGAGCGCGCAACGTCACGGGCGGGTAGATCTTGCCCGCCGGGTTGTTCGGCGAGTTCACGATGATCGCCGAGGTGCGGTCGGTGATCGCCGCCTCGATCGCGGGGACGTCGAGGTCCCACGTCTCGTAGTCCACGGCGATGCGAACGGGTGATGCCTCGCTGCCGATGATCAGCGCCTCGTAGAAGAACCACGGCGGTGTGAGGAAGATCACCTCGTCGCCGGGGTCGGTGACGGTCCGGATGCAGAGGTTCAGGCCGGCGAACGCGCCGTCGGTGACGATGACGTCGTCGGCCTCGTACGGCACGCCGCGCCGCTCGCGCAGGCTCGTGGCCACCGCCTCCTGCGCGTAGGGCTCGTTGAACTTGTACGCGTACCAGTCCTTGTCCTGCGGGACCGTCCAGCGCTGCAGGGACTCGACGTACTCCGGCAGCACCATCTCCTGCGGGTTGCCCGCGACGAAATCGCAGAGCTCGGGATCGGCGGGGTCACGGCGCGCGTACCCGCTCTCGGTGAAGAAGCGCCAGAGTGGCGCGTCCGCCTCCTGCATCCGCAGCATGCTCTTCGAGAAGCGGTGCGCCATGGTCTCCTCCTCGGGCCTGCGGGGAGGACCCTATCACCGGGCGCGTGAGCTACCAGGTGACGGGTGGGACGCCGTCGGGGTCGGCGTCGGCGTAGCGCGTCTCGCCGAACGCGCCGAGGTCGCGCCGCGCGAGCTCCGCGATGTACGACGCCGGCAGCACGGCCGCGAACGCGCGGTCGTCGAGGCGGTCGCGGTTCACGGCGTTCGGCCGGACGTACGGTCCGACGTTGTCGCCGTAGCGGTAGTCGGCGAGGAACGCCGCCAGATCCTCGGAGCTCGCGCCGAGATCCGTGAGCGCCTTGCGGTCGAGGTAGACCTCCGAGGGCGCGACGCTCTGCACGAGGCCGAACACGCTCGGCCCGAACTCGGCCTCGAGGTCCTCCTGGAGCTGGATCGGGTCGATCCGCACGCCGCCGTTCGCGTCGATCTCGGGACACTGGCCGTGGTCGGCCGTGACGATCAGGACGCAGGAGTCGCCGTACCGCCGCCGCATGTCCTCGGCGAGCCGGCCGAGTTCGTTGTCGACGGCCGACAGGACCTCGGCCTGGCGCGGGTCGTCCATGTTGTAGACGTGCCCGGCGTAGTCGGGGGCCTTGAAGTTCACGTAGAGCAGGTCCGGGATCTCGTCCTCGCCGATCGGCTCGGAGTCCAGCGTCGCCTCGATCAGCTCGCCCTGGTAGCGGACGACCGGCGGGAAGCAGCACATCGCCTTCCTCCCGGTCGGGTCGTACGGCGAGGGTGCCGGCGGCTCGTAGCCGGCCGAGAGCGCCTCCAGGCGCTCGAGCCCGGGGGCGGTCACAGGGAGGCGGTAGCGCTCGGGGTGATGCGACCGCCAGCCGCCGCCGCCGTCCTCGTCCCAATACACGCCCACCGGCGGGTCTCCGGGCGGGTGCCCGCCGCGGCCGAGCATCCCGACGTGCCAGACCTGGTAGCCGAGCTGCCCGACCCACGCGCGGTCCTCGGTCCACTCCGACCACGTGTCGGCGAGCGTCGGCTCGAGCAGGAACGACGGGTCGATCCGGCCCGGCTCGCCCCACGCCTTCACCGGCCCGCTGCCGCGACGGACGTTGTGACCCGTGATGCCGTGCGTCCGCGGGAACGCCCCGGTGCCGATCGTCGCGTGCGTCGACGCCGTTACCGCCGGGAACGAGCCCGAGATCGCGTTGCGGTACGTCGCGCCCTCGCGCATCAGCCGCTTGAGGTTCGGCCACGCGTCGGGCCAGCGGCCGAGGACGTTCCACCCGCCGCCGTCGATCACCACGGTGACGAACACGCGTGGCTGCACCGGCGGCGTGACCGACGGGATGCCGGGCAGCGGCACGCCGTCCGCGGCCTCGAACTCGTCGAACCCCATGAGCTTGGCCGTCGTCGGCGCGAGGTCGGCGAGCGTCACCCGGTTCTCGAAGTCCTGGGGCTCGATCCGCCCTGGCGCCCAGACGACGATCGGCACCCGCTCGCCGTACATCCACGGCACGGCGTGGCTCGTGCGGGGGTCGTTCGGCTCGAGCGAGAGCGATTCCTGCGGGTAGTTCGAGCTCGAGTAGGGCGTGACGAGCAGCTGGAGGTCGCCGAGCCGTTCGGGGTGATAGGAGCGCGTCACGAGCTCGAGGTATTCGGCGCCGAGGTCATTCGCCATCGCCTCGAGCGCGGGCCGCGGGTCGGGCCGGGTGAGGCGGCGGATCGTGGCGCCGGCCGCGCTCCCGAGCGCCACCATCGCGAGCCCGATCCCGCCCAACGCGGCCAGGAAGCGGCGCCGGGAGGCGTCCTCGGGCGTGCGCGAACGGATCACCACGAGCACCGTCGCGAGGACCAGGAGCCCGGCGAGCACCCCGACGATCGCGCTACCGGTCGCCGCGATCAGGAGCGCGACGAGTCCGGCGATCGCGAGCAACACGAGGAAGCCTTTGGAACGCATCGGTGAGCGCATCATCCCAGAGACCCGTTCGGCCTCGTGGGCCCGCGGGTTCGCCGGCCGGTTAGGCGCGCTTGCGTTCGAGATCCAGGAACGGGAGCTCGACGACCGTCGCCCCGACCTTGCCTCGCTCGCCCTCGACGGTCCACTCGACCGAGACCCGGGTCCCGGGCTCGGCGAGGGAGGGCGGCAGCGAGCCGAACCCGACCATCCGCTTGATCGTCGGTCCCCAGCCGACGCTCGTCGCGCGGCCGACCCGCTTCCCCTCCTTGTAGACCGGCACCGGGTCCCGCTGCACGGCCGCCGAGACCGACGGCGCGAGGTCGTGTCGCGCGAACATCGCCTCGATCGCCGGCCAGTCCAGATGCAGGCCGGCGAGGCGCCGGGCGGGCCCGCCTCCGCCCTGCTCGAGCTCGAGCGCGTGCTTGCCGACGAACGCCGCCTTGCCGAAGTCGACGAGCCGACCCAGGCCGATCTCGAACGGCGAGTACTGCTGCTCGGCCGCGGTCGCGTGGCGCGCGCTCGTGTAGTCGGCCTCGATCAGGATCAGCCCGGCCTCCAGGCGCGCGACGTCGAGCGCGCGGATCCCGGCGGGACGGATTCCGTGTGGCTGCCCGGCCTCCCACAGCGCGTCCCAGACCTCGGTCGCCGCGTCGACCGGCACCCAGATCTCGTAGCCGAGATCGCCGGTGTACCCCGTTCGGGTCACGTTGAGGTCGACGCCTGCGATCTCGGTCCGCCGGTGGCCGAAGTAGCGGAGGTCGGCCCAGTCCCGGCGCGTCGTCGCCTCGAGGATCGCGCGGGCGCGTGGCCCCTGAAGCGCGACGCCTGCGACCCGCTCGGAGACGTCTTCGATCGCGACGTCGAGCTCGGCCGCGTTCAGGACGAACCAGCGGTACGAGGGATCGGCGGCGGTCCAGAAGAAGGCGTCGCCCTCCCGGCGCGTGACGGTACCGTCGTCGATCACCTTGCCTTCCTCGTTGCACCACGGCGTATAGATCACGCGGTCGACGGCGAGCCTGCCGACGTCCCGGGTGATCACGCGGTCGACGAGCCGCGCCGCGTCGGGGCCGGAGATCTCGTACTTGTAGAGCGGCGAGACGTCGATCAGCGCCGCCTGCTCTCGGATCGCGTTGTACTCGATGTCGTGCGCGTCGGAGTACACGGCCGCCGCGAAGTAGCCGGACCACTCGCCCCAGACCATCTTCGTGTTCAGCTCGGCGGTGCGCGGGTGGAACGCCGTACCGATGCTCACGGGTCTCCTCTCCGATGCGGCCCGTAGCGTAGCCAGCGGCCCCGAACGGCGCTTTGACCCCGTTGACCAGCAGTCAAGGGCCCGTTGGTGCGTGCCCGACCCCGCCCCTACGATGACGCCCGTGGCGCAGCGGTACGACGCCGTGATCGTGGGGGGTGGGCACAACGGGCTCACGGCCGCCGCCTACCTCGCCCGGGCCGGCCGCAAGGTCCTCGTGCTCGAGAAGCGCCACGTCCTGGGCGGTGCCGCGGTCACCGAGGAGGTCTTCCCGGGCTTCCGGTTCAGCGAGTTCTCCTACGTCGTCTCGCTCCTTCGCCCCGAGATCATCCGCGAGCTCGACCTGCCCAGGTACGGGCTCGAGATCCTGCCGCTCGACGGGACGATCACCCCGCTCGACGACGATGCGCTGTGGCGCGTGAACGACCACGGCCGGACGATCCGCGAGCTCCGGCGCTGGTCGAGGAGCGACGCCGAGGCGTACGAGGAGTACGGCCTGCTCATGGCCGACATGGCGCGGTTCATCAAGCCGATCCTCTCGGTGGTGCCGCCAGACCCCGGCACGTTCAACCCGTTCGACTGGATGCCGGTCGTCGGCCTGGCCAAGACCTTCCGCGACCTGCCGGAGCGCCTTCAGTCGACGTTCGTCCAGCTCATGACGATGAGCGCGACGGAGTTCCTCGAGCAGTGGTTCGAGACCGATCCGCTGATCGCGACGATGTCGGCGTCCGGGATCATCGGGACCTTCCAGGGCGTGCGGTCGCCCGGCACCGCGTACGTGCTGCTCCACCACTACATGGGCGAGATCGACGGCGCGTTCCGCGCGTGGGGCATCCCGCGCGGCGGGACCGGAGGGATCTCGAACGCGATCGGCTCGGCCGCGCTGGCGCTCGGCGCCGAGATCCGCACCGAGGCGCCGGTCGCGAGGATCGAGGTCCAGAACGGGCGCGCCATCGGCGTCGTCCTCGGGTCCGGCGAGGAGATCGCGGCCGGCACGGTGCTTTCGA
>Ga0209382_10007621_pt1 | contig 13725 bp, 10 predicted proteins | sample SoiMetdeltSBSDD5_FD_187599 | JGI IMG/M metagenome (GOLD analysis project Ga0209382, IMG submission 187599) | Bulk soil microbial communities from a Populus tree surrounding site in Tennessee, USA - Soil MetaG P. deltoides SBSDD5 (SPAdes) (version 2) | ecosystem: Environmental > Terrestrial >... | reverse complement strand
CGGGTTCTACCATCCGGATACCGGCCGCATCTCGCTCGAGGGCCGCGACATCACCGACCTGGCGCCGAGCAAGATCGCCGAGCTCGGTGTGGCGCGCACGTTCCAGAACATCGCGCTGTTCCGCGGCATGACGGTCCTGGACAACCTCATGCTCGGCCGCCACGTGCACATGAAGTCCGGCGTGCTCTCGTCGTTCGTGTACTGGGGGCTCGCGCAGAAAGAAGAAGTCCGCCATCGCAAGCGCGTGGAGGACATCATCGACTTCCTGAAGATCCAGGATTTGCGGCGGAGGCCGACGGGCTCGCTTGCCTACGGGCTGCAGAAGCGCGTCGAGCTCGGGCGCGCGCTCGCGCTGGATCCCAGGGTGCTGCTGCTCGACGAGCCGATGGGCGGAATGAACCAGGAAGAAAAAGAGGACATGGCGCGCTTCATCCTCGACGTCAACGAGGAGTGGGGCACGACGATCATCCTGATCGAGCACGACATGGGTGTGGTCATGGACATCTCCGATCGCGTGGCGGTGCTGGACATGGGTCAGAAGATCGCGGAGGGAACGCCGGACGAGGTTCGGGCGAATCCCGCTGTCATCAAGGCGTACCTTGGTGACACCAAGGGCGGCGCCCGGGAGGCCCGCCGTGGCTGATCCCGCGACGCTGCCGCGTCTGCTGCTGCGCAACGCGCGCGACTTCGCGACGCGCACGGCCATCCGCGAGAAGGATCGCGGCATCTGGCAGTCCTACTCGTGGTCGGAGTATCACGCCCAGGTCCGCGACTTCGCCCTCGGCCTCGCCGCGCTCGGCTTCAAGCGGGGCGATCGGCTCTCGGTCATCGGCGACAACCGGCCGCGACTCTACTGGGCGCAGGTCGCGGCGCAGTGCCTGGGCGGAGTGTCGGTGCCCGTCTACCAGGACTCCATCGCGCGCGAGCTCGCCTTCGTGTGGAATCACGCCGACGTTTCGGTGATCGTGGCCGAAGACCAGGAACAGGTCGACAAGGTGCTCGGGCTGCGCGAGCAACTGCCGACGCTGCGATTCGTCGTCTACGACGACCCGCGCGGGATGCTGCACTACAAGCACGATTGGCTGAAGTCCTTCAGCGACGTGCAGGCGCTCGGGCGGGAGTTCGCCAAGACGCACGCCGGCTACTTCGAGGCCGGCATCGAGCAGGGCAAGGGCGACGACCTCGCGTTCGTGTGCTACACCTCCGGCACCACCGGCAATCCCAAGGGCGCGATGATCACCCACGCCAACGCGCTCGAGACCGCGAAGACCGCGATGCGCGCCGAAGAATTCCGCGTCGACGACGACTACCTCGCGTATCTGCCGATGGCGTGGGTCGGCGACGCCTTCTACACGCTCATCATGAGCGTCGTCGTCGGCTTTGCGATCAACTGTCCCGAGAGTCCCGAGACCGTGCAGCGTGATCTCCGCGAGCTCGGTCCGACGCTGGTGCTGGCGCCGCCGCGGATCTGGGAAAACATGCTCACGGCCGTGCAGGTCAAGGGCGCGGACGCGTCGCCGCTCAAGCGCTGGGTGTTCGAGCGGTTTCGCCGTGCGGCCGAGCAGGCGGAGATCTTGCGGTCCGAGAACAAGCCGATCCCGCTCGGCTTGCGCCTCACGTGCGCGCTCGGCGAGCTGTTCGTCTACGGTCCTGTGCGCGATCAGCTCGGTCTGCGCCGCACGCGCTGGGCGCTCACGGGCGGCGCGCCGCTCGGACCCGACACATTCCGCTTCTTTCGCTCGATCGGCGTCAACCTCAAGCAGGTCTACGGCTCCACCGAGACGACCGGCCTCGTCTCGCTACAGCCAAGCCGCGAAGCGAACCCCACCACGGCCGGGCGCCCGTGCCCCGGCATCGACGTCAGGATCGGGGATCGCGGCGAGGTGCTCGTCAAGAGCGCGGGCATCTTCCGCGGCTATCTCAAGAACGACGAGGCCACGCGCGAGGTGATCGACCCCGAGGGCTGGTTCCACACCGGCGACGCCGGATTCATCGATCCGCGCGGCCATCTGGTCATCATCGATCGCGCCAAAGACGTCGGCGCGCTGTCCGACGGTACCCCGTTCGCGCCGCAGTTCGTCGAGAACAAGCTGAAGTTCAGCCCCTACATCCGCGAGGCGGTGGCGTTCGGCGACCAGCGGCCGTTCGTCGCCGCGATGATCGCGATCGACATGAACACCGTCGGCAACTGGGCCGAGCGGCGCAGCATCGCCTATACCTCGTACATGGACCTCAGTGGCAAGCCCGAAATCCGTGGGCTCATTCGCGACGAGATCCGCAAGTGCAACGAGACGCTGCCGGAGGCGGGCAAGGTCCGGCGCTTCCTGCTGCTGACCAAGGACCTCGAGGCCGACGACGCCGAGATGACACGCACCCGGAAAGTGCGCCGGAGCTTCGTCGCCGAGAAGTACGCGCCGGTGCTCGACGCGTTCTACGGCGGCGGTGACGACGTCGATCTGGCGACGATGATCACCTACGAGGACGGTCGGCAAGCCACGCTGAAGTCGCGCGTCCGCATCGAGGACGTCGAGGAGGCGCTCGCCCGTGGGTGACTGGCACTTCACCATGCTCCTGCTCTCCAACGGCGTGCTGATCGGTCTCATGTACTCGCTGATCGCTCTCGGGTTCGTCCTCGTGTACAAGGCGACCGACGCGGTCAACTTCGCACAAGGCGAGTTCGTGATGATCGCGGGCTTCGTGGCCGTCGGCGCGCTGACGGTCCTCGGGATTCCGCTCTGGATCTCGATCCTGGCGGCGCTCGTCGGCATGATCGTGTTCGGCTTCGCCCTCGAGCGGGTCATGCTGCGCAAGCTGATCGGCCGGCCGGTCATCGCGATCGTGATGGCCACCATCGGACTCGCGGCGATCCTGCGCGGACTCGGACCGTTCGGCATCTTCCAGGGCACGCGGACGCTGCCACTGCCGTTGCCCGACGAGCCGATCGTCCTGGGGCCGCTGTTCATTCCCCCGATCCAGCTGGTCGGGGGCCTCGTGAGCCTCCTGTTCCTGGCCGGCTTTGGCTACTTCTTCCTGAAGTCGCGCAAGGGCATCGCCATGCGCGCGGTGGCCGACAACCAGCAGGTGGCGCTGGCCATGGGGATCAACGTCGAGCGCTACTTCGGTATCGCGTGGGCGATGACGGGCATCGTCTCGGCGCTTGGCGGCGTGCTCTGGGGCAACATGCTCGGCGTCGACGTCAACCTCGCGCTCGTGGGATTCAAGGTCTTCCCGGTCGTCATTCTCGGCGGGCTCGACTCGATCCCCGGCGCGATCATCGGCGGGCTCATCGTCGGCATCGTCGAGAACGTGGCCGCGGGCTACGTCGATCCGTTCGTCGGCGGCGGCACCAAGGATTTCGCGCCGTACGTCTTGATGATCCTGGCGCTCATGATCCGCCCGTACGGCATCTTCGGTAAACGCATCATCGAGCGCGTTTGATGCGATCTCGTGCGATGTCGGTGGCGAGCGTGGTCGGCGCAGCGGGCCGGGGCTCCGTGAGACCCGTGTTTCGGGTATTGCGTCGGATCCGGCTAGGAATCGGTGCACCATGACAGGCGCAACGCAGTGTCGATTTGCGTGGGAGTGCGAAGCCGCAGGCCGTTCGACGGCCGAGGCGAGCCTGCGATGGTCGAGCGGGGCCCCGGCCCGCTGCGGCGGCCGCGCTCGCTGCTGGCATAGCGCGGAGTTCGCATGATTCATCGCGAATGCGGGGTGCTCAAGACGACGTACGAGGCGGATATGGCGCTCTATCCGCTGCCGATCGCGAAGTACGCGGTGGGCGCCTTTGCGGTGCTGTTCTTCGGCATCATTCCGCTGACGCTGCACGAGTACTACCTCTCGATTGCCAACCTCGTGTGGATCTCCATCATCGGCGCGCTCGGCCTCAACATCCTGGTGGGCTATACGGGGCAGGTGTCGATCGGCCACGGGGCCTTCATGTCGGTTGGCGCGTACACGGCGGCCAACTTCGCTACGCGGCTCGACGCGCCGTGGCCGATCAATCTGCTGGCCGGCGGCCTGATGGCCGCGCTGGTCGGCGCCGTGGTCGGTATTCCGTCGCTCCGCATCAAAGGGCTGTACCTGGCGATCGCGACGCTGGCGGGTCAGCTCATCATCGAGTGGACGATCAATCACGTAACGTTCATCAGCGGTGGCGTGCAGGCGTCTATCGAGGTGCCGCGCCCGCGCATCGGCCCGTATGTCCTGGCGAGCCAGCGGGCGATGTACTACTTCCTGCTGGTCTTCGTCGTGCTCGCCATCGTCGGCACGATGAATCTCGTGCGCAGCCGCGTGGGCCGCGCGTTCATCGCCATCCGCGACCAGGACATCGCGGCGGAGATCATCGGCATCAACATCTTCCGCTACAAGCTGCTGGCGTTCGCCATCTCGTCGTTCTACGCCGGCGTGACCGGTGTGCTCTACACGTACTACCTCGGCATCGCGAACTACGAGCAGTTCCAGATCGGCGTGTCTATCGACTACCTGGCCATGATCATCATCGGCGGGCTCGGCTCCGTGCTCGGGTCGATCTTCGGAGCGGCCTTCGTCACGCTGCTGCCCATCGTCATTCGCTATGCGATGGAGGCCTTCAGCGGAGTGTTGTTCTCGCAAGCGACCGTGCACAACCTGATCCCCGCTCTGCGCCTCACGTTGTTCGGCGCCCTCATCATCGTGTTCCTCGTCCTCGAGCCGGAGGGCCTGAATCGCCTGTGGCGCAACATCCGTAGTTACTTTCGGGTTTGGCCGTTCGCGTACTGAGTACGCGAGAGAGGAGAGCACCATGAAGCGTTACCTCGCAATTGCGACGGCGCTGATGCTGGCGGCGAGCAGCCTGCTCGGCGCGGCGCCGTCTTCCGCCCAGCAGTCGAAGGGCGAAATCGTCATCGGTCTGCAGTGCGACCGGACCGGCGCGACGCAGATCGTCGGTACGGTGCTGTGTCCCGGGTTCCACGACTACGTCAGCCTCGTGAACAGCAAGGGCGGCGTCGAAGGCTACAAGATCAAGGCCCTCGAGATCGACCATGAGTACAAGGTGCCGCCGGGGGTGGAGGCATACGAGCGCCACAAGAAGGAAGGCGCCGTGACCATGGCGATCTACGGCACGCCGCACATCTACGCGCTGGCGGCGAAGCTGACGGAGGATCGAATTCCCGGCACGTCGCCGGGCTTCGGCAGCGCCGCCGCTGCCGACGGCACGAAGTATCCGTATATCTTCCCCATCGCCGCGACCTACTGGTCGCAGGGCGCCGCGGCGATCGACTTCGCCAAGAAGCAGCTCGGCGGCAACCTCAAGGGCAAGAAGATCGCCTACCTCTTCTACGACAACCCGGCCGGCCGCGAGCCGATCGAGGTGATCGAGGACCTGGCGGCGAAGGAAGGCTTCCAGCTGAAGACGTTCGCGGTGCCGCCGCCCGGCGTGGAGATGGGCGCGCAGGTGCTCGACATCGCGCAGCGCTTCCGCGCCGACTTCGTCGTCGCGCATCTCTTCGGTGGCGCGCCCGGTGTGTCGATCAAGGAGCTCAAGCGCGTCGGCTATCCGCTGCGCAAGGTCGTGTCGTTCGTGTGGGGCGCGGCCGAGGCGAACATCGAGGCCGGCGGCGGGTTCGCGGCAGCGGAAGGCTACTACGCGATGCAGTTCGCGGGCGTGGGCACCGACTACCCGGTGCTGAACGAGATCCGCGAGATGTACAAGAAGCAGGGCAAGGAGCCGCCGAAGGAGATGGCGTCCACGGTCTTCTACAACCGTGGTGTGCTGATCGGCGCGCTGCACGTCGAAGCCATCCGCAACGCGCTCAAGGCCAAGCCGGACGGCAAAATCACCGGCGAGGACACGAAGAAGGGCTTCGAGAAGATCAGCAACTTCACGCTCGGTGGTCTCGTGCCGCCGCTCAAGATCACGCCTCAAGATCATGAGGGCGGCGGGCTCGTCCAGATCTGGCAGGTGAAGGGCGGGAAGTTCGAGAAGGTCACCGACTGGTACGCCGCGTACCAGGACGTCGTGGCGAAGCACATCAAAGAGGCGGGTAAGAAATCATAGGCAAGCGGCGGTCCGGGACCCGGCTGCGCCCCGCTCGACGAGGGGCTCGCCGGGTCCCGGCCCACCGCTCGCCCATGTCTCCGTATGCTTACTCTCAATAACATCGAGGTCATCTACGACAACGTGATCCTCGTCCTCAAGGGCGTGTCGATCAACGTCCGCGAGGGCGGCATCACGACGCTGCTCGGCGCCAACGGCGCGGGCAAGACGACGACGCTCAAGGCCATCTCCGGCCTGCTGCCGTCGGAGCGCGGCGCCATCACCAAAGGGGCGATCGAGCTCGCCGGCCAGCGCATCGATCACTTGCCGCCGTACGACGTCGTCCGGCGCGGCGTCGTGCAGGTGTTCGAGGGCCGGCGCGTGTTCGAGCACCTCACGACCGAGGAAAACCTGATCGCCGGCGGCCACGTGCAGAGCGACCGCGCGCGGCTGCGCGAGGGCATCGACCGCGTCTACCAGTACTTCCCGCGTCTGGCCGATCGGCGCCACGTGCAGTCAGGCTATCTCTCGGGCGGCGAGCAGCAGATGCTCGTCATCGGCCGCGCGCTCATGTCGAGCCCGCGCGTGATCCTGCTCGACGAGCCGTCGCTGGGCCTGGCGCCCATGCTCGTCGAGGAAATCTTCGAGATCGTGCAGCGCATGAACCGGCAGGAAAAGCTGACCGTGCTGCTGGTCGAGCAGAACGCCACGCTCGCGCTGGGCATCGCCGAGCACGGCTACGTCATGGAGAACGGCCGCATCGTGCTCGAGGGCTCGGCAGCGAGCCTGCGCGACAACGCCGACATCAAGGAGTTCTATCTCGGTCTCACCGAGGTCGGCGCGCGCAAGTCCTATCGCGACGTCAAACACTATAAGCGCCGTAAACGCTGGCTGAGTTAGGGAGGAGTCGGCTCGATGAGACGGATCGGGGTGTGGGTGTGGGGCTGCCTGCTGGTGATGGTGCTATCGCTGGGCCTCGGCGCGTGCGCCACCACGAGCGACGCGCCGGCGACACCGTCGTTGTACAAGCGTCTCGGCGGCCGCGAAGGCATCGCGGGCGTCGTGGACGGGTTCGTCACCAACGCGCTCGCCGATCCGCGCATCGGTCCGGCGTTCAAGGCGCTGCCGGCCGCCAAGGTCGGCCCACTCAAGAGCAACATCGCCGATTTCATCTGCGACCAGACCGGCGGCCCGTGCTCGTACATCGGTCGCCCGATGAAGGAGGCGCACAAGGGGATGGGGCTGGCGAAGGAGGACTTCGACGCTTGCAACGCCGCGCTGGCCAAGGCCCTCGACTCGGCGAAAGTCGCGCCCGCCGACAAGGAGCAGGTCATGAAGCTCGTGCAATCGCTCATGCCCGAGATCGTCGGCCAGTAGGCGATGAAGCCCGTCGATCGCCGCGCCGGCTACTGGAATCGCGAGCGCGAGACCATGTCGCCCGGCGCGCGCGAGCGCTACCAGGCGACCTGGCTCGCCGCGCTGATGGAGCACGCGTGGGCCAACGCGCCCGGCGTGCGCCGGCGCCTTCAGGAGGCGGGCCTGGCGCCCAAGAACTTTCGCTCGACCGATGACCTCGCGAGGCTGCCGGTCATCCGCAAGAGCGCGATGCCCGAGCTGCAGAAGGCCGATCCGCCGTTCGGCGGCTTCTGCACGGTGCCGGTGCCGAAGCTGCGGAAGATCTTCGTCTCGCCGGGACCGATCTTCGAGCCGATGGGGCCGGAAGTCAGCGCCTTCCACGCCGAGACGGGATTGTTCGCCGGCGGCTTTCGCCCTGGCGACATCGTCATCAACACCTTCGCCTACGCGTTGACCCCCGCGGCGCACGAGCTCGACGAATCGCTGAATCTCATCGGCTGCTCCGTCGTGCCCACCGGCGTCGGTCAGACGGAAATCCAGGTCAACGTCGCCAAGTCTGTCGGTGCGACCGGCTACGTCGGCACGCCCTCGTTCCTGATGACGATCCTCGCCAAGGCGAAGGAAATGGGAGCAGGCCGCCTGCCGTTTCAGGTCGCGCAGGTCGGCGCCGAGCCGTTCACCGAGGCGATGCGCCGCGAGCTGCAGGACGCCCACGGCATCATCGCGCGCCAGGGCTTCGGCACCGCGGACACCGGCATGCTCGCCTACGAATGCGTCGAGGCGAGCGGCATGCACCTGCTCGAGGACGCGATCACGCAGGTGTGCGATCCGACCACGGGCGAGCCGCTGCCCAACGGGCAGATCGGCGAGCTGGTGGCGACGGTCCACAACCGCACGTATCCGATGATCCGCTTCAGCTCCGGGGATCTGACGGTCATCACCGACGAGCCCTGCCGGTGTGGTCGCACGTCGGCGCGCATGCTCGGCTGGCGCGGCCGCGCCGACGAGGTCACGAAAGTGCGCGGCATCTTCGTGCATCCGCGGCAGGTCGACGAGATCGTCGCGCGCGTGAAGGGTGTCGAGCGCTTCCAGGTGGTCGTCGGCCGCGAGGCCCACAACGATACGCTGACGCTGCGCGTGCAGCTCGCCCCCGGCGTCGACGCGGCCGCCGCGTCGTCGGCGCTCGAGGCCGGGATTCGCGACGTCATGAAGCTGCGCGGCAGTGTCGCCGTCGTCGGTGCCGGCACGATTCCCGACAACGCCAAGAAAGTCTCCGACGAGCGGAAGTGGGACTGAATCGTCACCGCGGGGTCGTGCGGATCTTGTCTTCCAGGTACGCCGAGAAGTAGCCGCGGTAGCGGCGCTGAAGCCGCGGGATCCTCCAGTCGCGTCCGGTGAGCACTCGCCGGCAGCGCCGCGCCCCGCACCGGCACTGCGTGCGCGCCCGCTGGTTTTCCTCCATCGCCCAGTCGTACGTCAGCTCCTCGCCGGCGGCGATGTCGCGCAGTGCGACGTACACGATCTGGCCCCGGATGCCGAGATTGGGCTCGCACGAGTGGTTGATGAAGATCTTGTTGCGCCGCACCTCGGCCGCGGTTCGCGCGCCGATGAAGAAGCCGTCCGCGATCTGGATGTACGAGACGGCCACGCGCGTCTTCACCCGCGCGAGCGTGCGCGCGTCGTACACGTGCCCGCCTTTGATCGCTACGATCTCACCCTTGCGGATTCGGCGCCGCGCGAACAGGCCGCGGCCCTCGATCGGGCTCGGACCGACGCGCGTCTTCGGTGACAGATACGACGCGGGCATGGCGGCCTCCTCGGTTCGGCGTTATCGCGACGCCCGTCCCCAGGGGCGGGTCCCGTCTCACTCTACGGTGAGACGAGATCCGGGAGCGCGTAGCTCGGTGTCGGCCGGAACGTCGCCTTGTAGGCCAGGACCGGCCGTTCGAGGGCCCAATAGGACACGGTGGCCACCGCGAGCGTGGTCGCCCACGCCAGCGCCGGCGCCGGCCATGGCGCCATCGTCAACCCCGGGGTATAGAGCGCGCCCCAGGCGTAGAACACCGGGAAGTGCCAGAGGTAAACGCCATACGAGATCCGGCCCAGGGCGGCGAGCGGCCAGAAGGAGAGGCCCCGCGCCAGCCATGAGCGCGGATGCAACACGACGTCGACGATGATCACGGCGGACAGCAGCGCCACGGCCGTACTCACGTGCTAGACGAACGCCGGGAACCCTGCGCGCGCGAGGAGGGCGCCGAGGATGACCACGCTCGGCCAACCCGCGCCTCGCGTGCGCGTGATCCCCAGGCGAAGCGCGATCGCGGCGGCGCAGCCGATCAGAATCGGATCCGCGTGGGTGTCGGTGCTCATGTAGAGGCGAAGGAGCCCCTCATGCGTCTGGGCCACCGTCATGCGCCACAACATGCCGACTGCCACGGCGCCGAGCGTGACTCCCAGGATGACCCCGCGGCGAAAGCCGGCGCGGAGCATGCCCAGCAACGCCAGTGGCCACAGCAGATAAAACTGTTCCTCGATCCCGAGCGACCACGTGTGAATGTAGACGCCCATTGGGAAGCCGAAGAGCCACGAGAAGTTCGCAAGGTAGAGCATGACCACGGCGCCCTGTTGCAACACGAGCGGTCCTTGGTCCGCCGGGACCATCGCGAGGAGGACCACCGTGCAGACAATCAGCAGCAGGCCGAGGGCCGGCAACAGACGGAGCGCCCGGCGGCCGTAGAAGAGCGATAAGGCGATCGCGCCGCGGGCGTCGTATTCGTCGAGCAGCAGCGTCGTGATCAGAAACCCGCTCAGCGCGAAGAACACGTCCACGCCGAGAAAACCGCCGCCGAGCCAGCCCGAGTGGCCGGCGAGCACGGTGAGCACCGCCGCCCCGCGGACACCGTCGAGGGCGGGGCGATAACCTAACGCGGTTCTCATAGAAGCTTGTGCTTGAGAGCCAGATCCTTTGCTGCGAGGGGGTGTAGTTGACGGAGGATCGTGAGCTGTTTGCGCATTTCGACGTCGTTTCTGGCTTCATGGTAGGCGCGAATCAGGATCTTGCGTGGCTCGAGCTGGAATGGCCACTCGTCTGTCGCGCGGCGCAGCTCGACGATTGCTTCATCAATGCGTCCACTCCCAAGCAAGGCTTCGCCGAGGTTGGCGCGTATCACGGGGTGGTGTTCATCGAGCGCGACCGCACGCCGCAGGTAGGGAACGGCATCGGCGAAACGACCCTGCTCGGTCAAAGCGTTGCCGAGGTTGTTCAGGACGCCAATGTTTTTTGGCTCAGCGGCAACGGCACGGCGCAGCGCCTGCTCGGCCTCACGCGGGCGTTTCATGCCGAGCAACGCGACTCCAAGACCGCCATACGGTTTATCACGCTCCGGCTTCAGCGTCAGCGCTTGTCGGAACTCCTCGATCGCGAAGGGGCGCTCCCATGGACGGACGCCTGAGCGGTTGACGAGCAGCGTGCCGTAATTGTTGTGACAGATCGAGCAGTCAGGTGTCGCGTATGTGGCGTGCATCCACAGGGATTCGGAATCACGCCAGACCTGTACCTGGAGCCACGTCAGGAATGCGAAGGCGACGAGCAACGCGCCGATCGCACCGCAGCTGACACGGAACAGCAGCGGCCGCAGCCGGCCATCGGCCTGCGCGCCGGCGAGCCATACGATGGCGCCGCCAGCGAGCACGGCGAAGGACAAGCATGAGAGGTAGCTGTAACGATCATGCGCCAGCTGGTGGCCGGCATGCACGAGCCCGCCGACGGGTACGAGCATGATCGCGTACCAGGCATACGCGGCGAGGCCGGCGGGCCAGCGCGGAGCCAGCGCGACCAAAGCGACACTGAGGATTGTTACCGCGATTGAGGCACCGAGAAATTGCGGGTCCAGCACGTCAACGCGTGACGGCAGCTCGTACAGAGGGGAGAGGTCTAACGGCAGTACCGTCTTCGAGATGTAGAACGAGACACTGTAGAGCGCCATCGCGACCCGTGACGCTAAAGAATACTGCGTCAGCAATCCGTCGCGTGCCACCGCCCAGTACGAAATCTCTGCGCCCGCGAGGGCAACTGCGAAGAACGGGAGTTTTTCGAGGAGAACGCGCCGGTTACCCTCTGTCCACGACAAACCGTGCAGCCGGCGGAGCGGGTACCAGTCGAGCACGAGCAGCAGCAGCGGGAGCGTCATCACGATGGACTTCGCGAGCATCGCCAGCGCAAACGCGGCGATCGCGAGCAGAAGCAATCGTCGCCGCCTGTGGCTGTGCGCCGTCGCCGCCCGAACGTAGGTCAACACGCACGTCAGGAACAACAGACCGGAGAGAACGTCGCGACGCTCGGTCGCCCAGGCGACTGACTCGGCCCGCAGGGGGTGGACCGCGAAGAACAGCGCCGCCACCGCGGCGCCCGCACGCAACGCGTACTCGCCCGCACGCGGCCGTGCCGCAGCCAGGAGGCGCTTCGCCAGCCAGTACACGAGGGCCGCGTTCGCGGCATGCAGCACGAGGTTCGTGAAGTGATAGCCCGCAGGCTCCATGCCCCAGAGCACATAGTCGAGACCGAACGTCAGCCACGTGAGCGGGATGTAGTGACCCATCAGCGTCGTCGTGAACATCCAGGCGAGCTGCGCTCGTCCCAGGCCACGATAGTCTTGATTTTCAAGAAGGTTGGCAGGGTCGTCCCAGTCTACGAACTCGTTGCGAAGCCCCACGGAGAAGACGGCGACGACCGCGAGAACGATTGATAGTACGAGGGCGCGTTCGGGGAATGTAAGCGTGGTCAGCCGATGACGCATACGCGCCACGACATCCGTGATGGGCGATATCGTGCCGTCGAGACCGATGACTCTCGACATCGCTCAGGCAGCCACTAGGAGACGGAGCAGGACGCGGCCGCGCACCCGGGGTCCGTTCGCTTCGGCAATGGGTCCAGCCTCTCTATTAAGTTCGCGGATGTGTGTAGTTCGCGGTCCTGTGGCGGGATAGGCGTCAGCACGTGGGATGCCAAAAGGGGGCGGGCTTTATTTCGGGGTTTTCAGGGGAACTATAGAGACCTGCCTCATGGTCGCGCTAGGAGGGCGCCACTTTGTCGAGGCGCCGCCGGTCAAACTGTCAGCCTGACTCCCTCACGACCGAAGTTGGTGGCCGCACCCGGGCTACGCCCTCGCGCTGCCGGAGGGCGTCAGTTCGTAGTTAGGGCGCGCGGCGTATACTCCCCGCCATGGGCGAGCCCACCCGCGTCTGGCCTGGCGACACGCTGGCCCGGGTCCCCTTCTGGGTCTACCAGGACGAGACGAACTATCAGGCCGAGCTGCGGCGAATCTTCGAAGGCCCGACCTGGAGTTACCTGTGCCTGGAGTCCGATGTCGCCGCCCCCGGCGAGTTCCGCACCACGTTCGTCGGCGAGATGCCGGTCATCGTCGTGCGCGGCCAGGACGGCGCGGTGCACGCCTTCGAGAATCGCTGCGCCCACCGCGGCGCGCTGATCGCGCTGGACGATGCCGGCCGCGTGAAGAACGCGTTTCAGTGCGTGTACCACGCGTGGAGCTACGACCTGCGCGGCAATCTGATCGGCATCGCGTTCGAAAAGGGCAGCAACGGCCGCGGCGGAATGCCGCCGGAGTTCTGCAAGGCCGACCACGGCCCGCGCAAGCTGCGCACGACGACCCTCTGCGGTCTCGTGTTCGGTACGCTCGCCCCCGACACACCGCCGATCGAGGACTACCTCGGCACGGACATCCTCGGGCGCCTGCGGCGAGTGATGGGCAAGCCCGTCGCCGTCCTCGGCCGCTTCACCCAGGCGCTGCCCAACAACTGGAAGCTCTACATCGAGAACGTCAAGGACACCTACCACGCGAGCCTGCTGCACGCGTTCTTCGGGACATTCCGGATCACGCGGCTCACGCAGGGTGGCGGCGTGGCCGTCAGCCCCGATGGCGCGCACCACGCGTCGTACACGATCGGCGTGCCTGAAGACGCCAAGAGCGCGGCGTATCGCGAGCAGGGAATCCGCTCCGAGCTCGAGGGCTTTCGGCTGGCCGACCCGCGCCTGCTCGACAGCGTGGACGAGTTCAATGACGGCATTCAGCTGCAGATCCTCACCGTCTTTCCGAATCTCGTGATCCAGCAGGTGCAAAACTCGCTCGCCGTTCGCCAGGTGCTGCCGAAAGGCCTGGGCGCGATGGAGCTGCACTGGACGTACATCGGCTTTGCTGACGACGACGCCGAGATGCGGCAGCGTCGGCTTCGTCAGGCCAACCTGGTCGGCCCGGCCGGGTACGTATCGATGGAAGACGGCTGCGTCGGCGGCTTCGTGCAGCGAGGCGCCGTCGCGGCGAGCGACGAGGTCTCCG
>Ga0209382_10007617_pt1 | contig 13727 bp, 9 predicted proteins | sample SoiMetdeltSBSDD5_FD_187599 | JGI IMG/M metagenome (GOLD analysis project Ga0209382, IMG submission 187599) | Bulk soil microbial communities from a Populus tree surrounding site in Tennessee, USA - Soil MetaG P. deltoides SBSDD5 (SPAdes) (version 2) | ecosystem: Environmental > Terrestrial >... | reverse complement strand
AACCAGCGATTTTAGTTTCGATATCCTGTCGCAGCGTCTGCGCGAACTGGCGTTTCTCAATCGCGGCGTCAAGATCACCATCGACGACGAGCGGACGCAAAAAAAGCACGAGTTTTTCTATAAGGGCGGCTTGCTGTCCTTTGTCGAGCACCTCAACCGCGCCAAAGCCGCAATCCACGCGAAAGTCGTTCACTTCGAAGGCGAGAAAGACGGCGTTGAAGTCGAGATCGCCATGCAGTGGAACGACGGCTACTCGGAGAGCGTTTTTTCGTTCGCTAATAATATCAATACGATCGAAGGCGGCACCCACCTGATCGGATTTCGCTCCGCCTTGACGCGCACGATCAACAGCTACGCGCTGAACAGCGGTCTGCTGAAGAAGGACGAAGAAAATCTCCAAGGTGAAGACGTTCGCGAGGGAATTACCGCGGTGATCAGCGTGAAAGTTCCCGAGCCGCAGTTCGAGGGGCAGACCAAGACCAAGCTTGGCAACAGCGAAGTAAAGGGCATCGTCGAAGCGCTCGTGAACGAGAAATTTTCCAGCTACATGAGCGAACACCCGAGCGAAGCGAAGAAAATCGTCGGTAAAGGCGTGGAGGCGGCGCGCGTGCGCGAGGCCACCCGCAAAGCCAAAGATCTGGCGCGCCGCAAGGGTGCGCTCGATTCCGGCTCGTTGCCGGGAAAACTCGCCGACTGCCAGGAGCGCGATCCGGCGTTGAGCGAGATTTATCTGGTTGAAGGCGATTCCGCCGGCGGCTCGGCCAAGCAAGGGCGCGACCGGCGCAATCAAGCGATCCTGCCGCTCAAGGGCAAAATCCTCAATGTCGAAAAAGCACGTTTCGACAAAATGCTTTCATCCCAGGAAATTCGCCTGATGATTATGGCATTGGGGACCGGCGTAAAAGAAGACTACGACGAAGCGAAGCTGCGCTACCATTCGATCATCATCATGACCGACGCGGATGTCGACGGCTCGCATATCCGCACCTTGTTGCTTACTTTTTTCTATCGGCAAATGCCCCAGCTCGTGGAAAACGGCCACTTGTTTATCGCTCAACCGCCGCTCTACAAGATCAAAAAAGGTAAGCAGGAACGCTATCTCAAAGATGAGCCGATGCTCGAGGATCATCTCATAGAACTCGGCACCGAAAGTATCCGTTTGCGCGCTTCCCAGAACGGCAACGGTCTCGTCGGGCAGCCTTTGCAAGGTTACATAAAAAAGATCGCGCGCTGGGAAAAATTGATGATCTTGATCGGCAAGAAGAAAAAAAATCGCACGGTGGTCGAGGCGTTGTTGCTGGAAGATGGTTTTGGCGAAGAAACTTTGAAGAACAAGAGCGCGCTGGAAAGTATCGAGGGGCGTTTGGCCTCCTACGTGAATTTGACGGCCCCGGAACAGGCGCCGTTGTCATGCCTGTTAGAAGAGGATGCCGAGCACAATTGCCACAAACTTGTCGTGGCGACGCGCGCCAATGGCACCGGCTACCAAACCGTGATCGATCGCGAGTTCCTGACCAGTCCGGAATACCGGGAAATCAAAAAACTCTTCGCCGATCTTTCCGGGATCGGATTGCCACCCTACGCGGTGGAAGAAGGAGAGAACAAGACGCCCTTAAAATCTCTCACCGAAGTTCTCAGGTACGTCATGGAAGGCGGCAAAAAGGGCCAATATATTCAGCGCTACAAAGGTTTGGGCGAGATGAATCCGGAGCAACTCTGGGAGACCACGATGAATCCTGAAACTCGCGTGCTCTTGCAGGTGCGTATCGAGGACGCGGTGGAAGCTGACGAGATCTTCTCGACGTTGATGGGCGATGAAGTCGAGCCGCGCCGCAAATTCATCGAAGAGCATGCGCTCACCGTTAGAAATTTAGACATCTAAAAATAAAGAGTTCAAGCCGTTCAAGTAGTTCCAAAACGTTCAAGCCGTTTGAACACTTAAAATTCTCAGGCAACTCGGACGAGCGAGTCAACCATGGAAGCAACGTTAAAGTCGCAAAAGGTCCCCGTTTACATCGAAGAAGAAATGCGCGAGTCGTTCATGGCCTATGCCATGAGCGTCATCATCAGCCGCGCGCTGCCCGATGTGCGCGACGGACTCAAGCCGGTGCATCGGCGGGTTCTTTACGCGATGTACGACGCCAGCAATACCTCCGATAAGCCCTATAAGAAATCGGCCCGCCTGGTCGGCGATATCATGGGTAAGTATCATCCCCATGGCGACACAGCGATCTACGACACCATCGTGCGCATGGCGCAGGATTTCAACCTGCGCTACCCGCTGGTGGACGGCCAGGGAAACTTCGGCTCCATCGACGGCGATAATCCCGCGGCGATGCGTTACACCGAAATCCGCATGACACCGCTGGCCGAGGAAATGCTCGCCGATATCGACAAAGAGACCGTCGATTTTATTGCGAACTACGACGACTCGCTCAAAGAGCCCGCGGTTCTGCCGTCAAAAATTCCCAACCTGCTGATCAACGGCTCGGCCGGCATCGCGGTCGGCATGGCGACCAATATTCCACCGCACAATTTGAGTGAAGTGGTCGACGCGTTGATCACCATGGTTGAGAATCCTGAGATTACGATCAAGCAACTGATGAGGCATATTCCCGGTCCGGACTTTCCCACCGGCGGTTTTATTCATGGGAAGGAGCCAATTATTCAAGCCTACCACGAAGGCAAGGGCATCGTGCAAATGCGCGGCAAAGCCTTCACCGAGACGGTCAAACGGACGGGCAAAGAGCAGATCATCATCAGCGAAATTCCCTACATGGTGAATAAGAAGCGTCTGATCGAGCAAATCGCCGAGTTGGTCAACGCCAAAAAGATCGAAGGCATCGGCGATCTGCGCGATGAATCGGACCGCGACGGCATGCGCATCGTGGTCGAGCTAAAGCGCGACGCGGTGGCCGAGATCATCATCAACCAATTGCACAAACATACCCAGTTGCAGGACTCTTTCGGCATGAACATGCTTGCCATCGTCGATGGCAAACCGAAGCTGCTCAATCTCAAAGAAGCGCTGAAGTGCTTCCTCGATCACCGCAAGGAAGTGGTGACCCGACGCACGGCTTACGATCTGCGCAAGGCCGAAGAGCGGCTCCATATTTTAGACGGATATCGCATCGCGCTCGACAATCTCGACGCCGTCATCACCCTGATCCGCAATTCTTCGGATCCCAAAGTTGCCAAGGAAGGCTTGATGAGCCATTTTGGGCTGAGCGAAATCCAGGCCCAGGCGATTTTAGATTTGCGCCTGCAGCGCTTGACCGGTCTGGAGCGCGACAAGATCATGGCGGAGCATCGCGAGACGGTCGAGTTGATCGCCAAGCTCAGAGCCATTCTTGCCGACGAAAAAGAAATCTACAAAATCATCGTCGACGAGCTTAGAGAGATTAAAAAGAATTACGGCGACGAGCGGCGCACGCAGATCGTCGAGCACTCGGAAGATATCTCCATCGAAGACATGATCGTCGATGAAGACATGGCGGTGACGATCTCCCACGACGGCTACATCAAGCGCAATCCGGTTTCGCTGTACCGGGCGCAGCGGCGCGGCGGCAAGGGCAAGATCGGCACGACGACGAAGGAAGAAGACTTTGTCGAGTATCTCTTCATCGCATCGATGCATTCCTACATTCTGTTTTTTACCACCGTCGGCAAAGTGTACTGGATTAAAGTCCACGAGCTGCCCCAGGCAAGCCGTGCGGCCCGAGGAAAGCCGATCGTCAACTTGCTCAGTCTCGAAGCGGGCGAAAAGGTTTCAGCATTTCTGTCCGTGAAGGAGTTCCAGGAAGGACGTTTCATCGTCTTCGCCACCAAGAATGGCTTGATCAAGAAGACCGAGCTGATGGCCTACGCCAATCCGCGCCCCTCCGGCATTCGCGCGATCGGACTCGAGGACGGCGACGAGGTGATCGGCGTTCGGCTCACCGACGGACAGCAAGAGCTTATTCTCTCCACGTCGGAGGGCCAATCGATTCGTTTCAAGGAAGAACAGGTGCGCCCAACCGGGCGCGGTACTTTCGGGGTCGTCGGCATGAAGCTTGACGAAGGCGACAAACTCGTCAGCATGGAAATACTGACTCTCGGCTTCAATATCCTGACGGTTTCCGAGGGCGGTTACGGCAAGCGCACTGAGATGGACGAGTACCGGCTGCAGTCGCGCGGCGGCAAGGGCATCATCACCATGAAGACGACGGACCGGACCGGCCGGGTGGTGGGCGTCCAGCAAGTGACCGAAGACGATCAGCTCATGTTGATTTCGAACAAGGGTAAGATTATTCGCATGCGCATCCATGACATTCGCATCATTGGCCGCAACACCCAGGGGGTCCGTCTGATCGAGCTCGAAGAAGGCGAGCGGGTGGTTTCGCTCGCTCGTGTGGCAGAGAAGGAAGAGGACGACGAGCTGGTGGAAGAAGAAAAGAGCGACCAATAGGTTCTGCCTGATCTGAGAAACCGGGACGCATTTCGCAAGTTTTCCATGTCTTTTCCCAAGTTGATCCGTCATGTCGAGTAGTATCGGAGTGATCGGCGCGGGTGGCTGGGGCACCGCGCTAGCGAAGGTGCTCGCGGATAAAGGCGAGCATGTTGTCCTGTGGTGCCACGGCGGTGATAGCTTCAGGGAGATAACCGAATGCAGAGAAAACCGGACCTATCTTCCGGGTATTACACTCCCGGCAAACATTTGCGCAACTCGGTTGGTTGACGAGGCAGTTGAAAACAAAGATTTGATCATTTGCGCTTTGCCGTCGCACGTCGTGCGGCAGGTTTTCTCGCCGATAGCTTCCAAGCTTGGTCGGGCGACGCTTCTCTGCGGGACGAAAGGACTCGAAGAAGAGCGCCTCCGAACAATGGCGGAGCTCTTCATCGATATTTTCGGCGCCGAGCACAAACGGCGCCATGCGTTTCTTTCCGGACCGACGTTTGCCATCGAAGTCGCGCAGCAACTGCCGGCGGCGGTCACCGTAGCGGCGTACGACGATGCGGTGGCGCGATCGGTCCAGAAGATTCTCAGCACCAACAATCTGCGCGTGTATACGTCATCCGATGTCATCGGCGTGCAGATCGGCGGCGTGGTGAAAAATATTATCGCTATCGCCGCGGGCATCAGCGACGGCTTGAAACTCGGGCAAAATGCTCGGGCGGGGCTGATCACGCGCGGACTTGCCGAGATGACCCGTTTGGCGGTGCGCCTTGGAGCAGATCCCTTAACGCTCGCTGGCCTGCCGGGGCTCGGTGATTTGATCTTGACCTGCGCCGGGGATTTGAGCCGTAACCGCGCGGTCGGGCTGCAAATCGCCGCGGGTAAGAGCCTCCAAGAAATTACCGGTTCAACTCGCATGATTGCCGAAGGCGTGCGCAATACTCGTTCGCTGCACTTGCTCGCTAACCGATTGGGGGTTGAAATGCCTATCGTCGAGCAGATGTATGAGGTGTTGTATGCCGGGAAAAAACCGGCCGAAGCGGTGCAAGATCTAATGCACCGCTCGTTGAAAGCCGAAGCCGGCTAAAATTGACAACACCCAGGCCGTATGATTGATATAAACACTTGGCCGTTGGACCGGCCTAAGGGAGCAAATTTTCTATGAAACGAACTTATCAACCGAGCAACGTGCGGAGAAAACGCACGCATGGTTTTCTCGCCCGCATGGAAACGCCGGGCGGGCGCAAAGTGCTCAAACGACGCCGCGCCAAAGGACGCAAACGACTGACGGTGAGTGTGCCGCCCAAACGCGCGCGAACCTAGTTAAAGCAAAAGGAATGACGCTGAGAGGCACGGAACGGTTGCCGAAATCGGCGCGCCTGCGAAAACGAGCGGAATTCTTAAAACTGTCGCGCACCGGCGCAAAGCTTCAGTCGGCGAGTTTCATCGTCATCAGTAGCACGAACCACCGACCTGAGTCTCGATTGGGAATCACTGTGAGCGGCAAAGTGGGCAATGCCGTGATTCGCAATCGGATCAAGCGACAAGTCCGCGAGTATTTCCGCCGTCGCCGCGCGGCTTTGCGGCCGGGAACGGATATCCTCGTGATCGCGCGCAAAGGCGCCGTCGGTCTGGCGGGACCCGGCATTGAAAGCGAGCTCGGACGAGCGTTTAATCATCAATCGCCGCGCCGCGGGGCATAATCCCATGATGCGCGCGATCTTGCTTTTGCTGCTCTCCGCCTATCGCGGCGCGGTGTCGCCCTTTTTGCCGCGCGCTTGTCGATTCTACCCCAACTGTTCAGCTTATACAGAACAGGCTATTCGAAAACACGGAATCCTCAAAGGGATCGCCTTCGGTTTTGGCCGCATCGGCCGCTGTCATCCTTGGCATCCTGGCGGATATGATCCAGTAAAGTAATTCTTAACCATGGACAAACGCGCAATAATAGGGATCGCGATTTCGATTCTCGTGCTGGTGGTCTACCAGGATCTGGTGACGCGCTTCTACCCGCCAACGCCTCCACAGTCCGCGCCTGCAATCGAGACTAAAAACGACCCGAAAGACTCGAAAGCCGCCGAGACAGCCAACACGGCAAAAGACTCGCCGCCGGCAGTAGCTGCGGCTCAAGCTGCGCCCGCCGAGATTTCCAGCCGGCAAACGGCCCGCGACGTTAAAATCGAGACGGAGAATTTCATCGCGGTTTTCACCACTCAGGGCGCCCGGCTGAAGAGCTTCAAGTTCAAAAAATATCGTGCCTCGGCGGGCGAAAACAGTCCGCCTTTTGAAATGGTTCAAGCAGCGCCGGGAGTGCCGCTGCCCTTGGGCGTCCGTTGGCAATCCCCTGAGCCGTTCGACGACAACAGCTTGGTTTATTCGGTGCAAGGCGGCGGTGACCTCCAGTTGACCGGCGACACTAAGGGGACGTTAGTTTTTCAAGGACAAAGCGCCGACGGCGCGGTCGTCACCAAATCGTTCGCTTTCACAGGCGCCGCCTATCCATTCCAAATGGAAGTCTCGGTAAAAGCCGCCTCCGGCACGCCGATTCCGGCAATGCAGATCACGGCTAAAGCGGACCACTCTATTCCCAATCACGACGCGCCTTTCGAGGGTTTTATCGCTTTGATCGACAACAAGATTAAACGCGAAGCGCCCGATGCGGCGGCCAAAGGTCTCGAGTTTACCGGCGATGTCTCTTGGGCAGGGTTTGGCTACACCTATTTTTTCTTCGGTTTAGTGCCCGAGAATGGCGCCGGGTACAAAGTCGCGGTGCGCCAAGACGGCACGGCGCTGGTGCTGGGGATCAACGGCTCGACGGCCGCCACGCGCGCCACGCTGTTCATGGGTCCCAAGGAACTGGACATTTTGAAGGCACCGGGCAAAGGGTTAGAACGCGCCATCGACTTCGGCTACTTCGGTTTTGTTTCGATCCCGTTTCTTTACGTGCTGCATTTTTTCCATCGCTTCACGGGCAGCTACGGGCTGGACATTATTCTGCTGACAGTTTTGATCAAGCTCCTGATGGCTCCCTTGACGCACAAGAGTTTTGCCTCGATGAAGCAGATGCAGAAGCTCCAGCCCCAGATGGAAAAGCTCAAGGAGAAGCACGGCAACGATAAGGAAAAGCTCAACAAGGAAATCATGGAGCTTTACAAACGCAACGGGGTTAATCCGCTGGGCGGTTGTCTGCCGATGGTTCTGCAGTTTCCGGTTTTTATCGGGCTCTACAACGCCCTCAGCACGCCGATCGAATTGCGTCATGCGCCGTTCTTGTGGATCAACGACCTGTCTCGGCCGGATTGGGAGTCGTTGCCGATGGCGTTCGCAGGTTGGCACTTCGGTATTCCCGTACTCACCATACTGATGGGCGCAAGCATGTTCATCCAGCAATGGATGACGCCGACTGCCGGCGATCCCAACCAAAGAAAAATAATGCTGTTGATGCCGTTGATGTTTACGTTCATGTTCGTGTCGTTTCCCGCGGGCTTAACCGTTTACTGGCTGGTGAACAATCTTTTGACCATTGCCCAGCAGTATTGGATCAACCGTAAGGAACACTAGGTCCATTGGGAAAGGCTTGATTTATGGATTTCGTGGAAACCGAAGGCGATACCATAGATGGCGCGATCGAAAACGCTCTCAAGTTGCTCGGCGTCAATCGTGAAAAGGTTAGCGTTGAGATTGTCTCGGAAGGGCGTAAGGGCATCCTGGGATTCGGCGCGCAGAAAGCCAAGATTCGCGCTGAGCTGCGAAAATCGACAGTTTCTTTAAAGACGCCTGAGGTGCCACAAACCGCTAGCGAGGCGCCGGTTCCCTTGGCGGAAACCTCTGAAATCGTCGAGAAAGCAAAAAAAGTATTGGAAGATATTTTGGCTCTGATGGGCGTCAAGGCGACCGTGGAACAGAAATCCTCGGCCAAGGGCGATGAAATCATCCTCGAGGTCCACGCCAACAATAGCGGCCTGCTGATCGGCCGCAAGGGCCAGACCCTGGAAGCTTTGCAGTATCTAGTCACTCGCATCGCCGGCGAGCGCCAAGGCAGCGAGGGGCCCCACGTCGTCGTTGACATTGAAAATTATCGCGAGCGCCGGCGCAGATCGCTTGAAGACATGGCGTTGCGGCTAGGAGAGAAGGCCAAGCGCCAACGAAAAACGGTTACCGTGGACGCGCTTAGCGCCGCCGATCGGCGGATCATGCATGCCGTGCTGCAAGACGACCCATGGGTATCGACCAAAAGTCTCGGCCAGGGCTCCTATCGTCGCTTGCTGATCATTCCCGAAGGGGATCGGCGGAAGAAAGACGATGCACCGCAAGATAAACAGGGCGCAAGAGCGCCGGCGAAGGAAGGCAAGTCGGCCGATGCTCCTTCCACGCCCGCGGAAGCGGATGATGACGCCTAGCCCGGCCCGCAAGTCCGTTAATTCGCTAAGCTCTGACGATGCTTTGTTGACCCGTTCCCCACCGTTCTCTATAGTGCTCGCATGATTCAACGTCGTCAAAGCAGATCCATTCAGCTCGGCAAGGTCAAGATCGGCGGCGATGCACCGATTACCGTGCAGTCGATGACCAAAACCGATACCCGCGACGTGCGCGCAACCGTGCAGCAAATTTGGGATCTCGAGGCGGCCGGTTGCGAAATCGTCCGCTGCGCGGTGCCGGTGCGCGAAGCCGCGGAGCAACTGGGCGCAATCAAGAAAAAAATTCGCATCCCGCTCGTCGCCGACATTCACTTTAATTATAAACTGGCCTTGATCGCGATCGAGCAAGGGGTGGACGGCTTGCGTCTGAATCCCGGAAATATCGGCGCGCGCAAGTACGTTGAAGAGGTGGTGAAGGCCGCGTCGGAACGCAAAATTCCCATTCGCATCGGCGTTAACGCCGGGTCGCTGGAAAAAGACCTGTTGCAAAAGTACGACGGACCGACGGCGGACGGCATGGTCGAAAGCGGGCTCCGCCATATTCGCATTCTCGAAGATGTCGGATACCAGGAAATCAAAATTTCACTCAAAGCCTCCGACCCGCTGATGATGATCGAAGCCTATCGCATGCTTGCCGATAAAGTGAACTACGCTTTTCATTTGGGCGTTACCGAGGCCGGCACGCCGGGCAACGGCACGATCAAGTCTGCGATCGGATTGGGCACGCTGCTCGCCGAAGGCATCGGCGATACCATTCGCGTCTCGCTCGCCGCCGATCCCGTCGAGGAAGTGCGCGTCGGCACGGAAATTCTCAAGGCGCTGAAGATTAGGAAAGAAGGGTTAACTTTCGTTGCCTGTCCTTCCTGCGGCCGCGCCGACGTCGATCTCGTCGGCTTGGCTAAGACCGTGGAAGAGAGAATGTTGCCCTATAGTAACCTTAACATTCACGTGGCGGTGATGGGCTGCGAAGTCAACGGCCCTGGGGAAGCGCGCGCCGCGGATCTCGGAGTTGCGGGCGGCAAAGGCATCGGCCTGATCTTCAAACGCGGCGAGGTGATCCGCAAGGTGCCGGAAGCCGAGATCGTCAACGCCCTGATGGAAGAAGTACAAAAGTTGGCGGCAGAAAAAGACGCGGAACAAGCGGCCGCGGCGAACGGCTGATTACCCTCTCCTTCACTGCATTGAAGTTCGCTTCTACCGGCGCGGGGGAGGCGGCAATCGAAAATTTCGGCATTATCATCTGAGAATCAAGCTTGGCCGCGCCAGCTAAAAACGATTCTCACCAGGAAGCATACGAAAGCCGCGAAGTAAGAATCTAAGCTATGCGTTGGAGCAAAACCCTCATACCCACCCTCAAGGAAGATCCGTCTGATGCCGAAGTTATCAGTCACAAACTGCTCGTGCGCGCGGGCTTCATTCGGCAGATCAGCCGCGGCATCTACGATTATCTTCCATTGGCGCTCAGGGTCATCAGAAAAGTCGAACAGATCGTGCGCGAAGAAATGGATCGGGCGGGGGCCCAGGAGCTTTCGCTGCCGATCTGCTCGCCCGCTGAATTATGGCAAGAGAGCGGACGCTGGGAAAAGTACGGCAAGGAGCTGCTGCGTTTTAAAGACCGCCATGAACGCGATTTCTGTCTCGGGCCGACCCACGAGGAAATTATCACCGATCTAGTGCGCCGTTCGGTGCGCTCATATCGAGATCTGCCGTTTAATTTATATCAGATCCAGACGAAATTCCGCGACGAGGTTCGCCCCCGCTTCGGCCTGATGCGCGGCCGCGAGTTCATCATGAAGGATGCTTACAGTTTTCACGCCGACGTGGCCGACTGCCGGCGCGAATACGACAACATGGTCGAGACTTATAAGCGTATCTTCGCGCGTTCCGGCTTGCGCTTTCGCCCGGTCGAAGCCGACACCGGCGCGATCGGCGGCAGCCAGTCGCATGAATTTCAAGTGCTGGCGGACTCGGGTGAAGACGCCATCGTCAGCTGCAGTAGCTGCGATTACGCGGCCAATCTCGAGAAGGCCGAAGTAAAAGCGCGCCGGCCGGCCGGGGGCAATCTTTCCGAAGCAGCGCTTAAGCTCGAGAAAGTTGCAACTCCGGGAAAGAAAACCGTTGCGGATGTCGCCGCGTTTCTCAAACTACCGCCAAATAAGTTCATCAAAACGTTGGTGTACCGCATCGACGGCGATGAATTAATTGCTGCGTTGGTGCGCGGCGATCATGAGATCAACGAACTCAAACTAAAGGCCGTTTTAAAAGTCCAGGAACTGACGCTAGCCGACGAAGCGACAGTAGCTTCGGCTGCGGGAGTCATGCCGGGATTTCTGGGGCCCATCGGTTTGAAACTTCGAATGATCGCCGACCTTGGGATTCATGCAATGCGCGGCGCGGTAACCGGCGCGAATGAGACGGATGCGCACTTGATCCAAGTCGATCAGGAGCGCGATTTTACTCCTTCGGCCTTTGCCGATCTGCGCCAGGCGCTTGCCGGCGATTCGTGCCCGCGCTGCGAGAACGGCGTGCTCGAAACGCATCGGGGCATCGAAGTCGGCCAGGTATTCTATCTTGGCACCAAGTACAGTGAATCCATGGGCGCGACGTATCTTGATGCGGAAGGACGGGAGCGGCCGGTCGAAATGGGCTGTTACGGCATCGGCATCAGCCGCATGGTCGCTGCTGCTGTCGAGCAAAACCACGACGCCAACGGCATCCTATGGCCTTTTTCAATCGCGCCGTGTCAAATCTTGCTGCTGCCGATCAATTACCAAGACCAGGCCATTCGCGACGCCACCGATAAGCTCAATCAAGAACTGCAAGCACGCGGCGTCGAAGTTTTGCTGGACGATCGCGACGAACGTCCCGGAGTCAAGTTCAAGGATGGCGATCTGGTCGGCATTCCCCTGCGAGTGACCATCGGCGCCAAAGGTTTGCAAAAAAATAATTTCGAGCTGCGCTGGCGCGCGGACGGCCGGACCGATGAGATTCCGATCGCCGGCGCGGCAGACAAAATCAAACAAATCGTTAGCGAAGCACTCCAGGCGTAAAACGTATGGCGTCGAAGCTCGAGCTGGTGCGTAAGCGAGGTTCCATGCGCGACCGGCTTATCGTGGCGCTCGACGTGGATTCATTGGATCAAGCCAAAAAGCTCGTCAAACTGCTCGCCGGCGAAGTCGGCATGTTCAAGATCGGTAAGCAGTTATTTACTCACGCCGGACCGCAAGCGGTCCAACTGATCCAGGATCTCGGCGGCGAAATTTTTCTCGATTTAAAGTTTCACGACATTCCCAACACGGTCGCCAAAGCGGCCGTCGAAGCGACGCGACTCGGCGTGAAAATGTTCAACGTACATGCTTCCGGCAGCCTCGAAATGATGCGCATGACCGTGAAAGAAGTGGAGCGCGTTTGCCGCCAGGGGAAGCTGCGCCGCCCGATCATGCTGGCCGTCACGGTGCTGACGAGCTTGAATCAGGACGACCTGCAACGCGTCGGGGTCGAGCATGAGGTCGTCGATCAAGTCGTGCGGCTGGCGTTATTGACCAAAGAAGCCGCGATGGACGGTGTCGTTGCCTCGCCGCAGGAAGTCCCGGTGATTCGCAAGGCGTGCGGCCGGAGCTTCATGATCGTCACGCCCGGCATTCGTCCGAGTGACGGCAAGCGCGATGATCAGCAGCGGGTGATGACTCCGCATGACGCGGTACGCGGGGGGGTCGATTATATCGTGGTGGGCAGGCCCATTCTTGAAGCCGATGATCCGATCGGTGCGGCCCGCGCCATCGTCGCCGACATGGAGCGGGGCGGCAAGTAAGCTGGCTTGCGTATCGAGAATTGAGAATGGAAGATCGAAAATCGCGACCCTCCATCGTATCCTCAGACCTTCCAGAAATCGTGAAAATGATGCACCGGGCTATGTCCGGAGCCGACGGCGAAACCGGCCCGGATCGCCGCGGTGATGTACTTCTTTGCTGCCCGTACGGCGCTTTCCAGATCTTCTCCTGACGCGAGATTGGCCGCGATAGCCGCGGAAAACGTGCAGCCGGTGCCGTGCGTGTTCTTGGTGCGAATGCGCGGCGCGATAAGCACGTGAGCGTTTTTACCATCGAAAAACAAGTCGACGGCCGGGCCTTTGAGGTGACCGCCTTTGATGACGACGGCCCTGGCGCCCATCTCGATTATTTTCCGCGCTGCCTTCTCGATGTCTCCGCCGCCGCGGATCTTCGTGTCCGTAAGCTTTTCGGCTTCCGGAATATTCGGCGTGACCACCGTCGCCAGCGGAAAAAGCTGGGAACGCAGCGCCGCCACCGCACTCTTTTTGATCAGAAGATCGCCGGACGTCGCCACCATCACCGGATCGACGACGAGGTTCTTTAGCCGATGCTGGCGAAGCTTTTTTGCAATCGCAGCGATCGTTGCTGCATTGGCGAGCATGCCGGTCTTTACCGCGTGGGCGCCGATGTCTTCCATGATCGCGTCGATCTGCGCGCCTACAAGCTTTGGACTCAGCTCGTAGATTTGTCTGACTCCGACGGTGTTCTGGGCGGTGATCGCCGTGAGCGCCGAGGTGCCGTAGACGCCAATAGCGGCGAAGGTCTTGAGATCCGCTTGGATTCCGGCGCCTCCGCCAGAATCCGATCCCGCGATCGTAAGTGCTTTGCGCACGGATTTCATGGATGCCATTTCTATCAAAGCCTGGTCGCGGATTCGACTACTAAAAAAGGCCGAAAGCAGACCGCGCTTTGAAATCGCCGGCTCACGCCGCGGGTAAGATGACAACCGCGCGATCCCGGATTTGGCGCGCAAACAAAATTCCAGTTTGGAATATCTGCTCTGCTTTAGCTTTTTCTTCCGCAGTTTTTGCCAGAATCGAAGCT
>Ga0209382_10007616_pt1 | contig 13731 bp, 13 predicted proteins | sample SoiMetdeltSBSDD5_FD_187599 | JGI IMG/M metagenome (GOLD analysis project Ga0209382, IMG submission 187599) | Bulk soil microbial communities from a Populus tree surrounding site in Tennessee, USA - Soil MetaG P. deltoides SBSDD5 (SPAdes) (version 2) | ecosystem: Environmental > Terrestrial >... | reverse complement strand
CGCCTAAGTATTCAGCGCCAGCATGCTCCATAACTAAGAAACAGCTGGTGGACGGTTTGACAGAGGATACGAAGACGGTTTTCAGGATGCCGACTTCGCCTCGTGGGTGGGTATTGTCAAAGCCCCCGCACCACAACCAGTCCGGTGGCCAGCTGCGGCCATTCCAGTACGTTAACAGTGGATGGTTTCGAAGTAACATGGACGGGACTCCCTTCGGTTCGGGCTCCCAGTCCTTGCAGACCCGGAACGTTAAGTCCGGACAGATTTACATCCGGGCCCGGCATCAATTTGTGCCCGCGGGGTCAACGTCTAATCATCGCTGTTGTGCTACTCCTATGGACAGGCGAATTCAAATCCTTGGATGGCAACTATCTCGGGATGGCCGGGTACGGCGATGTCTACGCTCTGAAAGGTGTATGGGGCCTCGGCACCAAAGGCAAGCCCGACAGACGAGACCAATACCGCGGCCAGATAGACAAGCCACAATAGTTTTTTCATAGGACCAGACCTCAACATAACCGCGAAATCAAGAAGCGCAAGTGCCTAAAATTGGATACACAAGGGGGGCCGAGCGTGAACCCGGCCTCTGCCGTCACACCTTGATCCGGAGTGCACTCGCCATCTTGTAGGCCTCTCCAACCGTTGTGATTAACGGGTCTCGATTCGCTACTAGCCATTTCCATTAGCGGCCAAGCTGTCACAGCATGTCATATTGTCCGTCAGGTGTTGTCAAAATTTTCGCGCCGCGAAAGTGAACGAGAAATTACTTTCAACCGGGGGAATTGGTGCTCTAAGGCATTTTATTCCCGACATGATGACGGATGGTCGCGTTTACGAATGCTCTACCGCAAGAAATGCTACCGCAGCGGTTTTCCTTTAGCTTGGCACTCCTTGTGCTCCGATCGGAGTATGTGGCTAAAAGCGCCAAGAAAATCCTGCTGGTCGAAGACAACGATGAGATTCGAGAGTTGCTCGCGCTCTTTATGAAACATTTAGGCTACAAAGTCTTCGCAGCCGCCAGAGGGTTAGAAGCCATAGACCGGGCATCCGTAGTGCATCCCGATTTGATCCTGATGGATATACGCATGCCTGGAATGCATGGAGATGATGCAACGGCTCGCCTAAAGGCCAATCCGTCAACCAGAGACATACCCGTGCTCGTCGTTACGGCTTATGGCGCCGGTATCGATACACGGCGTGCTCTTGCTGCGGGTGCCGCAGCGATTTTGCAGAAGCCCTTAGACCTAACAACATTGCCCAATGTTCTGCACCGATACTTATCATCGAGGACTAAAAAGAGGCGCTCTCCACGGAAGAATTAAGCGAGCAGCCGAGTCAGTCTGGGAGTCGAGAAATAGCAGGTCAATCCGCGAAAGAGGCCCAATCGTAATCATTACTGGAAGCCGTATGTAAGGGAAGCGGTTTATGAATGAGTTTTTACTGCTTGCCGTAATAATCATCTATTTTGCTATCTCCTATAGACGTGTTTAGCTGCCAGGTTCTCACACTACGCCACCTGCCTCTTTATCCTCCCTCAGCCCGGCAAACGTCGAATGCCTCAGGTGACCGTCCGGCGTCCATTCGGTAAACTCAATCTGTGCGACCAGCTCCGGTTTGAGCCACACACATTTTCATCCCTTGCCTAGCCTCTCTGAGTAAAAAGCAAGTTGCTGCAGTTTTTCAATAGTAAAATCTTTGCACTCACGGACTCCGGTCGGCGTTTCATAGTTGACCGACACCGAATCCGGAGCCCACGAGATCTTAAAGGCAGTTGCCTTCTTGCTATCTAGGTCGTCCCCTACAATGCTTAAAAGCTGAGCTAGCTTATCCGTCTGTTCGAAACCGTGATTGTCTCTTTTTTCCAGTTCCGCGTTCAGGCGTGCAGTATCGAGAGGTCCGTAACACAGCCATCCGTCACCCACAGTGAGGTGTGTGTTTTCACCTTGCTCGGCGAGATTATTCCTCAATATCCGTTCATGGGCCTCTGTCAGCAAAGCGCCTAGCCGCACCGAGTAAAGAGCCGTCCGTCTACAACCCGTGGCACGTTCCACCGGGTGTGATCCTCTGGCGAGATGTACAGGCAGAAGGCATCACCAAAGCAGAAATTCTCACACAAAAGTTCGTATCGCTGATCCCATGCTCGGGCATCTCGCAGAAGTTGGGCCAATCGGTCAGTACGGGTAACTTTGAGTTTTTTAGCGGCTTCGGTGATGGTGTATTTTTTGGCCATGCGGCTCTTATAGCACAAACCAGCACAGCATGAACTGTAATAATTGCCCGCCATGAGAAGGGGTGGATCACGCAAAAAGAGTTTATGGACAAGATTTCAGAGGAGCGGGCGACGTATCAGAAGCTACTGAATCCCACGCGGCAATGAGCATCGAAAGGTGCGCCCCAACGCGCTTTTGGTGATCTTGAGTCCTTTGGTTACGCTTTACTCGAAGCGGATTGTCGAGCTGGCCCTCAAGCAAAAGTTGCCCGGCATATATCCCACAAGACAGTTCGTCGAGGAAGGTGGCCTGACGGCGTATGGCCCTCTGATCGGCGATCTATACCGTCGCGCCGCAACTTACGTTGATAAAATTCTCAAAGGCGCCAAACCTGCCGACCTTCCCGTGGAGCAGCCGACCAAGTTTGAGTTTGTAATCAATCTCAAAGCCGCCAAGCAGATCGGACTGACGATTCCGCCCAACGTCCTGGTGCGAGCGGACAGAGTCATCAAGTGAGGAAGCACAATGCCAGAACCAGATTAAAAGCCTGTTACAATGCAAGAGCTTCTCGTCTCCAGTCTCGCTCAGGCTGACGCACTGGCAAAGCTCTTGATCGAAAAGGGCCTCATCACGCGAGAAGAGTTTATGCAGAAGATTTCGGAGGAACGGGCAACGTGTCAGAAGCTGCTGAAACCGACCCCACATTGAAGGCTCTGTGCTCTGCATAGTCGGCAATGCGAGTGTATGTTCTGTCCAGGTTCAGGCACAGAACGAGCACAGCCGGGATTGGCCCTCGCCTTGCAGGCGGCCTTTGCCGATATTAATATCGCGAAAGACAGACCAGCATACTCAATAGCCAGGAGTCAACAACCTCCAGGGGTTAGGAGTGAACGATGATCCGCGACGGTCGGTAAGTGGGCTAAGTTGGATTCTGCTGATTCTGGCCGATCGCCGGTGAACGACCTTAGTCGTCGAGGTGGGTTGCGTGCATGTGACGATCGATGGTTGTGTATCCCTTCCACTGATCCACGAACCAGTAGCGGATCCCGAACTCGAATCTCAGTTCCCTCATCTCGGTGTCGTACGGATTAAAATGCTGGTGATGCAGCATGCCGGGCGGAACGTGAACCGCGTCGCCCTGAACCCATTCGTATCTCTTGCCGTCAATCTCTGAGTATCCGCTCCCCTCCAGCGCGTAGAGATAGGCCTCGGGATGGGCGTGGCTATGGCTCTTGGAGTGGGGCAAATCGACAAAGATCGAGCTGATCCGTACCGCCTTGACTTTGAAGCCATTGCGGTCACCGTGGATACCCATCAGGTAATAGGTTGCGCCGTGTTTGGTTTCGTCGGAAAGCTCGAATTGTTTCTCGTGCATCGAAATGCGCCGTCCGTCCAAGGTCCAGTACTGGGACTTCTCCTCCGACGCCCGGGCGAGAATCGCGGGGTCGTTTTGGCCCGCGTCTTCAATCTGTTCCATGCGCCCCATGTAGATCGCCGCCTCCAGCGGCCATGCCAACCCCGAAATGTAGACGACCGGCTCGTTGTCTGTGTTGAAGAGCTGATGCGACGCGCGGTATGGAATGTGAAAGATCGTTCCCTTTTGGAAATCGAAGCGTTCGCCGTCGAGCAACAAAAAGCCTTGCCCCCGCTCGATATAAATGGCCTCTTCGCCGTGTACGTGCTTGCCCGTATGCCAGCCGATCGGAATCTCGGCCTTCATCAACAGACTTCCCCCAGTAGGGAACCCGGTCTCCGGCGCGATCAGGAGCGCTGCCTTGTGATCTTGGCGAGTCCGTATCCAGTTGAGCTCCTTGCCTCTCGCCACTCGCGGCGCTTCTCCGACTGCCTTTTCGATCCGTTCTGAATTTGCCAACCACGCACTGTAAAAATCCGCCATGTTCCCTCCGAGGGATAATTTGCTCGTTCGCTTTAGGCAATAAGTTTCGGGCGAGGCTTAGCGAGCGGGACAAGGACAAAAACCTATTTGATAGTGATCCGCATGTCAATCGTATTCGCCCCTGCGTCGCGATATATGCTGGTGAGGCAACGACACGAACACTTTACTGTCAGTAAAACGTTCCGGTAAAAGTCGGCACATACCTCAGCTTTTTGGCTAGTGCCCGAAGATGTCCGCCAGGCAATCCAAAGAAAAGCAGTCACAAAGTAGTTACAATCGAGAATCTTCTGGGCGATCAGTTAACCATAAACCATTGAGAATATTGGTGGAGCCGATCGGGATCGAACCGACGACCTCTTGAATGCCATTATTCCCAACCTTTCCACGGCTTCCTATTCCTGGAAGAAATATCCAGCGTTTTTGACCTCCGAACGTCAGCAGTTTTTCCGGCTTGAGCAAGTTTTATCACAGAAGATTCGGACAAGATTCGGACAGCTGCACGAGGCCCGTTTGCTTTTTAGCCGACAATGGAAGATGTATGTTGCCCAGGTTCAGGCACAAACCAGGCACAGGCGTGCGTGAGGCGTGAGGGAGAAATGTATAAGCGGAAACTCGGTAGCTTTGCTCTAAGCGTGATCCTCATCGCTCTTGGCTTCCCAGCTGGTGCGCAGCAGGCGAAGAAAGTCCCTCGGATAGGATTTCTAGGTGGTGAGTCCTCTTCCTTTTACGCGGTTCGCATCGACGCATTCCGGCAGGGACTCAATGAGCTTGGTTACATTGAAGGAAAGAATATTGTCATCGAGTACCGATATGCAGGGGGAAAGCTTGACCGTCTCCCTGCCCTGGCGAAAGAGCTTGTCGGTCTTAAACCAGATGTCATCGTTGCTGCCACTACGCCCAGTGTTCTCGCCGCCAAAAAAGCGTCCGCGACGATTCCCATTGTCTTCGTTTCGGTTGCTGATCCTGTCGGCAGTGGGCTCGTCGCCAGCCTCGCACGACCGGGTGAAAACATCACAGGGCTGACAGTACTTGTCCCGGAGCTAAGCGGGAAAAGGCTGGAGTTGCTGAAAGAGGCTATTCCAAGCGTTATCCGTGTGGCAGCCCTATGGAATCCAGCCAATCCAGCGCAGGAACTCGTATGGAAAGAGATTCAGGCCGCAGCACAGGAACTACGTCTCCAGCTTCAATCTCTTGAAGTGCGAAGTGCCAACGATTTTGACATTGCATTCGAAGCAGTCTTAAGGGAGCGAACCCAGGCCCTCATTCCGTCGCCAGAACCGCTCATCAATACGCAATTGAAGCGTATCGTGGAGTTCGCAGCTAAGAACCGACTGCCAGCGATGTACGGTGGCCCGGAGGTTGTGGATGCTGGGGGTTTAATGTCCTATGCTCCCAACTATACCGACCATTACCGCCGCACTGCCACTTACGTTGACAAGATTCTGAAAGGCACAAAGCCTGCCGATCTGCCCGTGGAACAGCCCACGAAGTTCGAGTTTGTCATCAATCTTAAGACCGCCAAGCAGATCGGCCTGACGATTCCGCCGAATGTTTTGGCTAGAGCAGATCGGGTTATAAGATAGGCGTCAGGGGTTGGGGTAAGGAGTAAGGGGTACGAAACCGGGATTCGAAATTAGGGAACGCTAAAATGAAAAATACAAAATTCACCTCCGCCAATTCGAAATTCGCAATCCGAATTTCGAAATTCTTCGCGCTTTGCGCTCTGCTCCTTGCTCCCTGCTTTCCCGCGTGGGCGCAGCCGAAGGTTCCGCACGTAGGAATTCTGAGCTTCGGCAGGCCAGGCGATCTCGCCGCCCGCTACGAGGGATTCCGTCAGGGGCTGCGTGAGCTTGGCTACGTCGAAGGGAAAAACATTATCATCGAGTGGCGATCGGCGGATGGCAACTATGAACGCTTGCCTGCCCTTGCAGCTGAGTTGATCGGCCTCAAAGTCGATGTCTTGTTCTCTCCCGGTCCGGCGGACACCCGAGCCCTCAAGGAAGCGACTTCGACAATTCCCATTGTCATGGGGCAGGATACCGACCCTGTTGGCTCAGGGTTTGTCACAAGCCTGGCGCGGCCCGGAGGGAATATCACAGGGTTGGCGTCTCTCGCTCCCGAGACGGGCGGCAAACAACTGGAGCTTTTAAAAGAGATCGTGCCCAAGCTTTCGCGCGTGGCCGTCATCGGCAACTCAACCGTTCCGGGCGACGCACAAGCGTTAAGAGAGACAGTCCTCGCGGCCGGCGTCTACGAAATCTATCTGCGATATCTGGACGTCAGGGAGCCCAAGGATATCGAAGCCACATTCCGTACCGCCGCCAAGGGGCGCGCCGACGGACTTCTTGTGTTGGGCAACCCTACCCTCAATGCGCAGCGAAAACAAATCGTCGACCTCGCGGTCAAACATCGTCTCCCAGCGACCTACTCCAGGCCGGAATACATCGATGCCGGCGGGCTGATGTATTACGGCACCAACTACCCCGAACTGTATCGCCGAGCCGCCACCTACGTGGATAAGATTCTAAAAGGTGCGAAGCCTAGCGAATTGCCGGTGGAGCAGCCGAAGAAGTTCGAGTTCATTGTCAATCTAAAAGCCGCCAAGCAGATCGGTGTGACGATTCCGCCCAACGTGCTGGTGAGAGCGGATAAAGTGATTCGATGATGCTTCGATGCTAGGATTGAACTGATTTCTCCTACGACTCGATCCTGTGAGATTTGACCGTTGCGTTCAATCTCACGCTGGCTCTGACCTTTTTATTTGACGAATCCTAGTCGCTTTCCCAAGTAAATCACACTTTCCTTTATCTCTACCCGCGTGATACATAAGGCTCGAAACGAGGTGCTTAATGAAGAAGGCTGCGGTGCCATCAATCCTTGTTGCAGTGGTGTTGCTCGCTCTTGGAGTGACAGCCGAGGCTCAGCAGCCGGCGAAAATCCCGCGCATAGGATTTCAGTTCTACTCGCCTTTTTCTGCCCTTGCGGCACGCGTCGAGGGATTCCGCCAAGGGCTGCGCGAACTCGGCTACGTTGAGGGCAAGAACATTATCATCGAGTGGCGCTCTGCCGAAGGAAAACCGGAGCGCCGCAATGAGATCGCCGCCGATTGGGCGCGTCGCAAGGTTGACATCATCGTCACGGGCGGTCCGACGACGACGCGCGCGGTTAAGGAAGTCACTGCGAGGATTCCCATTGTCATGGCGTTGGATAACGACCCGGTTGGAAACGGGTTTGTCGCCAGCCTAGCGCGACCTGGCGGGAACATCACTGGGCTGTCCACCCTTGCCCCGGAGATAAGTGGAAAACAACTGGAGCTTCTGAAGGAGGTCGTTCCTCGGCTTTCCCGCGTCGCCGTCCTGGCGTCTTCGACCGTCCCGGGCAGCGCACAAGTGTCAAAAGAGGTGGAACGCGCCGCAGAGGCACTCGCGGTGCAGCTTCAATACCTAGAGGTACGAGATCCCAAGGATATTGAGACTGCATTCCGGGCCGCAGGCAAGGGACGTGCTGATTCTCTCCTCGTGCTGACGAGCCCTGACGTCAATCCTTATCGAAAACAGATTGTAGACCTCGCGGCAAAGAGCCGGCTCCCAGCGATGTACTACACTGCCGAATATGTGGAAGAAGGAGGGCTTATGACCTATAGCGTGAGTATTACCGACTTATTCCGCCGCGCCGCGACCTACGTCGATAAGATTCTCAAAGGCACCAAGCCTGCCGATCTTCCCGTGGAGCAGCCGAAGAAGTTCGAGTTCATCATCAATTTGAAAGCAGCGAAGCAGATCGGCCTGACGATTCCACCGAATGTGCTGGCAAGAGCGGATAAGGTGATTCGGTAATAGCAGAAAACCAAGCAGCAATGCCAGGATTGAACTGATTTCTCCCTCTAACAAATCCTGCAAGATTTGCCTGTCGCGTCGAACAGCTTAATCCTAGCCTGTGTGGTTTAGGCATGGAGGTTGTGTGTATCAAACAACAGCTTTGATCTTCATTTTACTCTCCCTGTTTGACCTAGCACTGGGAAGACGAACGACATACTCAGCTTTAAAATATTGGAGCAGACGGAAGAGTCGCGTACATGCGGCTTATCGCTCGCTTCGTAAACGCACCTTGCGACGCCATGACCAGCGAGGGCCTCCACGAGCAACGAAAGCTAAATCTCGTTGTAGTACTAACTGTAGCGGATTGACGGCTGCTCGCGGCGACCAGCCCAGGTAGCCTGGTTCAGTTGCCCGAACCGGCCAGCGTCAGTTCCACCCGCCGGTTCTGCTCCCGGCCCTCCGCCGTGTCGTTCGAGGCCACGGGGTCTGCCTCGCCCAAACCCCGCGCTGACACCAGGCTTGGCTTGACTCCCTGCGAGATCAGGAACTGCATCACGTTGTCGGCCCGCTTCTGTGACAGCACCACGTTGCTGGTGATACCCTCGCGCATGAGCCCCGGGCCGATCGGTACATTGTCGGTATAGCCGTTCACGATAATCTTGGTTTGCTGCATAGGGGCGAGGATTGGTACTATTTTGCCGATGGTCTGCTGCGCTTCAACCGGCATTTGCCAGTCACCCGAGGGAAACAGAAGCTCACTGTTGACCGTGACCTTAATGGCGTTTTGCAATCGCGTGATATGCATCTGGTTGGCGGCGACCTCCGCCGACATTGTCCGGTTGAGTTGCTGATATTCTGCATCCAGCGCGTCATACTTTTGTTGCGAGACGCAACCGGCAAGCAACAGCATGGCGGTGAACGTCATCGCGGCGCATTGTGGGAATTTCAATCGGGACATCTTGAGCCTCCTTCGCTATTGTCGCGGCGCGGCTTTGAGCAAATCGTAGGCTTTAAGGGTGTATCTTGGACGGACGCTGCCACGTCCCACAAAGTGTCCTGAGCCGCGTCTCCTCGAAAAGACTATTCAGGGAAGAGTTGATCAAAAGTGGACAAGGGAGTCAAGTCTTACAAGGGAGATTCTATCCTAGCTGACGAGAGTGGTTTATGAGCCGTTACCTCCGTCCGCTGGGGAGTGCGGAAGGAAAGCGCGTAGAGGTCCAACTGAAAGAGCTAAGGGATGCGGCTAAGGCACTGAAGCTAACAGTGGAGGAGATCGAGACCCAAGCCGACGCCAAAGGTTTAGAGAGCGCCTTTCAAACCGCAAAGCAGAAGCAGGTCAACGCGATTATTTCGCTCGCCAATCGCGCTTTTTTTGCCGAAAGAAAGCGAATCGTCGAGCTTGCCAATAAAAACCGGTTGCCGGCCATTTATCACCAGAAGGCATATGTCGATCAAGGCGGTCTTATGTCTTATGGAGTGGATTATATTGATCTCTATCGTCGTGCGGCTGTTTACGTGGACAAGATCTTGAAAGGTGCCAAGCCGGCTGATTTGCCGGTGCAGCAGGCGACCAAGTTTGAATTTGTGATCAACTTGAAGGCTGCGAAACAGATTGGACTGACACTCTCGCCGGAATTTCTCTCGCGGGCGAATAAAGTGATCAAGTGATTTTAGATTGCTGATTTTCCGATTCAGCGCGAGCCACAGCGGATGACGCGAAGCGTCTTTGATCGTTACAATATCACCTGATGAGTCAGACCTGATTGATGCATCGATGAAGCTTGAACAGTTTCTCAAAGAAGCAGTGAAACAAAAACCGGTAGTCCCGATACAGAAGTAGTTACAGTCCTCGACTCGAACCCACGACCTCTTGAATGCCATTATTCGCAACCTTTCCAGGGCTTCCTATTCCTGGAAAAAATATCCAGCGCTTTTGACCGCTGAAGGTCAGCAGCCTTTCCGGCTTTATCAACTTTTATCACAGCAGATTCGGACAAGATTCGGACAGCTGCACGAGGCCCGTTTGCTTTTTATCCGACAATGGAAGATGTATGTTGCCCAGGTTCAGGCACAAAACAAGCACAGCCCGTCATGAGGCGAAAGGCACGAGGCGTGAGGAGAAATGAATAAGCGGAAACTCGGTAGCTTTGTTCTATGCGCCGTGCTCTTTGCGCTTGGCTCGTCCACCGCGGCGCAGCAGCCAACGAAAATCCCACAGATTGGTTATCTATCGTATGGCAGAAGAAATCGACAAGAGCCTGGTGGCTGCTTTGCAGCAAGGGTTACGAGAGTTGGGATATTTGGAGCGTAGAAACATCGTCATCGAGCAGCGATATGCAGCAGGACGATCTGAAAAGCTCCCCGAAGTGTTAGCGGAGCTAATCCGTCTTAAGCTCGATGTCCTCGTCACGGCGGGTGACCCTGCGGCCCATGCTGCTAAGAAGGCTACCAGCGCTATCCCCATCGTCATGGTCACCAGCCCTGATCCTGTTGGGACCGGGCTAATCGCAAGTCTTGCTCACCCTGGTGGAAACGTCACGGGACTCTCGGACTTTCACGGCGGCGTGATCACCAAGCGGCTTGAAGTTTTGAAGGACGTCGTCCCTTTAATGTCTCGTCTCGCCGTGCTTCTGAATCCAGCCAACCGCTCTAACCCACTCCAATTAAAAGATATCCAGGCGGCAGCCCCGGCATTTCACGTGAAAATCATTCCCTTGGAGGTCAAAGGCCCTGAAGATATCGACGATACCTTTGCCACGATTAGAAAGGAGCGCCCCGGGGCACTTCTCGTCGTTGGCGACCGGTTGTTCGCCACTCACCAAACACGGATTTTCGAGTTCGTGGGTAAGACTCGGCTACCGGCAATATATTCACAGAGGGGATATGTGGATGCTGGCGGTCTGATGTCCTACGGAGCGAATTTCGCCGACCAATATCGCCGCGCCGCAACTTACGTTGACAAAATTCTCAAAGGCGCTAAGCCCGCTGATCTACCGGTGGAGCAGCCGATAAAGTTTGAGTTCATCGTCAACCTGAAGGCGGCCAAGCAAATCGGCTTGACGATTCCACCGAACGTGCTGGCGAGGGCGGACAAGGTGATCAGATAAGCGTGAGCCGTGAGGCGAAAGGCGTGAGGAGACAAAGGTGAGCCAGAAGATTTTTGGTTTTGCGCTTAGCGTCATCCTCTCTGCGCTTTGCTTTTCCGCTGAGGCGCAGCAGCAGGCGAAGATACTTAAGGTTGGCTGGCTCGAAAGCGGCACTACCGATCGAGGGTCGAGGCTTGGCGAGATTTTCCTGCGCAGACTCTCTGAACTCGGATTTGTTGAAGGCAAGAACATCGCTTTCGAGTATCGATCCGCTGATAATCAGTTGGACAAGCTTCCCGCCCTGGCAGGTGAGTTGGTACGTCTCAACGTCGATGTGCTGCTCACTACCGCGACGCCGGCCACCATAGCGGCTAAGAACGCCACCCGGACGATTCCCATCGTTTTCATGCAGCTGGCTGTCGATCCGGTTACGGCTGGATTCGTCGATAGCCTGGCGCGGCCCGGTGGCAACATCACGGGCTTGACCAATATTGCCGCGGAGTTGGCCGGCAAGCGTCTGGAGATACTCAAGGAAACAGTGCCAACCCTTTCCCGCGTCGCGCTCATGTGGGAGCCCAAGAATGCAGGCTCTGCGCAAACGTGGAAAGAGAGCCAACTGCCGGCAAAGGAATTGGGCCTGCAGCTTTATTCCATGGAGGTCAGCAGCGTGGACCAGTTCGAGGGCGCGTTCAAAGATGCCATCAAAGCGCGCAGCACCGCTCTGGCGGTGACACCAATGGTCTTGGCGGCTAACCATCGAAAAGAAATCGTTGAACTGGCGGCAAAGAGTCGACTGCCGGCGATATACTACCGGGAAAGCTTTGTTGAAAGCGGCGGCTTGATGTCCTACGGAGCCGACCTAGCCGATCACTTCAGGCGCGCCGCCGATTTCATCGAAAAAATCCTCAAGGGAACCAAACCTGCCGATCTCCCGGTAGAGCAGCCGAAGAAGTTCGAGTTCGTCATCAATCTCAAGGCCGCCAAGCAGATCGGCCTCACGATTCCGCAGTCGATGCTGTACCGGGCGGATAAAGTGATCAAATAGGGTTTATTAGTTCGCACTCTATCGCAGGATTGAATTGAATTCTCCCTCGAACAAATCCTGGGCTGCGTTCGAATGACGAGTCAATCTCGTGCCGCGCCAGGACTTCTTATTTGACAAATCCCTTCGTTCGGCATGATAAATAACGCCCAAACGAGGTGCGCAATGAAGAGGGCTGCGGTGCCATCAATCCTTGTTGTATTCGCAGTGCTTGCTGTTGCTGTCATAGCCGCGGCGCAACAGCCGAAGAAAGTCCATCGGATAGGGTATCTATCGTCGGCCGATACAGCTCGTGACTCCGCCCGTTACGAGGCAATTCGGCTGGCTCTGCGTGAGCTTGGCTACATAGAAGGTCAGAACATCGCCAGCGAGTACCGATATGCGGAAGGGAAGCTCGATCGGTTCGTTGAGCTTGCGGCCGAGCTGGTGCGACTCAAGGTTGATATCATCGTGGTAGCAGGAGGGGAGAGATTTGTCCGGGCGGCCAAGAATGCGACCAAGACAATTCCCATCGTTATGACGGGCGGTGGGCGCAATCCTGTCGAGGCAGGTCTGATTCAAAGCCTTGCCCGTCCCGGCGGCAACGTCACCGGCATTACCCTCCTTGACGTAGAACTAGGCGGTAAACGGCTAGAGCTGCTCAAAGAAGCGGTTCCCAATCTTGGCCGAGTCGCGGTTCTCTTCGATCCGGGCAATCCGGGCAATGTGCTCGATGTGAAAGAGGTTCTGCCAGTTGCGGCACGTGCGCTGCGGTTGACTATTCAGCCTTGGGAGGTACGAGATGCGGACGGTTTGGAGAAGGTATTCGCCGCGCGAGACAAGCAGCGCCCGAATGGACTCTACGTGCTCGCGAGCCCGTTGATGTTTGCTAACGAAAAACGGATCGCTGGCCTTGCAATAAAGAGCCAGCTTCCGTCGATGTGCCTCAGCAGAGCAGGTGTCGATGCGGGCGGGCTCATGTCCTACGGGGCGAACTACGCGGACAGCTACCGACGCGTCGCATACTACGTGGACAGAATCCTTAAAGGAGCGAATCCCGCCGATCTCCCAGTCGAGCAACCGAAGAAGTTCGAGCTGGTGATCAATCTGAAAACCGCCAAGCAGATCGGCCTCACGATCCCGCCGGAGGTGCTCGCCCGAGCGAATAGGTTGATCAAATGAAAGGAGGCAAAAGGCGTGAGGCACGAGGCAACAGGCAATAGTAAAAAAATTAAAGTCATTGGCGTCGCGCTATGCGCCATGCTCTTTGCGCTTTGCTCGTCCGCCGACGCGCAGCAGCCGAAGAAAGTCCCACGGATTGGATATCTAGCTGGTGCCACCTTTTCCGCTATAACTCTCCGCACCGAGGCATTCCGCCAGGGTCTGCGCGAGCTTGATTACATCGAAGGAAAAAATATTGTCATTGAGTGGCGACATGCAGAGGGAAAGCTAGATCGTCTCCCAGCGCTCGCGGTTGAGCTAGTGCGTCTCAAGGTAGACATTATCGTCACGTCTGGTGCGAGCCCAACCCGTGCGGCCAAGGCAGCAACTTCAACGATTCCCATTATCATGACGCAGGATTCCGACCCTGTTGCCAACGGCTTCGTCGCTAGTCTGGCACGACCTGGCGGAAACATCACAGGACTATCCATCTTTGCCCCGGAGCTCGGCGGCAAACGACTGGAGATTCTGAGAGAGG
>Ga0209382_10007614_pt1 | contig 13732 bp, 15 predicted proteins | sample SoiMetdeltSBSDD5_FD_187599 | JGI IMG/M metagenome (GOLD analysis project Ga0209382, IMG submission 187599) | Bulk soil microbial communities from a Populus tree surrounding site in Tennessee, USA - Soil MetaG P. deltoides SBSDD5 (SPAdes) (version 2) | ecosystem: Environmental > Terrestrial >... | reverse complement strand
CCTGCCCGACTACCCGCAGGTGGCGCCGGAGAGCCCGGGCGACATGTTCGACGCGGCGGAGATCGACCAGCTGCTGCGGCTCAGCATCCTCAGCATGACCGATGAGGAGCGGCGCGCGATGCGCGCTTCCGATCCCAAGACCCGCGAGATCCTGGAGCGCACGGAGTCGCTGTCCGAGCAGGAGCTGATGCGCCTGCACGGCGCGGTGCGCGAATTCGGGTTGAGCCGCTGTGACTGAGCGGGGCCCCGTGAACTACTGGGAGCAGCTGGAGCGGCCCGCACAGGACTCCGTGACCGTCGGCGGCATCGACATCCGGAGGCGCAGCCGCGTGCGCCTGCGGCCCAGGCGCAGGGCCGACGCCTTCGACCTGGTGCTCGACGGGAAGGCCGCGATCGTGGAGGAGGTCGTGCAGAGCATGGACGGCGGGCTCCAGCTCGCCGTCACGGTCGAGGACGATCCGGGGCGCGACCTCGGCGAGGACCGTCAGATGGGACACCGGTTCTTCTTCGCGCCGGACGAGGTCGAGCCGCTGGACCGAGCCGAGCCGGAGCAGGCGCGGCTACGGATCCTCGTGGCCGGCATCGGCAACGTGTTCATGGGCGACGACGGGTTCGGCGTCGAGGTCGTGAGCCGGCTCGCGCGCAGCAAGCTCCCGGCCGGAGTCGTGGTGCAGGACTACGGCATCCGCGGCATGGACCTCGCGTACGCCTTGGCGGGCTACGACGTCGCGGTGTTCGTGGACGCGCTCCCGCGCGGCGGCATGCCGGGGACGCTGTACCTGATGGAGCCCGAGCTCGATCCGCAGGACGCCGTGCCGGACGCGCACGGCATGGACCCGGTGACGGTGCTGGCACTCGCACGTGAGCTGGGCGACCCGCTGCCACGCGTGCTCGTGGTGGGCTGCGAGCCTGCGCAGGTGCTGACCCTGGAGGACGACGTCGTGGCCGAGCTCAGCGAGCCGGTCCGCGCGGCCGTGGCAGAGGCGGCCCGGATGGTGGAGACGTTGCTCGACGACCTGGTGGCCGACGACCTTGGAAAGGAGCAGGTGAGATGAAGATGGGCGGAGTGCTGGCGATCGCCGCCGTCGCGGTCACAGGGGCCGCGTTGGCGTCGCAGTGGCCGGAGATCCAGCGGTACCTGAAGGTCAGGAACATGTAGAAACTGCGAGTCGAAGGAGGAGCCGGTGGAAGTACTCGGCTGGGTGTTCCTCGGTTTTCTGGCGTTGCTCGTCCTGATCACGGTGATCGTGCTCTTGACCTGGATCCCGGAGATCCGGCGGTACACCAAAGTCAGGAACATGTAGCTAGGAGGAACGGTGCACAAGACAAAGATCCGTGTCGTCGAGGACGCCCTCGACGCGAACAACACCATCGCGCGCGCGAACCGCGACGACTTCGACCGCGGCGCGGTCACGGTCGTGAACCTGATGAGCGCGCCCGGCGCGGGCAAGACCTCCCTGCTCGAACGCACGGTGGCGAACCTGGGGGAGTTGCGCGTCGGTGTGCTCGAGGGCGACGTGCAGGGCAGCATCGACGCCGACCGGCTCGCGAGCCTGCACGTTCCCGTCACGCAGATCAACACGGATCCCGGCTTCGGGGGCGAGTGCCATCTGGACGCCAACATGGTCCGGTCCGCGATTCCCGCGCTGCCCCTGGAGAGCATCGACCTGCTGGTGATCGAGAACGTCGGCAACCTCGTGTGCCCGGCCGAGTTCCGCGTGGGCGAGGACGTGCGCGTGATGGTCTCGTCCGTGACCGAGGGCGAGGACAAGCCGCTCAAGTACCCGTTGATGTTCCGGACCTGCGAGCTGATCCTCGTGAACAAGATCGACCTGCTGCCCCACCTCGACTTCGACCTCGAGCGCTTCCTCCACAATCTCGACAAGGTGAGCCCCGGTGCCGAGAAGATGCTGGTCAGCGCCCGCACCGGCGAGGGCGTAGAGGAGTGGCGTGAATGGCTGATGCGCACGGCCCAGCGGGCCGCGGCGCCCGCGTGACGCACACCGCCGCGCCCGCGCCTCTCGCCCGGCGGATCGAGGAGCTGCTCGAGCACCGCATTCACGCGAACGCGCAGTTCTTCGGCCAGCACGCAGAGCGGATTGCACTCCTCTGCCACCTCATGGCCGAACGGTTCGCCCGCGGCGGGCGGCTGATCGCCTTCGGAGACTTGCCGGCGGACCGCTCGGACGTGCGCCACGTCGCCGTCGAGTTCGTGCACCCGGTGATCGTGGGCAAGCGGGCCCTCCCGGCCATCGGCCTCGCACACGAAGGGGGGCCGCTGCCCGCTCAGGTGGAACTGATCGCCGAGGCGGACGACATCGCAATCGCGTTCGGCGCGCGTACGACCGAGATCGCTCAGTCGCTCGAGATCGCCCGCGGGCGCGGCTGCCTCACGATCGCCTTCTCGCACGGGGATGCGGAGTGGCAGTTCGAGCCTCCGGGGGAAGACCCCTTCGTGCGGCAGGAGCTCGTGGAGACGCTCTACCACGTGCTGTGGGAGCTGGTGCACGTGTTCTTCGAGCATCGCGGGCTGCTCGCCGGGCGGACCGGGGGGAGCGTCCACGACGCCGGCGCGTCGAGCTTCCTCTATCCGTTCCTGGCCGAACGCGAGGCCGACCTTGGCGCTGTGCTCGAGGACGTGCGCGCCTCGGTGCTGATGAAGGCCGAGGAGGTCGGCGAGCTGCGCCGCCAGACCATCACCGATGCGGCGGAGGACCTGCCGGCCGCGGCCGCGACGCTGCGCCGCGCGTTCGCCGACGGCGCACGCCTGCTGGCCCTCGGCAACGGCGGCTCAGCCACGGACGCGATGGACGTGGTGGCCGACTTCCGGACGCCGCCCCACGGCTGGCCGGCGCGTCCCGCGATCGACCTCACCGAGGACCCGGCGATCCTCACCGCGATCGCGAACGACATCGGCGTGGAGGCCATCTTCCAGCGCCAGGTGATCGCGTACGGGCGCGACGGCGACGTGCTGATCGCGCTCTCCACCAGCGGCAACTCCGTGAACGTGATCGACGCGCTGGTGGAAGCCCGGCGGCGTGGCCTCCACACGATTGCCCTGGTCGGCTATGACGGCGGGCGCGTCGCCGGCGAGGGGCTCGCGGACCACGTGATCGTGAGCCGGTCCCAGCACATACCCCGGATCCAGGAAGCGCAGGCCAGCGCCTATCACGTGCTGCGAGAGCTTGTCGAGGAGCAGCTGCCCTGAGAGTGCTGCCCGCGACCGGCACGCAGCGCATCCGCGTCCGCGTGACGGGGACCGTGCAGGGCGTGGGGTTCCGGCCGCATGTGTTCAGGCTCGCCACCGAGCTGGGGCTGGGCGGCTTCGTGATGAACGACGAGCACGGCGTGCTGGCCGAGGTAGAGGGCGAGGCCGCGCAGCTGGAGCGGTTCACGGAGCGGCTCCGGCGCGAGGCCCCGCCGCTGGCCGCGATCGAGCACCTCGACGTGGCGGTCGTGCCCGCCCGGTCCGAGCGGGCCTTTGCGATCGTGACCAGCGAGCACGCGGGCGACCCGGACGCGCTGGTCTCGCCCGACACGGCGACGTGCGAGAGCTGCCTCGCCGAGCTGTTCGACCCGCTGGACCGGCGCTTCCGGTACCCGTTCGTGAACTGCACGGACTGCGGCCCGCGCTTCACGATCGTGCGCGGCGTGCCGTACGACCGCCCGCTCACGACGATGGCCGGGTTCGAGATGTGCGCGAGGTGCCGCAGCGAGTACGACGACCCGCGCGACCGGCGGTTCCACGCCCAGCCGAACGCCTGCCCCGAATGTGGGCCCGTGACGCGACTCGTGAACCGCGACGGCAGCCCGGTGAGCCTCAACGGGGCCCAGGACGACGTCGAGGCCGCGGCGCGGTCGCTGCTCGACGGGTTGATCCTGGCGGTCAAGGGCATCGGCGGGTACCACCTGGCGTGCCGGGCCGACAGCGAGCGCGCCGTCGCAACGCTGCGCAGCCGCAAGCACCGTGAGGACAAGCCCTTCGCGCTCATGGTCCACGACGTAGCGGCCGCGAATGCGCTGGTGGAGCTGGGCGACGACGAGCGATCGCTGCTCACCACCCGCGCGCGGCCGATCGTGATCGCGCCGCGACGGACCGGCGCGATGATCGCGCCGTCGGTGGCGCCCCTCTCCCGCGAGCTGGGCGTGATGCTCCCCTACTCCCCCCTCCACCAGCTGCTGCTCGCCGACGTGGGCGTGCCGCTGGTGATGACGAGCGGCAACGTGTCGGACGAGCCGATCGCCTACCAGGACCAGGACGCGCGCGAGCGCCTGGGCGAGATCGCGGACCGGTTTCTCGTCCACGACCGTCCGATCGAGACACGGACAGACGACTCGGTGCTGCGCTCCGCAACGGTCGCGGGCGATCGCGGCATGCTCGTGCTGCGCCGCTCCCGCGGATACGTACCCCACAGCATCGACCTGCCCGTCGACGCCGTGCGGCACGTGCTGGCCTGCGGAGCCGAGCTCAAGAACACCTTCTGCCTCGCCAAGGGCACCCGCGCCTGGGTGGGCCCTCACGTCGGGGACCTCTCCAACTACGAGACGCTGAGGTCGTTCCAGCAGGGAATCGCCCACTTCGAGCGTCTGTTCGCCGTGGAACCGGCGATCGTCGCTCACGACCTTCATCCACGCTACCTGTCGACCGCCTATGCGCTCGAGCGCGACGGCGTCGAGCATGTCGCGGTGCAGCACCATCACGCGCACCTGGCTGCGTGCCTGGCCGAGCACGGCGAGACCGGGCCGGCCGTCGGGGCGATCTACGACGGCACCGGTTACGGGCCGGACGGCACCGTGTGGGGCGGCGAGCTGCTGTGCGGCGACCTGCGCGGGTTCGAGCGCGCCGGGCACCTGCACCCGGTCCGCCTGCCCGGCGGCGAGCAGGCGATCCGCGAACCGTGGCGCATGGCGTGCTCCTGGCTGGCAGCGGCGCTCGGCGAGCACCCCGCCGTCCCCCCCGCGCTGGCGGCGTCGGTGGAGCCGCGGCGCTGGGAGGCGGTGGCGGAGCTGGTGCGCAGCGGCGTCGCGTCGCCGCTGACCTCGAGCGCGGGGAGGCTGTTCGACGCGGTCGCCGCCCTGTGTGGGCTGCGGAGCCGCGTCAACTACGAAGGCCAGGCGGCGACCGAGCTGGAAGCCGCGGCCGACCACAGCGAAGGCGGCGCCTATCCGCTCCCGTTGCGTGCGGGCGTGCTCGACCCGCGCGAGACCGTGCTGGCCGCACGCGAGGACCTCGCCAGGGACGTCTCCCCCGCGCTCGTGTCGGCGCGGTTTCACAATTCGCTTGCGGCGGCCACCGCTCGCGCCTGCGCACAGGCAGCCGAAGCGCACGCCACCGCCACCGTCGTGCTCTCCGGTGGCGTATTCCAGAACGCGCTGCTGCTGGACCGGACGTCGGCGTCCCTGGCGGCGGAAGGCCTGCGCGTGCTCGTCCCCCGGCGGCTGCCGCCCAACGACGGCGGCATCTCGTACGGGCAGGCGGCGGTGGCAACAGCCCTGACCTGAGCGCGATTGCCTCTGTCCGGAGGGGGTAGGCGAACTACACGATCCGAGGAGGCGTGATGACCAGGACGATCCACGAACAAGTCGCCAAGTACCTGACCGACGTGCACTCGATCGAGGTGCAGGCACTCGCACAGATGCGCAGGGCACCGGACATTGCCGGTGACGAGCGGCTCGCCGCGATCTTCCGCGACCACGAGCGGGAGACCGAGCGCCACGAGCAGCTGGTGCGGAGGCGCCTGGAGACGCTCGACGTGAAGCCGTCGCTCCTCAAGGACCTGCTCGCCAAGGTGACGGGCGAGGGCATGGTGCTGTTCGCCCGCTCGCAACCCGACACGCCGGGCAAGCTGGTCGCACACGCATTCTCGTACGAGCACATGGAGCTGGCCGCCTACGAGCTGCTGATCCGCGTTGCCGAGCGGGCCGGGGACGCTCCCACGGTCGAGCTCGGGCGCCGGATCCGGGCCGAGGAGCAGCGAATGGGCGAGCGACTGGCCGAGCGGTTCGACGTGGCGGTCGAGGCTTCGCTGCGCGACGTAGCCCCGGCCGATCTCGGCGCGCAGGTGAACAAGTACCTGGCCGACGCCCACGCGATCGAGGCGCAGGCGATCGGGCTCCTCTCCAAGGCGGAGAAGATCAGCGGCGACCCCCAGCTCGACGAGCCGTACGCCGAGCACCTCGAGGAGTCGCGCGAGCACCAGCGCCTCGTCGGGGAACGCCTGCGCGCCCGCGGCGGTGAGCCCACCGCGGTCAAGGACGCGGCGATGCGGCTGGGCGCGCTGAACTGGGGCCTCTTCTTCGCGTCGCAGCCGGACACGCCCGCGAAGCTGGCCGGGTTCGCGTTTGCGTTCGAGCACCTCGAGATCGCCGGATACGAGCTGCTGGCGCGCGTCGCCGAGCGTGACAACGATGACGAGACGGTGGACCTGGCACAGCGGATCGCCGCTCAAGAGCGCACCGCCGCAGCACGCATCGCAAGCAACTGGGACGGGGCGGCCGAGGCTTCCCTGCGCGACCTCGGAGTCGCGGCCCCGGCCCGCTAGGGCCGGGCGGACCCCACGCCGAAGAAGTCGGCCTCCGCCTCGCCCAGCGGCGTCGCGGGCGGATCGCCGAACAGCCACTCGCGCGCGATGCGGTGCCAGTTGGCGGTTGCGTTCAGCTGGCCCAGCACGGCGAGCGTGAGGCCCTCCATGCGGCGGGCGAACATCGTCTCCGGCGGCATCGTCTGGCGGCGCATCAGCTCCCAGAAGCGTGACTGCGGGCCGCCCACGTCGATCATCACCTGGCGCACGTAGTCGCGGTCGATCGTGAACTCGCGGTCCGCCGCGTACCAGCCCGCGGCGGCCTCGAAGTGCTCCTGCACACCCGCCGCGGTGATCACGGGGTCGTCGGCGGCGAAGAAGCCCATGCCGACCAGCGCGGCCCGCAGCCGCTCCGAGTCGCCCTCGATGCCGGCTTGCATCACCTCGAGCTCCGCCTCCACCTGCTCGTGCGACACGCGCTTGGACATGCCGAAATCGATGAATGCCACGCGGCCGTCCTCCAGGAGCAGGTAGTTGCCCGGGTGCGGATCGGCCGAGAAGCGGCGCGTCCGGTAAAGCGAGCCGAGGAAGAAGCGGTAGACGATCTCGCCGAACCGGTCCCGATCCGCAGCCGGCAGCTCCTTCACCTGCTCGAAGCCGATGCCGTCCATGAACTCCGTGACCAGCACCCGCTCCCCCGACAGCTCGGTGACGACCTCCGGGATCACGACGAACGGGTGCGCGCGCCACGTGCGCGCGAAGGCGCGGTGCGTCTGTGCCTCGACCTCGTAGTCGAGCTCCTCCGTCAGGCGCTCGCGGATTTCCTCGGCCATCGCCTTCGGGTCCATGCCCGGCGCGAGCATCTTCGCGACGCGCAGCAGCAGGCCGAGGTTCTGCACGTCGGCACGCACCGCGTTCACGATGCCGGGGTACTGCACCTTGACCGCCACGCGGCGGCCGTCGTGCAGCCGCGCGCGATAGACCTGGCCGATGGAGGCGGCGGCAAAGGCCTCCTGCTCGAACTCCGCGAACGCGTCCTCGAGCGGCCGGTCGAGATCCCCCTCCACCACCTTTCGCATCTGCTCGAACGAGACCCGCGGCGCCGAGTCGCGCAGCTTGGCGAGCTTTGCCTCGAGCCGCTCGTGCGCCTCCTTCGGCAGCGCGCCCGTGTCGACGAACGACGCGACCTGGCCCAGCTTCATCGCGGCGCCCTTCATCTGTCCCAGCACGTCCAGCACGCGCTCGGCGGCCTGGAGCTGGCGCTTCTCGGCCGCCGCGCGCCGCTGTTCCTCGGAGCGGGTGAGGTCGGCCGCGCGGCTCGCGTACGAGCGGGCCGCCTGCCCGCCCGCCAGCCCGCCCAGGCGCGCCGTGCGCCGCAAACGGCCGGTGGGGATGGAATCGCGGTCACGGGCCATGCCGTGACGGTAGCGGGCAGATGACTCGGCCGGTCCGATCAGCCGGGTTTCACTGAGCCTGCGCCGTGTGTTTCCGCGCGCCTCGCTACCGGCGGTGTCGGCCTTGCCGTGCCATGCGCAGCATCATCCATGCCATGGCCAGCATCATCAAGGCGCACGGCAGGACGAATACCAGCGCCGCAAGCCCGATGCCCGGCACAACGGCCGCGACGGCAACGGCGGCCACCGCCGCGGCCCCGCAGACCCACATCATCTTCATGTGGTGGTGCATCGATGGTCCTTTCTCGACCGGTTCGCGAGCAGCCTAAGCGCCGTACACACCGCGGGCATCCGAGCAAACCACGGACGCTCCATCCGCGTTAAACTCGCCTCCAATGCAGGGGAGATGGGGTCTTCGCGCAGCCGCGTTCCTGGCGCTTGGGGCGCTGGCGCTGCACGAGCTGAGCTATTGGGTCACCGACGGGCTGTCGGGGGTCGGCAGTCATGCCCACTCCTACATGCCGCTGGCGGCCGGGCTCGTCGCGGTGCTGATGCTGCTTGCGTGCGCGAGCTTCGCGCGCACGCTGCTGCTTGCGACCCGGGGCATCGAGGACGAGGGCGAACCGCCTCCCTTCCGGATGCTGTGGCCGCTGATGGCCGTCGCCCTGGTCTCGGTCTTCGCGCTCCAGGAGTGGGTCGAGGGCTGGGTCACTCCGGGACATCCCGCGGGGCTCGGCCACGTGGCAGGCCACATCGGTCCCGGCGGCTTGGCGATCGCCACGGCACTTGCCGGCCTGATCGCCGTGCTGCTGCGCGGCGCCCGCTCCGCAGTGGCAGCGATCGCGCGCCGGCACGCCGCGCCGCGGGCTCGCCGTGCGCCGCTGCGCACGCCGCCGGTGCGGCCGTTCTTCCTTCCGCGTCTCGACGTGCTGGCCGCCAAGTCGGCCGGCCGCGCGCCGCCGCTCACCTCCTAGCCGACACACCGGCCGCACCGCGGGTGCGGCCGCAATTGCTCGTCTACAGGAGGTTTTGCAATGGGCCGTACAGGCCGAATCGGCACGTTCGCGTGCTGCCTGGGAGTCATGCTGCTGGTCCTCGGCGCCGCGACGGCGCCGGGACATCAGACCAAGTCGAACAAGGGCGTCTCCGTGACGATGCACGTCACGCCCGATGACGAGCCGGTCTCGGGGCAGTCGTCCAGGATCATCGTCTCCAAGGTCAGGCCCAGCAGCGGCAGCTTCTCGTTCAAGAGCTGTGCCTGCTACCTGCGCATCTCCGACTCGGCGGGCGACGTCGTGCTCAACCGGAAGGTGACGAAGCGCACCACGAGGTTCACGTTCCCGCGCGCGACCGCGTACGAGCTCGTGTTCACCGGGCGCACCAAGCGTGGAGGCAAGTACAAGCGCTTCCGCGTGTCATTCGCCATCCGCGCGAGCTGATTGCACGAGACCTAGGAGAAGCCAAGCCATGAGCAAGCTGAACATCAGGCATCTGGGCCTGGCAGCAGCAGTCGTCGCAGCGACGGCGCTGCTGCTCGTGCCCACGGGTGCGGGCGGCCACGCGGCCGTGAGTCCCTCACACCCTCAAACCACGCCTCTCACCGCGGCGCGCACGTCCTACGTGCTGCGCGTGCCCAACGAGAAGGCGACGCAGAACACGTACAAGGTCACGCTGTTCGTGCCGGCCGCGCTGCAGGAGGTGATCAGCGTCAAGCAACTGGGCGACTGGTCCGTCCGGCTGAAGCGGCGCGACACGGGCAAGAAGAACGACGAAGGGGAGCCGGTCTACGCGGTCACCTCGATCTCGTGGATCGCCAAGCAGGGCTCGGAGATCCGGCCGCACTTCTTCGGCGAGTTCTTCATCAGGTTCCAGAACCCGGTGCAGCCCGGACAGTTCTGCTTCCCGACGAACCAGTACTACCGGCCCAAGGGCTTCGACCGGCTCAGCAAGCGCCAGAAGCGCAGCGCGAAGCCGGAGCTCGTGGCCTGGGCCGGGAAGCCCGACGCGGAGTTCCCGGCGTCGTGCATCACGACCACGGCCGCGGCGCCGACCGGTCACTGATGACGGGATCAATGTCGATCCGGAGGGGGCGCGCGCTGCGGCGCGCGCTCCCGGTCGCGGCGGGGCTGGTGTGTGCGCTTGCGCCGTCGGCCTACGGCCACGCGGTCGTGCAGCCCTCGGCCTCGCGACCGGCGGAGCAACAGGTGTACACGCTGACGGTGCCGAGCGAGCGGAGCTCCGATGTGGTGTCGGTGTCGATGCAGGTCCCGGCGGAGGTCGAGTCACTGATCGTGCGCGAGGCACCCGGGTGGAACGTGCGCCTTCAGCCTGACGGGGACCGCGTCGCGGTGGTGCGCTGGTCGGGGAATCGCATCCCGCCGGGCCAATACGACTCGTTCCAGTTCATCGCTCGTAACCCCGTGCGCCAGGGAACGCTCGACTGGAAGGTGATCCAGCGGTACACGGACGCCACGGATCGCTGGATCGGGCCGCCGGACAGCGAGTCCCCCGCTGCGCGCACAACGATCTCGGAGTCAGCCACGCCGGTGGACGCGATCAACACCGAGTCGGGCGAGCCGACGGCCGCGACAGGCACTGCCGCGCCCGCGCAGCAAGCGGCCGGGGGTGGCGGAGACGAGGACAGCGACACGCTGCCCTTGGTGTTGTCGATCGCCGCGTTGGTCGCGGGGCTCGGCGCGCTCGCGCTCACACTCATCGGAAGACGCAGAAGGGCCTGACATGAAACGCAACATCCTGAGCGGCGCAGCGCCAGCAATGATGCTGGCGGCGCTGCTCTCGCCGACAGCACATGCCCACGGGGGCAACCCGGACTTCCGCTCGGAGTTCCGCGCGGTCGCGCCGGCGGTCCCGGGCCTCCAGGTGCAGGTCCTGAACTACGACGACCGGCTGCTGCTGATCAACCGGACGGGCAAGACGGTGCTCGTGCGCGGCTACGAGCGCGAGCCGTACGCGCGGTTGCTGGCGGACGGCACGGTCGAGGTCAACCGGCGCTCACCGTCCTTCTACCTGAACGAGGAGCGCTACGGCGGCACCCCGGTGCCCAAGGACGCCGGGCCGGACGCGCCTCCGCGGTGGTCGCAGGTGAGCAAGACCGGGCGGTTCGAGACCCACGACCACCGCATCCACTGGATGTCGAAGGGCACCACCCCGCCCCAGGTGAAGGACGAGGGCAAGCGCACGAAGGTGTTCGACTGGCGCGTGCCGATCGAGGTGGGCGCGCAGCCCGCGGCTCTCACGGGGACCTTGTTCTGGGAGCCCGACTCGGGCGGCGGTGTGCCGACCGCGGCGATCGTCGCGCTCGCGGCACTGGTCGTGCTGACGGTCGTGCTGTTCGTCGTCAGCAGGCGCGTGCGCGCCAGGCGGACCTAGGCGCGCGCCGTCAGCAGCTGGCGGATGTCCTTCGGCAGCATGAAGCGCACGTCCTCCTCGGTCACCTCCAGCTCGGCGACCTCTTCCGCCCCCCGCGCGCGGAAGTAGCCGATCAGCCGCTGCACCAGCTCCTCGGGCGCGCTTGCGCCGGAGGTGATGCCGACCGTGTCCACACCCTCCAGCCACTCCTCCTTCACCTCGTGCTCGTTGTCGATCAGGTACGAGGCGGCGCCGTGCTGGCGCGCGACCTCCACGAGCCGGTTCGAGTTGGAGGAGTTGCGTGAACCGATCACCAGCACCAGGTCGCAGCGGGGAGCGAGCTGCTTGACCGCGTCCTGGCGGTTCTGCGTCGCGTAACAGATGTCGTCGGTGCGCGGGCCGACCATGTTCGGGAAGCGCTCGCGCAGCTTGCGGATGATGCTCATGGTCTCGTCGACCGACAGCGTCGTCTGGGTGATGAAGGCGACCTTGTCGGGATCCTCGACCTCGAGCTGCTCGGCGTCCTCCTCGGTCTGGACGAGCACGATGTGCTCGGGCGCCTCGCCGGTCGTGCCCTCGACCTCCTCGTGGCCCTCGTGGCCGACGAGCACGATCGTGTAGCCGTCGGCCGCGAACTTGCGCGCCTCGACGTGCACCTTGGTGACGAGCGGGCAGGTGGCGTCGATCGTGTTCAGGCTGCGCTGCGCCGCGTTGGCGTGCACGGATGGCGCGACACCGTGGGCGGAGAACACCACCGTCTCGCCCTCGGGCACCTCGGTCTCCTGGTCCACGAAGATTGCGCCGCGCTGCTCGAGGCTCTCGACCACGTGCTTGTTGTGCACGATCTCCTTGCGCACGTAGACCGGCGGCCCGTAGAGGTCGAGCGCCTTCTCGACCGTCTGCACGGCACGGTCGACGCCCGCGCAGTATCCGCGCGGGGCCGCGAGCAGGATCATGCGAGGTCCGCCGGCCATCGGCTCAAGTTTAGAGGCGCTCATCCCAGCCGAGCGAACAATCGCACGTAGGGTCCGCATGTCGGACCTCAGGCGCGGAAGTTCGTACGCGCACTAGCGGCGCACGCGAATGACGAAGCTCGCCCGGCGCGTGGGCTCCAGGTTGCCCGCCAGGTCGCGGGCGCGCACGGCGAACCGGTAGCGCTTGCCCTTCCGGCCACGCAGGCGGTACCGCGTACTCGTCGTCGTCGCGATCAGCTTGTACTTGCGGCCGCGCTTCTCGTAGATCGAATAGGCCTCGATCCCCGCAGGGGCGACGCCGGGCGGAGCCTGGTCCCGGCCGCGCCACTTGAGCGTGAAGCGCCGGTTCACGCTGCGGCTGCGCCCGCCGCGGCGGCTTGTCCGGGGCGCCACGGTGTCGGAGGCGAACTGCACAGCGCGCTGGACCGCCGCGCCCGCGTTCAGGATTCCCCACCCGAGCTCCGTGGTCCACCCGCTTGCGCCCGCTGCGCGCGTCGCCGTCTGCTTCATGATCCGCACGACACCCGCGCGGCGCAACCGCGGGTTGGCGGCCCGCACGAGCGCCACCGCACCGGCCACCTGTGGTGACGCCATCGAAGTCCCGGCCAGATAGGCGAACCGCGAGTCGCCGTTGAACACGGTCCGGCAGGTCGTGCACGGCGGGCCCGGCGGGTTCGAGCCGCCCGTCTCGATCTGCGTCGGGTTCGCGGGGAAGGCGGCGAAGATGCCGCCGCCGCGCGTGCCGCTGTCGCCCATCGCCGCCAGGGAAATCTGGGAGCCGCGGCCCGCGAACGACGCGCGCCCGCCGGAGGGATCCGCCGCGGTGACGACCAGTCCCTTGCCCTCACTGATCCTGCGGCCGGTGCCGGTCGGCTGGAGGTCCTTGGCCGGATGGCCCTGGTCGGCGATCGGCTGGTCCGCGGCGGCGGCGATCAGCACGACGTCCTTGCGCAGCGCGTACCGCAGAGCGCGCATCTCGCCGGCGCTCAGGCGCCCGCCGCCGAAGCTCATGTTGATGACGCCCGCTCCCATGTCGGTCGCATCCACGAGGGAAGCGATCACGCTGGAGCCCGTGAGGTCGCTCTTCTCCAGCACGACCTGGCAGTCCAGGCCGGCGCCCGCGATGCCGAACGCGTTGTCCGGCGCTCCGCAGGCGAGGCTGCTGACGTGTGTCCCATGGCCGACCTCGTCAGCCGTCCCGACGGTGTTGCCGTCGTGGTCATGGGCCGACTTCACCTTCGTCGCGAGGTCGGGATGGGCGGAGTCGATGCCCGAGTCGATGATTCCGACCACGGCCCCGGCGCCCCGGCTCAGGTCCCACGCGGCCGGGAAGCCCTGCCGGTGCAGATACCACTGGAAGACGTCGCCGATCGACGGGTCGCCCGCGGACAGCGCGGGGTCGTTCGGCACCACGCGCAGCCGGTGGCGGGCCTCCGGCTCGACCGCCGCCACGCGCGGGTCGCCGGCCAGCCGG
>Ga0209382_10007613_pt1 | contig 13732 bp, 11 predicted proteins | sample SoiMetdeltSBSDD5_FD_187599 | JGI IMG/M metagenome (GOLD analysis project Ga0209382, IMG submission 187599) | Bulk soil microbial communities from a Populus tree surrounding site in Tennessee, USA - Soil MetaG P. deltoides SBSDD5 (SPAdes) (version 2) | ecosystem: Environmental > Terrestrial >... | reverse complement strand
CGAAACAAACTCAATATTCTCGGAGCGCAAATTTATACGTCTAGTCAGGGGATAGCAGTCGATACCCTGCAAGTGGAAACGCTTGAGAGCACCCCAGTCACAGACCAGCAGGTGTGGCAGCAAGTCGAAGCGGATCTGCAGGCGGCTTTACGCGGTGCCCTGCATTTCGAGACGGTCTTGACCCAGCGCCGTTATTCGGCGCACGACCGCAAACTGCAAGCGTTTGTCCAACCGCCACAGGTTCTCATTGAGAACATCAGCTCGGATAGCCACACCATTATTGAGGTACAGGCCCAAGACCAACTGGGTCTGCTGTACAAACTGACGCGTGTTTTGTATGAGTGTGGGCTCGATGTGGCCCTGGCGAAAATCTCTACTGAAGCCAATCGTGCTATTGATGTGTTTTACGTGACTGATGCTGCTGGACACAAGCTCATCGATGATGGCGCGACAGGCACGATACGTCAGGCGTTACTCGACGCTCTCCATTAGGTTCTGTACGCATGGCAAGGAGAACTATCCTACCAACATGGAACGTACGCTTGAGCTGAAACGTAGTCGTGTTACTCCACTGTTATTCGGTATCCAGGACGCGAATTTGCGCTACCTTGAAGAACAACTGGACGTGCATATTCGCACACATGATACGACCGTGACCGTGGTCGGGGAGTCCGCACCGACGCTTCTCACTGTACGCCTTCTGGAAGGGGCCTATAGTCTCCTGGAAGCCGGTGTTCGGCTTGATCTCGCTGATCTGGGTTTTTTAGTGCGCTTGCTTGAAAATGGTGAGGACTTGAGCCCCCAAACCCTCCTCGCCGAGCGCATAGCCGTGCCATCGCAGAAGCGTTTCATCAGTCCGAAAAGTTTGGGGCAACGGCGCTACATCCAGGCGATCCGCCAGCATGATATCGTCATTGGTATTGGTCCTGCGGGTACGGGAAAGACCTATCTGGCCATGGCTATGGCCGTGGCTGAACTGGAGCGCAAAGAATTCAGCCGCATCATTCTCGCACGCCCAGCGGTGGAGGCAGGGGAGAAACTGGGCTTCCTCCCCGGAGACCTGCTCGAAAAAGTCAATCCGTATCTGCGCCCGCTCTACGATGCCCTCTATGATATGTTAGATTTTGAAAAAGCGCAGCGGTTGATTGAGCGTGGGGCTATTGAAGTGGCTCCGCTTGCCTTCATGCGGGGGCGGACGCTCAATGACTCTTTCATTATTCTAGATGAGGCACAAAACGCCACCGTTGAGCAGATGAAAATGTTCCTGACGCGTTTGGGATTTTATTCGAAGGCTGTGATCACGGGCGATGTTACACAGGTGGATCTGCCCAGCGGCAAAGACTCTGGGCTCATCCAAATTCAGCATATCCTGCAAAGCATCCAGGGCATTGACTTTATTTACTTTTCAGAGCGTGATGTGGTGCGTCACCCGCTCGTGCAGGAAATTGTGAAAGCCTATAACCGGTATGAGCAACGCCAGGAGTCTTCAGCCCTTTAGCGTCCGTCCTAAACCCAGACTCAACCCATGCTCGGTCGTTGCACATTCGTATGACTATCTGTATACACAATCGTCAACGTGCTGTGGCCATCTACACTGCGGCAGTCAAAAAGCATGTGCTGCAAATCATGGCATACTTGGGTTGTCCTGAGCAAGAACTCAGTGTGGTCTTCGGGAGTGATCGCTTGCTCCAGGAACTGAACCGTATGTACCGTCACCAAGACCGTCCCACGAATGTGCTCGCTTTTCCGCAATCTCCAACGTACGCGGGCGAACCAGCCAGTGCCATGTTAGGGGATGTGATTGTCTCATTGCCCACGGCAGCACGCGAAGCTCAGGATCTTAACCAATCACTTGAAGAACGGGTTATCTACCTGCTGCTCCACGGGATTCTCCATCTCCTAGGCTATGAGCACGAAGGCTCAGCGGCTCAACGTCGCCGTATGGAAGCTCTCGAACAGGAAGTGCTCGCCCACCTGCGGGCGTAACTGCACCACAGGCCGCGAGTGAGAGACGCTATGGTCATGCTCAACGTCACATCCATCTCTGTACCCACGTCCTCGATGGCTTCTCCTATTGCTAACGCCACGCCGATGATGGAGCAATATCAGCGCCTGAAGGACAAAGCGGGAGATGCACTACTCTTTTTTCGCATGGGCGATTTTTACGAGCTGTTCCAAGATGACGCTGTGGTGGCATCCAAGGCGCTGAACATTGCCCTCACCGCGCGGAATAAGCAGCAAGATGACCCTATACCGATGTGTGGTGTGCCTATCCATAGTGCTGAAAGCTATATTGATCGACTTATACAGCAAGGCTTCAAGGTGGCGATTGCTGAGCAGCTCGAGGATCCGAGCCAAGCTGAAGGCTTGGTGAAACGCGATATCGTGCGTGTGATTACGCCAGGCACTGTCGTCAGCGGTACGACTTTAGCCCCCAAAGAACATAACTTTCTCGCCAGCATTGCTGTCACTCAGGGCGGGGCTGCCTTTGCCTATGTCGACGTTTCTACAGGGACCTTCGCGGTCACAGTCTGGGACAGCCCTGATTGGCAGCAAGCCTTGCACCGTGAATATACCCGTGTGCAACCACGCGAAGTGCTCATCCCAGAGCCCCTGGACGTTCCTCTCGATATGCTGCAGACTGCATCACCTGCTTTCCCCACGGCCGTGCAGCCGTGGGCTGCCCACCATTTCCAGCCAGAGCGAGCATACCGCACCTTGCTCCAGCAATTTGCTGTGCCCACACTGGCTGGCTTCGGATGTGAGGGACAGCCACTGGCTGTCGCTGCCGCTGGTGCCCTGGTCGCCTATATACACGAGACGCAGCATAATACCATGGCGCACCTCAATGGCTTGCGTCTCTATAGCACGGGCGACTTTATGGTGCTCGATGAGACTACCCGGCGGCACCTTGAACTCACCACTTCGCCTCTATCACAGGGACGCGCCGGCTCGCTGCTGGCGGTCATCGACTGCACGGTGACGGCCATGGGTGGACGCCTCCTCCGGCAGTGGTTGTCGCAGCCGCTCTGTCGGCTCAAACCCCTCCAGGAACGCCAGGAAGCCGTCGCCGAATTGGTTGAGCACTCTTCCAGGCGGGCCCGCTTACGGCAGGCTCTGGACACACTCGTCGATTTTGAACGCCTGCTCAGCCGCCTGGCACTTGGGACAGCGACCCCGCGTGAGCTTATTGCTTTGCGCCGCTCTCTGAGCCGACTACCAACCATCGCGCTCGAATTGCGTGTGTGCAGCGGTCATGTCCTAACCACCCTCGCAGCTCAGTGGGACCCCCTTGACGACCTGGAAACCTTGATTGCTCAAGCCATCGGGGATGATCCGCCAGCGACACTGCGTGATGGTCACGTCATACGCCCTGGTTACCATCCAGAACTGGACGCGCTACGCGAGCACGGAGCTTCGGGAACAGCCTGGCTCAACCATTTCGAGGCGCAAGAACGTCAGCGTACCGGCATCGCTTCGCTGCGGATCGGGTTTAACAAAGTTTTTGGCTATTATATCGAGGTCCGTAAAGCTCACCTGTCCCAGGTGCCAGTGGAGTATCTCCGCAAACAAACCCTGGCCAACGCTGAGCGCTTCATTACTCCAGCTTTGAAAGACCGCGAAGTCCATATGCTACGGGCTGCAGAGGAGGCGCGTGCGCTCGAGCGTCAGCTCTATGAAGCTCTCCATCAGCAACTTGCCCAACACGCCCAGCGTTTCCAACGCATGGCTCAGATACTCAGTGAGCTTGATGTGCTGGCGGCCCTTGCAGAGGTCGCGGTGACACGGCAGTACAGTCGCCCCACGCTCGATGACAGCGATATCCTGGCCATCACCGAGGGGCGTCATCCTGTGTTGGAAGCTATGGCTCAGGAAGAGCGCTTTGTGCCCAATGACACGCTGTTGGATCGTGAGCGGCGCCAGATTCTGCTTCTGACTGGGCCCAATATGGCGGGAAAATCAACATACATGCGGCAGGTCGCCCTCATTGTGATTCTCGCGCAACTCGGCAGCTTTGTGCCAGCGCGTACGGCCCACGTCGGGTTAGTTGATCGGGTGTTTACACGGGTTGGCGCCCAAGACATGCTCGGCAAAGGGCAGAGTACCTTTATGGTCGAAATGACTGAAACGGCAAATATCCTGCACAATGTCAGTGCCCGGAGTCTCGTCTTGCTGGATGAAATTGGCCGTGGTACCAGCACCTATGATGGTATCAGTATCGCCTGGGCCGTCGTCGAGTATCTGCATGACTATGGTGATCTGCGCCCACGTACGCTCTTTGCTACGCATTATCACGAGTTGACGGCGTTAGCCACCTCTCTCGCCCGCCTCCATAATTACAGCGCTGCCGTGCAAGAACGCGCTGATAAGGTCGTTTTCTTACGGCGCATCCTGCCTGGTAGCGCTGATCGGAGCTATGGCATTCAAGTCGCACGCTTAGCGGGACTTCCAGCCCTTGTCCTGCAACGAGCCCAACAGTTACTCACACGCTTCGAATCTGCCGCCTCGCTGGCAAACGTGGCTACGGGGAAACGTCGAGCGATGCAGCAGTCCCTTCCCCACGCTGGCACTCAATTGTCACTCTTTGAGTCCCCGACAACCCAACTGCTGCAGGCCCTACGCTCTTTAGAGATCGAGCACCTTTCCCCGCATGAGGCGACGGCCATACTGGCCGAGTTACAGCAACGCGCTCGGTGCCTTCCTTAACTATCTATCGTCCTTCCAACACGATTATCGCCTGTCCGTCAAGGAATTTTCTTGCCTTTTACCACAAGTCGCTTATAGTATTGACCAATATGTCAAGAAACAGGCCACCACAACATCCCTTTCATACGTTTTTGTCATTTATGTCCTTTGCGCGATATCACAGTCACGGCTCCATAGTACTTATGACAGTAGATGCTACCTCAGGGGCAACTTTTCGTATTGAGCTTCCCCTGAAGCAGCCACAGGCGATCCATATACCGCAGACACAGTGATTGCAGAAAGAGAGACCCATGGGCAAAGGCCGGATCTTGATTGTGGATGACGATGAGGCCCTCGTGAAGTCTTTGAGTGGCTTCCTGTGTGACGAAGGCTTCAACGTATCTTTTACGGCGGACGGTAGAGAGGCTCTGACCCTAGTTCACACCATTGCGCCAGCCGTGATCTTGCTTGACGTATGGTTACCAGGCATGGATGGTGTCGAAATCTTACAAGCTTTGCAGGCTATGCACGCCAATGTTGCGGTCATTGTTATATCAGGGTATGGGAATATTGCTACGGCGGTGCACATGACGAAGCTGGGGGCATTCGACTATCTTGAAAAGCCCCTGTCATTGTATGGGGTACTTGCAGTCATTCAGCGTGCTCTCGAATACCGGCAACGGCAACCCAAGGCAGACATGCAGGAGCTAGGGCCATCTCAGGCTGCTGTCTTTTCTCCTGATTCTCCTCAGCTTAGCCTGACAGGCTGTCAGGACGCTCACTCGATATCTCTGCCGCCCGCCCATGATTGGCGGCATGAGACTGCTCCCGAGGAGGCATTCAGTCACTTTCGGCAACGTACGCTATGCCGCAGTGTAGTCCTGTATGGCCAGGGGCTCCAATCTGGCCTCAAAACAGGCATGATTCTTTCCCCTATGCCACCGCACAGCGGGATTCTTTTCAAAAACATCATCACAGGGCACACCATGCCTGCTTCAGTCGACTGCATCGAATCAACCGATTTCTGTACGAGCCTGAAGCAGGGTTGTCTTACTGCGCGCACTGTTGAACACCTCATGTCAGCCCTGCACGCATATCGCATCACCAATGTCCTCATCAAGATTAGTGATGAGGTGCCTATTATGGACGGCTCTGCCGATGCCTTCTGCCATCTTATTGAAGAGGCCGGTATTGCAGAGCAGGATGCGGTTATGGAAGAATTTATCGTGGATCGATGTTACGCTGTAGGGCAGGTGAGGACAGACGCAAAGTTTATCCTCGTGGAGCCCTATGATGGATTTCGGGTGACATATCGGTTAGACTATCCACCACCCCTAGGGGTCCAAGAATTCTCGTATGAGCATACAGACAGTACCAGCTACCGTCGTGCAATCGCTCCGGCTCGCACCTTTGGGTTTGTGAGAGAGGTGGAGAAAATGCAGGAGTTAGGGCTGATACCGGGGGGGCGATTAACAAATGTTGTACTCATCGGTGAGGAAAAAATTATTAATAGTCCGCCACTCCGTTTCCCAGATGAGTGTGTCCGGCACAAAATTCTCGATATCATTGGGGACTTTTATTTACTAGGTAGAATGGTGCGTGGGCATGTGCATGCGAACATGACGGGTCATACTGAAAATGTTGCCCTGGTGAAGCAACTGCGTGCCGTGATGCCACCTCCCAGAGGCTGGTAGAGCACCTGAGGGATAATGTCCGTGTGTAGGCTCTTTTGGAGGTTTTGTGGGGAAGAAGTATGTGTTTCTCTGCTTAGGATGTCTTGCGCTGGTGTGGCTGTGCATAACGCGTGTTTCTAGTGCCGGCCAGCCCCCTGATCTCAATACCTTGCTTGATAAGATACAACAAACCTATGAGCGCACTAACGCCTTAACCGCTAGATTCGACCAAACTGCAACCTTAACGTCTCTCAATCGCCAGCAGACCTCCTCTGGCCGCGTCTATATTGAGAAACCCCATTCTATACGGTGGGAATATACGCAGCCAGATGCACAGACGATTCTCTACGATGGGACGACTCTGCGCATCTACACGCCCACGCGGCACCAACTGCTCCAGAGCACGGTCGACGAAAATAATCGTACAAACGTCGCTTTGCTTTTTTTAGCCGGTGTTGGGAAGCTCCGCGAGGCCTTTGAGGTGACCTCTTTGTCTAGCCCTGAGCCCCAGTTAGCCTCCCTTCTCTTGATGCCTCGATCGAGCCAGGCTGGCTTCTCAGAACTGCATATCGCGGTAAATATGCAAAGCTATTTCGTGGAAAAACTGCTTATCCATGATAGTATCGGTAACTTGACGGAAATTCGTCTCTCCTCGCTAGAGACGCTTGCAGCATTGCCAGCCAAGACGTTCGAGTTAGTCTTACCCCCAGGAACAGAAATACTAACCCCAACGGATTTTACAGGACGTAACAAGTAGTGGCGATGACGCACGAGACAATCGCGTTATCGTAGGTGGAGGACAGATTTTGCAATTAGCTATCGCGGCCTTTTTCAATACTCTGATCTATTTCGCAGTTGTCCTTGGCGCGCTTATTGTGGTGCATGAATTTGGCCATTTCATCGTTGCCAAAAAGTCCGGGGTACGCGTTGAGCGTTTTTCCATTGGTTTCGGTCCGCCCCTGTGGCGCAAACTATGGCACGGCACCGAATATCGGCTTGCACTCGTGCCCCTTGGTGGCTATGTCAAGATGTATGGCGAGCAGCTCGATGAAACCCTTGGCGACACGAGGGGCTCTTTCTTACATCAGTCAGTATGGAAGCGTATTCCCATCGTGGCAGCAGGCCCCGGTTTCAATCTGCTTTTTGCTATTGTGCTTATTGCTTTTATCCATACGATGGGCATGCCAGTTGAGAAATCTGTACGCTTGGGCAAGATCTTTGAAGGATCTGCCGCAGCTCAGGCGGGCTTGCAAACCGACGATACGGTTATAGCTGTTGATGGCAGGCCCATTGAGCGCATTGATGAGCTGAAAGCCTACATTATGGCGAGTGAAGGGCATACTTTGCACCTGCAATTGGACCGTGCTGGACAGGTGCTTGCCGTGCCCTTGACCCCACGCAAGGACGTGAATACTCAGGAATGGCGGATTGGTGTGGAATTGCGGCCTGGGGACATGCGTGTGCAGCATAGTGACCCTCTCACCGCGCTCGGACAGGGTTTTGCATGGACATGGCGGATTACAACTTTGACGATTACAGGTTTCGGTAAGATCCTTTCTGGGGCCATTCCTCTGAAAGACAGTCTTGCCGGTCCCTTAGGCATTGCACGCGAGATTGGCCGTCAAGCCGACCAAGGGTGGCGTAATGTCGTTTTTTTTGCAGCAGGTATTAGTATTAATCTGGCGGTACTGAATCTCCTCCCTATCCCTGTCCTTGATGGTGGCCATTTACTCTTCTTCATGTTTGAAATTGTTCTGGGCAAGCCTCTTAGTATGCGTGCGCGTGAGATGGCTCAGCGGGCTGGTTTACTTGTCCTAGCAGCTTTAATGTTGCTAGCTCTCTCAAACGATGTGAGAATGTTCTACAATGACGTTCTCCATCGTCTATTTCCTTAAGCGTCGCTGCTGTATCTTTACTTTCTCTCCCTGAATTTTGCCCCGGGTCGTCCTCTTGGCTCAAGTGCAAGAGGGAAACTCCCCCTTGCAATTATGTGCCGTCTTTGTCATACTTAGGGTCAAATATCCACTTAGTTGAGTGGGCATAGAGCCCACTTTTTTTTTCTTCTTGCTAGATACTATGTACCGTGAGACCATACGTCAAAGCATTGCGGAGATAGTTGAGCCTCTGCTTCAGACGCAGGGCTTTGAGTTGGTCGAGTTGCAGCTGCAACAACGCCAAGGGCAATGGTTTGTCCGGGTGTTTGCGCATGCTGAAGGAGGAATATCACTCGAAGATTGCCAGAGGCTGAGCCGCGACATAGGACAGGCGTTCGACGCAGAAGATCTTATTGCTACCTCTTATGTGTTAGAGGTCTCATCGCCGGGTCTGGATAGGCTCCTACGTACTACCCGTGATTTTCAGCGCCAGCGTCAGCGTATGGTGACGGTGTTCCTCAACTCCCCCCATATGGGTCAGGTCCAACAAACAGGAAGAGTGGCTGTGGTGACTGCGTCTCATCTTGTCCTGCACCTCCCTCCCGATACACCACTCACCATTCCGCTTCCCCAGATCGACTATGGGATTGTTGAGCTGGAGTTCAAATAGTATCAGGACGCTTGCTCAGGGCTCTAGACCTAGCGCACGCTAGGACGAGAGGAGTATGCCGTAGGTGAATCAAGAATTGCTGCATCTTATCGAACAGATTAGTCGCGAAAAGGGGGTGGAGAAGTCTGTAGTGATTGATGCGGTGCTCTCCGCCGTCCTTTCAGCAGCGCGCAAACGTTTTGGTACTGTTGACAATATCAATGCACGTCTCGACGAAGTCACGGGTGCCATTACGCTTTTTTCTTTAAAAACGGTTCGGGATGAGGACGATATTGTCGATGATAGCCTCGAAATCAGTGTGGAAGAGGCCCAAGAGCTACGCCCTGATGCGGCCGTAGGTAGCGTAATTGAAGTCCAGCATGACATTGATGATTTTGGCCGTATCGCTGCTCAGACCGCGAAACAAGTCATTATTCAGAAGGTGCGTGAGGCTGAACGTGATATGGTCTATAGAGACTTCAAAGACCGCCAGGGTGAGTTGGTGAATGGCTTAGTGGCGCGCATTGAGCGTGAAGGAAATTTGATTGTCGATTTGGGAAAGACCGAAGGGTTGTTGCCACGCCGTGAGCAATCTTTTCGCGAAGCATTCAAGCGTAGTGATCGCATTCGGGCCTATATTACTGAGGTGAAGCGCGCCTCGAGTGGGCCGCAAGTCATTTTATCACGTACGCATCCGGGCTTCCTTATGCGTCTCTTCGAAATGGAGGTGCCTGAAATTTATGAGGGGATTGTCGAGATTAAGGGCGCAGTACGTGATTCGAGCGGTCGTGCCAAGATCGCCGTGGTCTCCCATGACAAAGACGTCGATCCTATTGGTGCATGTGTAGGGCTCAAGGGCATGCGCGTACAGTCTGTCGTCCAAGAGCTACGTGGCGAAAAAATTGATATCATCCAATGGACGGATGACCAAGTCCAGTATGTCCGCAACGCTCTTAGTCCGGCACGAGTCTCGCGTGTCTCCGTCAATGAGATTGACAAAACGATGCAAGTGATTGTTCCCGACGATCAGCTATCGCTAGCGATTGGGAAGCGCGGCCAAAATGTACGTTTAGCAGCGAAGCTGACTCATTGGAAAATCGACATCAAAAGTGAAGGTGAAGTGGATTCAGACAGCGAGCGGAAGGAGGCATTGCGTCGCGCCGAAGAAGTTTTTCATACCCCAAAGCGGAGTATGGCGGACCTGCCTTCTCCAACCCCAAGCCCCCTAAGCACGCATGGAGAGGAGGGGACCGCTGTAGAAAGCGTAGTGACGGATGCATCTACGCCACGCGATGATCTTTCTATCCTAGAGGGTTCGCCCTCGTAGCCTACGGTATCGTGATCTGCCCATGGCCGAGACAAGCGTTGGTCAGCAACACCAGAAGGTGCAGGGGCATGCCCTTTCTCGGCATCGCGCCGAGCGTACCTGTATAGGATGCAGAGCGCAGAGGGAAGCTCATGACTTACTGCGCTTTGCGTGCACTCCACAAGGAGAGGTCATCTTGGATGCTTCAGGGCACGCTCCAGGGCGGGGCATGTACGTTTGTTACGATGTCATATGCTTGCGAAAAGCCCTCAAACCTACCAAGCTGGCTCTTGCACTGAAGCGCTCTGTGATCGTGCCAGATTTTGATACAGTCTATCAGGAGGTCATGAGGTTGCTCTATAAGCGTCTCAGAACCTGTCTGAGTCTGGGGCAAAAGGCTGGTACCCTTATCTCGGGCTATGTGCCGCTGCGGCAGGCCCTTGTGCAGGCACGTGTATTATACCTGATCTTGGCAGAGGACATTGCGACTGGACGAGCTGAGGAATACCGCTCTTGGTGTACACAACACGGTGTACCGTATGTGACTCTCTTTACGAAAGAGGAGCTAGGCCACATCATCGGCAAGCCTAACCGAAGTGCTGTGGGGCTTACAGCACAGCATTTTCTCAAACTTCTGCTTGCCAGGCTGGCCTCACTCGAAAGGTTGCAAAGGGCTGGCAATAGAGCTTGAAGTGCAATGAACTTTGACCTGACTAACGTTTGCTATTTGGATATGCTTACAGTTTTTGTGCGGAGGATGTTGCATGGCAGTTGTGAGAGTCTATGAATTAGCGCGGGATCTAGGCATTTCAAGCAAAAACCTTATTGAGGAGTTGCGAAACCAAGGTATTGAGGTTAAGAGTCACATGAGTACAATGGACGAGGAGACCGCAGGGCTCGTGGTCGACCTTTATCGTCCCCAGACGGCTACAGTCGCGATCAGTCCTCCTCCAATAGAAAGTCCTACAATGCTCTCGTCCACGCTTACTCAGCCTACGCCACCTCCTGTGGAGCTTTTGCCTCCTACTCCTCTATCAGAACCGCCCAGCACAATAATACGTCTTCCAGAAGCTCTCACGGTTAAGGATTTCGCTGAAGCGTTACAGTTTAAAACCAAAGATGTGTTGATGCAGCTTATGAGTCTGGGCACAGTGGCTTCTATCAATACAGTGATTGGTCTTGACCTTGCTAACACTGTAGTTCAGAAACTCGGGAAAGATGTGCTCTTGCTTTCAGAGGAAGAGGCTATTGAGCGTTCTGAAGACAATGTAGATGTAGATCATCTTGAGCCGCGTGCACCTGTCGTCACCATCATGGGACATGTCGACCACGGAAAAACCTCGCTCCTTGATGCTATCCGTGAGGCGAATATTCAAGCTACAGAAGTCGGTGGGATCACTCAGCATATTGGAGCCTATGAAGTAGAAACACCAAAAGGCAAGATTGTCTTTTTAGATACCCCTGGTCACGAAGCGTTTACCGCGATGCGTGCGCGCGGAGCACAAATCACAGATATCGTCGTCTTAGTTGTGGCTGCAAACGACGGCGTTATGCCGCAGACACGAGAAGCCATTGCCCATGCCAAAGCGGCTGGTGTACCGATTGTGGTAGCCATCAACAAAATCGATCTGCCAGATGCTAACCCGGACCGTGTGAAACAACAGCTCTCTGAGTTAGAGCTGATCCCAGAGGAATGGGGAGGCAGTACTATCTTTGTGGAAGTATCCGCCAAGAGGAAAATTGGCTTGGAAGATCTGCTCGAAATGATTTTACTCCAAGCTGAAATCCTCGAACTGCAATCTGATCCCCATCAGTTGGCAAAGGGAACTGTGGTCGAAGCCAAGCTCGATAAAACGCGGGGGCCTGTAGCGACGGTCTTGATCCAAAAGGGGGCCTTACACGTCGGTGACGCGTATGTAGCCGGTGTGCATCATGGCCGCGTGCGGGCGATGTTTGATGATCGTGGCCGCAAAGTTGCGCTTGCAGGGCCGTCGACTCCTATTGAAGTGCTTGGCTTTGCCGATGTCCCTGCTGCCGGTGATGCCTTTACGGCCGTGGAAGACGAAAGGAAGGCACGTCATATCAGTAGCATACGCCAGGACAGACTCCGTACTAAGCAACTCTCCCAGACAAATCGCGTGACACTCGATGATTTGTACCGGCGTATTTCCGCTGGCGAAGTCAAAGATTTGAATCTTGTTATTAAAGCTGATGTGCAGGGTTCTGTCCAAGCGCTGTGGGATGCTATCTCCAAACTTGAAAGCGATAAAGTCCGCCTACGTTTGATTCATGGCTCGACTGGTGCTATTACTGAATCGGACGTCATGCTTGCTTCAGCATCGAATGCTATCGTGATAGGCTTCAGTATCCGTCCTATACCAAAAGCCGCAGAACTTGCCGTACAGGAGCACGTCGATATACGTCTTTATACAGTAATTTATGAAGCGATATCCGACGTGGAAAAGGCTATGGTGGGGCTGTTGAAACCGACGTATGCTGAAAGAATACTTGGGCGTGCTGAGGTGAGAATGCTCTTTCATATCTCACGGATTGGCGCTATTGCGGGATGCCAGGTCCGTGAAGGGATGATCCGACGTAATACTTCAGCACGTGTGCTCCGCGACAATGTGGTCGTCTATGAAGGCAGAGTCGCTTCACTCCGACGCGTGAAAGAAGATGTCGAGGAAGTGGCAGCAGGGTTCGAATGTGGTATTGGGCTCGGGCGCTTTCAGGATATTAAGGAGGGAGACGTTATTGAATCCTTTACCCTTGATGAGGTAGCCCCCCGGCTCTAACCTGTGTGAGGGGCGTAGAGGTACGTATAAGAATGATTGTCGGAGTATGCACTATTGAATTGCGCCTGCGGGAAGCTCGGTCTCTCAAAGAGAAGAGGCAAGTTCTCAAAAGTATTATTACCCGGGTGAAAAATAATTTTAACGTCGCCATTGCAGAAGTGGACTACCAGGACAAATGGCAACGTGCTGTTTTGGGGGTAGCAGTGGTGAGCACCGCGCAGGATCATGCTAATGGTATTCTTAGCAAGGTGGTCAATTTCGTTGAATCGATGTATGTCGCTGAACTGCTCGACTATCAGATTGAGCTATGGTAAATCGCTATGACCAGGTATCGTGCAACCCGTGTGGGGGAACTCCTCCAAACCGAAATTGCGCATCTCTTAGTACGTCAGCTGAAGGACCCACGATTGAGCATGGCAACGATCTCCCGAGTTGAAGTATCGGCAGATCTGCGTCATGCCTGCGTCTATGTCAGCCGGATAGGGAGTGAAGCTGAGCAACAGGCTGCTATCCAGGGATTTGAGCGTGCTGCCGGTTTTATTCGTAGCCAGCTTGGCAAACTCTTGGCATTGCGCTACACTCCCGAACTCACTTTTAAGCTAGATACCGCTATTGCCTATGGTGTCAGAATCTCTCGTATCCTACATGACCTTATGCCAGTCCCTCCTGTAGAATCAGCGGAAAGTGACACGTCGCATGCTTAGTGGTATCTTAAATCTCGATAAGCCGCGAGGTATGACATCGCATGA
>Ga0209382_10007611_pt1 | contig 13733 bp, 25 predicted proteins | sample SoiMetdeltSBSDD5_FD_187599 | JGI IMG/M metagenome (GOLD analysis project Ga0209382, IMG submission 187599) | Bulk soil microbial communities from a Populus tree surrounding site in Tennessee, USA - Soil MetaG P. deltoides SBSDD5 (SPAdes) (version 2) | ecosystem: Environmental > Terrestrial >... | reverse complement strand
CGACAGGCCGTGGCTCTCGAGCACTTCCTTGATCTCGGTGAGCGACTTCTTGCCGAGGTTCGGCGTGCGCAGCAGCTCGACTTCGGTCCGCTGCACCAGGTCGCCGATGTAGTGGATGTTCTCGGCCTTGAGGCAGTTCGCACTGCGCACGGTCAGCTCGAGCTCGTCCACGGGACGCAGCAGGATCGGATCGAACTGCTGCTCGGCGGCCTTCGCGGCGCCCTCGTCCTGGCCCTGCAGGTCGACGAACACCGAGAGCTGATCCTTCAGGATCGCGCCGGCGCGGCGGATCGCCTCTTCGGCGTCGATCGTGCCGTTCGTCTCGATGTCGAGGATCAGCTTGTCCAGGTTCGTGCGCTGCTCGACGCGCGCGCTCTCGACGGTGTACGTCACGCGGCGGATCGGGCTGAACGACGCATCGAGCTGCAAGCGACCGATCGGGCCGCTCGACTCTTCGAAGTTCGCGCGCTGCACTGCCGGGCGATAGCCGCGGCCGCGCTCGACCTTGAGCGTCATGTTGAGCTCGCCGGCCTTCGTCAGGTTCGCGATCACGAGATCGCCGTTCAGCACTTCGACGTCGTGGTCGAGCTGAATGTCGCCGGCGGTGACCGGGCCCGGGCCCTTCTTGTGGAGACGCAGCTGCGTCTCTTCGCGCGCGTTCAGACGGATCGCGACCTGCTTCAGGTTCAGCAGAATGTCGACGACGTCTTCCTGCACGCCTTCGATGCTCGTGTACTCGTGGAGCACGCCGTCGATCTCCGCCTCGGTGATTGCGCAACCGGGCATGGACGACAGCAGCACGCGCCGCAGCGCGTTACCCAAGGTGTGGCCGAAGCCACGCTCGAACGGTTCGATCACGACCTTCGCCTGCTTGGCGTTGGTCGGGGTTACTTTGACGACACGCGGCTTCAGGAATTCGCCAACGGATGCCTGCATGGAGGAAACACCTGCTTGTGTAGCGGTTGAGAACTGCGCGTGCCCGCCTCGTTACAGCGGTAACACCGCAGAGCCAAAAAAGACGACTACTTCGAATACAACTCGACGACGAGGTTCTCGTTGATGTCGGGCAGAATCTCTTCGCGGTCGGGCAGCTGCTTGAACGTGCCGGTGAATTTCTTTTCGTCGACCTCGACCCACGCCGGGAAACCGACCTGGGCCTTGATCTGCAGGGCCGTCTGAATGCGCAGCTGCTTCTGCGCCTTCTCGCGTACCGCAACCACATCGCCCGCCTTGCACTGGTACGAGCCGATGGTCACTTTCTCACCGTTCACCGTGATCGCATGGTGGCTGACCAGCTGCCGCGCCTCATTGCGCGTCGCTGCGAAGCCCATGCGGTACACGACGTTATCAAGCCGGGCTTCCAGGAGCTGCAGGAGCGTCGAGCCTGTCGCACCCGGGCGGCCGGAAGCCTTGATGTAGTAATTCCGGAACTGTCTTTCAAGTACCCCGTACATGCGGCGCAGCTTCTGCTTCTCGCGCAGCTGCACGCCGTAGTCGGAAAGACGACCGCGACGCTCGCCCTTCACACCGCCGGGCGGCACTTCGAGCTTGCACTTCGACTCGAGGGGCTTCACGCCGCTCTTCAGGAACAGATCCGTTCCCTCACGCCGCGACAGCTTGCATTTCGGACCGAGATAACGAGCCATGAATCTTCCTCTACACCCGCCGCTTCTTGGGCGGGCGGCAGCCGTTGTGCGGGATCGGCGTGACGTCGGAAATATTGGTGATCTTCAAGCCGCAGGCGTTGAGCGCGCGGACAGCCGACTCGCGGCCGGGGCCCGGGCCCTTCACGCGCACTTCGACCATCTTCACGCCATGTTCCTGCGCGGCCATGCCAGCCTTCTCGGCGGCGACCTGCGCGGCGAACGGCGTGCTCTTGCGCGAGCCGCGGAAACCGCAGCCGCCCGAAGTCGCCCACGAGAGCGTGTTGCCCTGGCGATCGGTGATCGTGACGATCGTGTTGTTGAAGGACGCGTGCACGTGCGCGATCGCGTCCGTGACGTGCTTCTTGACCTTCTTGCGACCGGGCTTGACGGTGCCGCCACCGGCCTGGCCCTGCTGCTGTTGCTTCTGATCAGCCATAGTTCCTCTGCAAAACCTTTATGCCTTACCGGCCGGCGCGTTCATCTTGATCGCCGCCTTGCGCGGGCCTTTGCGCGTGCGCGCGTTCGTGCGTGTGCGCTGACCACGCAGCGGCAGGCCACGGCGATGACGGATGCCGCGGTAGCAGCCGAGATCCATCAGGCGCTTGATGTTCATCGAGACTTCGCGGCGCAGATCGCCTTCGACCGTGAGCTTGCCGATCTGCGAGCGCAGCGCTGCGACTTCGGCTTCGGTCAGGTCTTTGACGAGCGTGTTCGGCTTGATGTTGGCGCCCGCACAAGCCTTGAGAGCCTGCGTGCGACCGACGCCGAAGATCGACGTGAGGCCGACCCACACGTGCTTGTTCATCGGGATGTTGATGCCGGCGATACGGGCCATGTTCTGGAGCTCTCTTAAGCGCGAAGAAAAGCGCGGAAATTTAAACTAAAAAGCGCAGCAGTTCAATGCGTTAACCCTGACGCTGCTTGTGGCGGGCGTCGGAGGTGCAAATCACGTACACCACTCCGCGGCGGCGGACGATCTTGCAGTTCTTGCAGATCTTCTTGACTGAAGCTCGGACTTTCATGACAAATCAACCCCTTAGGTCTGACCCGGACGGCCGTAGCCGCGCAGGTTGGCCTTCTTCATCAGGCCTTCGTACTGGTGCGACATCAGGTGCGCCGCCACCTGTGCCTGGAAGTCCATGATCACGACGACCATGATCAGGAGCGACGTGCCGCCGAAATAGAACGGCACGGCGAAGCGGGACATCATCACTTCCGGCAGCAGACACACCACGGTGACGTACAGGGCGCCCCACACGGTCAGCCGTGTCAGCACCTTGTCGATGTATTCGCCCGTCTGCTGGCCCGGGCGGATGCCGGGGATGAAGGCGCCGGACTTCTTCAGGTTCTCCGCCGTCTCGCGCGAGTTGAACACCAGCGCGGTGTAGAAGAAGCAGAAGAAGATGATCAGGCCGCCGTACAGGATCATGTGCGCCGGCTGACCGGGGGTCATCGCGGCGGCAACGTTCTGCAGGAAGCTCAAGTTACCGGAAGTGCCCGACCAGCTCGCGATCGTCGCCGGGAACAGCAGCAGGCTGGAGGCGAAGATCGGCGGGATCACGCCCGACATGTTCAGCTTGAACGGCAGGTGCGTGCTCTGGCCGGCGTACATGCGGCGGCCCTGCTGGCGCTTCGCGTAGTTGACCTGGATGCGGCGCTGGCCGCGCTCGACGAACACGACGAAGGCCGTCACGGCGACCACCATGCCGAACAGGATGAACGCGAAGGCGACGTTCATCTGGCCCGTGCGCAGGTTCTCCAGCGTGCCGCCGACTGCGGCCGGCAGGCCGGCGACGATGCCGGACAGGATGATCATCGAGATGCCGTTGCCAAGACCGCGCTCGGTGATCTGCTCGCCTAGCCACATCAGGAACATCGTTCCGGCGACCAGCGTGACGGTCGCGGTGAAGATGAACTGCGGGCCCGGGGCGATCACGACGCCCTGATTCTGGAACGCGATTGCCGCAGAGGCACCCTGCACTGCCGCGAGCAGAACCGTCCCGTAGCGCGTGTACTGCGTCAGCTTACGTCGGCCCGACTCGCCTTCCTTCTTGATCGATGCGAGCTGCGGCACGACCACCGCCATCATCTGGATGATGATCGACGCGGAGATGTACGGCATGACGCCGAGCGCGAAGATCGACAGGCGTTGCAGCGCACCGCCCGAGAACATGTTGAAGATGTCGAGGATCGTGCCCTGCTGCTGCTGGAAGAAGCGCGCGAGCGCGATCGGGTCGATGCCGGGTGCCGGGATGAACGTGCCGATGCGGTAGACGACCAGCGCGCCGAGCAGGAAGAACAGGCGCTGACGCAACTCCGCGAAGCGGGTCATCTCGCCGAAGGCGGCGAGTGAGGCAGTGCTGGCTGTTTTGCTGCTGGTGGCCACTTCAAATTACTCGATCTTGCCGCCGGCGCCCTCGATGGCTGAGCGCGCGCCCTTGGTGACGTGCACTCCTTTGACTGTCACGGCGCGGGCCACAGTGCCGGACGCGACGATACGCGCCCGCGCGGTCTGCTCCGGAACCAGGTTCGCGGCCTTCAGGGTTGCAAGATCGATGGTGTCGCCGCTGATTTTTGCAAGCTCGGACAGGCGCACTTCAGCAACCTGTGGCGCAATTTTCGAGCGGAAGCCCACTTTCGGCAGGCGGCGCTGCAGCGGCATCTGGCCGCCTTCGAAGCCGACCTTGTGGTAGCCGCCCTTACGCGCGCGCTGGCCCTTCACGCCGCGGCCGCAGGTCTTGCCCTGGCCGGCGGAAGCGCCGCGTCCGACGCGCAGTCGGACTTTCTTGCTGCCGGCAGCCGGCGAAATGTCGTTGAGCTTCATGGTCAGGCTTCCTCAACCTTCAGCAGGTGGCCGGACGCGGCGATCATCCCGCGCACTTCCGGCGTATCCGCCAGCGTCTTGCTGTCGCGGATGCGGCGCAGGCCAAGCCCACGCACGGTCGCGCGGTGCTGCTTGAGCTGTCCGAAAACGCTCTTCACGAGCGTCACTTTGATCTGTTTCTTGGCCATGGCGGTTAACCCAGGATCTCTTCGACCCGCTTGCCGCGCTTCGCCGCGATGTCGTCGGGCGACGCCACACTCGTGAGCGCGTTCATCGTCGCGCGCACGACGTTGATCGGGTTACGCGAGCCGTAGCTCTTCGCGAGCACGTTGCGCACGCCGGCGCACTCGAACACCGCGCGCATGCCGCCACCCGCGATCAGGCCCGTGCCGTCCGCGGCAGGCTGCATGTACACGCGCGTCGTGCCGTGACGGCCACGCACCGCGTAGTGCAGCGTCGCGTTCTTGAGCGACACCGTCGACAGGTTCTTGCGAGCAGCCTGCATCGCCTTCTGGATCGCGACCGGCACTTCGCGCGCCTTGCCGTATCCGAAGCCGACCTTGCCGCGACCATCGCCGACGACGGTGAGCGCGGTGAAGCCGAACTGGCGGCCGCCCTTCACGACTTTCGCCACGCGATTCACTGCGACGAGCTTCTCGATGTACTCGTCTTGCGGGGCGTTCTTTTCGACTCTGGCCATGGGTTAAAACTCCAAACCGTTGGCGCGCGCCGCGTCGGCGAGCGCCTTGATGCGGCCGTGATACTTGAAGCCCGAGCGGTCGAACGCGACCGACTTGATGCCGGCAGCCTTCGCCTTCTCGGCGATCGCCTTGCCGACCGCAGCGGCGGCTGCGGCGTTGCCGGTGTTCTTGAGACCTTCGCGCACTTCCTTCTGCAGCGTCGAAGCAGCCGCGAGCACCTTCGACTCGGTGTCGAAGATCTGCGCGTAGATGTGCTGGGGCGTGCGATGCACGGACAGGCGATTGACTCGCAGCTCGCGAATCTTCGCGCGCGACTTGATAGCGCGATGCCGACGTTGCGCGTTCTTGTTCATTTCTTCTTCGCCTCCTTCAACTCGATCTGCTCACCCGCATAGCGCACGCCCTTGCCCTTGTACGGCTCCGGCGGACGGAAGTTGCGGATGTCAGCGGCAACCTGGCCGACCTTCTGCACGTCCGAGCCCTTGACGAGAATTTCCGTCTGGCTCGGCGCCTCGATCGTGATGCCCTCGGGCGCGGCGTAGACGATCGGGTGCGAGAAGCCGAGCGTCAGGTTCAGGTTCTTGCCCTGCACTGCCGCGCGGTAGCCGACGCCGACGAGCTCGAGCTTGCGCTCGTAGCCCTTGCTGACGCCGTGCACGATGTTCGCGAGGTGCGCGCGGATCGAGCCGGCGATCATGTCGGCCTCGCGGCTGTCGTTCGCCTTCTCTACTTTGAGCACGCCGCCGTCCTGCACGACTTTGGCATGCAGCGCGTTCACGGCGAGGTTCAGCGTGCCCTTGCTGCCCTTGATGCTGACGCTGTCCGCGCCGATCGTCGCGGTCACGCCCTGGGGCAGAGTCACTGGTTGTTTAGCTACGCGAGACATAAAAAATCTCTCTTAGGAGACGATGCAGAGCACTTCGCCGCCGTGACCGGCAGCGCGCGCCTGGCGATCGCTCATCACGCCTTGCGACGTCGACACGATTGCAATGCCGAGCCCGCCGAGGATCGACGGCAGCTCGTCCTTGCCCTTGTACACGCGCAGGCCGGGACGGCTGATGCGCTCCAGGCGGTCGATGACCGGCCGGCCCTGGTAGTACTTCAGTTGCACGGCCAGCATCGGCTTGCCGTCGTTGGCCTTCGCGGCGAAGTCTTCGATATAGCCTTCGTCCTTCAGCACTTTCGCAATCGCCAGCTTCACCTTGGAAGCCGGCACGTTGACTTCGGGCTTGCCCGAAGACTGGCCGTTGCGAATGCGGGTCAGGAAGTCGGCGATCGGATCCGTCATGCTCATTGTCTTGGTGCTCCAGTGGTTCCAGCCGTTACCAGCTGGCCTTGCGGAGGCCCGGAATGTCGCCACGCATCGTAGCTTCACGCAGCTTCGTGCGGCCCAGACCAAACTTGCGATAGTTGCCGCGCGAGCGGCCCGTGATCGCGCAGCGCTTGCGCTGACGGCTCTTGCTCGAGTCGCGCGGCAGCGATTGCAGCGCTGCGACCGCGGCCTCGCGCTCCGCCGGCGTGCTCGTCGGCTTGCGAATAACTTCCTTCAGCTTCGCGCGCCGCGCGGCATAGCGCTTCACCAGCTTGGCGCGCTTCGTCTCGCGATTGACCATCGATGTCTTGGCCATACGTGTCGCTCTACTTGCGGAAGGGGAAGTTGAAGGCTTCGAGCAGCGCGCGCCCTTGCTTGTCATCGCGCGCCGTCGTCGTAATCGTGATGTCCATGCCGCGGATCGCATCGATCTGGTCGTACGCGATCTCCGGGAAAATGATCTGTTCCTTGACGCCGAAGTTGTAGTTGCCGCGGCCGTCGAACGAGCGCGCGCTCACGCCGCGGAAGTCGCGGATACGCGGCATCGCGATCGAGACCAGGCGATCGAGGAACTCGTACATGCGCGCGCCGCGCAGCGTGACCATGGCGCCGATCGCGAGCCCGTCGCGCACCTTGAAGGTGGCGACCGACTTGCGGGCACGCGTGACTTTCGGCTTCTGGCCGGTGATCTTCGTGAGATCGGCCACCGCGTTGTCCATGATCTTCTTGTCCGCGACCGCTTCGCCGACGCCCATGTTGACCGTGATCTTGGAGATGCGCGGCACCTCCATCACGTTCTTCAGTTGCAGCGTCTGCTGCAGCTCGGCGACGACCTTGTCCTTGTAGAACACGGCCAGGCGCGCCGGCTGCACGGGAGCCTGCGGCTCCTTCGGCTTCGCAGCTTTCTCGGCCTTGGCACCCTTGTCAGCCTTGTCGCCCTTCGGCGCCTTGTCGGCCTTCGGGGCCTTCTCGGCCTTCGGGGCCTTCTCGGCCTTGGCAGCCTTCTCAGGCTTCTCGGACTTGGTTTCTTCGTTCGCCATATTCAAAATACCTCAGGCGGTTGTCCACTGCGACGCCTTAGGCGTCGACGACTTCCTTGTTGGACTTGAAGAAGCGCACCTTCCGTCCGTCCGCCAGCGTGCGGAAGCCGACGCGGTCGCCCTTCTTCGTCACCGGGTTCCACAGCATCACGTTCGAGAGCTCGATCCCGGCTTCCTTCTCGACGATGCCGCCCTGCACCTGGCGCTGCGGGTTCGGCTTCGTGTGGCGCTTGATCATGTTCACGCCCTCGACGATCACGTGACCGTCGTCGAGCACTTTGACGACCGTGCCCCGGCGGCCCTTGTCGCGGCCGGCAATCACGAGCACTTCGTCACCTTTGCGAATTCTCTTCATCACAGCACCTCGGGCGCGAGCGAGATGATCTTCATGAACGCCGCCGTGCGCAGCTCGCGCGTGACGGGTCCGAAGATGCGCGTGCCGATCGGCTCGAGCTTGTTCGTCAGCAGCACCGCGGCGTTACCGTCGAAGCGGATCAGCGAGCCGTCCGCCCGGCGCACGCCGAACTTGGTGCGCACCACGACCGCGTCGTAGACCTCGCCCTTCTTGACCTTGCCGCGCGGGATCGCGTCGCGAATGCTCACCTTGATGACATCGCCGACCGTCGCGTAGCGCCGCTTCGAGCCGCCGAGCACCTTGATGCACATCAGGCTCCGCGCGCCGCTGTTGTCGGCGGCATTCAGCATCGTGCGCATCTGGATCATGGCGTCGCCTCCTCAACCTGGTCCGCCGCCGGGCCGCGTTCCAGCACCTTGACCAGGCGCCAGCTCTTGTGGCGCGACAGCGGCCGGCACTCTTCGATCGAGACCAGATCGCCGGCGCGGCTCTCGTTGTTCTCGTCGTGCGCCAGCAGCTGCGTCGTGCGGCGCTGATACTTGCCGTACGTGGCGTGCGGCACGTAGCGCTGGATCAACACCGAGATCGTCTTCTGCATCTTGGTGCTGACGACCCGGCCGGTCAGCGTCTTGGCGCTTTTTTCCTGCGTGCTCATGCTTGCTTACCTTTGGCGCTCTTCTGCTCGCCCAGCACGGTCTTCAGGCGCGCGATGTTCCGGCGCACCTTCGTGAACTGATCCGGCTTCACTTCCTGGCCGGTCGCCCGCGTCATGCGCAGGTTGAACTGTTCGCGGCGCAGCTCCAGCAGCTCTTTCTGCAGGTCGGCGCCCGACTTCGCTCGCAACTCTTTTGCCGTGCTCATTTGCTTGTCTCAACTTGTTTATCGCACCTGGCGCGCGACGAACTGCGTGTCGACCGACAGCTTCGACGCCGCGAGACGGAACGCTTCGCGTGCGATCGCTTCGGTCACACCTTCCATCTCGAACAGCACCTTGCCGGGCTTCACTTTCGCGACGTAGTACTCGACGTTGCCCTTGCCGGAGCCCATGCGGACTTCCAGCGGCTTCTTGGTGATCGGCACGTCCGGGAACACGCGGACCCAGATCTGGCCGCCGCGCTTCACGTAACGGGTCATGGCACGACGCGCCGCTTCGAGCTCACGCGCAGTCATGCGCGCACGCGACACGGCCTTCAGGCCGTAGTCGCCGAACGCAACGTAGTTGCCGCTCTGCGCGAGGCCCGCGTTCTTGCCCTTGAACTGCTTGCGATACTTGGTTCGCTTCGGTTGCATCATGTCGGGATCCTCAGGCCGTCGCCTCGGCTGGCGGCGTCGCCGCCGGAGCCTGGCCTTCCGCGCCTTCCACCGGCGCCGCCGGCTGCTCGGGCTGCTGGAACACTTCGCCCTTGAAGATCCAGACCTTCACGCCGATCACGCCGTAAGTCGTCTTGGCTTCCGCCAGGCCATAGTCGATGTCCGCGCGGAACGTGTGCAGCGGAATGCGGCCTTCGCGATACCACTCGGTGCGTGCGATTTCCGCGCCGTTCAGTCGGCCGGAGACGCGCACCTTGATGCCGAGTGCGCCGATGCGCATCGTGTTCGTCACTGCGCGCTTCATGGCGCGACGGAACATCACGCGGCGCTCGAGCTGCTGCGCGATGCCTTCAGCGACGAGCTGTGCATCGAGCTCCGGCTTGCGGATCTCGGAGATGTTGATGCGCACGTTGGTGATCGGGCTGTCGATCATCTTCGCGACCTGCGCGCGCAGCTTCTCGATGTCCTCGCCCTTCTTGCCGATGACGATGCCGGGACGCGCGGTGTGGATCGTGATGTTCACCTTGCGCGCCGCACGCTCGATCTGCACGCGGCTGACCGAAGCCTCGACCAGCTTCTTCTTCAGGAACTCGCGCACGACGTGGTCGGCATAGACGTTCGCCGGGAAGTTCTTCGTGGACGCATACCACTTCGAACTCCAGTCGCGCGTGATGCCGAGGCGAATTCCGATCGGATTGACTTTCTGGCCCATAGGTTACTCGCTCTTGCCGTCGCCGACGGTCACCACGATGTGGCTGTTGCGCTTGACGATGCGGTTGCCGCGCCCTTTGGCGCGCGCATGAAAGCGCTTCAGCAGCGGCGCGGGGTCGACCGTGATCGACTGCACCTTCAACTCGTCCACGTCCGCGCTCAGGTTGTTCTCGGCGTTCGCAACCGCCGACTCCAGCACCTTGTGCACCAGCCGCGCGCCCTTCTTCGGCGTGAAGCGCAGCGTGTTGAGCGCGAGCCCGACGGGCTTGCCGCGCACCAGGTCAGCGACCAGGCGACACTTCTGCGGCGAAATGCGCGCGTACTTCAGTTTGGCTGAGACCTGCATGATCAGGCTCCCGGAGTCTCGGTGGTCGTCTTCTTGTCGCCGGAGTGCGCCTTGAAAGTGCGCGTCGGCGCGAACTCGCCGAGCTTGTGCCCGACCATGTTCTCGGAGACGAGCACCGGCACGTGCTGGCGGCCGTTGTGGACGGCGATCGTGAGTCCCACCATGTCCGGCAGGATCATCGAGCGACGCGACCAGGTCTTGATCGGACGACGGTCGTTCTTCTCGGCGGCCACGCGCACCTTCTTCGCGAGGTGCAGGTCGACGAACGGACCCTTTTTGACTGAACGAGGCACTGTCGGCTCCTAAATCAGTTCCGGCGGCGGATGATCATTCCCGCCGTGCGCTTGTTGCGCCGTGTCTTCTTGCCCTTCGTGTTCCAGCCCCAGGGGCTGACCGGATGGGGGTTGCCCTGACCGGACTTGCCTTCGCCGCCACCGTGCGGGTGGTCGACGGGGTTCATCACCACGCCGCGCACCGTCGGACGAATGCCGCGCCAGCGCTTCGCGCCGGCCTTGCCGTAGCTGCGCAGGTTGTGCTCGTCGTTGCCGACTTCACCGATGGTGGCGCGGCAATCGACGTGCACCTTGCGCGTCTCCGTCGAACGCAGACGAATCGTCGCGTACAGACCTTCGCGCGCTGCGAGCTGAGCGGAGCCGCCGGCGCTACGCGCGAGCTGGCCGCCCTTGCCGGGCTTCAGCTCGACGTTGTGAATCGTCGTGCCGATCGGGATGCTGCGCAGCTGCATGCTGTTGCCGGCCTTGATCGGCGCTTCCGGTCCCGAGAGCACCGTCTCACCCGGTGTGAGGCCTTTCGGCGCGAGGATGTAGCGACGCTCGCCGTCCTTGTACAGCACGAGCGCGAGATGCGCGGTGCGGTTCGGATCGTATTCGATGCGCTCGACCTTGCCGGGAATGCCGTCCTTGTCGCGCAGGAAGTCGACCAGGCGGTACTTCTGCTTGTGACCGTTGCCCTGGTGGCGCACGGTCTGGCGGCCGAAGTGATTGCGCGCGCCGGTCGAATTCTTGTGGACGAGCAGCGACTTCTCCGGCTCACCCTTGTGCAGGTGATCGCGGGAAATCTTGACCTGGAAGCGACGTCCAGGCGATGTCGGTCTTGCTTTGATCAGTGCCATGACCCAGTCCTAATAAACTTGCCTTACGCTTCGGTGCCGCTCAGAGATTCGATCTTCTGTCCCGGCTGCAGACGCACGTAAGCCTTCTTGAAATCCTGCCGGCGCCCGAGGCGCTGGCCGAAGCGCTTGTTCTTGCCGCCGACGTTCACGACGTTCACGTCCGCGACCTTCACTTCGAACATCAGCTCGACCGCGGCCTTGATGTCCGGCTTGGTCGCATCGCGACGCACGCGGAACACGAACTGGTTCGCGCCGTCGGAAACGCGCGCGCTCTTTTCGGAGACGTGCGGGCCGATCAGCACGCTCATCAATCTTTCGCGACTCATGCCAGTCTCTCCTCGAGCTGACGCACGGCGCCGGCGGTCGCCAGCACCTGGTCATGACGCGCCAGGCTCAGCGGGTCGAGCGCGCTCACCGGCAGCACGTCGACGTACGGCAGGTTGCGCGACGCGAGCTCCAGCTTCTCGTCGTGCGCCTCGATGACGATCAGCACGTTGCTGCCGAGCTTGAGCTCGGCGAGCTTCTGCACCAGCAGCTTGGTCTTCGGCGCTTCCAGCTCGATGCCGTTCACGACCGAGAGGCGATCGGTGCGCGCAAGCTCCGACAACATCGCCTGCAGCGCGGCGCGATACATCTTGCGATTGACCTTCTGCGAGAAGTCGCGCGGCTTCGCAGCGAATGCGCGACCGCCACCGACCCAGATCGGGCTGCGGATCGAGCCGGCGCGCGCCTGGCCGGTGCCCTTCTGGCGCCACGGCTTGATGCCGCCGCCGCGCACCTCGGCCTTCGTCTTCTGCGCCTTGGTGCCGGCGCGGCCGCCGGCCATGTACGCGACGACGACCTGATGCACGAGCGCTTCGTTGTATGCGCGCGCGAAAGTCGCATCGGACACCTGGATGTCCTTATCGGCGGCTTGGGCCTGCGCACCTGTGCTGAGCACTTTGAGTTTCATGGCGGTTCGCTCTTACTTCTTGGTCGGCACGATCTTCTTGCGCGCCGCGCGGGCCGCCGCCTTCACCGACGGACGGACGATGACCTGGCCGCCGGGTGCACCCGGCACCGCGCCGCTCACGAGCAGCAGATTGCGCTCGGCATCGACGCGCACGACCTTCAGGTTCTCGATCGTGCGACGACGCACGCCCATGTGACCGGACATGCGCTTGCCGGGGAACACGCGGCCCGGCGTCTGGCGCTGGCCGATCGAGCCCGGCACGCGGTGCGACACCGAGTTGCCGTGCGAGGCCATGCCGCCCGCGAAGTTGTGACGCTTCATGGTGCCGGCGAAGCCCTTACCCGTCGTGGTGCCGGTGACGTCGACGACCTGGCCGGCCGTGAACAGATCGACCTTCAGCTCGCCGCCCGGCTGCAGATCCTTGCCTTCCTCGCCGGACAGGCGGAACTCGACCAGCGAATTGCCGGGAGCAACCTTGACCTTGGCGTAGTGGCCGGTCTGCGCCTTGTTCAGATGGGAGGGCTTGCGGTTGCCGAAAGCGACCTGCAGGGCGCGGTAGCCGTCGGTGTCCACCGTACGAACCTGCGTAATGCGGTTCGGCAGTGCCTCGATGACGGTCACCGGGACGGTTTCGCCGGCGTCGTTGAAGACGCGCGTCATACCCGCCTTGCGACCGACCAGACCCAGGGTCTTGGCAGCGCTCATCGTTTGGTCCTCTTGTTCCTTCTGCTCCGGCTGCGATTGGCCGGAGGCAACTCAGATAAATCAGGCGCCTACAAGCGAGAGCGGGCAATTTCTGACGGGATTCGGGGAGGGGCCGACCGGCCGTTGGCCAGTCACGCCGCTCGAGCGGTACCCCGTCAGGGCCAGACCTCGGCGCAAAAAGAGGCGCGAATTATAGAGATACAGGCTTGTATTGCAAGCCTGTATCTCATCGATCACATCAGGCGAATCACTCCACCGCGATCTGGGCTTCGACGCCGGCAGGCAGCTCGAGCTTCATCAAGGCATCCACCGTCTTGTCGGTCGGATTCAGGATGTGCATGAGCCGCTTGTGGGTGCGGATCTCGTACTGGTCGCGCGCGTCCTTGTCGGCGTGCGGCGAGATCAGCACAGTGAAGCGCTCCATCTTGGTCGGCAGGGGCACCGGGCCACGCACGGTGGCACCGGTCCGCTTCGCCGTCTCGACGATCTCGCGGGCGGAGTTGTCGATCAGGCGATGGTCGAACGCCTTGAGCCGGATCCTGATGGTTTGATTCGTAGCCATGACTCTCTCTTACTTCAGGACCTTGGCGACGACGCCGGAGCCGACCGTCTTGCCGCCCTCGCGGATGGCGAAGCGCAGCCCCTGCTCCATCGCGATCGGGCTGATCAGCTCGACCACCATCTTGATGTTGTCGCCG
>Ga0209382_10007608_pt1 | contig 13734 bp, 11 predicted proteins | sample SoiMetdeltSBSDD5_FD_187599 | JGI IMG/M metagenome (GOLD analysis project Ga0209382, IMG submission 187599) | Bulk soil microbial communities from a Populus tree surrounding site in Tennessee, USA - Soil MetaG P. deltoides SBSDD5 (SPAdes) (version 2) | ecosystem: Environmental > Terrestrial >... | reverse complement strand
AAAGATTACTTCGCGGATTTAGCTGACCTTATAGAAATGCAGAATAAAATGTCAAATTCTAATCAGACATTTGGACGAATCAATTTACTCCAGTCGCAGGTTGGAGCACTTCAACAACAACTGGCGCACCATCAGAGTCAATTAAATGATATCTACTCCAGTTATTGGTTAATTCCCAGGGATTCGATTCAAGGCCTTAGTGGATATATTTGTACAATTTGTCAAACTTTCAGTTTAAAGCCTATTTTCAATATAGGTTATGATATGACCATGCATAGCAGACATATCTGCAATGAGCCGTCTAATGAAAAGAAATTACATTAATTTCAAGTTTCCTTCAAATTGTCAAAATATCGATGATTGGGTCGCAGAGATTTTATTTGATCATATCAATTACAAGATGCCGTTTAGCAAATATCTATACTCAAAGGATCTAACCAAAGGCTTTAGTGATTTCAGCAGCGCTCTGAGCCTCGACACGGCCCGCGAGACACTTGGTATACCCGACAGGTATTACAGCTATTTACTAGAAAATAACTACGATATAGGCTGGATTGACCGAGCTGTTAACAGTACTGAAAAAAAAATTCCCATTGCAGACAATGAAGCGCGCGATTTTCTAAAACGGGTAAAGTCTACTTATGCAATTTTTGAAATCCCCATAGGAAATATCGTAAAACAAGTGTATATTAGTTTTACTGATTGGTAGTAACATGAGTCCCAATGAGCATTTGATTTCGACATAGATTTTGTATTACTAATGAGAATATTTTAATTATTCATCTTTGTTGTAAGGATGCATGTTCTTTGACCATTCTTCAATCGTTTGTTTTTGCCTTTAAATAATCACTCAAGATAACTCTAACTGTTTCGGGAATTGTTTCTAAATACCTCTGTTTCCGTTCCTTTTCCAAAGCTTTTAACATTTCTTCTGGTACCGCTAACATAACTTTTTTCATTGCCATATCGATATACCAGTATAGAGTTATAGATATTCTTATATGCAAGATGGATATTAATAGATATATAATGCTATACCACACGTTACATTGCAATCTATTTCGACTAGTGAAAACCTTTCCCTCAAGACTAGAGAAAAATCTTAGATATGCAAAAAGCAGGATAACGAATCGTGAGGTAACAGAACATGGGTAATTTTTTAAAAAAGAGATTGTCAGGATTATTCGCAAGACGAGCTTGTATATCTGACGATATTTTTGAAGAAATTGTAGGACATGACAACATCAAACAGATTTTTTTAAGGGCAATGCGTTCTAGGATGCCGGTTCACATTTTACTAATAGGTTCTCCTGGTTCGGCGAAGACGTTGTTCTTGACACAAATTATGAGTAATCACAATGCATCATATTTTGTCGTTGGAAGTAATACCACAAAAGCCGGCTTAGTCAATCAAATGTTTCAGAGAATGCCGAGATTTTTACTAATAGATGAATTGGAAAAAATGAGTTCAGATGATCAAACAGCTTTGCTGCACTTGATGGAGACGGGAATAATTTCTGAAACTAAGATCAACAAAACAAGGCAAATGGAATTGACAACTTGGGTCTTTGCAACGGCAAATTCTTCTGAGAAAATAAATCAGTCTTTATTATCAAGGTTCGTGGTGTTAAAGGTTCCAGGATACGCTATTGAGGAATTTATAGAAATTGCCATTAGTAGGCTTGCAAGGGAAAATATTGAGATAGACATCGCCAGAATAATTGCTGAAAAGGTCTGGCACGACCTTGGTTCAAGAGATGTTAGAGATGTGATTAAGGTTGCTCGATTATCCAATTCTCTGCAAGAAATACCATTTGTTATCAGAATGTTAAATAGCAGATAGTCTTCAAAGACAGAACAAAATTGATTTGTTGTATTCAATTTCAATAGTAGAGCATGATACACATGCCGGCTTTTTACGCATTCCATTGAATTAGAAATTCTTAAAGACACCGAAAAATTTTTTGGAAATCTTAAATATCGGACTGTATGACCCATTAAGCTGGTAGTGAAGCGTGAGAGAGTATAATATATCTCTAAATTCAATTATGAATGAAAGTGGGAAGTTAGCGGAATCGGGATCAAATCTGACAGATTTATCGGCAGCAAATGTGTTTCTTTATTTTTATACATCAACTAAAGTGGGGGAAATAATTGAATAATACGAATAATACGGGAATACCGAGAGGAAAGAAAACTATCGCTTCGTTTTTCTTATTACTTATTTTAATAGGATCTACAATCTCCTCAGCACTAATGTGGGGATTAACAATTTCCCCGCAGCAAGTGTGGGCAGCTGCTCCCGGAGCAATTAATGAATCAGGAACTAATCTGACACCTGCTAATGCCGTAACACTTACCGACCAAACTCCTACTTTTGGCTGGAATCGTATAACAGGAGGTAATGCTGCTACACAGTATCGTATTCAGATAGATATTGCCAATACATTTGCGTCGCCTCTTATAGAAGCGACTGTACCTCAGCCCGGTTCTGGTGGAGTATCATTTACTGTTCCTGACGCTCAGGCGCTAGCCGAACGCCTTAGCCCAAATTCTTATTTTTGGAGGGTAAGAGGAGAAAATGCTGATGGGAATGGACCATATTCAACTATACGAACACTCTTTATAGATGACAACACCGCTCCAGGCATTCCTAATTTGTTATTGCCTGCAAATGGTGCGACTACTGGTAATACTCCTACATTTACTTGGGGTGCTGTAAATGATCCGACTCCTCCTGTCACATACCAATTACAAGTAGCTACTGCGAATACCTTTGCAGCAGGCACCATTAAATTAGATCAATCTTCAATTTCATCTCCAACCTTTACGCCTGGTTCAGCTATCACCCCTGACGGAACGTACTTCTGGAGGGTAAGGGCGTCAGATTCAGGTGGAAACACCGGAACCTTCAGCGCAAATACGCGTAGCTTTACGATAGATAGTACTGGCCCAACAGTTACTGCTGCACCACCAGGTGGAACATTTGGAACAGATCAACTAGTAACACTGTCATCTACTGCAACTGACCTTGACAAAATCTATTACACAACCGATGGAACTGAACCAGATAATACAGATACAGAATTCACAGCTGATATATCAATTTCAGGTGCTGCAGGTGCTACAACGACTACCACACTCAAGTTCATTGGATATGATACATTTGGTAACCCCGGTCCTGTAGGAACTGAAATCTACATAATAGACAAGGAAGGCCCAACAGTTACTGCTGCACCACCAGGTGGAACATTTGGAACAGCAGGAACTTCAGTAACACTGTCATCGGCTGATGCTTCTGATTCAATATTCTACACCACTGACGGAAGTGAACCAGATAACACAGATACGGAATACACAGGTCCTATATCGATTACATCAACTACCACACTCAAGTTCATTGGATATGATACATTTGGTAACCCCGGTCCTGTAGGAACTGAAATCTACACAATAGAGACTACTACGACTACAGATACTTCCATGAGTCTACAACTATCTGCAAACAAGGCCACTCCTGGTGCAGGGTTTACTGCATCTGGTAAATTAACTGATGCTGTAGCTGACGTTCCAATAGCCGGTCAAGAAATATCTGTGACAATTAACGGATTATCACCCGTCACTGCAACTACTGATAATAAGGGTCAGTTTTCAGTGCAACTAACTGCACCCACTACTATTGGTGTACATGAAATTCAAGCACACTTTGAAGGAGTAGAGGATCAATACACTCAATCAGACTCACCGATAAGAAATCTTAAAGTTGAAGGTGCAGCTCCTGCTGATACTTCCTTGAGTCTAAAGCTTAGTAAAAACAAGGTAAATGCAGGTTCTAGCTTGAGTGCGTCCGGTACGCTAATCAATGAAGTAACAAGCAAGCCGATAGCAGGTGTGACAATATCTGTGACTGGTGGTGCATCAACACAAACGGGTAGTACCGATACTAAGGGTAAATATGACATTCAAATTACGGCACCCAGTACAAATGGAGATTATAATATTCAGGCGCACTTTACAGGAAACTCACAATTCGAATCAGCTGACTCTCCAGTGAGTAAGCTTACAGTACAAGGTAGTACCAATCTTGCTCTTACCACTGGCTCTACTGATACTTCCTTAAGCCTAAAGGTTGATGGAAAGGACAAGATGGCAGGTGGCACAGAATACTCAGTTTCAGGCAAACTAATTGACTCTGTATCAAAGAAACCGATAGCAGGTAAAGAAATATCTGTGACAACTGACGGTGACTCTGGTACCGATACCACGAATAGTAAAGGCGAGTTTAAGGTGGATCTAAAAGCGCCAGATAATCCTGGAAAATATGACATTAAGGCAGAGTTTAGTGGATACGCGCAGTACAAATCATCTGACTCATCAGTAAAGATTACTGTTGAAGAGACTAAAGTAAGCAGTCAGCAGAAAACAACAGTAACGACAAACCAGGCTAATACAGATGAAGAACAGACAGATGAAGAACAGACAGATGAAGAACAGACAGATGAAGAACAGACAGATGAAGAACAGACAGATGGAAAGAAGGCAGACCAACAACAGACAAATGAAGAACCTGAAGAAGAACCTGAAGAAGAACCTGAAGAAGAACCTGAAGAAGAACCTGAAGAAGAACCTGAAGAAGAACCTGAAGAAGAACCTGAAGAATAATAGACCACTAAACGAAATAACGCAATATATTAACGAAGAATACAAGAATAGCTAAGGAACCGGGGTCTGATAATCCCCCTAGGATCTTTTTTCTTTATAATGCTAATCTCTATAGCAATGAGACTCTATATGGCAAAACTTAAAAGGAATTCTAGATAAATGTCTAGTTACCTTCTTATGTATAATCCTAAAAATAAAACGATATCAGACGATTATGAAATTAAAAAATCTAACAAGATATCCGTTGTTTTGTTAACTCAAAACCCTCTGAAACCTATGTTTCAACATCCACATCAAGTAATGTCCTCAATACCAAGAGAGCTCTCGAAGGAAATAATCGTTGTGCACTATAATAGCACAAAAGGAACGGGCGATTTTGATCAGGCCTTAGAGTCAACCAATGTTGATGCACATCATCCAGATGAAAAAATATTGCATGTAAGAATTGAAGGTGAGTTTGCTTCAGGTGTAATGAAAGGTATAGAATTGTCAGTGGGCAAATATATTCTGGTCATGGATGCAGACCTTCCATATTCAAGGGACATTATACCCGAGCTTGTAACTGCTCTACTTGCAAATCCAAATTTCATAATTGTTGCTTCAAGATTTGTCAAAGATGCTCATGTACAACGAATACCCTTTGTACAAAACGCAATTGGCAATGTAGCTAGAGGCATTGCCAGATATGGATTGAAAGTCAAAAACGTTAAAGACCCAACGTCTGCCTGTTTTGCATTTTCACGTGATGTTGTTAAAGATATAAAATTTGAAGGAAAAGGAAAAGAAGCACTTTTGGAGATTCTTGTTAAAGTAAATACTAATAATAAAAATAATAATGTTGCTGTAAAAGAGATTCCGATCAAACAGCACAATACTGTTATTACAAGAAAAATTGACCGTCACAGAATAGTAAATTATTCGAAAGATGTATGGGAATTATACAGATATGGTACAAAATCTAACCTGAAAAATGGAAGAGCTAAACCAGACCATAGGATAAGTAAGTCGATAACATTCTTGTCCAAGGCAGGTAGATTCTTTACCGTAGGGGCAAGCGGTCTTGTTGTAAATTATGCGGCATCGTTTCTGTTATCAAGTTTAATACCAAACCTCTGGTATATACACGCAACACTATTTGGCATAATACTTTCAATAACTTCAAATTTTATCTTGAACAAAATTTGGACATTTGAGGATAGGAATTTTTCACCAAGACATTTCTTCAAGCAATATGCGCTCTTTTTAGCACTCTGTACTTTAGGCGCAATCATTCAATTATCACTTGTGTTTGTCTTTGTAGAATATTCTCATGTCGAGTATGCCATATCGTTATTAGTGGCCGTCTGTATTGCTTCACTAAGCAACTTTTTGCTCAACAAGAAGATAACCTTTGGCGAAAAGATCTGGGAATAAATTGGCTCCAAAGTGTCAATTACCGTCCTACAACTAACAGATTCGGAAGCCTTTATTATAATTTCAAATAATGATGTATAAGATATCTAAATAATGCTCAAATATGACGAGACAAATTGGAGATACAAAGAAGGGCTGCAAACTCATAGTTACCAAGTGACCTTCGATAAAATAAACTCACAGAGTACAATAGAAGAGCAAAAAAAAAGAGCTGAAAGGTTGTCGCTCGTAATGTTATTTGATTCTAATGAGAGTAACTATTTTTTTGAAATAGCCAGCAGTTTTCAGAAAAATGACGATCATTTTTACTTTGACAAGAATAAGAAGTTTCATACAACAATGTTGGGATTCCCCGTTATTGATTCAGCATATTATGAATCAGTCAGACAAAAAATTAAGGAATTCTCCGAAGGGATAGAAGCGAGAATTAACGTTAAATTTGAGCTAGCAAGATTGGGAACTATGTATGAGAACGCCAATACTTTGAAACCTGTTTACGGAGTAAGTAACGGGACGATAATCGCAGTTGGTGCGATGGAACATAATATTGACTTCGTTACCTGTGGGAATAAATTAGCTTCTTTATTAGTAAAGAATGAAAATTTAGGTATAGCACTAGGAAAAAAATTTAGACGTAGATTTCCGACAGTTTGGTGTACCCTTGGATATTATACAAATGACTTTAAAATAGGAAGCGATCTTGAAATGATATTTGATAAATGTAGGGTTTTAGACCCAAGTTTTTTTCACATTCCATGTTACGAAATTGAATTAGGAACTTCTCATTATAAGGATTTGCGAGATTGGAAACGAATTGAAGTATTTTCATTACAAACAAACTAGACAAGAATAACCATCCTTTATCAGTTAAAATTCTTGAAATTCTTACAATACCCTTCAATGACTGGAGCTCATGAAGTTAAAATCCAGTTATCAATAGTGAAGAACTGAGTGAGACTCCGGAGTGACTCTAGGAATTCCGTTGGAGCTTGTTCTTAATTTCACTAGTAAAGACTAATAAACTTTGGCAATTCCAAATTTCCGTTAAGATGCTATTTCACAATTGTCACTTTTGATAAGAGAAAACTGTCTGCTCTATTAATAGATTATTTTTGATTCAAACTAAGCGCGAATTAAACAAGAGAATACTTCGTCCCTGTTATCTCTGTTATAGCATTTTCTATAGTTTTTTTCAATTCCTCCGATGCAGATTCAATCTCATTGATACTATTCTTGGTTTCTTCTGTCTTTGATGTATTTTCTATAAGAGATTTTTCACACGCCTCTGTCTTATTCTTTATATCGCCAAAATGCTTCATATTTTTGGAGTTAACTGATGATTCTAATTGAGTTAATTGTTCTTTTAGTTTCTTGAGGTCAGAGGATAGCGAAGGCAGAGAAACGATAATTTCATCTATTTGACGGATTGTTTTTTCGGGATCTTTAATTTTGATACTCTCTCCAACTAATTGTTTTTTAAGCTCATTGAATAACTGCAGGTATTGAGAACTATGGTCAAAAATTTCTAGAGGTTCATTTAGAATAGTGGCAAGTCTTCTTTGAGTTTCCTTAGATGCTTGATATGAGAATTTGGTTATCGCGCGAGAAAGATTAGAAACTCGATATATCATATTTTTTTCAAATATCCCAATTTCATTCTTCTTTTCATTTATTTTCTCTAAGATGTTTGTTGTATTTACAAATTCTTCTGATTTTTGAAAATCTTCATATTCTATATTACCTGTCTCTATATTATTCTCGATTATCTGTCGTTCCTCCACTAATTCTGAAAGTCTAACTTGTTTGTCTTTTATTTCACTGATTTTTTCCTTCAACAAAATTAAATCCTCCTTGCATGCTATGCACTTGTTGATTTCACTTTCTTTCTTAGATAATAGTTTAGTTACTTGTTTTAGTAATGATGATAAATTGTCGAACCCATTTTTTAATTTATTAATTTGCTTCCTCATGAATTCATTAAGAATTCTATTGTGCGAATCTCCAACTTGTCCAAATCTATTTACTAGTAGTTCTAAATTGTTTTTGAATTTAATTGCATCTTCGTAGTTATTGATTTCAGAAGATTCTATAAAGGATTCCTTTTTAATACTTGTTATCAAAATGTTCTTTGAAGTATTAATTAATGATTCAAACTTAGGATCCTCTACCTTAATTTTCTGCTCTTCAAGCTCATCCGCACCTTTCCTAAGATAATCCAGACAATCTAATACAGAATTTCTTATGGGTTCAAGATTTTTTAATAAATCTTTTTCAAGGACTTTTTTTTCATTTTCTACTATTTCTAGCAATTCTTTATCAGTGACATGCCGAATAGATTCACTATCTGTCTTTTTATTCTGAAAATAATCAGATGTCTTCCTTTTAAAAAAGTCAAATTTAGGAGACAATGAATTATTTTACCTATTTACTACTAAAAAACCTAATCAAATTGGTTTTTTCAAATTCATCCTATCATCTCCTTTTTCTATGATAGCGGAGCGCACAATTCGAAATCTACATATGACTCCTGTTAATTGATAAAAATGTTATAAGTCCATGAAAAATCTATAAAAAAATCTAATATATCGTTTTAGCCGACCTCAGAAAGGATGGTATTTGGTGTGTTTAATAACGATTTTTTCTATAGATAGATTCCAAAGTTTTTATTAACAAGTATCTTAATAATACCTTGAATTATGGACTATATGAGAACGTTAGTGTTTACTGGTGCTTTATTTGCTTTTGGAATTTTTGGTTTTGGGAATATGGTTGTTTTGCCGGCGTTTGCTGAGCCAATAGTTGACATCTCTCCAACTTGCGGACCGCACGAACCTGGATTTAACATCGTCATAAATGCAAACGGATTCAAGCCAAACAGTACTGTAGATTATAAATTCGTAGATTCCGAGAGCAAGATTCCATTGTATGGTTATTTTGAAACAAACAATACAGGGGGATTTAACGAGGTTACATTTGCTGATGACCTTAAGGATGGAAATTACAAGATGTATTTTGCCGACGATGCTAACAACGATAATGTATTTGACATCGGAGCCAAACGCATATATGCAAACGTAACTATACCCTGTCCAAATTAGTTCGAAATTGTCCAATGTAATTCCTGCAGCAATTGCGAATAAATTCATTGTAAAAATGATTCCTTTTAAAAAATTAGAGGAGAGACGAATTCTTCTCACCTTCATATCGTCCATCACATTTGCTATACTATTCACTTTTAGTGGAAATTTAGTTCAATCTGCATATGCAGATTTTAATTTTGCTGCTGCAGGAGATTGGGGATGCAACTCAAATACGGAAGCAACGGTAAGCAATATGGATGCGAAAGACCCCGAACGTGTTTTTGGACTTGGAGATTATTCTTATGAATCTACTGGATCTTGTTGGTTTAATAGAATAGGTCCTATAGATAGTATCACGAAGATTGCATTTGGCAATCATGAAGACGATGATTCCGAAGGATTTAGCGGATATATGAGTCACTTTGGTCTTTCACAAACTTATTACTCGTTTAACTATCAAGATGTTCATGTTCTTGTTATGGATACAGACAGGAACAGCTATTCATCAGGTTCTGCACAGAGAAATTTTGTACAGAGTGACTTGCAAGCAGCCTCTACTAATCCCAGCATAAAATGGATAATTGTTTACCTTCATAAGCCAATGTATACTTCTGACAACGAGTGTGGGAGCTCATCATGTCAAAACACCGGATCTGAAAATACCAATTTAAGAAACGGATTTCATCCCATGTTCGATCAGTATGGCGTAGACCTTGTATTACAGGGTCATGTTCACAATTATCAGCGAACCTTTACATTAAAATACGACTCGGGTAGTCCATCCAGTCCTACAATAACTAGTAATAATGCGAACACCTATACCGAAGGCAACGGAGCAGTATTTGCCATAGTCGGTACAGGTGGTGTCAACTTCCACGCTTTATCAGGAAAAGCATCATTTACATCAAGTCAGCAGGACGATCATTTTGGACAACTTGATATTAAAAGTACTAATAGTGGTAACAAGTTAGAAGGTAGGTTCTATCGCAATAGTGACAATGCAGTATTAGATAGTTTCAGTATTTCAAAAGCTGCTAATTCGCCCCCAGTAGCAAATAACCAAGCTGTTACTGTATTTAAAGACACTCAAAAGTCTATATCTCTTACTGCGACCGATCCGAACAATAATCCGCTGACCTATTCGATAGTAACACAACCGTCGCACGGTACTTTATCACCTACAGGCACAGGAGGTCCGGGTCGAACATATACTCCTGCAGCGGGGTATACAGGTCCTGATTCCTTTACGTTTAGAGCAAATGACGGGGTTGCAAATAGTAACACGGCTACAGTATCCATAAACGTGATCGTACAACCTAATTATAAGTACGCACCAGGCCTTGTCCTCACGGGTTCCAATTTCCAGGATGTGGCAAGCTCTCCTTCACTGCAGCTATCTCAGTTCAGTGTCGCAGCCTGGTTTAAGACGTCGGCTAACTTTGGCTCTGATGCCTTCATAGTAAACAAAGGTGGCATCGGCAGCGACAGTGCAGGAGAGAATATGAACTATGGAATATGGATGACAAGCACAGAGCAAATAAGAGGTGGATTTGAAGCAGTCGGTGGAGCTGATCACTTTGCTACTTCTGCTAGTACATACAATGATGGTCAATGGCACTACGCGATAGTACAGTACGATGGTATAACCGTCAGGTTATATGTAGATGGTGTGCAGGTCGCAACGAAATCAACGTCAGGTGCATCCCCTGAAACTTCGGGAACAAAACCAGTAAGGGTGGGAGCTAACTCCAGGGTTACTCCGCCAACGGGCTTCTTTACAGGAGAGGTAGATGAGGTTCGAGTATGGAGTGATGACCTGACATCCTCAGAACGAGCAAATGCATTAGCTGGTACCTCTTTCAATACCGCAGAACAAAGGCTACACCTTCCATTTGGTGTAACTGGCGGTACTTATAATTACGCACCAGGCCTTGTCCTCACGGGTTCCAATTTCCAGGATGTGGCAAGCTCTCCTTCACTACAGCTGCCTCAGTTCAGTGTTGCAGCCTGGGTTAAGACGTCGGCTAACTTTGGCTCTGATGCCTTCATAGTAAACAAGGGTGGCATAGGCAGCGACAGTGCAGGAGAGAATATGAACTATGGAATATGGATGACAAGCACAGAGCAAATAACAGGTGGATTTGAAGCAGTCGGTGGAGCTGATCACTTTGCTACTTCTCCTAGTACATACAATGATGGTCAATGGCATTATGTCATAGTACAGTACGATGGTATAACCGTCAGGTTATATGTAGATGGTGTGCAGGTCGCAACGAAATCAACGTCAGGTGCAGCCCCTGAAACTTCGGGAACAAAACCAGTAAGGGTGGGAGCTAACTCCAGGGTTACTCCGCCAACGGGCTTCTTTACAGGAGAGGTAGATGAGGTACGAGTATGGAGTGATGACCTGACATCCTCAGAACGAGCAAATGCATTCGCTGGTACCTCTTTCAATACCGCAGAACAAAGGCTGTACCTTGACTTTTCTTCCGCTGCAGCCTCCCTATACAATTATGACCCCAGTTTAACTCTTTCAGGACCTCCTGGATGAGTTTAAATATGAAAAATTAAGGGTCATTTAACCTATTCTCGGACTGCTTTTTCATGGTAAAAGAGAAAATTTCTGGAAGCGGGGAATTTTCAGTTTTTGATGATGCGATTGACCTGGTTGAACTAGCATTTAATGTGTCTTGAGTGGAATTCAAGATATATAGATGGCTCATAAAACATACAAAATCATACTGAAATAGTTTAGTAGGTAGATGAGACGGTGTTAAATTCTAATCCTAAAGGAAATTTTGTACCTATTACTATTTCAAAAGATCCAATATTATTAATTTGTGACTGTTTTTTTGCTACTAGTATTTTAATTAATATTTGGAAAGTAATTCGCTACTTCAAGTACGGGGCAACGGGCAGAATCGACATATAGTCTAGCAGAATTGCTGGAAAAGGATTTAAACGAGAAATTTAGAAGCAGAAAAGTCAACCTTTCCAATTACTTTGATAGAATTGATTTCATCTCTAGTCGGAGTATCGATAGTGTTTTCTTTATTGAATGACAGTTTTGTTACTAGATTCTTACACATAGGACAATACAAATTGGTCATACCTCTGGGCTTAAGTCCAGACCCAAAATGCTGAAGAAATTGGGTGATGATTAACAAATAGTTGAATAAGACAATATTGCTATCGTCAGGTAGGTATACAGACAACATGTGAAAATCAAATGTCTACAAATTATTCTTAAATTAATGTGAAACGAAATTCAATTCTGTTTTGATCTCTAAAGGGAATTTCTTGAAAATTAGTATTCCTTCAGTGGCAATTGAACCATGTGAAATTCCACCTGGTTTTCGCCAAACTTAGCATGCTGATATTCTCTTGTAAAATAATTTTTGAGAAAAAAAGAGTATTACCAGTATCAAGTTGATAATAATCGCAAATCGTATTTGAATTTCACAAATACCAACAGTATGATTTTCATTATATCTTTGCAACGAGAAACAAAAATTTTGAAACCAAACTAAAGGGACGACGTGGATTATACATACGGAAGGGTCCTAAAAGCAACGGGTTCAAGACAGGTATTTTACTGCTTACGACTCCATACTACAAATAAATAGAGCGATAAAATATAATAATTCTTATTAATCAGTTTTTTAAATAGGCTCCTAGATTTGATTACGATTAATTTTTTCCAATCTAATAATGGAAGTAATTTTTATAAACTTTCCTTTCTGATTTTCTGTTGGGTAGCTGTATTAATTACTTCCACATCTCAATTTGGGGGTGATTTTATCAAGAAAGTTAGTGCTCAATCTGGAAATTACCACTATGCTCCGGGACTTTCCTTGACAGGCTCCAATTACCAGGATGTGGCAAGCACTTCTTCACTACAGCTGTCTCAGTTCAGTGTTGCAGCCTGGGTTAAGACATCGGCTAACTTTGGCTCTGATGCCTTCATAGTAAACAAGGGTGGCATAGGCAGCGACAGTGCAGGAGAGAATATGAACTATGGAATATGGATGACAAGCACAGAGCAAATAAGAGGTGGATTTGAAGCAGTCGGTGGAGCTGATCACTTTGCTACTTCTCCTAGTGCATACAATGATGGTCAATGGCATTATGTGATAGTAATGTACGATGGTATAACCGTCAGGTTATATGTAGATGGTGTACAGGTCGCAACCAAATCTACATCAGGGGCATCCCCTGAAACTTCGGGAACAAAACCAGTAAGAGTGGGAGCTAACTCTATAGTTACTCCACCGGGAAACTTCTTTACAGGAGAGGTAGATGAGGTACGAGTATGGAGTGATGACCTGACATCCACAGAACGAGCAAATGCATTAGCTGGTACCTCTTTCAATACCGGAGAACAGAGGCTATATCTTTCATTTAGTGGAAGTGGAAGTGGAAGTACTTATAATTACGCACCAGGCCTCGTTCTGACAGGCTCCAATTACCAGGATGTGGCAAGCACTTCTTCACTACAGCTGTCTCAGTTCAGTGTTGCAGCCTGGGTTAAGACATCGGCTAACTTTGGCTCTGATGCCTTCATAGTAAACAAGGGTGG
>Ga0209382_10007607_pt1 | contig 13736 bp, 14 predicted proteins | sample SoiMetdeltSBSDD5_FD_187599 | JGI IMG/M metagenome (GOLD analysis project Ga0209382, IMG submission 187599) | Bulk soil microbial communities from a Populus tree surrounding site in Tennessee, USA - Soil MetaG P. deltoides SBSDD5 (SPAdes) (version 2) | ecosystem: Environmental > Terrestrial >... | reverse complement strand
AGGCGGGGATCATCCCGGCTTGTTGACATGCGTGGTATTACACCCTACTTTGAGTGGGAATACCACATACTACTCACAGCCTCTGGGGCGAACCCACTGATGCCTCACGTCCTGAAACTGCTGCCGCTCGCTGCCGAGCCGTACACGCCCCCCACCGATCGGGACATGACCCCGTCGGAGCGGCGGGAGTTCGTCCGCACGCACCGCACCTGCGTCTTCGGGACGACCCGACGGGCCGACGGGCCGGCGATGTCTGTCGTCTACTACATCCCCACCGACACCGATGAACTCCTGGTCTCGACGATGCGCGATCGCGGCAAGGCGAAGGTCATCGCCCGCGATCCGAAGGTGAGCATCTGCGTGCTCGACGAGCGGTGGCCCTTCTCCTACCTACAGGTCTATTGCGACGCCGTCGTTGACGACGACCCTGAACTCGTCGTCGACGTGATGATGGCCGTCGGAGGTCGGATGTCGGGCGAACCGCTCGGCGACGACGCCCGTCCGATCGTCGCCGCCATGGCCGAGGAGGAAGGGCGAGTCGTGTTGCGCTGCCGGCCCTACAGCACCTTCGCACAGCCGCCCCGACACCTCTACCGCAACGACCAGGAGGAGCGGATCACGCATTGGCGCTCCGGCGTGATGCCTTGGGACGCGGGCGATCCGATGTGAGGGGCTCGGTGACGGAGAGTCGCCGGTAGGCCAACTCGCGCCTCGGCTGAGCGGAGCAGGACGAAGCGCCACGCCTCGGCGTTGGCGTCCGACGACACGTGCCGGCAGGCGAGCATCAGAAGCTTTGGTTCAGAAGAAGTTGGACAGGTTCCTCGACAGGAGCACGGTCTGTTCGAGGTACACCCAGCGTTTGGCGATCTGGAAGTTGTCGCCGCTGCGTCGCAGCGTGTCGTGCCGGGAGCCGATCCAGGAGTCTTCTTCGCTCTTGAGGCGTGTGCGGTAGAGGTGGAAGTTGGATTCGACGGCGAGTTCGTTGCCTTCGTCGCCGGTGACGCGCACGTTGGTGATGAGTCGCCGGGTGCGAGACGGCGGGTCCTCTGACCATGACCGTCCTGTCATGAGCTTCTTGACGCGTCCTTCGAGGACGATCTTGGTGTCGTCGAAGAAAGCCATTTCACCGGGCTTGGTGAACTCGTCGGCTAGCTCGCGGCGGCTCTTGGTGCGGCGGATCGGCAGGAAGTAGTGGGTGTCGTCGGTGAACAACGCGACCCATTCCTCGTAGCGGTGGGCGTCGAGGAGCGCGGCTTCGTCGTAGTAGAAGCGTTCGACCTCGTACTGGCGCAGCATCGCGGCGAGCGGGTCGGTCCTGTGGGGTTCGGTGTCGATGGTCATTGTTGTTGCTCCGCGCTCAGAGGATGTCCGGGGGCGTGGTGCTGGTCCGGAGGGAGTGCCAGTCGAGTCCCTTCATCCATTGCGCCCATGCGTGGTAGGTCCACAGCTGACCGTGCTCGTTGGTGGTGGTCTCGATGCGAGCGAGCCCGTGCTCCTTGATGACCTTGCCGCGCCCAGCACCCATCTTGAGGACGTGTGGGACGCGGCGGCTGGCGATGCCGACCGTTTGCATGGTCGCTTGGGCCCAGTTCTCGCCGTCGTCTTGTTCGAGCAGCCCGGCCGGCCCGAAGACGTGATTGGCAAATCCGATGAGCAGCTGGCGGACTTCGGGCGGGGTGTCGACCGGCGCGAACGTGAACCACCAGATCTCAGTGTGCTGCGGGTCTCGCGGGATGCGCAGCGACACCTGGTTGGTGGTGGTCACCCACAGCGTGGGAAAGATGTTCGGGTGGCCGGCGACCTGCACGCCGACGGGTCCGAGGGCTTCGCGAGCCTCGGGGGTCTTGCGCCACTCGTAATCGAAGTTCGACGAGCTGGCCTTCGACGATGCAGTGGGTCCGCCGACGCCGTGGCCGTACTCTCCGATGACGACGACCTGATCGAACGTGGTGCCAGTGATCGTGGTGACGGGGATGTCGAGGTCGCCACCGCCCTCCATCTGGACGTCACCGGTGTCGATCACGCTCGGGTTGCCGGCAACCTCCACGGAGGGAGCGCCGGGGAACACGCCCGGCGTGAACGCGGACGCGTGGGTGACTTGCGGGTGGTACCAGTCGAAGAGATTGTCGACCGCGAACTTCCAGTTGCAGTTGATGACGAACTTCTGGATGCCGGGCACGACCTCGATAGCCCCCTTGGCGGCGAGGAGGTCGATCCCCAGGCGGCCGGTGGCGCCGAGGTAGTCGTCGAGCGGTGGTGCCGTGGGGTCGTGGGTGCCGAAGACAAAGCCGCGGTAGCTGGCGAGCTGAGCGATCTCGCGGAGCCCGTGGGCCGCCTTGTCGAGGTCGCCGTTGTAGAAGTTCTTCATGCCGGGCACACCTTTGAGGCGGCCGTCGATGCCGTAGCTCCAACCGTGGTACGTGCACAGGAAGCTCTTAGCGTTGCCCTCCTCGGCGCGGCACACGGCGTTGCCCCGATGCGCGCACGTGTTGAGCAGCGCCTTGATGGAGCCGTCCTTCTGGCGGACGACGAGCACGTTGTCGCGTCCCATGGGCGCTTCGAAGAAGTCGCCGGGGTTGCGGATCTGGGTCTCGTGGCACAGGAACAACCACGCTCGTCCGAAGATGAGCTCCATCTCCTGTTCGAAGATCTCTTCGTCGCTGTAGATGCGACGGTCGATCTCGCCTCGTTCCACGGAGACGACGTCGTCGGCGTTGGTGGCATCGACACGCATGACATCCCCCTTTCTCTTGTTCGACCTCAGTGGTTGTCGACGAACTGGGCGACGAGCCGGTTGAACTCCTCGGCGTGTTCGATCTGGGCCCAGTGACCGCAGCGGTTCAGCAGCACGAGCCGCGCGTTCGGGATCATCGACACCAGGCGGAGGCCGTTCTCGTAATGCACGACCCGGTCATCGCGCCCGTGGATCACGAGCGTCGGTGTCGGGAGCAGTGGAAGCTCGCGGTCCAACGCGGTGAACGCCGCGAGGGACGCGCCCATCACCGTGCCCCGCGGGATCGCGGCGAGGAAGTTCTCGAGGTGGTCCCGGCGGCCGAGGGCGGCGGCGGAGCGTTGCTCGGCGAGCGCATCGGTGGCGAAGGCTTGGTCGAACGCCATGATCTGCACCAGACGTTTGAAGCCCGCCGGGGACGGGTCGTGGTAGCTCCCGATGAGGACCTTGAGGCCCTCGCTGGGGCCGCCGCCGGGCGAGAAGACGCTCACGCCGGGAGCGGGGGCTCCCATGCAGATCAGGTGGCTGACTCGTTCGGGATGAGCCGCCGTGTAGCGCAGGGCGGTCATGCCGCCCATCGAGTTGCCGATCAGCGCGACCCGGTCGAGCTCGAGCGCGTCGAGGAACAGCTCGAGGGCCTCGAGATGGTCACGGTCGTCGGGCGTGGCGCTGTCGGACTGTCCCCAGCCCGGCATGTCGACGGCGAGGACACGATGACGTTGCGAGAGCGGGCCGAGGTTGGTTCGGAAGTTCGTCCAGCCGGTCGCGCCCGGTCCGCTGCCATGCAGGAACACGAGGGGATGGCCGGCGCCGGCATCGTTGAAATGGAAACGCCACTTCTTGGTTTGGATGTCGCGGCTGGTGCCGGCTTCAGTCAGTTCGTTGCTCACCCTCGCAGTATCCGAACCTTGTCGGTCGCAGGGAAGCGACTGGTCCCGTTGAGTGGGACGGTCGCGCTCATGGGTGGTAGTCGGCGGCGATGGCGTTGGCGGCACGGCGCACCGCCGCGGCGTGCTGGGTGGGGTCGAACGCGCCGGTCGGTCCCGCCACCGACACCGCGGCCACGGCGTGACCGTGCTTGACGATCGGCGCAGCGACGCAGGTGAGGCCGACCGCGACTTCTTCGCGGTCATAGGCGACGCCTTCGTGGTGGACGCGCGCGAGCTCGGAGCGGAACAACGCTTTGTTGGCGAGCGTGTAGGGGGTGAGGGGTCGAGGTCCGGACGCGATGGCGGCAGCGACGGAGGTGTCATCGCCGAACGCGAGTAGGGCCTTGCCGAGCGCGCAGCACGTCGCCGGGACCCGGCCGCCAACGTAGGACGGGGTGCGCACGTGACGGTGACCGAACAGCTTCTCGAGGTAGAGGACATCGGTCCCGTCGAGCACCGCGAGGTGGACGACCTGGTGTGAGCGCTCGTACAGGTCGGTCAAGTAGGGCAATGCCACATCGCGCAGGCCTCGGGGACGGCAGAACGCGATGTGGTTGCCGAGCTCGAAGAGGCGTTGGCCGAGCCGGTAGCTCGTTCCGGTCCGCTCGACGTAGCCATTCGCCTCCAAGAACGCGAGCAGCCTGTGGGTGGTCGACTTCGGGACACCGGCGCGACGGGCCAGCTCGCTGGCCCCGAGCGAAGGCACGTCGGCAGTGAACGCGTCAAGCAACGCCATCGCCTTGCCGATCGACGTATCGAGTCGAGTCGACGGCGGAATGTCGACGGCGGTCATGGCCGGGCCCCGTCGAGCAGCGCGCGAGGCAGGCGCGCCGCCAGATCCCGAGGCACTGGCTCCCCCGATACGAGCAGACGGTAGGGAAACACGGCGAGCAGGAGGTCCACCATCAACTCGATGTCGAGGTCGGCGCGCAACTGTCCATCGGCGATGCCGCGGCGCAGGACCCGGGCCAGCTCCTTGCGCTTGGCGCGGAACGCCTGGCGGACGACTGCCGCCAGCTCCGGGTTGTGGTTGGCCTCCGCGCACACGTTGGACAGCGCCGCGCCGGGTGCACCGGTCGCGAACTCGTCGACCTGCTGTCTGGTGATGTCGGACAGCACGGCCTCGACATCGGATGAGTCCAGGAACGTGAACCGCGTCAGGTACTGCTCCAACGTGGCTCGCACGAGGGCGACCTTGGACGGATAGCGGCGGTAGAGCGTCGTCTTGGCCACACCGGCGCGCTGCGCGACGTCGTCCATGCGCATCTTGCTGTACGGCACGGCGGCGAGCACGGCGAGCACCGCGTCGACGATGGCGGCGTCGACCTGAGGGTCGCGGGGCCGTCCACCCCGAGACGCCGACCTCGTAACGGTTTGGACCATCGCTTCCCCCCGAATGGTCGGTGTTCGACGGTTGTAACACAACCCCCCGAGTAACGCAACCGATGAGTAGCGAAACTGCTGTCCCGCTCAGCGGGCCGTGCCGCTTCCCAGCGGGAGGCCTGAAGGCGCACGCTCGTGCCATGGGATGGCTCAAAGACACCGCAGTGCTCGTGACCGGCGCCGGGTCGGGACTCGGCCGGGCGGTCGTCGAACGGTTCGTCGACGAAGGCGCGCAGGTCGCGGTGCTCGAGATCAACGAGGCCAAAGCCGCGTCGTTGGTCGACGACCTCGGCGACGTGATCGTCACCGTCGGCGACGCCACACGGCTAGCCGACAACCAGCGAGCGGTCGCCGACGCGGTCCACGGCTTCGGCCGGCTCGACGTCTTCGTCGGCAACGCCGGCCTCTGGGACTACGGCACGTCGCTGCTCGCGCTTCCCGACGACAAGATCACGGATGCGTTCGACGAGATCTTCGCCCTCAACGTGAAGGGCTACCTCCTCGGCGCCAAGGCCGTGGTGCCGGAACTCCAGAAGACCGGCGGCGCCATGATCTTCACGGTCTCGAACGCGGGCTTCTGGCCTGGCGGCGGCGGACCGCTCTACGTCGCGTCGAAGCACGCCGTCATGGGCCTCATCAAGCAACTCGCCTACGAGCTCGCGCCCGACGTCCGAGTCAACGGTGTCGCTCCCGGTGGGATGCCCACCGACCTCCGCGGCCCACGGGCCCTCGGGCTATCCGACACCTCGTGGTCCTCGATGCCGGTCGACCAGATCATGGAGCGGTTCTCGCCGCTGGAGCGCGCCATCGCGCCAGCCGATTACACCGGGCACTACGTGCTGCTGGCATCGCGCGAGAACTCCCTGACGGTCACCGGTTCAGTGCACAACTGCGACGGCGGCATCGGCGTGCGCGGCCGACGCGAAGCAGAAGCGGCGATGCCGTCATGACCGGAGCCGTCAACCAGCCCACGATCGACGCGGTTGCTGCCGACCTGCGCGCCGCCTACGACGCCGACGCGCCGATCAAGCCCGTGCGTGACCGGTTGGAGATCGGCGGCATCGACGCGGCTTACCGCGTGCAACAGCGCAACACGGATCACTGGACGGGGCAGGGTCGACGAGTCGTGGGCCGCAAGATCGGTCTCACCTCGGAAGCCGTGCAGCGCCAGCTGGGTGTGGACCAGCCCGACTTCGGCGCGCTGTTCGACGACATGCGCCTCGACGACGGCGACATGGTGCCGTACCGCGCCGTGCTCCAGCCCCGCATCGAGGCCGAAGTCGCGCTCGTGTTGAACCGCCCGCTGGACGACGAGGACCTGACTGTCGACCAGCTCGCCGCCGCCGTCGACCATCTGCTCCCTGCGCTCGAAGTTGTCGGGTCCCGGATCGTCGGGTGGGACATCACCATCGTCGACACGATCGCCGACAATGCATCGAGCGGGATGTTCGTGCTCGGCACGACCCCGGTCCGGCCCGACACGGTCGAGCTCCGCGACGCTGCGATGACCCTCACCGTCAACAGTGCTGTGGCTTCTACCGGTTCGGGCGCGGCGTGTCTCGGACACCCGTACAACGCGGCGTTGTGGCTCGCTCGGCGGATGGTCGCCGAAGGCACCCCCCTGCAGCCGGGCGACGTCGTCATGACCGGCGCGCTCGGTCCGATGGTCGACCTGAACCCCGGCGACGTCATCGAAGCGACGATCCAAGGCGTGGGCGCGGTACGCACATTGCGTGAGACACCGGCATGAAGGTCGCCATCGTCGGCAGCGGCAACATCGGCACCGACCTCATGATCAAGGTCCTCCGTCGGTCCGAGAAGCTCGAGATGGGCGCCATGGTCGGCATCGATCCGGACTCCGACGGACTCCGCCGCGCACAGCGAATGGGTGTGCCGACAACCGCTGACGGCATCGGGGGTCTCCTCGGGCTCGACGGGTTCGCCGACATCGACCTCGTCTTCGACGCCACGTCGGCCGTCGCGCACCGCGCCAACTGGGCTGCGCTCGCACCAACTGGCGTTCGTGTCCTCGACCTCACCCCGGCCGCGATCGGCCCCTACTGCGTCCCGGTCGTCAACCTCGACCGGCACCTCGACGCCACCAACCTGAACATGGTCACCTGCGGCGGCCAGGCGACCGTGCCCATCGTCGCGGCGGTCAACCAGGTTGTGATCGTGAGCTACGCCGAGATCGTGTCGTCCATCGCGTCCAAGTCCGCCGGGCCCGGGACCCGAGCGAACATCGACGAGTTCACCGAGACCACCGCTCGTGCTCTCGAGGTCGTCGGCGGCGCCGCCTGCGGCAAGGCGGTGATCGTCCTCAACCCCGCCGAACCGCCGCTGCTCATGCGCAACACCGTGTACTGCCTCATCGATGGCGATTGCGACCACGACGCGATCGAACAGTCCGTCATCGACATGGTCGAGCGCGTCCGCGCCTACGTTCCGGGCTACAAGCTCAAGCAACGTGTGCAGTTCGAGACGTTCACCCCCGACCGCGCGCTGCACATCCCGGAGACTGGCAAGTTCTGGGGCACGCGGGTCACCGTGTTCCTCGAGGTCACCGGCGCTGCGCACTACCTACCCGCCTACGCCGGGAATCTCGACATCATGACCTCCGCCGCGCTCGCCGCAGCCGAACGGCTGGCGTCATGAACCTCTACATCAGCGACGTCACATTGCGCGACGGCATGCACGCCATCCGACACCAGTACACCGTCGACCAAGCCGTCCTCATCGCCCGCGCGCTGGACGCAGCGGGCGTCGACTCGATCGAGGTCGCGCACGGCGACGGTCTCGGCGGCTCGTCTTGCGTCTACGGGTTCGGTGCCCACACCGACCTGGAATGGATCGAAGCCGTCGCCGCCACAGTGACGAGCGCGAGGGTCGCGACGTTGCTGCTTCCCGGGATCGGCACCGTGCACGACCTTCGCGATGCGCGCGCAGCTGGCGCGACTGTCGTGCGCGTCGCGACCCATTGCACCGAAGCCGACATCTCCGCGCAGCACATCGCGGCCGCTCGCGATCTCGGCATGGACACCATCGGGTTCCTGATGATGTCGCACATGACCGCCCCCGTAGCGCTCGCGCGGCAAGCGCAGCTGATGGAGAGCTACGGCGCCACCTGTGTGTACGTCGTGGACTCCGGCGGCGCGCTCACCATGAACGACATCGCGGAACGCTTCGACGCCTTCCGCCAGGTGCTGGACCCACGCACCGAACTCGGCATCCACGCCCACCACAACCTGTCGCTCGGCGTGGCCAACTCGATCGTCGCCGTCGAACACGGCTGCACCCGCGTCGACGCCTCACTTGCAGGCATGGGCGCCGGGGCCGGCAATGCGCCGCTCGAGGTGTTCATCGCCGCCGCGAACCGTTTGGGGTGGCAACACGGGTGCGACCTCATCGCGCTCATGGACGCCGCCGACGATCTCGTCCGGCCGCTCCAGGACCGGCCCGTCCGCGTCGACCGCGAGACCCTCGCGCTCGGCTACGCAGGCGTGTACTCGAGCTTCCTTCGTCACGCCGAGCGCGCCAGCGAGCGGTACCAGGTCCCGACCGTCGATCTGCTCCTCGAAGTCGGACGTCGGCGCATGGTGGGCGGGCAGGAAGATCTCATCGTCGACGTCGCCCTCGATCTCCTCAAGGAAGGAACACCATGATCACAGCGCTCGGTTACATCGGCTTCGTCTCGCCCGACGCCGACCAGTGGCGCACGTTCGGACCCGACGTCCTCGGCGCCGAGCTCGCCAGTGACGGACCCGACGGCGCCGTGCGGCTACGTGTCGACGACGCCGCCGCCCGGATCGTCATCCACCCTGGTTCTACGGACGACCTGGCCTACCTCGGCTGGCTGGTCGACGACCTCGACGCCACCGTCGCTGCGGTTGAAGCAGCCGGCCTGCCCGTCACGCGAGAGGAGGTCGCCAGCTTCACCGACCCGTTCGGTTTCCACCATCAGCTCGTGACCCATGTCGAGACCGGCCCGCCGTTCCGGCCGAGCCGACCGATGTCGGGCTTCGTCACCAGCGCACAAGGCCTCGGTCACGCCGTGCTCATCGTCCCCGACCTCGCCGCGGCCGAGCAGTTCTACACGTCGACGCTCGGGTTTAAGGTCTCCGACACCATCGAAGCCGGCTTCACACTGCGATTCCTCCACTGCCCCGGCCGCGCCGCGCGCCACCACACGCTCGCATTAGGCGCCGTACCCGGCATGGTCGGCATTCACCACCTGATGCTGGAGGTGCGAAGCATTGACGACGTCGGCGCTGCGCTCGACATCGTCAACGAGCGGGAGATCCCCCTCGCGATGTCACTCGGCCGCCACACAAACGACCACATGACCTCGTTCTACGTCCGCACGCCATCCGGGTTCGAGATCGAATACGGCACAGGTGGCCGGCTTGTCGACGACGACACCTGGACGATCGACCGCTACGACGCCACGAGTACCTGGGGTCACAAGCCACCCGCGACCGGCCCGCTCCCGCCCGGAATCATCCGACCCTTCGAACCGGCAAAGATCAGCAACTGAGCGGGGCCCGACGCCAGTTGCTCAACATCGAGCGCCGGTCCCGCTCTGGGAGGAACCGTGCCCCCGCCACCAACGAACATGCAGGTCAGAGCCGGTGCGCAGGCACCGGCTCTCTGCGTTTCGGGGGGCTGACGACCTCCGGGTCAAACATTTGTCAAACCTGCGCTCGCCGGGCGCCGCCAGTTGACGAGCGGCCGTTGGCAAGCCTTCAGCACTAGCGTCAAAAACTGTCTCTGACCTGGTCGGGTGGGGGAGATTTGAACTCCCGACCTCTGCGTCCCGAAGCTTGCCCGAGCGGACGGATGCGGTCGTCGGCGGACGGATACGCAGGTGGACTCCTGGCATCGAACAGCCTCGTACTGCAGGGACCGCAGGGCCACGCGGGGTAGACGCGGGGTAGAACGGCGCACGCAACTCCAAAGGTCGATTGGCCGGCCATGTGCTGTGCTAGGCGAACTCCTCGGGTGGTCGAGCGGCTCGACTTGGCCGTCCGTGATCGGCCGAGTGCTGTCCAACGCGGCGTGGCCCTGGGAAACGCGCCCGTCGCAAATCGGAGCGGGAGCGCCCGCGGCCGCTCGGATCAGGTGTCGGCCAGCGCTATCCGCGCAGCGCAGATGTCCAAGTGGCTCACGGTGAGAGCGTGTCCGGCGTCGGGAACGTGCTCGATGCGGACCTGTGGGAGGAGCGCATCGGCGCGCGCGGCGAGCAGGTTCGGGTCGAAGGGCTCGCTTTCGGTGGCGATGAGCAGCGTGACGGGAACCGAGACGGCTCGGAGTTCGTCATCAGTCAGGGGGCCCAAGAGTGGGAAGCCCGGTGCGTGGCGGACCATGCCGTGAAGGAGCAGGCGCGAGGCACGCTTGTTCTCGAGCAGGGGGTTTCGCAGTCGTCGGGCGAGCGAGCGGCGTACCCGTGCCGGGGCGAGCGAGCCGAGCATGACCGGAAATCCCCACATCATGAACCGCAGCATCTGCAGCGGCGCGATGCCCACCGGGTCGAGCAGCACGAGCGATGAGACCCGGTTGGGCCGGTACGCCGCGGTGCTGAGCGCCACGAAGCCGCCGCCCGAGTGTCCGACGAGGTGAGCGCGTTCGATGCGAAGCCCCGCGAGCGTCTCGTCGAGCCACGCCGCCATGTCGGTAGCGGAGCTGATCCAGGCGGTGGGTTCGCTGCGGCCGGCGTCGCCCATGATGTCGACGGCGTACACGTCGCGACTCGACAGCGTCTGGGCGTACGGCGCCCAGCTGACTGACGTCATCAGGCCGCCATGGAGAAATACGATCGGTGTGCCGGCCCCAGGCCACCGGTACGCGCGCGTGACGCCGAAATGGGTGGGGACGTCGATCGCCGTGGGGGCGGGGCCAGTCGCCTCGCGCCAGAGCGCGTCCTCCATCATCCGGAACCGCGCTGCCGCCCGCTCGGATCGCCACCGACCAACCCGAGGCGGGTCAACGTCGGATGTGCCGCCCTGGGTCATGCCGCATTCAACACGACCACCATCGCGGCCGCCATATGGGCTCGGGGAGCAGGACTCAAACCTGTATCACACAGCTCCAAAGGTCGATCAGCCATCCGCCGGCTGTGCTGAGAGACCCTGGGTGCACGTCGGCGGCGCACTACGACCGCAACTGACCGCGAGATCGGCCAGGAACACGCCCCCCACGATGTCGAGCTGCCACAACGCCATCGGGGCGTCGCGTTCCCAACGCTTGTAGTCCTCCCGGCGGCGGCGCCGAGCCTTGGCGTCGACCAGGCCGTGACGGACCAAGATCCGATACACCGTCGACGCCGAGCGGACCGGCGCCATCGCCTGGCGCCCGAGCTCGTGAGCGAGGCGTCGAGGACCCCACCGGGGATGCTCCCGGCGCAACTCGCACACCGCCGTCTCGACCTCGACCGGGGCCTGATGCGGACAGAACTCGGGGCGATGCGACCGGTCAACCAGGCCGCCGAGGCCCTCATCTCGATAGCGGGCCAACCACCGCTGCAGGGTCTGGCGCGATACCCCGATCTGCGCCGACACCTCGACCACGGACTCGCCAGCCAGCACGGCCAGCACTGCTCGATAGCGCTGCTCGACAACGGACAACTCGACAAGCACCGATCCCGGCCCCCAACTGCGCGTCGCCCGCAAACGACGAACAGCCAGCAGGCCGATCACGGCCACTGTCAACCATCAACTGAAACCGCCGCGTCGCACATCAACCGGAGCCGGACAGGCCAGCCGTCCTGAACCGCCCCGGGTTTGATGGAGGCTCGCGCTATTGGGTGACTGGATCGGTGGCCGGTGTGGTCTGACGGTAGTGGGCTTGCTCGAACTCGACGGGCGGGACCATTCCGATCTCGCTGTGGAGGCGACGGTGGTTGAACCAGTCGATGTACTCGAGGGTGGCGAACTCGACGTCGTCGAGGCCTCGCCATGGTCCCTGGCGTCGGATGAGCTCGGTCTTGTAGAGCCCGTTGAAGCTCTCGGCCAGGGCGTTGTCGTACGAATCGCCGCGGGAGCCGACGGAGGCGACCGCGCCGGCCTGGGCGAGGCGTTCGCTGTAGCGGATGGCCAGATATTGGACGCCGCGGTCGGAGTGGTGGACCAGTCCGTCGAGGTCGTGGTCACGGTGGGACCACATGGCCATCTCCAGGGCATCCAGTGCCAGGTCGGTGCGCAGGGATGTGGAGACCTGCCAGCCGACGACGAACCGGGAGAACACGTCGATGACGAACGCGACGTACACCCAGCCGGCATGGGTCTTGACGTAGGTCAGGTCCGCGACCCATAGCCGGTTGGGTGCCGGTGCCCGGAAGTCCCGGTCGACCAGGTCTGCCGGCCGGTCCTGCCCGCCGGGGAAGGTGGTGCGGGTCCAAGTCCTCCCGCGCACCGCGCCCCGCAGGCCCTGTTGGCGCATGAGGCGTTCCACGGTGCAGCGGGCGACGCGGGTGCCTTCCCGGTTGAGCTGAGTCCAGATCTTGTCCGCGCCGTAGACGGAGTAGTTCTCCGCGTGCACCCGGCGGATCTCGACCACCAACTCGCTGTCACGGGTCACCCCGGCCGAGGGCGCCCGACAGCGGGCGGCGTAGTAGGTGCTGGGAGCGACCTGCAGGACCCGGCAGATCGGCTCGACTCCCCACACCAAGCCATCGGCGCTGGTGCGCTGCCGGTGGGTGTCGATGAAGGCCACTACTTCTTGGATCGACCGTCGAGCTCGGTCGCGAAGAAACCGACGCCGCCTTGAGGATCTCATTCGCCCGGCGCAGCTCACGGTTCTCCCGCTCCAGCTCGCGCATCCGGGCACGTTCGTCGCTGGTCAGGCCCGGCCGCTCGCCGGCGTCGGTCTCCGCCCGACGCACCCACACCCGCAACGACTCCCGGTGCACCCCCAACGACTCGGCGATCGAGCAGATCGCCTTCCACTGCGACGGGTACTCGCCCTGGTGCTCGAACACCATCCGCACTGCCCGCTCCCGCACCTCAACCGGGTACCTCTGCCCCCTGCGAACTCCTGACATCGCTCCATCCTCTCAAGGGTTGGAGCCTCCAAGAATCCCGGGGCGGTTCAGTCCAGTGCTCTGCCGAATCTGGCTCCAGGAGATTGAACCTGATCCGGTCACCATGCGCATTGCGCTACGAGCTGGAGCCGTTCGTTGGCTGCCGCCTTGTCGACTGCACAGCCCAGACGAGACCGGCGATCAGCAGAACGAGCCAGAGCGTCAACTCCACCGTGCCAACTCCGCCAAGCGAGCCGAGAAGAAGCAGCACAACCGCCAGAGCGAGGATGAGTAGCACCCGCCTTACGCGAACGTTCACCATACGACCCCTTGTTTGGGTTCCAGTCAATGACACCGGCCGGCGAGGGCCGACCGGAGTCGGGACGACGAACGTCCACCCGTGGATCATTTCAGAGCAGGGGCAGCGGCTGGGGCGCGGTTCTGCCGCACCCGCCCTTGCCTGTGCCGGGCGGCCGCCGCGGCGTGCCAGTTCGTGCCCGATGCCAGATGGTCGTCCGCTCGCCCCCCGGGTTCACACACGGACACCCGGGCGCATCGGCGCAGGTCCTGACCCGGATGGATGGCGTCCGGACCATCCAGCGGAGTCCAGATCCCAAGAGGAGCGGTGTTCTCGACAGACCCAGAAGCGCCTCGGTCCCGAGCGCTTCGCTGAACTCGT
>Ga0209382_10007605_pt1 | contig 13739 bp, 11 predicted proteins | sample SoiMetdeltSBSDD5_FD_187599 | JGI IMG/M metagenome (GOLD analysis project Ga0209382, IMG submission 187599) | Bulk soil microbial communities from a Populus tree surrounding site in Tennessee, USA - Soil MetaG P. deltoides SBSDD5 (SPAdes) (version 2) | ecosystem: Environmental > Terrestrial >... | reverse complement strand
CAGCGTACAGAGTGCTCGAGTTCTCCGGATCAACGACCAGCGTCTGTATCGACCAGCCCCCACGTCCGAGGTGGGTCCAGTTCACTCCTCCATCGAGACTCTTGAATATCCCCCAATACGGAAAACTGTTGACATAGCTAACGGCGGCATACACCGTGCCGGACGTTCGCGCGTCAATGGCCATAGACTCGACAACGGTATCTGTCAAACTTGTCGCTGCCCAGTTTTCACCGGCATCCGTGCTCTTGAACACACCTCGGCCCCAGGTTCCGGCGTACATCGTGCCAGGGTTCTGCGAATCAAATACGAGAGAGGCGACGGAGGCAGGCCAAGGTGCAACGGGCACGGCATGCCAGGTCACGCCGGCATTCGTGCTCTTCAATATTCCAGCTGTGCGGATTGTGGGATCGGCGCCACCCGTCGTGTATGACGCGTATATGGTGTTGGGGTCTACGGGGTCGCTGAACAAGCGCCCCCCACCCCCGGGCAACCCAACACCTACCCATTCGTTGGTTCCGGCCCAGAGTAAGCCCGCTTGAAATGCAACAGACGCCAACAGGATGAGTAGCGCGATTCTCAACGGTAATTTCACATCAGAGTTTGCCGCTGAAATCGGCGGTTTGTACCAGGCGTACCTACGGGATTAAGGTGATGGTGGCAGTAAGAGGAAAAAAGTTCAGCACGGAGGGGTTAGATCCTCCGATTCGCTAGCCGAAACAAAGATCACACCACCTGCGATATGAAGGTCGCTGCGGTTTGAGCCCGAGTGGCGAACACCGTGTAATAGAAGGACGCGAACAGGAATGATGCCGACACCAAGAGCCGAAGTCGTCGTTTAGCCATCTCAACTCGATCCTCGGTAGAGAATGCCGCCTAGTTTGTCGAGTTGTACCAGGCAGAAGCCTCAAAACTGCAGCCTCAATTGCAGCCACATGCTGCGGATTCCGCTGTACGTGAAATCGGGACTGAACTTCAGAACAGCACCTTCAACTGTACCCACATGGCGCGAGTGCCGCTGTCGGTGAAATCACGATTCAGGAAGGGGGACGGCGAACCTGGCGATGCCGCCGGGGAGGTCACGTCCCTTTCCGGAAATTGGGTGAACTGTGGATGGTTGAAGGCATTCAAGGCCTCCCAGCGAAATTCCACGCGCTTCTGTTCTGCAATTTGGAAGGACTTCGAAAGGCTTAGATCGAAGTTGTTGATGCCGCCGGTCACGAGCGTGTTGCGGCCGACGGTGTTGGCATTGGGCAGTCCGCGGTTCTGAATCCAGTGGACGTCCAGTGGAGTGACGCACGTCCGCGTGTCCGGGTTCTGGTACCCCGTTTGACAGCCGGCGAATATGATGGCGCGAGTGTTCAGAGGAGCATTCGGATTGCCGATGTCAGGACGAACCGAATTTCCCCGATTCACAACGGTGAAGGGCGCGCCGGACTGAAACGATGTAATGCCGGCAAGCGACCAACCGCCTAGAAAATACTTCAAGGAGCGCGCCGCGGGACTTGGCAGATCCAATGTGTAAAGAATCGAGAGGCGGTGGGTGCGATCGTAATCGCTTGGCCCACGATCGAGTCTCAAACCGCCTCGCGCGATGTCTATCGATGTGGCATTACCTGAAAGATGGGATTGGTTGACAAGGCCGCCGATCCCCTCGCTAGTGCTGTCGATATTGCGCGACCACGTGTAGGACCCTGTCACTTGAAATCCGCGCGCAAAGCGGCGGTCGACGCGCCATTGCATCGCATGGTAGGAAGAGTTCCCCTGGCTCGTACGGAGACCTCTCCCGCCGATGTCTGGATAAACACGCGGTCCGGTCGCGTCCAGTGGATTGACGAGAGGGTTCGCTTGATCTGCAGTCGTGAGCTTGTGGCTCTGCGACCCAACATAAGAACCATCGATGAGGATTCGATTGGAAAGCTGTCGCTGAAAGCCAAACGACCAGCGCTCCGTGTATGGGCTGCGAAAATTCTTCTCGATAAGGCCCGCTTGGCCATCTATCGGGCTTGCTGGTTTCGCGACGGTCGGCAAGTGCTCGGACCACTTCGGCGTACCGCGGCCTGTACGATCGCCAGTCTCAGTCGCTCTGCTGCCATTCGGTGGAGTGGCTGCCAGATTCAATGACAACATCTGCGTGTAGAACCCCTCATAGCTGACTTGGAAGCCACCGCGCCAGACCGTTTTGTTTTCTCCGAACAGCTTATTCAACCAACCGGAATGGAATGCGGGGGACCAGGCAAGTCCGAATGCTGGACCGAAATTATTGTTGTCCGTATTCACACGGTTGGGCTTCAAGAAGTCATTCGGATCAAAGCCGGCAAAAGCCGGAGAGGGTAATGTGTTTGCCACTTGTCCGAAATTTTCGTATCGCAGACCCAATGTGAGGCTGAGCGACGCCGCCGGTAGCCACATATCCTGAAAGAAGTAGGTTTGGCGAAACTGGTTGGGATGGAAAAGCGTGGTGATGCCAAAGTCTTTCGAGGTTGTCGCGCCGGGGCCGCTGAAATCATCCAAAAAGTTTGCGAAAGCGGAATACCCGAGGGCAGGTGCGTCTACGTAACCAATCGCTCCTTGATATGTGGAGGACGGACGCTGTGTCGCCAGCTGTCGCAGATACTCCAGGCCGTAACTAAACGTGTGGCGGCCGTGCAGCTTCGTTTGCTTGTCCTGAAACAGCAGGTTATTGACATGTCGGAACTGCAGAAAGTCCGAGGCAATACCCGGTGAAGCAATCGACGTTATCCCTATTCTCGGTTGCGTTTGCGCCTCGGGAACCGACTGACGGGAAATCCGCGCGGGCTGGTCTGCATCTTGTCTCGCATATGAGAAACGAAACTCGTTCGTCCAAGTGGGGGAAAACGTGTAATGGTCCGAAAAGAGAAGATTGTGCTTTTGCGCGGCCTGTTCAACGATGAAGTCGGGGAAATATACGCGTACAGGCGCGTTGGTGTGTGCGTCATAGACATAGCGCAACGATAGCCGGTGTTGTTCCGAGTAGTTGTGATCTACACGGGCCAGCCACTGCGGCCCGTCGTTCTTGGTTGCAAATGCCAACGCCGCCGACGCAAACTGCACTGCCCCCCGATCGATTCCGGTAATCGGATCAACGCCAAGGAGCAACTGGATCGGATTGGCCGAGCCACGGTAGTTCCCCAATGGCCTTAAATAAGAATCCAATCGGGGATTCGAAGAAAACAAAGACCGCAGTGTCTTGACTGCTTCTTCCGTGGGAAGGACTAAAGAAAAGTTTTGAGTCGACCTGCGCGTGTCCTGCTGAAACGCTCCGAAGAAAAATGTCTTATCGCTGCGAATCGGCCCACCAACTGTAAATCCGTATACGTTGCGCGTGAAAACCGAGTTGGGTGTCTGGTTGAGCTTGTCGAGATTCGAGACTGAATTGAAGCGTTGCGATTGGTAGCGCCAGAGTAATGTTCCGTGAAAATTGTTCGTCCCAGATTTCGTAACGACATTCAGAACGCCACCGCCGGCGCGGCCGAATTCGACGCCAAAGTTGCTGGTTTGCACCGACACTTCTTCGACGGCGTCCGCGATATCGAAGCGTTGCGAGAGGCCGGAAAACATGATGTCGTTGTTCTCGGTGCTGTCGAGCAGGTAGTTGTTGGCGCGTGGACGCTGCCCGTTGACCGAGAATAGAGTTACCGGCTGATCTTCGTACATATCGATTCCAGGATATAGGGTGCTACCCGCAGGCTCGATCGCTCCCGGCAGCGTGCGAGCCAGCGATAAGGGACTCATTGCAGCCAGAGGGAGCGCCCGGACTTCATTAGCGCTAAACGCGCCCCCGCGCTGCGGACCAGGCTGGATTAATGGAGCGCCCGCTTCTACTGTAACGCTCTGCGTGATCGAGCCCAGTTCCATCGAAAAGTTCAGCGCGATCACATCCTGAACGTGCAGCTCGACGCCGGGTTTCACGATAGTCCTGAAAGCGAATTTTTGCACAATGACTCGATAGGTGCCCGGCGGAAGGTTCGGAATGTTGTATATGCCTTCCTCGTTGGTCATACCCGGGAACGTAATGTTAGTTTCGACGTTCGTCGCTTCGACCTTTACGCCGGCAATGACCGCACCGCTCGTGTCCGTCACGCGACCGGTCAGCGTTGCTGTCGGGCCGGCGAGAACAGAGTTTGGAAAAAGCGCAACGGTCCAGAACATCACATACAGTAAACGGATCGAAAGACGCGTGGTCATATACGGCTCCAACAGTTTCGAGTTCGCAGAGTATGCCGCCAAAGTCGCGGGTTTGTACCACGGGGCTGCGCTGCGTGGGCTGAGCGCACTCCTGCCTAACGACTCGTGTTCAGATAAGCGAAAAGAAATTGACGGCCCGTGGGCTTGGCGCTACCGCCTGGAGGCTCGACAGTCACAAAAACGGAATCGATTTCCGCGAGTATGCGCGGGTCTTCGAACCTGAGGACCCAGCGATTCTGTTTTTGATCGTCTATTTGGAACAGGCCAAGATTGTGCGCGGAACTCTGCGCCGGTCCGCGCTTTCCCCAAACCTGGAAAGACGCATTTCGCTTTGCGGTGTTCCGATCATTCAGATCGAACGCATAAAAAATGAGAACCGACTTTCCTTCAGTGGTAAAGACCCGGCCGAATGAACGCTGGTCCTTGCCTTTGCTATCCACGTCGTACACGTCCGCGATATGAAACGTGCGGGCGCCCATCAAATCACGGACGTCGCGGCTGGCCTCCAATAAGATTCTTTCCTGCTCCAGCATTTCCGCTTGTTCGGTGAGTTTCTCCGACAGCTTTTGAATCTGCAGATCCTGTGCGCCAATGGTCAAAGAGTCTTTCGAGCGGGCCTGGCGAATCTCCTGCAGGTCCTCTTTGATGGCGTTCGCTACTTGTTCTGCTTCCTTCAGCTTTTTTTCCAGTTCTCCTCGCGAAACGTTCGTTGTCTCATTCTCGGATCGTAAGGCTTCCAGTTCGGTCGCCACCCTTGTCAGTTGTTCTTCCAGAGTTTTCGATCGCGCCTCGGCGGCTGCCTGATCGTTCCGCACTTTCGCCAGTTCGGCGTCAGCAGCCGTTTCCTTCAGTAGGGCAGGTGCAGGTGTGGGCGCCACGACCGATGCCGGAGCCGTGCCGCTTTCAGGACTTTCGGGAGTAACTTCCCGGCGGGCTGGTGTATTCACCGATGACCTCTCCGACGCCAGGTTCAGGTATCGAAGGTTGCTGTGGTGCAGGTTGTAAGCCAGAACACCTACTGCCAGCAGCAACACGGCCAGTGCCACTGTCGCTACCTGCGCGTAGCGCATGCGGAGCCATGACCAAACTCCAGACTTGTGCGAAGGACTAAAGGGCGGATTTGAAACCGTGAGACCCTCCTTGCGCGCGCGCGCAACAAACCGTTCACGGTATGAAGGACGCTCGGAAAAAAAACCTGGCAGTTTGGCCGAACCGACAACCTCCGGGTGCACCAGTGGCAATTTACTGTGAACAAGGTCGATAAACTCCGCATACGTCGAACGGCATTCTTCACACTGTTGGAGGTGATCCTGAAGCTCTACGAACTCTGATTCAGAGATCTGCCCGCTCGCAGCGAGGGCGCAAAGCTCTTCGTAATACTCCGGATGAGAACCTTCATGATGCGACGTCATTTCGCCTCCCCGTGGGTTTTCCGGGGCTGTACCTCGGAACCGGGCTGAGACTGCAGAAATTTTCTTAGCGCCTGCAGCCCGCGATAGTAGTGATGCCGAACATTGGCCAAAGACTCCTTCGTACGTTCGGCGATCTCACTGAGCAAGAGCCCCTGAAAACAGGCGAGCTCGATTGTTTCTCGCTGTTTTTCATTCAAAGTCGACAGCCCTTGCTGAATTGCATGTCTCCACTCGTGAAACGTTAAACCCCTCCATGAAACCGCTGGAGAATTCGCTTCGGCGATTTCGAATTCAGTCGTCTGATGGCGGTTGTAGAAATTTCTGAGCGCCAGATATTGGCGACGGCTCAGGCTGCGGTGATAGGCATATTGGAGAATCCATGTTTTGGTGCTGCCTCTAGAGGGGTCAAACTGATCCGCCTTATTAAAGATTTCAAGAAATATATCTTGCATCACATCTTCTGCTTCGGCAGGGTCACGAAGAATTCTCAAAGCGATCTTCAAGACAAGGCGGTGAAAGCGATCAAACAGCGTCGGCAAGGCATCCGGATGCCCGTTGCGAAGTTGCTCCATCACGTCTTCGTCAGTCATTTTGGATATTCGGACAGCCGGAACCCTGAAGGCGGAAGTCGCCGGGTCTGGGACAATGGGTTGGTTATGCACTGTTCGACTCTTTCGACTCTTTCTAGTTACATATGCGTACGAGAGAGGGTGTTTGTACCACGAGTCGAAAAAACCTGTGAACGAATCGAAGGACCGCTGTCCGGTTTTTGCCGCTTTTTCGTTCCGCAACCGTTACCATGAGCCTGTTCTAGCCGTAGGTGCCCATCCGCGGCCGGACAAAGATTGTGACCACCAAGCTGGCCGTATCTTGGCAGCCATGCGTAATCGAGCACCGTGAAGACCCACATGCCCAACAGCAACCCGTTAGACGAAAACTTCAGTTCCGCAATTTCAAAGGGCGATTTCGAAAAGGCGGCCCATCTATTGAAGGAGGGCGCAGACATCAACCGCCTGATACCAACGGTCGAGCCAGACGATCGCGGTATGTACGAAGGTACGACGACCTACCTTATCGAGGCGGCCTCCCGAGGACAAGTTCAGACCGTACGCTTTCTGTTGCAGAACGGTGCAAATCCGAACACTGCGGCCAGCTTCTCAGGCCAGACCGCTTTGCTCGCAGCAGCAAGCCGCGGTCATGCAGAGGTCGTGGATGTTTTGCTCGAGCGCGGCGCGGATTTTTTCGCTGTCGACCATCCCAGCAAATTCAACCCGATCGAATACGCTATCGCCAACGAAAATGCTTCCATCGTCCGGAGCCTCTTGGCCCTGGAGCGCGTCCCACTTTCCGTCGCCTGAGTTTCAACAAAGAGGGAGGAGCAGCTGCACGGGAAATTGTCCTTATGCTGCTGAAACACGGAGTGGACATCAATAGAAGGGATGATTGGGGCAGGACACCCCTTATGTGGGCCGCGCAGAGTGCGCCACTGGAGACGGTTCGGTTTCTGATCGATTGCGGCGCCGACGTCAATATTGTTTCAGGAAAAAACATGAATGGGGTTTCCAGCAATGAAACCGCGCTGCAGCTGGCGAAGCGGGCAAAAAGAGGGGATGTTGTCACCCTCTTGCTGCAGTACGGCGCAAATGAAAAGCCTCGCTTCCTTACACGCCTCAGAAAAAAGTTTTTGAAATAGTCGCGGCGCACTTCACGGCCGGGTGTAGCTAAGGCGCCCGCGACGGGCGTTCGGTGATCCGTCACCAGCCCGTTCGACATGGCGCTTCCGAGCGTCCTGCTCAGAATTTTTTCTTCTTAGGTCTGCCACTCCTCCTCCATGCGCTGCCTATCGAAGAGTTTGAGTTCAAAGCGTCGCCAGTTTGCGTGAGCAGCTTCACCGTTCCGGATGAGGACGTACCGAGAGGCACCCCACGAGCGTTCACCTGCGTCAGCGACACTTGACGACGTCCTGCTATTGCGCGGCTTGGACGGCGTTCAAAGCATCAATACGGCCGACACCAAGCTGGCCGGAGTAATTCGGGTTTTGTTGATCGATCTTGACGGCGGTATTCGCGATGTAAGACGCGATACCGGTGGTCCTCAGGGACAGTACGAGCGCTGCGGTGCCCGACACAGCAGGAGCGCTGAAAGAGGTGCCAGAGACAATGCTGTACCTGCCGTCCGGATACGGCGAAATGATGTTTTCGCCAGGCGCGTCCAGGTAAACGTTGACGCCGTTGGAGCCATAGTTGGAAAACCAGCTCTTTACGTCGGTGAGGCCGGTGGACGCAGACCCGAACACGCCGGAATACGAGGCGGGGTACTGCGGGTTCGAGGTATTGTTGTTGCCGGCTGAGGCAACCAGCACAACGTTCGCTCTTTGTGCAAACTGGATCGCTTCCTGGAGAACCTTGACGTCCTGCAGGGTTCCAAAGCTCATATTCAGGACCCGAGCGCCATGTTGAACGGCATACCGGATCGCCTTAGCCAGAGTGAATATATCCGCATTCCCCTCATCGTCGAAAGCACGCAACGGCATGATCATCGCATTCGGCGCGATTGCCGCGATAACGCCGGCACATAGCGTTCCGTGGCTGTAGGCCGGATCCGTGCCGTCCAGGAATCCTGCCGCCGACTGATTCAAGATACCGACCCCGTTGTCGTCGAGGAAGCCGGCGCTGGATTGATCGAGGAACCCGGCCGACGATTGATTGAGAAAGCCTCCGCCGGATTCGTCCAGGAATCCTGCACTCGATTGGTTCAGGTTTGTGATCGAACTTGGAGTGTTTGCGACGAAATCGTAACCGCTCGTCAAGTGTCCGATCAGCGCGGGATGACCATAATCCACTCGAGCGTTAATGTCGGCAACAACCACGCCGCCGCCGCTGGAAATCGCATGCGCGGAGTTGGACCCGATAATCTGCATCGACGGTTGATACTTGTACCAAGCGGGCGGCATAGTGGCGGGGACGCTCAGCATGGCCACGGGCACAACGGAGGGCAGCGTCATTAATTTGTTTGGAGCGATCCACTGCAGTCCGAGCAGTTGTAACGTTGGCGTCAGCAGCGGCAGGGAAGGCAAACTTAGGAGATATGTATTCGCGCCGGGCAGTGAATCCAAAACCGAACCGCCCAGCAATGCAGCGATGTTCGAAATGTTCGCGGTCTGAGAGACCTTAACAATTACCGGAACATTCGCCTCCGCGTTAGCGGTTAACAGCAAAATCGCCAAAAGCAAAAGCACACGTCCTGTCTTCAGCATGGCCTTCTCCTAAAGCTCGTCCTTTTTTGTTTCGATATTCGTCAGCGTACCCACCACCGTGATACCAGGCAAATTGATCTGGAGGCTCAGCGTTCCCTGCGGAACCTCCTCAAACTCAAAGGCGCCGAACTCGCTGAGCACGGTCATTCGAACGCGTTCGCCGTTCTGCAATAGATACAGCCGCGCTTTTTCCGGAAACGAAGGTTCGTTGCGAGAGAAGATCTGCCCGATCACATGGCGTCCCGCAGGATCGCCGAAGATCTTGACGTGCACATCGTAACCACGGGCGCGGAAGACGACCTGCCGGGACTCTTCCTCCCCCCGGGCTCCGGCCAGGGCGGGTTGAGCGAAACTATCAAAGACAATCGACGCCAAAACCTGCGGTATCGAGGTTCTCGCCTTATCGATCGGCGCGTCAAAAATAGCCGCAGCAGTGCTCAAGACTTCTTCCGGTGCATGGGCCAGGTGGCTTCTGTTGAGCAGTGAATGAATGTGACGCCATTGCTCCAATTTTCGCCTGCAGTCCAAACACTCTGCGATGTGGGTGTTCAATACTGCTAACCGTGAAGGTTCGATCCAGCCATCCAGCAGATCGAGTGCAGCTTCCGAACTCAAGTGCATTAAGCTTCTCCCTTCGCGTAAAAGAGTTTCGGAGATCGCCTGAAAAATACATCAGCAGAAAAAAAAGGTTAGGGGAAGGAAAAAATTTTCCGTCTACAGAACTACCAGGCTTTCCCTATCAATAAGAACGGAGCCCAATGGAAAGGATTTGGGTAGGCCTCTCGGACCGTCTGCATGGCCTTTTGAAGGGCCGCGGCTTTGCTGGATCCAGTTTTCCATTCGCTATAGAACGCTTTCATTAGAACCACAGTGGATTCATCGTTGATGCTCCACAGACTGAGGAGCAATGACCGGGCCCCAGCGTACAAGAAGCCGCGCATCAGCCCGAGAAGATCGTCGCTAGCGGCGACCTGACCGAGGCCGGACTTACAGCCACTCAATGTGACAAGATTGGTCTGGCAGCTCATCGAGAACAGGTCCAGCGCCGTGATGCATCCATCTGCGAGCCGGAAATTAGAAAACATCGGATTACCTTGACGGAAGTTCGCGTGGGTCGCAACGTGGAGAAAGGTGCTCTTTCGGGCCTCGCGAGAAAACGCATCCCGCGTCGAATTTCTTCCGCTTAAGACTGTGGCTTCATTGAACAAACCGGCGAGTGCGGACACTTCGTCGTCCACCATTGGGGCATTTTCATCGGCCACCGCGACAAGGAGGGGCCGGGCGTCGACGATCTCCGGCTTCTCGACGCAGTACTTGAGAACCGAGGCGCTGGGTGCGTATGAGATTTCGAACCGGTCGATGAGGTGCCGCTCACCATCAAAGAATGCGTGAAACGGAATAGAGTGGAGCGTGCCGTGGGGAACGATAGTGATATGAGGTGTTGTAATTTCAGGGATTAGCGGCTCTACGAGCAGCGCATACAACGACTTCAAATAGTGCGTTGTGGCTTCGAGTATCTGGCCTGAATGTGCACGAATGAAATCCTCTCCAAGGAGAAAGTTTTCGAACTGGAATGCCAATTTCCGCTGCAGCTTCTGAATTGAACTCGGCGCCGATAGTCGCCGGATGACCTTCGCATCCTTCCGAGAGATGACGAAGGCCATCACTTCTTCGTGCGTGATGAAATATTCAATCAACGTTGTGCGCTCGGATATGAATTGCTGCACTTCTTCGAGTTCGGCCACGTGCACCTGCTGCAGCGACACGTATTCGGGTTCCTGCGATCCGGCTTCTCGAAGCGCCCGAGCCAGTTCCTGTTCCTTCATGGCCACGGTCTCGAACTCGCACGTCGATGCGTTGGACCGACGTTCGGACTTCCACCGCGTGTAGAGGATATTCAGCTCCTCGCGCAGAGCATGGGTTCTCTGGAGCAGCGGCGACTGCTCCCCGCGGGATTGTACTGAGGGCACGTGCTGTGAGAGCAGTTCCACCAGGGCGCGCGACTTCGCGTGTTCGCACCACGAATATGCCGCACTGACGGATTCACGTTCATCCATCAAGCTAAGCCGGACAAGCGCCTCATAGACTTGATTACGCCCATGCAGGAACGTGATTTTCAAGTCATCGTGATGGATGCGCGCTTGATACCGTTCGAGATCCTGGGCTGCCGCGCGATAAGCTTGCTCTGCGTCGCGCCACGATTTCTTCTGTTCGGCAATCTGCCCGCGAAGCATGAGGTACGGAAAGAGCAGCAGTTGTACGCGAGTTTCTTCGGTAATCGAGGAAATTTCGCCGGCATATTTTTCGGCTGCATGCACGTCTTTTAACGCCAGCGCTATTCGTCCGAGCAGTACAAGACTCAACATCCGGCGCGATGGAAGTCCCAGAGCTTCAAAGAGCTGCTTCGACTGAATGGCAAGCGCCTGGGCCTCCCAATAGCGACCCAGAGCAAGATGCAGATCCGCCCGATACAGATCCAGCACCGCAACCCAATAATCATTGCCTTCCCGCTCGAATCCTTGCTGTGACAAACGAAACATGTCCAGAGCTTCTCCGAACCGCCGCATCTGCATTAGCGCGAGGCCGTTAAAGGCCTGCGCTTTCGCCTCTTCATACAACATGCCGATCTGCTTGAACTGCCCCGCTGCCTCGCCGGCGAGGGCGACGGCATCCTTCGACAGATTGAGCTGAAGGTAGATTTCTGTTTCGTCAAGGTCGCAGAGTGCAGCATGTCTCAAACTGCCTGAACTCTTGAAGTGTTCGCGCAGCCGTGAAAAGCCCTGCAGTGATTCGCTGTAACGGCCGCGGAGGGCGAGGAGATAGGACCGGTTGTAATGCACCTGGCTCGACAACTCGTCGAGATGCAATTCCTTGCTTATTTGCTCCGCCCGTTCATACATAGCATCGGATTCTTCGAAACGGTCGAACCAGCTGAGTGTGTTGGCGAGGTTCAGATAGGCCTGCGCAGCAGCCTGCCTGTCTCCGGCTTCTTCAAAGATTTGGGCGGCAGTGACGTAATGATCGTAGGAGAGCTTGTGTTGATCGAGGCGAAAGTAGAGGATGGCGACGTTCGTGCAAAGCCGCGCGTAACCGATATTGTCGCCGTGATCCTTCAACCACTGTTCGGCCAAGCGCGCTACTTCAAGCGCTTCATCATATCGGCCTGCGTGCGATAACGCGAAGACCTCGCCGATACGCACTCGGGCTGCTTGTCCGTATTCTCCGCGGTGCTCGCATTGACTGATCGCCTGCCGGCAATACGGGATCGCTTCATTGTATTGTTCGTCGGCCGTCAAGCTGTAGTACATCATCTTGTTGGCGTCAAGCAAGAGATCGTCGTCTTCGGCCTCGGTCGCCAGGCGCAATGCTTCCCGCGCTAAACACACGCCGGCTGCGGATCGCGCGTTCCTGGGCTGTCCGGCATAGAGGCGTGAGCCACGTATGTCGCTCCAGAATTCCCCGAACTTCTGCTGCAGATCGACCAACGCCTTCGGTTTCATGGAACCAGTAGCTTCTTTAGCTTCTCAAGACAGCGGGCGCGTGTGGGGCCGATGCTCGCCACCGGTATTCCCATCCTGTCCGCGATTGCTGCGTAGCTGAGTCCTTCGACATCGAAGTACAAAAGGTTGATCAGGTCCCGGCAACGTGCCGGCAATTTCTGCAACGCCATCTCGACTTCCAACTCCCTTTCAATGACGTGTATGTGTTCCTTGGAAACCGTCTCACACGGGTCCACCAGAGGCTTCTTGCCCCGGATCAACGCATAGGCCTCGTGCCGCGTGACGGTGATCAACCAGGCAGGAATGGTTCGGTCGCTGCGCAACTTCCTGAGGTTTCGATAAAGCGCGAGGCAGACCTGCTGGAACACGTCCCCGCAGTCTTCGGGCTGAGGACACAAACCTCGCGCCACCGAATAAATAAGCCGCTCGTACTTTGAAACCAATTGCGTCCAGGCACGTTGCTCTCCCCGGAGACAGGCGTCGATCAGTTCTCGGTCCGATATTCCTGAGGGCACTCGGGACAAACCCATGTCATTCGCTCTTCAGTCGGGCCAATTCTAACACTGTCGGCTTTCTGCATTAATTCCCTGAGCCTAAGGGCCAGAGCCGCAATCAGAGATCCAGCGCCTGTTGGAATTCGACGAGCGACTCGTCTGCCACAACGCGGAAGACGTTGGGTTGCCAGTCCCTCGGGAGCCTTTGCGCAGCCTGGCTGTCCGCAATGATGAAGCTCAGCTTCGTCAGTCCACGCTCCCAGCCTTTCTTCTTACAATCTCGAAGATCGATCGCATTCGGATCGATTCCGACGGCAACCAGCGTCGTTCGCGCCCAGTGTAGGAATTGCGCCCAGCTCGAAATCACGGTGATGAGCGTGTCCGACGCTGGCCGCGATCGGCCGTCGAGACTCGTTGCGATCGATCGAGAGTGGAGCAGGAACACCTTCTGGACACCCGGCGCGTGATCGTAGAGCGCGACACAGAAGCTGCCCACGAGCGCTTGTGAGTCTTTCGCATCCTCGAGGCTGATCCCGGCAACGGGCAGCGGCGACTTCTCCTGGATCTCAGACACCATCAGGTTTCTCAGATCGGAATCCGGCTCGATCACCAACACGCGCTCGGGACGCTGGCGCGAAAACCAGTGCTGCACGCGAGCCTGGATTTGCTCGAGCGAATGGCCGCGGCCCCGCGCAATGCTCAGAAATGTCGCAATGAGGTGGTCGAGATCGAGGCGGGGATCGAGCTTCGGCTGCGAAGCGAGGGTCCGAACGTAGAAGCCGCTTCCAGTTTTCCACTGCGCCCACCCGCGATCCGCCACCTCACGATAAGCGGCGCGCACAGTATTCGCGTGCAGGTTGAAGCGCCTTGC
>Ga0209382_10007604_pt1 | contig 13742 bp, 13 predicted proteins | sample SoiMetdeltSBSDD5_FD_187599 | JGI IMG/M metagenome (GOLD analysis project Ga0209382, IMG submission 187599) | Bulk soil microbial communities from a Populus tree surrounding site in Tennessee, USA - Soil MetaG P. deltoides SBSDD5 (SPAdes) (version 2) | ecosystem: Environmental > Terrestrial >... | reverse complement strand
ATCGTCGACTTCGACGAGCATCTCGCGCGCCCGCACATGGGGGTCGGCGAAGATGTCCTCGACGGTGTTGACCGGGCCGACCGGGACGGACCCGGCCAGGGCCCGCACGATCTCGACCTTCGACCGGAGCTCGGTCCACGACTCGATCGACTTGCGTACCGCGTCGGCGTTCTCGAGGCGGGCGTGGTGGTCGGGGTGCGCATCCACGAGCTCGGGGTGACCGATGATCTCGCACAGCTTCGCCCAATGGCCGTCGGACGGCGCGGCGATGGCGACCCAGCCATCGGCGCAGCGGAACAGGTCGAACGGGCAGAGCAGAGGGTGCGCGTTGCCCTCGGGCCCGGCGACCCTGCCCCCGTAGGAGTATTGGTGCACGATCCGCTCGCAGAGGGCCAGCATGGCGTCGTACATGGCCACGTCGACGAACTGGCCCCGGCCGGAGCGCGTCCGCTCGTGGAGCGCGGCGAGGATGCCGGTCGCACAGAGCGCCGCGGGGAAGATGTCCCCGATGCCGGGGCCGACCTTGACGGGCGAACCTGGAAACCCGGTGATGCCGACGACTCCTCCCATCGCCTGGGCGACCACGTCGTAGGCCGGCCAGTCCGCGATCGGGCTCGCCCCGGTGCGCGGGTCCCCGAACCCTCGTATCGCGGCATAGACGAGACGGGGATTTGCCGAGGCCAGGTCCTCGTAGGCCAGCCCCATGGCCTCCATCACCCCGGGGCGAAAGTTCTCGACCAGCACATCCGCCGAGCTCGCCAACTCGCGCAGGATCTCGCGCTCCGGCTCATGCCTCAGGTCGAGGACGACGCTCCGCTTGTTGCGGTTGACGCTCTGGAAGTAGCCCCCGACCGAGCGGAGCCGGTCGTCGGCACGGTAGGGCCCGCTCCACCGGGTCAGGTCGCCCGCGGGCGACTCGACCTTGACCACGTCCGCGCCCAGGTCGGCCAGCAGCATCGTGCAGAACGGCCCCGCCAGCATGCGGGTCAGGTCGATGACGCGGAGCCCGACCAGTGGGCCATGCGGCTGACGATGTTCGGCGGAAATCGGCATCGTCCCATTCACCGAGTCGGGGGCGAGAGCATCTCATGGTTGCGTCACGCAGGCCGCAGTATCCAATGGCAGTCGTCTATAGCGCCGATACAACATCGGAGGCGTCATCAGGGACGTGCTGGACTTAGAATCGTCGTGTGGGCGAAGGAGTCTTCCTCGGCCAGTTGCAGGCCTTCCTCGAGGTGGCGCGGCTCGGGAACGTCACCCGGGCGGCCGACTCGCTGTTCCTCACCCAGCCCGCGCTGTCGGCTCGCCTGAAGCGCTTGGAGCAGGAGGTCGGGGCGAGCCTGATGGTCCGGGACTACAAGGGGGCGCGGCTCACCGAGGCCGGGCGCGTCTTCCTCCCCTACGCCGAGCAGGCCGTGGCGATGATGATGGAGGCTCACGACGTCGTCGCCGAGGCCCGGGGCGGCTCCCGGGGTGAGCTGGCGGTCGCCACCACCCAGACCCTCAACACGTACGTCCTGCCTCTGGTCATCAACCGTTTCGTCCGGGGAAGCCCGTCCGTGCGCCTGAGCGTGCGCACGGCCCCGTCCGAGCAGATCATGGAGATGGTGCTCGACGGCGCGGTCCACCTCGGGCTCAGCCGCTCCCTCCAGGATCCTGACGTGGAGAGCGAGGCCCTGTACGTCGAAGAGTTCATCTTCGTGGTCGGGGCGCACCACCCCTTGGCCGAGGCCAAGGAGATCACCGTGGGCGACCTCGCGGAGGAGATCATCGTCACCCTGTTCCGGAGCCCGACGTACCAGGTGTACGTGGAGGCACTGCTGCGGCGCAGTGGCCTGCCGCCGCACGGGATCATCGACCTCGACAACCCGGAGACGGGCAAGGAGATGCTCAAGGAAGGGATCGGCATCGGCCTGCTCCCCCGCACCGCGGCGAGCCACGAACTCGCGGACGAGAGCCTCCGCCAGGTCGAGATCGCCGACGTGCCGGGGCTGCGGCGCACCATGGTCGCCCTGCGCCTCCGCACGGCCCCCGAGCAGGCGTCGACCGCGGAGTTCCTCGCGGTGCTCCGGGACCGGGTGAGCGAGATGGGCCTCGGACTCGACGCCGCGGCGTCGCCCAACGGCGACTCCGCCTGACCGCCGGTCGTTTGTCGGCGCCATCTCCGGGTCCGATTGGACGCGCCGGCCCGCGGGGCGGACGATGGCCGGGCCTGGGCACGAGCAGGAGGACGGCATGGACCAACGCGACGTGGGCCGGAGCGTGAGTCCCGAGGACATCGCGGCGGCGTGGGACTACGCCTTGGAGTACTACGGCGAAGGGGTCAAGGAGGTGCTAGGGCCGCTGGCCGAGTACCGGCCCGAGGTGTTCCACGGCTACATCACCCTCCGCCAGGCCGCGTTCAACACGGGTCCCGACGCCGCGCTGCCGGCGAAGACCAAGGAGCTGATCATCCTGGCGATCGAGATCGCCACCCGGAAGACCAGCCCTCCGCCGGTCGGTCACACCCGCCGGGCCATGGCCGCCGGTGCAACGGTGCAAGAGATCGCCGAGGTGGTGTCGCTCTGCCTCATGATCGGCGGGATGCTGACCTATCACGAGGCAGGCTGGCCGGTCCTGCAGCTGGCCCGCGAGATCGACGCGGGGCGGAGCGCTCCGTCGAACGCCGAGCGATGAGCATCCGCAGGATCCGCTCCGACGACCGGCCTCCCGGCTGACCCTGGTCGCATTCTCAGGTCGAGGCTGTGCGGGATACCCGAGCTCTGGCGCGCATGCACTGTCAATAGAGCGCAAAGCCACGTGGCTATGTGTCCGATAGATGATGAGTATCGCGTTGAGGCCCCACGGCATTGACGGCATCGCAGGTGTGTGTTTCCTTCATCTTGAAGGCGTTTGTGATGGCCACAATTTCCTGAGAGAGGGGGGATTCGCATTCGCCTTGAGGCGACGGCCTGACGGACGGTTTCATTCTCGGCGGCGGCGCCAGCGACTCGCATTCAGTACGCGGCCGCGCGCTCAAACACCCCTTGAACGAGGAGATTCCTAGCTTGAGACCCAACCGACTCAGGCCGACCGCGCTGCTCACGAGCCTGGGCCTGAGCGCCGCGTGCCTGGCCGTCACCACGCTCGGGGCGTCCCCGGCCGGGGCCGCCCCGCAGTCCATCACGATGGGGTGCCACGTCACGGAGAACGCCGGCAGCCCACCGCCCGTCGTCCCCATCGAGGTGAGCATCGACGGATCGTCCCCGAGCGCCGCGTTCCCCAGCGGGCAGAGCGTGTCGCTGACCAACGTCGACATCACCATCACCTTCCCCAGCATCGTCGTCGGGTCTCTGCGCCAGACGTTCGGCTCGACCGGATCGGGACTGGCGTTCAGTCTCAACCAGGGTCTCGTGGGGATCTCCGCGACGCATGCGACGCCGGCCTCACGACTGAACACGCGTCCGGCGGACATCTCCGGCCCCAGCGTCCCGGTCACCAACTACGTGCCCGATCCTGACGGTGCGGGCCCGCTGACGGCCAGCGCCGATCCGATCACTTGGACCGTGCAGGACGTGCAGTACGACGCCTTCGTGTCGAGCGGGCTGAGTGGGGACACGATGGCGTTCACGCCGTCGTCGGCCGGATCGGGCTTCATCCTCGGGGTCACCGGCCACCAGAACTTCACCTTCCTGAGCGCCACCGGCTTCGGCACCCTCAACGCCGGCACCCCGGCCGCCGGCCCCGGCAGCGGCAGCTGCACCGACTTCTCGCCGGCCACGGGCGCGTTCGCCACCACCGCTCTCGGCGATGTGCCGCCGAACGTGAACGCCGCTACCTTCCCGGCGATCGGTGGAATCGCCAACACCCTCATCGTCACGGGCAGCTCTCCGGATGCGACCGGGATCGACCCGAGCACCTGGGTCGCCACGACCCCGGTGTGCGGTGCCGGAACGGCCACCGTCAGCATCGGGGCGACGAGCACCTCCTCGGCGCAGCTCACGTTCAACGCGCCGAGCAGCACGACGACCTGCACGTTCGGTGTGACCGTCGCGGACACTGCCGGCAACCGGTCCGCTCCCGCGACGATGACCGTCAACGTCGTGGCGGGCGGCGATGGCCTGAGCCAGGGTGTCACCCAGGTCATCGAGCCGGGTGTCCTGGACCTGTCGGCATGCGGTACGACCAACCCCGACCCGAGCACCTGCAGCATCGCGATGTCGAACGTGCAACTCGACGGCGATGCCCACACGAGCACCGGCTCGGTCAACCAGCTGACGGTGTCCGATGCCCGTGGGCTCCCGGTGGCCTGGACGCTCACCGCGACCATGCCGCTCCCGCTCAGCAACGACAACCCGACGCTGTCCGGGCCGAACGCGCAGATCGCGTCGTCGAACCTGAGCCTGGAGGGTGCGGCGTGCACACCGGCTGCCGGGAACCAGAACTCGGCTCCCACCGCCGCAGCCGGGGGCTCGCTGGACGGGATCGTCTCGATCTGCACCGCGGCGGCCGGCAGCAACACCGGCAGGTTCACGGCTGACGCCGACCTGTCGCTGCTCGTGCCGTCGAGCGTCTACGCGGGCACCTACCGCGGCACGATCAACTTCATCGTGCAGTAGCTACGCAGCGGCGCACGCGCCGACGACTCCTGGGGGGCGGCACCACGCCGCCCCCCAGGTCATTTCTGGAGAGGATCAGATGACCAGTCACTCGCGTCTGCGTGGGCTCGTGGGAGCTGCCGTCCTGCTGGCGGTCACCTCGCTCGGTAGCGAGCGGGTCGCCGCGTCCCAGAGCCCGCAGGCCTCGATCCAGCCCACCACCGAGCCCGGTGTCGCCCGCCCCTTCTTCATCCTCGACCTCACGCCGGGCACGACGGTCTCCGATTCGGTCACGGTGATCAACAATACCGCGGGCCCCTTGACGTTCGACCTCTACACAGCGGACGCGTTCAACGACGAGCAGGGCGGGTTCGTGCTGCGCCGCGCCGAGGATCCGAAAGAGGACATCGGCGGGTGGGTGCGGCTCCCGGTCGACAACATCACGGTTCCCCCTCAGGCGGCAATCGACATCCCGTTCGCCATCGACGTCCCCGGCAACGCCACCCCCGGCGACCATGCGGGGGGCATCGTCGCCCTGGCCCGGAACGCCGAGCCGATCGGCTCGGATGACGGATCGGTTCACCTGCAGGTACGCAACGGCGTCGGCGCCCGCATCTACGGGCGTGTCGCCGGTCCGACCCACACCGGCCTCGAGGTCACCCGCCTGTCGGTGCAGACGCAATGGCCCTGGAGGCTGAGGCTCGGCCTGCCGGCAGACGACACCGTCATCTACGAGGTCGAGAACACCGGCAACGTCCGCCTCGTTCCGAGCGTCGAGCTTGAGGTGGATGGTCCCTTCGGTCTCGGCGACCGGACGCTCACGCGGCAGCTCAACGAGCTCCTGCCCGGTCAGTCCGCCACCGTCCGGCAGGCCCTGGACGATCCGCGCCCTCCCGGTCGGTCGACGGTGCGGGTGTCCGCGACGGCCCAGGACGCGACGGCACGCCGCTCTGTCAGCGTGTGGAATGTCCCCTGGCTGGTGTTGGCGCTCATCGCGCTGGTGGTGGGTGCCGCGCTCACCTTGGTCATCAAGCGCCGCCGGGCGCGCCGGCAGGTCAACGCCGAGTCGTCGGAGCCGGCCGAGCCTGCCGAGAAGTCGGCGGCTGGAGCTGCCCCATGAGCTCTGCGTGGGTTCCTCCGCCTGGCCATACCCCTCAGTCGCCTCACCGACGGACCAACGCTCCTGGGACCTGCAGCTAGGCGGTCGCCAGGGCCCGAGCTCGCCTCGCCGCGACGGTGAGGGCGGCGCCGATGGTCACCAGGGCGAATCCGGCGAGGGCCAGGAACGGCAGGCTGTCCGACTGTCCCGTGTTGGCCAGGGTGGTCGGGCTGTCTGGTCCAGCGCCCGGGGTCGTGGGCCCGGGAGCGGTGGGCGGAGGCTCCGGCGTCGGCGTCGGCGTCGGTGCCGACCCCGTACCGAAGCTGAGGCTGACCCGGTTCGCGAACTCGTTGTCGACGTTCAGATTGGCCGCCCCGAGCAGGCACCCCGTCGGCACGCAAGTGTGTCCGTTGATGGTGTCCACGAGCTGGTAGGACAGCGTGAACGCGCCGGCGCTGTCGCTGCGCCCGATCTGCGCAGTCGAGAAGTCGCAACTCGTACCGTCGACGAAGGGGTCGTCGCACAGCGACACGCCGACCGACGAGCCCGGGGTGAAGCCCGACCCCGTGATGGTGACCGTCTGGCCCTTCGTCAGCCCGGTCGACGGCAAGACGCTGATCGTCGGCGTCGCCTGCGCCGCGACCTCGATGCCATTCGCCCGGTCGGGAGGCGCCGCAACGTCGGCCTCCGGCACGCCGACAGCGGCTACGTCGGCCACCTGAACCGGCGTGGACGTGACGTCCGGCGTCGATCCCGAAGGCGCCGTGAAGCCGAGGCCGACCCGGTTCGCGATCTCGTCGGGCACGTCGAGGTTCGACGCACCGATCAGGCACCTCGCCGGTACGCAGCCGAGCCCATTGACCGTGTTCACGACCTCGTACCTCAGCGTGAAGCCGCCGGCGCCGTCGCTGCGCTCCGTCCGGGCCGTCGAGAAGTCGCAGGCCGCGCGATCCACGCCGGCGTCGGGGCACATCGCCACCCCGATGGACGATCCCGGGGTGAACCCCGACCCGGTCACGGTGATCGTCTGGCCCGGCGACAGACCGGTGGAGGGCTCGACGACGATCGTCGGCACCGGGCGATCGGATTGCCCGGCGCCGGCCACCTGGTAGGCGGGTGGCGACGCCGCATCGCCCGCGGCCGCGGCCGGAGCCGCGATCACCAGCGCCAGCACGCCCGCCGCGGCCACGAGCACCGAGCCGACGCGCCGCGAGCTTGGCCGAATTCGTCCTGCCATCAACACTCCCATCGTCAACGCAGGCAGCAGCCTGCGGATCCGTGTGGCGATGCGAGAACCTCGGGTGCGGCGGCGCGGGAGGGAGATCGCCCCGTCGCATGGTCCGAGTTCCCGCCTCGGGAGTCCAATGACATGCCTCTATGGAGCCAATAGCCCCCTACGCGGTCCCCGAGGGCTTGACCGAGCGTCGACGTGCCGATCAGGTCCCGGCCCGGCGCGCCGCGAACATCTGCTGCAGACGCCACGTGCGGCCACCGTCGACCGACACCTCGTTCCGCCACCGGAACGACGACGGCGTCACGTCCGAGAACGACCAGCGCAGATCCCCGTCGTCGAACTGGCCCGAGAGCACGATGCGATCACCGACCGGCCGGGCCACGAACACCCGCACCATCCGACGGCCCGGACCGACCCAGGTCGACCGCCAGGCACTCAACTCCTCGTCGTAGAAACGCATGCTGAGCCCGTGCTCGCCGGGCGAGACGCCGTCGGGCGTGCGCCGCGGGCAGATCCACACATCAGCCACCGCCCGGCCACCCAACGCCAATCCAAAATGCCACTCTCCGAGCGTCGTCGTGGCCGTGCCATCGGTGGCGATGTCGGTGACCTCCAGATCCCACGAGCCCACGAACTGCCCGAACAAGGCAAGCTGACGGGCCAAGCCGGGAGCAGGTCCCGGAGCGGCGAAAGCATCGAGGAAAGCGGCTTGGAGATCGTCCACGCCACGATCGTCCCGGACGAGACCCACAGCCTGTCAACCGCGTTGAGGCCCGACTTATCGGGACCTCTGTCCTGCGTGAGATGCGGACGTGCTTCTATCGCCACGATAGAGCTGTGCCATTGGACGGGCTCGTCCCCTCAGGTGAGGATGCGTGCGCCTGAGCTGAGCGACGTGTTCGCTCGATCGCAACGAGCGTGGCCGTCCGGAGGTACACCTATGTCAGTCGCTGGAACCTGGAACCTGTCGATCGCAACGCCTATCGGAAAGCAGGCGGTCGTCCTCGAACTCGTGCACGACAACGGCTCCCTGCGAGGAACCGCTACCGGCGCCGGCGAGACAGTCGATCTGATGAACCTGACGCTCGACGGTGATCGCCTCACATGGACCCAATCCATCAACAGGCCGGTCCAGCTCGATCTCGCGTTCGAAGTGACGGTCGACGGTGACTCGCTCGAGGGCACAGCCAAGGCCGGCTTCCTGCCGAAGTCGAAGGTGACAGGGACCCGAGCTGAGGGACAGGCTCGAAACCCATAACTCCTCGAGTCGTGGCACGGTGGATCGAGGGGTTCATCGAATGCGAGCGAACCGACTCACAGAGCTGACCAGCGGGGCGTTCTGGCAGCATGGGCCTAGGTACCGATGAGATCCAGATCACCGGCGCAGACGCCGACGAACTCGCCGCGTTGCGAGCACGCGGCGTCGACCACGGGGGCAGTGCGATAGCGCCGTTCGTGGACCGAGAGGGTGGCTGGCCGCTGCGTTGCTGTCTGACGGACTCGCTCCCCGGTGACGTCGTGGCCATCGTTGCCTGGTGCCCCTTCCCGTGGCGCGGCCCGTACGCCGAGGTGGGCCCCGTCGCCATCCACGCCGACGACTGCCTCGGTGTTGTCACCGACGGCGTCCCTCACCAATTCCTTCCCCGGCGACAGCTGCTACGGCCGTATGGCCACGACCGTCGCATCGCCTACGAGGACATCTCCATTGTCGAGGGCGACGGCTCGCTGCCCCGAGTCCTCGCTGACGTCGTGACCCGCGCCCGCATCGACTTCGTGCTGGCGCAATGTCCTTGCCGGTTGCTACAGCTTCACCGCCAGGGCACTGCGCAGCCCCAGCCAGACAGCCGCACTCGCGGGCGGACAAGCCGCAAGTCGACACTCGGGGACGCATGTGGCGGACGGCCCGTGACGGTCTTTGGTGCTGTGCATCGCAGGTCGAGTCGCCATCTTGCTGGGAGGTGTCTATCCAGGAATCAAACTCCGGGCTATCAGGTGGACGGGCTGGCACTGGACGGACACCGGCGAGGACTACAGCGCAGGTCACAGCACTGGACGCACCTGACTGGACGTCCGGGAAGCGTCTCCTAAGCGGTAGGCCGCATTTCGGGTTGAGCGGGGGATTGGCGACCACGGCCTCCTTCCACTCCGCCAGGTCTGTCAACGACACTGGGTCCTGCGAGCAATCGAACCGCCGCGCCAGCTCGTTGGCAGGCCAGCGCAGGCGAGCGCTAAGAGGTGTGGGAAGCCCAATCTGCAGAGGTGCTTACGCAGGTGTCACACGGGAGCGGCCTGGACGGAACACCACCGAGTGGACGCTCGGTGGACTCGGCGCAGGTCAGCGGACTGTGGCGCACTAGCTGGACTTTTCGGGCCCGTTCGACCATCAGCTGTGCCGGCACAGGTGCTTAACCGGTTGCCGATACGCTTCCGAGATTCCCCCACGGCCAGAACGGCGGCCTCGGTCGATGGATCGCGAGCCGGCATCGAGGGCAGATCGACGTCTATGGGTTAGCCGCCGTGACCGCGTTGAGCCGATCGACAGCGAAACGGAGGAGGTCTTCGTTGCCGTGGACTACATCCCGGGTGGTGAGCTGGTGGATGTCGGCGGCTTCGATGGGGATGCCGATGTCCTCGATCGGGATCCCGTCCGCGGCGCCCGTGCGAACGGCACGGCGTACCGCCACACGTAGGTCTGATCCGTCCTGGAGTGTCGGGAGTTGGACGGGGCCGTCGGGGTCGAGCCGGGCGCGGATCTGGTCGTAGCTCCAGACGTTGGCGCCACCGGCGCCGGTATTGGCGGTTGTCCCGATGATGGGGCCGATGGCGTGGTCGACCCAGCCGGCGGCAAACACGTCGGCCGCGCTGTAGGAGGTGGCATCGATGATGAGCACGGCTGGCATGTCGGTGCACCGATGACTGTCGTTGGCCGCTTCGATGGGCGTGATTGGTAGGGCCCGTGAGTACGGTTCGCCGGTGCCCTCGGCAGTCTGGATCGACTCTTGCCATCCGGCCAGCTCGGGGTCGTTGGCAACGAGCTGCTGGGTCAGTCTGGTTGGGGCGAACGCAAACCGGACCGGTGTGATCGGTCGGTCGGTCAAGGTCTGTAGAAGCCGTTCGGCGGTGACGACAACGCCGCCTGGGTTGCCGCGAATATCGACGACGAGACCGGCGCAGCCGCGGTCGTCGAAGATGGCGAGCAGGCGGATGAACTCGTTGAGGACTGCTTCATCATCTCGGTGCATGAACGACCAGATCCGGAGGTAGGCCCGTTCCCGTCTCCGGATGCGGCGGATCTCGGGTCGGAACATTTCGGTCAGTTCGGTTGGAACCTCTTCGGCGCGTGGCGTCGAGTACAACTCGCGCTTCACGACCTGGGCAGCCCTGCCGGCCGGGTCGAAAGCTAGATCCAGCGGTTCCTCGGCGGGACGGGCGAAGAGCTGCTCGAATGCGTCCCGGCCGTGGCTCAGGTCTGCTGCGATCGGGAGCACCCGCCACGGGACGATGACGCGACAGCGTCGATTGTCATCGGCCGCGAATGTCACTTCGACCCAGTGCTCATCGGGGGCCAGGGTGTCGGCGAGTGGCCGGATGGTGAGACGCTCGATGCCGCGAGCTAAGGATGCCGCCGGGTTGGCACCGCGGGTGCGCAGCGCGTTGCGGGCCACCGCAAGGTCGATGGGGACACCATTCCAGTGAGAGACCTGTACTCCGGGTCGCAGTCCCACGTCAGCGAGCGCGGGATCGGCCACTTTGGTGACGAGGTAGCGCACGTCGCGCCGATGGCGGCATGCCTCGACGAGGAAAGGCAACACTGCCGTTGATCGTGCGAGTGGTGGTGGCGGCTTGATCGAGGTGTGAAGATCCCGCAGCGAGGCGAACACACCGAACAGATCCTCTCGGAACTGGCGGTCGGAGGCAGTTCGAATGTCCCGCCGGAGCGCGGCCAGGCGGGCCAGGGGGTCGATCCCGTAGCGGACACTCTTTTGGCGAAGGTGCGCATAACAGCCGGCCAGGACCTGCGTGGAAGTGTCGGTTAGCAACACCTTCTCGAAGGTCGTCGTTGGCCGTATCTCGTCCAAGAAGTCCGCCAGGAGTGGCCCGTCCACCTCCACCCTCGTCACCTCTACACGTCGTAGTAGACGCGGAGCGGAGATAGGAGCCCGCGGTGGAATGTGTGGCTGTCGATCGAATCGAAGAAGGCGGCGTCGTGGGTCAACGAGTCGAGTGGAGGGATCGGACATGGCTCCGGTGGATCGTTGCGTCCCGCCACCCGGGGCCCGAAGCCTTCACCGAGGGGCATGTCGCCAATCACGACGAAGGGGGCCGACGTGTCGCTGAGATCGCCGGCCACCGCGGCCAGCGCCAGCGCTAACTCCCGCTGAGCCGCATCAGGGTCGGCTCGCACCTCGGCCAAGCGACCGGTCACCGAGCGCCATGAAAGGAGCTTGGTGGGGTCCGCAGGACTGCGCAGCAGGGCGGCCCGTCGTAGCCCTGGCCCGGCAGTGAACACGGTGTTTGGGCGCCCGCCAGCCGCCTTCATCGCTTCAGGTGTGCCGAGTCGAGGCTCGCCGCCAACCACGACGAGCTGGACGTCGCGCTCTGTTGCCTCGATCAGGTTGCGGTAGGAGTCGTCATCACGACGAGCGACCACGATCAGATCAGCCAAGCACCCGTCTTGGAGACGTCCGATCTGCGGGCCGAACACCTCTGCAATCGCGTCTCCCGGGTTGGCCGTGACAAGTCGACACAGCTCCAGGTCGCTGAACACAGGGGTCGGCGGTGGGGGCGGCGCACCCGGCGGTGCCCACTCCGCCGGGTTCCGATTCCACAGGTCGGCAACCTTCAGCTCGCCGAGCACATGCTTGGTACCTGAGGGAGACCAGTCCGAACCCAGGCACACACGCAGTTTCTGACGCGTGGCCGTACCGATGTCAGCGGTGGCTCCGTACAACCACATGTTGGAAAAGGGGGACCAAACCAGGGCCGCTCCCGCTCGCTTCAGCTGCTGCAAGCGTCCCGGATTCAAAGCAACACCATGAATGGCAATCAGGCGGCGGCGGACCACACCCCCATCCACGGCCACGTCGAACTCGTCCTCGCGCAACTCGGGGTCGACACCCTCGGCGACGTGATAGATGAAGCCTGCACCGTGGTCGACCATCGCAGTCGCCTGACCGGCGAGCTCAAGCGGGTCAGTCTTCACCAAGGTCGTCACCAAGTAGTCGGGCCGGTCGGTACCGAACCGTTCACTGTCGATATTGCGGGCCAGTGAGCCACTGCCGGCGAAATTGACCTTCCCGTTGCCCTGGACCGTGGTCGTTCCGCCAAGGAGGGCCTTCATCTCCACGTACGCCATCAAGCTGACACCACTCACCCACCCGAGGAATTGGCCCGGCGCACTCACATCGGGTCGATAGCTCGGTGCATGCGCCTTCTCCGTCCACTCGTTGTGGTCCACGAAGGGCACTCGTCGGGTGGGCTCCCGCCACAGTCCAATCGTGTTGTATGGAAGGTGGTTGTGGAGATCTATCAGGCCCGGGTATACGAAGCCGCCGACGCGCACGCGGCGGGCACCGTCGAAACCGGCCGGTGGCGTCTCGCCGGCGGCGGTCACGCCTGCTATTCGGCCGTCATCGCCAATGAAGAGCGAGCCGCCCTCCAGAACCCGATCACCATCATCGAACGTAACGATCTTTCCGGTCAGCACCCACATCGTCATCGACTCCCGCGTAGTCGATCCGCAGCGGCACAATGAGCTTAGCCCGGCACGACTCACACTTGAGGTGGTGCTCGCATATCAATACGAAGAAGCCCCCGGAGAGGCGTTTCCGGGGACATCTTCTGCTAGGTGCCGCGCGACCGGCCGGCGGCAGCCAGATCTGTCAGCCGACCTTCGTCCAGGTGCCGCAGCGACTGGACTCGAAGTAGGGCGAGGTGATGTCGAGCGTGACCGGCCCATCCACATTGTTGTTGTCGATGATGTTGTCGAGGCTGTTGCCGTCCATACCGCTCAACAGCGCGTCGTAGCAGCTATCGCCGCTGCCATCGGTGTGATACCGACCGGGCTGAATGTCGGTCCCCACGGCGTAGATGCCATCACCGAAGGTGTTGGCATCCTTGGCGGCCTCGGCAGCGCTCACCGCGTCCTCGCGGGCCTTCACATCGGTCTCCCGCCGCGCCACGGTGGCCTCACGGGTGTCTAAGTCGGACTCCCGGGTGTCCAGTTCCGACGACCGCTGGTCGTTGGCCTGCTGGCCCTCATCCACAGTGGCCTGGGCCTCCTCCTTGGCGTCGGAGACCGCCTGGTCGGCATCATCGGGGGCCTACTCGGCCGCGTCCTCGGCGTCCGAGATCTTGGCCTCGGCGGCATCCGCACGGGCGTCAGCGGAGTCAGCCTGGCTCTGTCCCGAAGCGCCACCAATGACGAGGCTTGCAAGAGCGATCACGACCAGGACGATGACGGTCTTCCAACGCTTCCACGTCTTGGGGTGCTTCTCGGGAGCAGGTGGCAGAGGGGGACTCGGAGTGGATACCGGTTGGATGTCAGTCGGGTCGGACATTGCTTCCTTCACTTGTCTTCAATGTTCCATAGGCCTGTTCGGGGCTGGGGCGCGCTCACCCAGCCCCGGTTCAATGAGAAGCACGAAATCTGGACGCTCGCCTCGACGGCGCCGGCGGCGGCGATATCAGCCGAGATTGGCAGTCACTGTTAGGACGCCATCCTCGAAGTCGTCTTCCGTGTAGTTGAGATAGCCACGGTTGCTGTTGCCGGAGGTGACCCGGTAGAAGCCATCCTCCGACTTCTTAACGTCGAAGCGATCAGCGAGATATC
>Ga0209382_10007603_pt1 | contig 13744 bp, 12 predicted proteins | sample SoiMetdeltSBSDD5_FD_187599 | JGI IMG/M metagenome (GOLD analysis project Ga0209382, IMG submission 187599) | Bulk soil microbial communities from a Populus tree surrounding site in Tennessee, USA - Soil MetaG P. deltoides SBSDD5 (SPAdes) (version 2) | ecosystem: Environmental > Terrestrial >... | reverse complement strand
GATGTGCTCGATCGGCGTCGGTCCGCCCGGCACCGTCGGCACCGGGTACGGCAGGCCGCCGCAGTCGTGGCGGAACACCTCGTCGGGGCGGCGCAGGTTGGCCGCCGCCTGCGCGGTCGCCGCCGCCAGGTCGACGTCGGCGAGATCGAAGAGCGACAGCGTCCCGGTCATCTTCGCCTTGTTCTCGGGCTCTCCGTCCTGCTCGAGGCCGGTCGGTCCGGCGCCGATCCCCTTGCCGTTGGCGACCGCCACGGTGGTGCCGTCGATGGCGACGTCGGTCGGGTACCAGCCGACCGGGATGGCGGCGAGGGGGTCGAGGGTGCTCGCGTCGAGGATCGCGACCGAGTTGTCGGCCGACCGGGCCACCAGCAGGCGATCGTTCGCCGGGTCGAAGGCGATGCCGGTCGGGCTGCTCGCGTTGAGCGGCGTCCCGTCCTCGTCGATCGCGTCGCGGTCGCCGACCTCGCGCGACCGCGCCACGGTGCGGGTGGCGGTGTCGATGGCGACGACCAGATCACCGTCGGGCACGGTCACGTACACGCGCGCGCCGTCGGGGCTGGCGGCCAGGCCGGTCGGGGCGTCGCCGTCGAGCGCGATGGCTCCGACCACGGTGAACGTGTCGCGGTCGACCACCTGCACCGCCCGGTTGCGGATGCAGGTCACGTAGATCTCGCGACGCGCCGCGACCTCGAGCAGCGCGAACGGACTGCAGGGGAGCAAGGCCGAGCGCAGCCGCGCGAAGCCCGCGGTGTCGAGCTCCTCGATCGAGGCACCGCTGAACGTGCCGACCCACAGGCGGGTGCCGTCGGCCGACGCCAGCGCCCCGACCGGGTAGCCGGGCACATCGATCTGCACGTTGGCGCTGAGCTCGCCGGTCGCGGCGTCGACGCGGTACACGTCGACCAGGCCAGCGTCGCCGCCGGCGACGTACAGGGTGGCGCCGTCCGAGGCCAGCGACATGCCGTGGAACGACTCGTTCTGCTGCAGCGACTGCACCACGGCGCCGTCGCTGCGGCGGACGACGTGCACGCCGCGCCACGCGTACCCGGTGTCGTTCACGATCGCGGCGTCCGCGGTCGGATGCAGCACGACCTCGACGGGAAAGCCGCCGAGCGGGACGTGGCGACCGGTCGGCGTGAGCCGGCGCCCGCCCGGCAGCACGAAGACGCCATCGTTGTCGCCGGCGTGCAGCATCGCCTCCGCCGGCGGCACCGGCGGCGCGCAGAAGGGAACCTCGTTGTCGCCGCAGGCCGCTATCGGAGCGACCAGCGCCAACACGATCAGCGACGGGCCCCCGGCTCCAGTGAGGCGATTCATCGTGCTGGACTCTGCCACGGAACCGGGCGGCCTTGGCCGGCCCGTTGCCTCAGCTCGTGCACCCCTGCGCGACCCAGCGCTCGAAGATCGCTACCTTCTCGGCTGGCCAGGCGCCGTCGCACGGCATGGTGCCGGCGCGGAGGCGAGCCAGGATGGCCGCGGCGTGCTTCTTGACGTCGGCGGCCGACCAGAGATCGAACGCAAAGCGCATGGAGCCGCGGTCCATGGCCCGGAACAGGCCTTTGACGTGGCGCTCGAAGCTGACAGGCTCGTCGGGACCGGGCACCTCCGCCGGCGCCGGCTCCACGATCGCGCCCTTGGCGCCGGGGCGCGACGGCGCGCGCGCCGAGGGCGTCGCATCGCACACCCACCACCAGCGCGGGACCGGCATCCCCTTGGGCGGCTCGGCGTCGATCTGCGAGTTCTCGAGCGCGATCCGCGATCCCCACTCGAGGTACGCGACGAACGCGGCGCGGAACTCCGGATCCGCGGCCACCAGAGCCTCGTCGGCGCTGCGGCAGAGCAGCGCAACCCAGCGCGATCGCTGCGCCTCGGAGAGCTTCTTGTTGACGTGCTTCGAGATCATGCGCGAGTAGCCGCCGTAGCCCTGCGAGTAGAGCTTGGGCCCGCCGAACACCTCCGACAGCCACGAGGCGACGCGCTCGGGATGGTCGGGCTCCATGGTCGCGAACAGCGGCCCCAGCAGATCGTCCTGGGGCACGTGGCGCTCGTAGAAGATCCGCGTCATGCGCAGGAGCGCCGGGTAGCCGCCGACCCACTCGAACAGCGTCGGCTGCTTGTCCGGGTCGATCACCGGATCATGGAAGTCGGCGTACCAGTGCGCGCCGCTGCAGAACGGCTTGTTCTTCGACTGCCCGCAGCGGCACAGGCAGTAGTGCTCGGTCGAGGCGCCCTGCGGCCGGGCGACCTCCTGTCCGGCGTCGTCGCGCAGGTCGACGCCGCCGGTGACCAAATACGGGCCATCCTTCGACACCTCGATAGCCGGCGCGCGAACCCGATCGACCAGCTCCGCGGCGCGAGCCTCGGTGATCGCGGCGCCCAGGGCGCCGGACGGGCAGCCCTGGACGGCGCGCAGGATGTCGTCTGCGCGTGCGCCCGCGGGCGCGACGAAGGGCTCGACGCGGACCCGGAACGCGGTGGGCAGCGCGTCGGTGCAGCGGCCCGAGTGGGCACACGTGCCTCGATTGTCGAGGATCGTGAACTGGCGCGCCGAATACCGGTCGAGCCGATCGGGAACCCGATCGGGGTGCTTGGCGTCGCGGAAGCCGATCGTCGCGTGGGTCCCGTCGCACCAGGGACGGGAGCCGGACTTTCCGCACCGACACAGGGCCGCGATCGGCGGCGCGGCGATCGGCTCGCCGCGGAAGGTCCACATCCCGGGCATTCCGGTGAGCAGGTACGGACCATCGGCGCGCACGCGCAGCCGTCCGTGCGGCCCGGCCGCGACGTCGCGAGCGCAGGCCTCGAGCTGCTCGCGGCGCTGGCTCGCGTTCGCCCCGTCGCCGGTCGTCACCAGCAGGTGGGCGCCGGCGCAGGCCTCGAGGAGCGCCGCGCGGTCGTCGCCCGCGCAGGCGCGGGTGAGGTCGATCGCGAGCTGAAACAGCGCGTCCTCGAGGCTCGGCATCGAGGACGCGAACGGGATCGGCGCCGGCGGGGGCAGGCCCCTCTCGAGCTCGAGCAGCGGGCGCAGCACGGTGGCCCGCAGACGGGCGGCGAGCGCGGCGGCGTCGGGCGGTGGGTTGCGGTCGGACAGCGACTCGGCGGACCGGGCGACGGCCTCGACGCGGGGAACGAGATCGACCAGCGCGGCGCTCATGGGGGCTCTCCTGGGTGGTGTTGCGGGCGGACCCACCTGGATGACGACGCGAGCTCGTCGATCGTGACACGGCTGCGTGGCGCGTGTGCTGCAAAGCGCGACCGGCTGGAGTCACTCACGCGTCGGTTCGCGCGGCTCGTCGGGTCGCAGCGCGCCGTCGCTGAAGCGGATGAAGATGCCGTCCGCCTCGCTCACCAGCGTGTCGCCGGCGTGGCACCGACCCTTCGCGTACACGCGCCGCCCCTCGGTGCGCTCGACCCAGGCCGCGAAGCGCACCTCGCGATGGAGCGGCGTGATCGCGCGGAAGTGGGTGGCGAAGGTGGCGGTGTGGCCCGGCATGCCGTGCATCATGCACGCGTACGCGAGGACGTGATCCCAGACCGCGGCCACGACGCCGCCGTGGACACCGCCGGGCGGACCCTCGTAGGCGAGCCCGAACCGGGCCGTACCGATCACCTTGCCGTCGTCCATGCTCATCGACACCGGTGCGGCGATCGGGTTGTAGGGGCCGCTGATCGGGCTCCAGGGCACGATCGTGTCGAGGTCACCGCCGACCGGCGCCGAGTAGCGTGGAAAGGGCCGCTCGCCGGCAAACCCGGCGGCGCGCGCGGCGAGCGCCGCGGCCTGGTCGGCCAGCGCGGTGAGGTCGGGCAAGGGCGCGGTCAACGCCACCGAGGATTCGACCAGGGCCCGCAGCGCGCCGGCCAGACGTCGCAGCTCCCGCTTCTCGTCATCGCCGTAGGGGGTCACGCCCTCGAGTGAAACATGTTTCACGCGGTGGGGGGCGGTCACCCCGGCGCGTGCTTCGTCACTCGGCGATCTGCTGACCCGAGCCGCCCATCTCGGCCGGGACGTCCTTGAACTTGGGCAGGCCGTCACGCACCGGCAGGACGCTCTCGGCGTAGTTCACGTGGACGCCGGGCTGGAACGGGAAGTCCGGGATGACCGCAGCGTAGACGTCGACCAGCTTCCAGCCCGGATGCTCGGTCATGAGGTGGCCGCCGCACTTCGTGCAGAACTCGCGGAGGCTCTTGTCGGTCTTGTGGTAGACGCCCACGAGATCGGCGCCCCTGGTCACCTTCACCGAGTCCGGCGCCCACAGCGTGAAGGCGTTGACCGGTCCGGCGGACCACTGTCGGCACGATTCGCAGTGGCAGTAGCCCATCGCCGCCGGCGCGCCGGTGACGGTGACCTCGACGGCGCCGCAGAAACAGTGTCCGTAATAGCTCCGCTCGCCCATGGATGCGCTCCTGGTTGAAGTACGCCCCTTGTACGTCGCACTCTGCCCGCGGATACCCTTGTGGGCTGGCCCGGCATTCGCGATGCGCCCGAACAGACTGTTCCGCTTCGGACGCGATCAGCCCGGCGAGCGCGGCTCTTCGTCGCCGCGGAACGGCTCGCGCAGGACGACCTTGACGCCGGAGATCGTGCCGGTGACGGCGGCGCGGACCTGATCGCCGATGGCGGAGCCGACCGACGACGCCGCCTTGACGGCGCTGGTCGCGGCGGCGGTGGCGGCCTCCTCGGCGCTCACGCCGACCTCGCGGGCGCCGGCGATGGCGCCCTCGACGGCGCCCTTGGCGGCGGCGACGATGTTGCCGCCGAGGTCGGACGAGCTCTTGACGACCGCGCCGGCGGTCGACGAGATGGCCTCGATGATCTCGCCGCCGGCCTCCCGGGTGGCGCGCACGGCGCCGATCAGGGTCCCGGAGCCGGCCTTGGTGAGGTCCTGGCCGGTCTCGGTGGCGGCGTGGATGACGCCGCGGACCGTCTCGGTGATGAGCGCGGTCGCCTCGGCGGTCACGCCGCGGCTGCCCTTGAGGGCGGTCACCAGCGTCCCGCTCCAGGCGTCGATGGCGGCGCTGGCGACGTCGCCGACCGCCTTGATGGCGTCGACGGTCCGGTTCTTGACGTTCCCGATGATGGTGTCCTTCGGCTGATCGGTCATGGCTTCACCCCCGTGTGGGGGCGCAGCATAACTGCAATCGCGCGCCGGTCGCCGGGTGGGCGCCCTGACGCACGATCACACACATCGACATCTGCGCGACACGCCAGCGGCGACAGTGGCGATCGCGAGGCCTCGCATGCGAGGATGGCCGGCTGCAGAGATGTACCCGGCTCGTAGTTCCCGCGCGGTCGCCGCGCTCATCGTCGTCGCGTGCCTGATCGTCCCCGCGCTCGCCGCCGCGCGCACGACCGTACCGGCCGACGAGGATCCGAGCGGCGCGCGCCACTGGCGGCTCGAGACGCCGCGCGGCCCGGTGCACGTCTGGATCCCGGCCTGCTTCGACCCGGCGACCGCTGGCACCGTCGTCTACGTGCACGGGTTCTGGACCAACGCCGACCGGGCGTGGCGCGAGCACCGGCTCGCCGAGCAGTTCGCGACGAGCGGCGTCAACGCCCTCTTCGTGGTGCCAGAGGCGCCGTCGGGGCCCGACGAGGCCGTCGCCTGGGGCTCGCTCCAGCGCCTGCTCGGTGAGCTCCGGCGCCAGACCGGCGTCGCCGCGCCGGGCCGGATCGTCGTCGTCGGGCACAGCGGCGCGTATCGATCGATCTCGCGCTGGCTCCGTCACCCGCGGCTGCGCCACGTGCTCCTCCTCGACGCGCTCTACGCCGAGGAGCGGACGTTCCGACGCTGGCTGCGGGGCGCGCCGAATCGCCGCATGACGCTGGTGGTGGCCGGATCGACCGAGCGGCGGGCGCAGCGCTTCGTGCGCGGTGTCCGCGGCGGCGTGCGCGTCGGCGAGGTGCCCGAGCAGCTCGAGGACCTGCCGCGACGCGCGGCGGGGGCGCGGGTCCTCTACCTGCGGTCGCAGTTCGACCACATGGGGATCGTCACCGACGGCGCGGTCATCCCGGTGCTCCTGCGCCGCGTCGGTCTGCCCGAGCTCCCCGCCCCACCGGCTGTCGGGGCGGACCGCGAGGCGACGGTCGGCAGCGGCTAGGCTCGCCGGGCAAAAGCCGCGCCGAGGTGGGCGTGAGCCACCACCGCCGCGATCGACGCGCACCAGGCGTCGAGGCTCGCCTCGCCGCGGAAGCCGTGCATGGCCCGGAAGATGGCGACGAACGACGCCTGCAGCAGCTCCTCCATGCCGCGGTTGGAGCCGACGATGTCGAAGACGCGGTGATGGACGGCGCCCTTCACCCGCGCGAACAGGTCCCGCTGCGCGGCGCGATCGCCGCTGGCGCAGCGGGCGGCGAGATCGCGATCCGCCGCGCGATCCGCCGCGGTCACACGCGAAGTTGCGCGAGATCGAATCTCCATCGCGGGGCCTCCGGCTCGAGGCTCAGCAACCGGCGTGCCGCGACCGCGGCTCCGGGAATCGCCAGCTTCGCCCCGCCGGAGCGCGCCCGATGCGCACAGCTGTGCAACGGCCGTACACCGGGGGCGCGCGGTCAGCGCAGCTGGCCCGTGACCGCGGACGTCGGCGCGCCGGCGGTGAACACGTGCTGCAGGCGCTGGCGGACCGCCGCGATCTGCGGGCTGTCCTCGTCGACGACCAGCTCGTCGTCGTCGACCGGGACATCGGCCCAGCGGACCGCGTTCATGACCGCGGCGAGGTCGATCTGGATCGGCAGGGTCACGGTGTGGCCGACCTCGAGCGACAGCGCGTCGAGCGGAACGCTCACCGGCCCGGCAGCGTCGTCCTCGATCTTGCAGGGCGTCCACGTCCCGTCGCGCAGGACGCCGCCGCGGATCTCGTAGCCGCCCTCGACGCGGAGCGCGAGGGTCGAGTACAGCCCGGGCGGCGCCTGGTCGAAGCGGAGCGGGTCCGGGGCGTGGCTGCCGTCCCACTCGAGCGTCAGGCTCGCCCGCGAGGTCCGGCCGTCGCCGGGGGCGGCGTCGCCGATGGCGCGGACGTCGCGCAGCTGGAGCTGCACCTCGTCGATCCGGATGCCGTCGGCGCCGGTGCTGGGAATGGCGGGGGTCGTGTGCCACGTGAAGACGAGGCCACCGGCCCCGCCATCCGGGACTTCGCCCCCGTCAGGCGGCGGCTGATCGTCGCCGGGCGCCTCGCCGGGGCATCCGGCGAGGGCCGTCAGGGTGAGCACGGACGCCGCGGCGCGAACCACGCCCGGATTCATTGCAACCACGGTACCATTCGAAGCGCCCGTGACTGCGCCAACTTCGCGCGCTGGGAGCGGGACCATGTGCACGGTTCGTACAGTCGATGAGCGAAACGGTGACGGTGGACCTCGGCACGATCGCCGGCGAGCTGGCGACCTCGCCCAGCCGAGCGTTCCTGGTCGTGTACGCCGGCGAGGGCGACGCCCGCAAGTCGCGCGTGATCGATCTCGCCGATGGCGCCGAGGTCACCTTCGGGCGCTCGCGCGCCTGCACGGTCAGCATCGACCACGAGAAGGTGTCGCGCACCCACGCGCGGGTCTGGCGGGCCGGCAACGAGCTGTGGGTCCAGGATCTCGGCAGCCGCAACGGCACTCGCGTCGACGGGACGCTGATCGAGGCGGCGACCCGGGTCGGCGCCGGTGACGAGATCGTCGTCGGTCCGGTGGTGGCGGTGGTCGGGGTCTCGAGCGGCCTGCGCGGGTCGGCCGCGATCGCCGAGGCCGCCGAGTTCGAGGAGCGGCTGGCCGCCGAGGTCGACCGCTCGCAGCGCTTTCGCCGGGCGCTGGCGGTCGTGATGCTGCGCCTCGCCGGCGCCGATGACGCCATCGACGCCGCGGTCGAGCGGATCGCGCGCGCCGTCCGCGCGATGGACCTGGTCGCCGACTACGGCGGCGACGAGCTCGCGATCATCCTGCCCGAGGCCGACGGCGGCGCCGCCGCCGACACCGCCCGCGCCCTGGCCGCGGCCGCGCGCGCCGTCGGCGTCGCGGTCCACGCCGGGGCGGCGGCGTATCCGATCGACGGCGACGACGCCGACGGGCTGGTGGCGGCGGCGCGCAGCGCGCTGCGACGCGCCCGCGTCACCGGCGCCGACGTGGCCGCGACGCCCGAGGCGGCGCCGCCCGACCCCGGCGTGCCGATCATCCTCGAGCCGGCGATGCGACGGCTCTACGAGCTGGTCGATCGCATCGCCGACACCCCGGTGACCGTGCTCATCCTCGGCGAGACCGGCGTCGGCAAGGAGCTGGTCGCCGACGCCCTGCACGCGCGGTCGAGCCGGCGCGCCCAGCCGCTGGTGCGGCTCAACTGCGCGGCGCTGCCGGAGAACCTGCTCGAGAGCGAGCTGTTCGGCCACGAGCGCGGCGCCTTCACCGGCGCCGAGCGCCGCAAGGTCGGCTACTTCGAGGCGGCCTCCGGGGGGACCCTCTTCCTCGACGAGATCGGCGAGATGCCGGCGCCGCTCCAGGCCAAGCTCCTGCGCGTGCTCGAGCGGCGCGTCATCACCCGCGTCGGCGGCACCGCCGAGATCGCGGTCGACGTGCGGCTGGTCTGCGCCACCCATCGCGACCTCGAGGCCGAGGCCCGGGCCGGTCGCTTCCGCGAGGACCTGCTGTTCCGCGTCGGCGGCTTCACCCTGGCGGTGCCGCCGCTGCGCGACCGCCTCGCCGAGATCGCGCCGCTCGCCGAGCACTTCGCGCGCGGCTTCGCCGCCGAGCTCGGCCAGCCGGCGCCGACGCTGACCGCCGCCGCGCGCGACGCCCTCGCCCGCCACGACTGGCCCGGCAACGTCCGCGAGCTGCGCAACGCCGTCGAGCGCGCGGTGGTGATAGCCGGTGCGGTCATCGACGTCGAGCACCTGCCGGATCGCGTCCGCAACGCCGGGCTGCGCGCGCCGTCGCCGCCCGGCGCGGCGCCGCCCGACATGAAGGAGCACCTCGCCGACGTCGAGCGCGCCGCCATCGCGGCCGCGCTGGCCGCCGCCGGCGGCAACCAGACCCGCGCCGCCCAGCAGCTCGGCGTCTCGCGGCGCGCCCTCATCTACAAGATGGAGAAGTACGGCCTGAAACCGCCGCCGGCGCGCTGACAATGATGGAGCATCGCCGGACATGAAGAGCCGCGCACCCGCGACCGCGAAATCGGCGTCCGAGCTCATCGACCAGCGGATCCTCGATCTCGGCGGATGGCGCGGGGAGACCCTGGCCCGCATGCGGACGCTGATCCTGGAAGCCGACCCCGAGATGATCGAGGAGTGGAAGTGGCGCGGCACGCCGGTCTGGTCGCACGCCGGGATCGTCTGCACCGGGGAGGCGTACAAGGCGGTCGTGAAGCTCACGTTCGCCCGCGGGGCCATGCTCGCCGACCCCTCGCGCCTCTTCAACTCCAGCCTCGAGGGCAACACGCGGCGGGCGATCGACATCCGCGAGGGCGAGAAGGTCGACGCCCGCGCGTTCAAGGCGCTCGTGAAGGCCGCGGTGGCCCTCAATGGCGCGCCGGCCAAGAAGCGCAGGCCCTGAGGGTTCGTCTTCGAACCCGATCTCCTCAGGGGGAGACCGGGCGGCCGTCTTCGGCCGGCCGGTCGATCGATTCAGAGGCCGTGATTCTTTCACGGCCTCTGAGGCGCGATCTCAGCGGCGGCCGTTCGGCGGTGGGTTGTAGCGCTCGGCCGGCGCCTCGTCGGCGGTTCCGCCGGCGAGCAGGACGGTGCCGTCGCACAGGGTCAGGGCCTGGTGTCCGGCGCGCGGACGCGTCAGGCGATCGGTGCCGACCAGATCGACCGAGCCGTCGAGCGGATCGAGGCGGGCGATGAAGGCGGTGTCGAGCGGCGGGCCGCCGGGCGCCCGGCCGCCGGCGAGGAGGACGCGGCCGTCGGGGAGCGTGGTGACGCTCATGTCGACGACGCCGGCGTCGTCGGGCAGCGCGCCGACCGGGGCGAAGCCGCCGTCGGGGGAGAACAGCTCCATCGTGCGCACCGCGACGCCGTCGCCGTCGACGCCGCCGACGACGAGCACGCTGCCGTCCGGCATCCGGACCGCGGCGTGGCGGCTGCGCGGCGCCGACAGCTTGGCGGTGAAGGTCAGCGGGTCGGCGAACGCCTCGCGCAGCGGCTTGTACAGCTCGGCCTCGGCGATCGGCTTGCCGTCGGCGCCGCGGCCGCCGACGACCAGGACCGGCGCGCCGATGTCGTCGGAGAGGCGGGTCGCGGTGGCGTCGGCGCGCGGGAACGCCAGGGCGGCGCGGACCGGGCGCAGCTCGAGCGAGCCGCCGTCGGCGCGGATCGCCACCACGCTGCCGGTCGGCCCGCCCGCCGGCGGCTCGCCGCCGATGGCGACCACGCGGCCGTCGGCGAGGGCAGCGGTGGCGAGCCCGACCCGCGCCACCCGCAGGCCGGCGTCGTCGATCCGGTCGACGATGCCGGCGAGCGGATCGACCAGCTCGACGAAGGCGGCGGCGCCACCGGTTCCGGGATCGACGCCGCCGATGATGACGATGCGGCCGTCGCCGAGGCGGGCCGCCGCCGCGCCCGTTCGCGGCTCGAGCGGGACCAGCTCCGATGCCTCGCCGGTGCGCGGATCGAAGCGATCGATCTCCGCCACCGGCATCGGGTCGGCCGCGGTCTCGCCGCCGCCGAAGAGGCCGCTGCCGTCGGCGGCGACCAGCGCCCAGCCGCCGATCCGGACCCGCGCCGGCGCGCGCGGCGCGTCGGCCCACTTCACCGGGCGCGCGAAGTAGAGGTGGGGCGACGGCGGCGGCACGCCGGGGCGCAGGTCGAAGCTGCAGGTCCGCCCGTATGCGGTCTGGGCGGCGCCGGTGAGCCCCTCGAGGTGGACGACCAGGTCGTCGGCGTACGGGATGCCGGGGAGCTCGACGGTCTCGCCGCGCTCGAAGCGCGCGGCGACCAGGTCGCGGTCGTCGCCCGCGAGCGCGACCGCCATGCCGAGCTCCTCCAGGTTCGGGAACGGATCGGCCTCCGACGGCGGCGCCGGCGCCTCGATCACCGGCGCCAGCACCGGGGCTGCGTCGCCGCACGCCGCCACCGCGCACAGCGCGAGCGCCGCGCGCCTCACCACGGCAGGCCGTCCGGGCGCAGCGTGACCTGCGGCGTGGCGCCGTCGCCGGCTGCGACCGCGATCGGCACCAGCACGGCGGCGGCGACGGCGGCGCCGCCCGCCGCCCACACCCACCGCGACTGCCACCAGCGCCGCGGCGCCGGCGGCGCGGCGTCGACGAGCAGGCCGGCGAGCGTGCGCGCCGCGAGCTGCGGCGCGCCGGTCCCGGTGAGCGCGACCGTGGCGCGCCCCCGCTCGCGACCGTCGAGCCCGATCCGGCGCAGCAGCGCCACCGGCGCCGCGCCGGTCACCGTGACCAGCACGGCGTCGCCGCCGAGGGCGCGGGCCTGGACCAGGACCTCGCGCTCGTCGGGGCCCGCCACCGGCGCCGGCGCGGCGGTGATCGTCTCCGGCCCGGCGACCACGAACCGGGCGCCCCACGGCGAGCGTCCGGGGCACCGGACACTCGCGAAGTGCGGGCCGCGCAGCAGCTCGGCGCTGGAGCGCTCGGCGCCGTCGAGGGTGACCCGGCAGCCCGCCGGCGCCGCGACCGTCACCGGGTCGCGCGGCAGCTCGGCCACGGCCTGGCGCGCCCGCTCGAACGCCTCGACCGCGCGCGGCGGAAAGCGCACCGGATCGAGGACCCGGACCGGATCGAGGATCGCCGCCCCCACCAGGTCATCCCAGGCCCGGGCGGCGTCGCCGAGCTGGATCCGCGCCAGGCCGCGGTAGAGGAACGCGTCCGAGAGCTCGGCCGGCGACAGACCGTCGCCGCCGGTGGTGGCCAGCTCGGCGATGACGCCGTCGAGCGCGGTCGCCGCCGGCTCGAAGCGCAGCGCGTCGTACGCGTCGAGGCCGCGGCGCAGGAGCTGTCCGGTCGCCGGCGGCGCCGGCGGCGCCGGGGTCGCATCGATCCACGCGACGTGGGCGGCGCGCGCCTCGGCGGCCATGGCGTCGCGCGCGGCGGCGACGTCGGCGCCGGCGCCGGCCGCGTGGAAGACCGCCACCGCCGGCGCGGCCCGGACCGGTGCGGCGGACACCGACACCGCGACCGCCGCCAGAGCGAGGCACCTGCGCACGCGCCATCATCGGGCGGCCGCGGAGGTCCGGTCAACCACACGCTATGCTGGCCCCGTGGTCCGCGAGCTCGGCCGCTACGAGCTGATCCGCCGCATCGCCCAGGGCGGCATGGCGGAGGTCTACCTGGCGCGCCGGCGGGTCGCCGGCGTCGAGAAGCGGCTGGTCATCAAGCGGATCCGGCCCGAGCGGTCGGCCGACCCGCGCTTCCTCGAGCTGTTCGTGCGCGAGGCGCGGCTGTCGATGCGGCTCGTCCACCAGAACATCGTGCCGGTCTTCGACTTCGGCCGCGCCGGCGACGACGTCTTCCTCGCGATGGAGCACGTCGACGGCCGCGACCTCGGCACCGCCCTCGCCCGCGCCGGGCGCCTCGATCCGGTGGTCGCCGCCTTCGTCGCCGCCGAGTGCTGCCAGGCGCTCGACTACGCGCACGGCCGGCGCACCGACGAAGGCACGCCGATGGCGGTCGTCCACCGCGACGTCACGCCGCGCAACGTGCTGCTGTCGTGGTCCGGCGAGGTCAAGCTCGCCGACTTCGGCGTGGCGTCGGTCGCCGGCGACACCGGGGTGCGCGGCACGCTCACCTACATGGCCCCGGAACAGGCGCGCGGCGAGCTCGTCGACGGCCGCGCCGACGTCTACGCCCTCGGCCTCGTCCTGTGGGAGATGCTGAGCGGGCGCCGCGCCCGCGCCGGCGGCGGCGAGCGCGAGCTGCTGGCCGCCGCGCGCCGGGGCGAGCCGCCGCCCGCGCTCGACGACGTCCCGGCCCCGCTGGCCGCCGCGATCGCGCGGGCGACCGCGGCGCGCGCCGACGATCGCTACCCCGACGCGCGCGCCCTGCTCGACGATCTCGATCGCTTCGTCGTCGCCGAGCGCGCGGCGCACCCCGACCAGCCGGCGCCGGCGCGGCGGCTGGCGGAGTGGCTCCGCGGCGCCCATCCGGCCCTCGACGAGCCCACCGATGCCCTCGGCGCCGCCTCGCCGGAAGCGGTCGCGACCTTCCTCGACGACGGCGAGGGCGGCGTGCTCGATGCGACGCGCCGCTCGATCGCGGAGACGGTCGCCGAGGCGCCGCCGGAGCCGCCGCCCGCCCCGGCGCCCGCGCCGCCGCCGCGCCCGCGCCGCTGGCCCCGCCTGACCGTGGCGGTCGTCGCGATCGGCGCGGTCGCGTCGGCGGTCGCGTTCGCCGCGACGCGATCCGCTCCGTCGAGCACGCCGCGGCTCGCCGCCCTCCCCGACGCCGCCGCGCCAGCGCCCCCCGACGCCGCCGCGCCCAGGCCGATCGCGGTGGCGACGCCCGACGCCGGATCCCCCCCCGCGCCGTCGCCGCCCGCGGCGCCGCGGCGGCCGCGCGCGAGCGCGCCCCCGGAGCCGACGCCGCCCGCGGCGCGTCACCGCGTCACCCTCGGCGCCACCCCGTGGGCCAACTTCACCGTCGACGGCGACCCCAGCCTGCACCAGACCCCCGAGACGCTCGAGCTCGCCGCGGGCCGCCACGTCATCCACTTCGAGAACCCCGAGCTCCGCATCACGCGCACCGTCCTCCTCGACGTCGACCGCGACCTCCGCCACGTCGAGCCGATGACGCCGCCGATCGACGCCGGGCCGCCGTAGCGC
>Ga0209382_10007602_pt1 | contig 13744 bp, 7 predicted proteins | sample SoiMetdeltSBSDD5_FD_187599 | JGI IMG/M metagenome (GOLD analysis project Ga0209382, IMG submission 187599) | Bulk soil microbial communities from a Populus tree surrounding site in Tennessee, USA - Soil MetaG P. deltoides SBSDD5 (SPAdes) (version 2) | ecosystem: Environmental > Terrestrial >... | reverse complement strand
CCTTGCGCAACACCACGGTGCTCAAGACGGTGGCAATCTCCGCGTCCAGCGCGCGGAGAGCGAAGTAGTTCTGCGCAACATCCGCCTGCAGCGTCAGCAAGATGTTCTGGAACGCGGCGACGCTGGCGGCGGCTTCGGCGCGGGCGCTTTCGAAGCCGCGGCGCACGCGTCCCCACAAATCGATTTCGTAGCTCAGGTCGAGCGGCGCACGGAACGTGTTCGCCGTGATGTCGCCAAAATTCGGCACCTGATTCGGCGAAAAACGCTCGCGACGCCAGCTCGGGTTGGCGTCCAGACCGGGCAGTAATTCGCTGCGGGCGACGCGCGCCGTGGCGCGGGCCTGGTCCACGCGCGCTACGGCGGCTTTGAGTTCCTGATTCGACCCGGTCGCGCGACGCTCCAAATCGTTGAGCGTCCCGTCGCCGAAGATTTCCCACCACGGGCCCTTCGGGACGTGGTCGAGCGGTCGGCCTTGTTTCCATTCGCCAAGATCGGCGGCTTTGTAAGCGTCCGGAACGGCGTTGGTCGGACGCCTGTAGTCAGGGCCGACCGTAAGGGGTCCGGCATCAACTCGCGTGACGAGGAGCAACAGAGCGCTCAATATGACACTCGCTAACCAGTTCTCTCCCGTTGGCACCCAATGCCTGACTGCGCGGCGCGATCGAATGAGTGCTGAAGGCGGCCGGCTCTCGGAGCGGAGGCGTGGCGTCGGAGAATCCGAAGCGCGTTTCGGTCTGCGGATCACAGGTGTCCAATCGGCGGGGTTGGTGGACGCAAAGTCCACCTGGAGTTTGAAGATCGGTTTCATACTTTTCATTTCGTTCGCAAGATTCGTCAGGCTTGCACTGGAGCCGTGCCATCCGATGTGAATGGCCCTTCGGATCCATGCGGTTGCGGCCTCGGTTCAACAGCCTTCTTCCGTCCCAGCTTCATCAGCACGACATAGAAGATTGGCGTCAGGAACAATCCGAAGAGCGTGACGCCGATCATGCCGCTGAAGACCGCGACGCCCATTGCCTGCCGCATTTCGGCTCCGGCTCCGGTCGAGATGACGAGCGGGAAAACGCCGGCGATGAACGCAATGGAGGTCATCAGAATCGGGCGCAGCCGGAGACGGCACGCGGCGATGGCGGCCTCCACGGGCGACAATCCTTCCTCGTCCTGTTTGTGCTTGGCGAACTCGACGATGAGGATGGCGTTCTTGCAGGCCAGTCCGATGAGCACGACAAGGCCGATCTGCGTGAAGACGTTGTTGTCTCCGCCTTTGAGCCAGACGCCCGCGATGGCGAAGAGCAGGCACAGCGGCACCACGAGAATGATGGCCAGCGGCAGACGGAAGCTTTCGTACTGCGCCGCGAGCACGAGGAAAACGAGCAGGATGCAAAGCGGGCCGACGAACATTGCGGTGTTACCCGCGAGGATCCGCTGATAGGTAAGGTCGGTCCATTCGTAAGCGAGACCCTTTGGCAAAGTGTCGCTCGCCAGTTTGGCCATGATCGCTTCGGCCTGGCCGGAACTGAAGCCGGGCGCAGGCGCGCCGTTGATCTCCGCCGCAGGATAGCCGTTGTAACGCTGGGCGCGGTCCGGACCGTATGCTTCCTTCACCTTCACGAGCGAGCCGAGAGGCACCATCTGTCCTTGCGCATTCCGGGTCTTGAGGCGTGTCAGGTCCTCAACGCGGTCACGGAACGGCGCGTCGGCCTGCGCGATGACCTGGTAGGTGCGGCCGAAGAGGTTGAAGTCATTCACGTAGAGCGAGCCGAGATAAATCTGCATGGTCTCGAAAAGGTTTTGCAGCGGCACGCCCTGCGTCTTGGCTTTCACGCGGTCGATCTCGGCGTCGAGTTGCGGCACGTTCACCGTGAACGTGGAGAACAATCCCGCGAGACCCGGTGTCTGATGGCTTTGCCCGATCATCGCCTGCATGGTCTGGAACAGCGCGTCGTAGCCGAGGCCGGCGCGGTCCTCGACGTAGAGTTTGAATCCGCCAAACGTGCCAAGGCCGTTCACGGCCGGCGGCGGCACCGTGAGTACGAAAGCCTCCTGAATCGATCCGAACTCGCGATTGAGCGCCGCCGCGATGGCGGGGCCGCTCAGTTCCGGCGACTTGCGCTGGTCAAACGGTCTCAAACAGAAAAACACGATGCCCGAGTTCGGGCTGACGCTGAATCCGCTGATGCTCAGGCCGGGGAACGCGACGGCGTCCAGCACGCCCGGATGCTTCAGGCCAATCTCCGACATCTTGCGGATGATGGACTCGGTGCGGTCCAGGGCCGCGCCATCCGGCAACACCGCGAAGGCGATGAGGTATTGCTTGTCCTGTCCCGGCACAAAACCGGTCGGAACTTTGGTGAAACTCCAACCGGTCAGGAACACAAGCGCTGCATAGAGAACCAATGCGATGCCGCTCTTGCGCACGATGCCGCCGACACCCGCGGCGTATTTGTTGCCGGACCACGCGAAGAGCCGGTTGAACGGACGAAAGAACCAGCCGAACAGCCGCTCCATGAGGCGCGCGACGGCATCCTTCGGCGCCTTGTGGTCTCTCAACAGTACGGCGCTCAGAGCGGGCGAGAGTGTCAGCGAATTGAACGCCGAAATGACGGTCGAGATGGCGATGGTGATGGCGAACTGTTTGTAGAACTGGCCGGTCAGCCCGCTGATGAACGCGGTCGGAATGAATACCGCGCAGAGCACCAGCGCGATGGCAATGATGGGGCCGGTGACTTCGTTCATCGCGCGCTTGGTCGCTTCAACGGGCGAGAGACCCAGCGCGATGTTACGCTCGACGTTTTCAACGACAACGATGGCGTCGTCCACCACGATGCCAATGGCGAGCACGAGGCCAAAGAGGGTGAGCATGTTGATGCTGAAACCGAGGGCCAGCATGATCGCGAAGGTGCCGACGAGCGACACCGGCACGGCGGCCAGCGGAATGATCGACGCGCGCCACGTTTGGAGGAAGACAATCACCACAATAACGACGAGCAACACGGCTTCGATCAAGGTGACCACAACGGCTTTGATCGAGCTTTTGACAAAGACGGTCGGGTCATAGACCACGGAGTAGTCGATGCCTTCCGGAAAATTCGCCTTCAACTCTTCCATGGTGCGGCGGACATTGTCTGAAAGCTCGATGGCGTTGGCGCCCGGCGACTGGAAGATGGGCAGGGCGACGGCGGCTTTGTTGTTGAGCAGGGAACGGAGGGAGTAGCCCGAGGCGCCGAGCTCGAGGCGGGCCACGTCCTTGAGCAACGTCTTTTCGCCGTTCGGGCCGGTCTTGACGATGATCTGGCCGAACTCTTCTTCGTTCAGGAGGCGGCCTTTGGCGTTGATCTGGAGTTCCAGGCTCACCGGGCTGCTCACAGGCGGCTGGCCGACCGCGCCCGCGGCGACCTGGACGTTTTGCTCGCGAATGGCGCTGACGACATCGCTCGCAGTGAGGTTTCGCGCGGCAACCTTGTCCGGATTCAGCCAAACGCGCATGGCGTAATCGCCGGAACCGAATACCTGGACTGAGCCGGCGCCCGGGATGCGGGCAAGCACGTCCTTGACCTGGAGCGTGGCGTAGTTGCGCAGATAGATCTCATCGTAGCGGCCACTGGGCGACACGAGATGGACCACCATCGTGAGATCAGGCGATTGTTTGGTGGTGGTGACACCGAGCCGGCGAACTTCTTCCGGCAGTTTGGGCAACGCCTGCGAGACGCGGTTCTGGACGAGCACCTGAGCCTTGTCGATGTCCGTGCCGAGCTTGAACGTGACGGTCAGCGCCATCACGCCGTCGCTCGTCGCCTGGGAGAACATGTAGAGCGAGTCCTCGACGCCGTTGATGACCTGCTCCAAAGGCGCGGCGACGGTCTCGGCAATGGTTTTGGGGTTCGCGCCGGGATAAGACGCTTGCACCACGATCGTAGGCGGGACGACCTCCGGGTATTCGCTGATCGGCAGGCGCCACATGGAAATGGCGCCGACGATGAAGATGATCAATGACAGCACGCCGGCAAAGATCGGCCGCTGGATAAAGAAATGGCTGAATTTCATAAATGTTCCGCTCGTAGTCGCCGTGGTTAAGCGGCGGGTGGAATCAACCTGTCCGCGTCATCGAACGCTCGTCTCAGAAGGGGAGCCGGCACTCTGGGCCAACTGCGTATTTACCGTCGCTGCCGCCTCGGTTTGCGGTGTCACCGGCATGCCGGGCCGCACGCGCTGGAGGCCGTTGACGACGATTTGCTCGCCGGCCTCGAGTCCGGACCGGACGATGCGCCGGCCATCAACGATCGGGCCAAGCTTCACCGGCCGATAAGCCACGGTGTTGGTGGATGTCAGCGTAAGCACATACTTTTGGCCCTGATCGGTGCCGACGGCGCGTTCCTCCACCAGAACAGCAGGATAGCGCTCGCTCAACGGCACGCGGATGCGCGCGAACAATCCGGGGACGATGCGCCCGTCAGCGTTCGGGAACACGGCGCGCAGAAGGATGCTGCCGGTTCCGGCATCGAGGCGGTTGTCGAATGACTCGATGTGGCCCTGGTGCGGAAAACCCTCTTCATCGGTGAGCTGCAATTCCACCGGGATCTGGCCGTCACCGTTGCTCGCGAGTTTCTTTGAACGAGCCAGCGCGTTGAACTTCAGCAGCGAATTCTCATCCACGTCCGCATACACGTAGATCGGATCGACGGAGACGATCGTCGTCAACAGGGTGCCCGTTCCAGCAACACCACTGACGTAGTTGCCGACGGTCTTGAGCTCGCGGCTCACACGGCCGTCAATGGGTGAGAGAATCTCCGTGTATTCCAGGTCAAGCCTGGCGGTGTTTCGTGCAGCTTCGGCCGCGAGCAAGGCGGCCTTTGCTTCGCTGTACCGCGACTGACGCGACTCCGCCTCCTCGGTCGAGATGGCTTTGTTTTCCAGAAGCTGGACCGTACGACCCGCTTCGCGCTTGGCATTGTCCAGTCGCGCCCTGGCCTGCTCATACTCGGCCTGCCGGCGGTCGAACTCGGCCTGATGCCAGCGGGGATCGATGACGAACAGCACGTCGCCTTTCCTGACCAACTGGCCGGATTGAAAGCGCACTTCCTGGATATGTCCTGAGACGCGGGGACGCACCTCAACCATCTCGACAGGTTCGGTGCGGCCGGTGAATTCGTCCCACTCGACGATTTCGTTTTGCTCTACGGCCGCGACGGTCACGGCCGGAGGAGGCGGTTGCTTCTGTGCGGCGTTTCGCCCGCAGCCGGTGGATAATGCGATCACTGCAACGACGCTCAGCGCCGGCGCAGTCAGACGAAAGAAAGGTTTGGATGACATAAATCTTTGGATTTTGGGTTTTCGATGGGTGGATTAAACGCGCTCGATCACGCGGCGAACGCCAGTTCCCAATTCGCTCGCATGGACTGTTGACGCGCGTGCCAGGCCGCGACGGCCTGGGCTTTCTCAGCCGCGAGCACTGGGAAAACGAAGTGTGGGTAATCTGTTTGCCACGCCAAGGCTTCGGCTTCATTCAACGCGAGGCGAAGCAGGCGTCGATGGGATTCAAGCAACTCGCGATATTCCGCGAGGATGGCGCTTTTGGTTCTCTCGATCTGCGCGGGGACCGTCCGGCAGGATGCCAGATAAAAGCTCTCCGAACTCGGACTCACAGTCCCTTTCCTGATCTCATTAACCGTTTTCATGGTTTCTTTCATTTTCAGTAGTTGTCTGTTTAGTCAAATTTCAGGCCAAAAAAATGCGATTTGAACTAGGCGGTCACTGGCTCTGGTTCCTTCACTCCGAGCAGTTCGTATGTACCGCGGATCCCATCGCGGAGGATTTCCAAATCGTTTCGAATCCGGGCGTCGGTGAGCAGCCCCTGGTAATAGGTGAACAGCATACGTGCCTTGGCGGTCGCATCCGGCGCGTGAATCAATCCGGCGGCATGGGCATCCCGGATGGCCGATTCGAGATACTTCAGCTTGTAGTCGAGGATCCCTTGAATCTTTTTCTGCAGGAGGTCCTCTTGCGTGCTCACCTCAGAGCCCAGCGTGAACAACGGACAGCCAAGTACACAGCCGCATTTGCTCTTGATCTCCGCCTGAACCCGATAGCCGTAGTCGCTATATCTCTTGAGGCGTTCGAGAGGCGGAATGGTCGGCGAGAATATCGAATCAAGTTCGACGCGTCTCCGCTGCCAGTCCTCCTCAATAGACGTCAGGGCAAGGTCCGCCTTCGAATCGAAGAAGTAATAGAAACTGCCCTTCTTGACGCCGGCCTTCTCGCAGATCTGGTCGATGGTCGTGCTCCCGTAGGAGCCCGTCCAGATCAACTCCCGGACGGCTTCCATCAATCTCTCTTTAGCATCACTGACGCGGCCCATATTCTTTTCTCTTTTTAACTGGGTCCAATCCTGGACCAAAACTACGCCACCACTTTATGCAACTAGACCAGTTAGTCAACTATTTTCTAAAAAAATCTGCCTTGGAGGTGACGGGGCATCGGATGAGGGATTGATCGGAGCATGAATCTGGTTGATCACGAGTCTGTTACAGCGCAGCAGAAGCAGCCGCAATCTTTGCTGACTCAAAGTTCTTGTTTGTGTCGCTCCTCCGCTCCACGATACTTACCACCAAAGCGTCTCAACGTGTCCCCGAGAATGTTTCGAGTTAAAGAGGGTAACCTATGATTGGTTCATTATCGAGCATGAGCGCAGTTGGTCTAATCGCGATCTGTATGCTTTCAGGATGCGGTCTGCATCAGGGTTCAATTCCAGGTCAATCCCGTGCGACGGCCACCAGCGAAGGATTGGTAATCCCGCCGACGTTCGACAGCTTCCTCGATTTCGTGAAAAAAACGTTCACGGCGCAAGAGCTGAAAGAAGCGGCCGATCAATTCTTTCAAACACATCCAGGTTTTAAAGGCGATGTTCCGAAGGGACAGTGGCCGGAGGTTGTCGAAATTCGAACCCGGACAATCAATATGCCTCTTCATGTGTTCGCCCATAATCGTCCTGAGGGAATGACAAAAATGGAAATCCAGTTCACGGGTAGCTCCTGGCTAGGCGCGATCCTCATTGGACGGGTTGATGAAGGTGAACCAACAAGCATTCGGCCCACGTCAACCATCCAAATTCTGAAGTGGGAGGAGGGCATTTACCTTTCCTACTTTTCGTTCGATGCAACAAGCCAAGACGACCCCACAGAACGGGCGCGACGCCTTTCGGCGCGTCTTGAGGATTTCCTTGAGACAGTAAAAAAGTCGTTCACTGCGAAAGAACTGAGACAGGCTGCGGATCAATTCTTCCAGGTGCACCCCGACTTCGATGACTTCGTTGAAGGGAGACAGTGGCCGCCGATTTTCAAGCTGAAGAGGGGATCACTCCCTCGGCCAACGTTTGTTCAAGTTTCCAAGGATTCCGATGGGAGGCAGTGCATGATGGTCGAGTTTGCGGGGAGTTTCTGGCTCCAGGGCATTTGGATCGGTCCGGCGGACGCGGTCGATCTGCAGACTCACCCGCGTGCAAGAACTAAGCACCTGAAATGGGAACAGGGGATATATGTCTATTACTGCCCATGACTCATTGCCCCACTGTGACCGACAGCTGGCAATCCCATCTGGAACAACACGAGGATGACCACATCCAGAGGTGGTCTGGTGAGTCGTCGGCCGCCACGTCGATCTAGCCAATTCCAGCTTGCCACAGATGTCACCTGCTCACGATTCTACGGCCAAATCAACGATCAACCGCGTGAGAACCATTCTCGTCGAACGACATTGTCCCTTTCACCTATGAGCCTCCTCAGAACCTCTCTTTCCGTGTTGGCGTTGCACGCTGTCGTGGCCACCAGTGTCGTCTTGCGGGGCTGGGTCTTTATCGGCCACTGTGCCCCGGCAACCGGCACGACCGAAGCGGTTGGCCGCTCCGGAACGAATCGCACCGTCACGCCGGTCAACCAGGTGCTGACGCCACTCGGGACACAGGTTGAACTGCCCGGCTTGCGTCCGCAGGCGCTCGCGCTGAGTCCCAACGGGCGACTGCTGGCAACCGCCGGAAAGACACACGAATTGGTGGTGGTCGATCCGAATACAGGGCAGATTCTTCAACGCGTTCCGCTGCCATCGGACAAGCTCAATGAGCCGCAGCCTGCGGTGCCTTCCGGGAATATTCTTCAGCCTGACAAAGAGGGGCAGGTCAGTTTCACCGGGCTGATCTTTTCGCCCGACGGATCGCGCGTCTATCTCTCCAATGTCGATGGCAGCATCAAAGTCTTCAGCGTCGGTGCAGACGGGAAAGTCGACGGCCTGTTCTCGATTCCCCTGCCCCCCGCGGACGCACCGCGACGGAAAGAGGAGATTCCGTCCGGGCTTGCGCTCTCACCCGACGGCAGGCGGCTTTACGTGGCCTTGAATCTGTCGAACCGGCTCGCCGAAATCGACGCCGGAACGGGAAAGGTCCTGCGGCTTTGGGATGTCGGCGTTGCTCCCTACGACGTGGTGCTCGTCGGAAGCAAAGCTTACGTAAGCAACTGGGGCGGGAAACGGCCCAAGCCGGGTGACCTCACCGGCCCGGCGGGTCGAGGCACGGAAGTAAAGGTGGATCCGGTGCGGCATATCGCCATCGAAGGGTCCGTGTCCGTCGTCGATCTTGCTGCAAACAAGGTCACGTCCGAAATCCTCACCGGACTGCACGCGTCGGCGTTGGCCGTCACTCCCAACCGCCGCCACGTTGTTTGCGCCAATGCCGCCAGCGACAATCTCAACGTCATCGACACGCGCGCGGACAAGGTCATCGAGACCATCTGGGTCAAGCAAAGCCCGGCCGATCTCTTTGGAGCGAGCCCCAACGCGCTTGCGTTCGACGCGAAAGGCAAAACGCTTTACGTCGCCAACGGCACGCAGAACGCCGTCGCCGTCATCGCCTTCAATCCGGGCCGATCAAAGCTCCTCGGCCTTGTTCCGGTGGGCTGGTTTCCGGGTGCGGTCGTTTACGACGCGAAGCGCCAGTCGCTTTGCGTCGCCAACATCAAAGGCATTGGCAGCACGAAGGGCAGGGACAGGCAAAGCGGCGGGATGGGTTTCAACTCGCACCAGTATCACGGGTCGCTGTCCCTTTTCCGGGTCCCGTCCAGAAAGGAATTGCCGCGTCTCTCCGCGATCGTCTGGAGCAACTATCGGCGCGAGACCATCGCGGCAACGACACTGCAACCTCGTCCCGGCCAGCCTCCGCGCCCGGTGCCGGAACGCATCGGCGAGCCGAGCGTGTTCAAGCACGTGGTTTATGTCATCAAAGAAAACCGCACTTACGACCAGGTCTTCGGCGCTCTGTCCCAGGGGAACGGCGACGCCGAATTGTGCATCTTCGGCGAGCGCATCACGCCCAATCAACACAAGATGGTACGCGAGTTCGTGCTGCTCGATAACACCTACTGCTCGGGCATCCTCAGCGCCGACGGCCACCAGTGGAGCACCACGGCCTTCGCGACCGATTACATGGAAAAGTCGTTTGCCGGTTTTCCGCGCAGCTATCCCGACGGTATGGGCGAAGACGAGAACGATGCGCTGGCCTACTCGCCCGCGGGCTTCATCTGGGACAACGTCACGAAACACGGCAAAACGATCTGGAACTTCGGCGAGTTTGCCATGCCCAAGTGCCGCTGGCCGGACCCGGCACGCAAAGAGGAACCGAAATGGAAGGACTATTACGACGAATTCCAGCACGGGCGGGGAGAGGTGGTCATTGCCAGCGAACCGAGCATCGAAAGCATCCGGCGTTACACGCCGACGAACACCGTTGGCTGGATCATGGAAGTGCCTGATGTGTGGCGGGCGCGTTACATCACGAACCAAATCGCCGAGTGGGAACGAAAGGGCGAGTTTCCGAACCTGGTTATCATCTGCCTGCCGAACGATCACACGAGCGGCACCAGATCAGGTTCGCCAACGCCTGCCGCGTGCGTGGCGGACAATGATCTCGCTTTGGGCCAAATCGTCGAAGCGATCAGCAAGAGCAGGTTCTGGCCGCAGACGGCCATCTTCGCCATCGAAGACGACCCGCAGGCCGGGTGGGATCATGTCAGCGGTTATCGAACGACCGCCTATTGCGTCAGCCCCTACACAAAACGCGGCGCCGTCGTGAACACGCAATACAACACCACGAGCATACTCCGCACAATCGAACAAATCCTTGGCCTGCCACCGATGAATCAATTCGATGCGACGGCGACGCCGATGTTCGATTGCTTCACCGACAAACCGGACTTAACGCCGTTCACGGCCGTGCCGAACAATGTACCGCTGGACGAAATGAATCCGAGTCCGAAGGCGATCAACGATCCTCTGCTTCGAAAGAATGCCTATACGTCGGCCAGATTGAACTTCCGGAAAATCGATGCCTGCCCGGAAGACACGTTGAATCGGATTCTCTGGCACGCGATGAAGGGTTCGCACGCACCGTATCCGGCCTGGGCGATTACGCGCGGCGCGGACGATGACGATGATGATTGAGGCTGATAGCGATTGCCCGCGAAACACGCGAAATACGCCAAAGAAGAACAAGGCGAAAGCGTGACCATTTCGGGTGGAATTTCAGTCACCAAGAAAGAGCAGAACGAGAAAGGGAAACGGCACTCTTCCGCTGTATTTTCGGGTGGTTTGCGTATTTCGCGGGTCCTTCAATTGCATTGATCCAGCTAAGACCCTCCGCCGTCCGTCAAACGACCCGGTTCCCTTGCGTTTCTGCCAGCACGCTTGACGAGCGAATCCCCCAGGTCGTCTCGACACTGTTCCGCCAGAGCTTCGAGCCTCTTGACAACGTCGGGGTGTTGAGCCGCGACATTCAGTTTCTCGCTCAAGTCTTTTTCCAAATCGAACAGCGCAAGGCCGACGCTTGTGGATTCGTACTTGGAAGGCTTGCCTCCCGTCCCGCCCGGCTTGCCAGCCAGTGTCCGATAGGTGTGAGGAAAGACCAACTTCCATCGGCCGCTCCGGACCGCCTGCAACTCACCGACGTTGTAATAAAAAAAGTATGCGCCGTGCGGACTCCTGGCCTTCGGATCGCCGGAAATAAACGGCCAGATGTCTTTGCCATCGATGGGATGCGAAGGCAGCCTGGCATCAATGAGCCGCGCAATCGTAGGCAAAATGTCAATGGTCATGGCCGGTTCCCGACAAACGCTCCGCGCCGGAATCCTTCCCGGCCAGCGCATGATGCACGGTACGCGCACGCCGCCTTCCCATGCGGTCCCCTTGCCCTCGCGCAACCTGCCGACGGAACCGGCGTGATCGCCGTACGAAAGCCACGGACCGTTGTCCGACGTGAAAATGACGAGCGTGTCGCGGTCGAGTTTGTGTTTCTCAAGCGTGTCGAGAATTTGCCCGACCGACCAGTCGATCTCCCGGATTACATCGCCATAAAGCCCGCGCTTCGATTTGCCTTTGAACTTCTCCGACACGAAGAGAGGCACGTGCGGCATGCTGTGCGCGACGTAGAGGAGAAACGGGCGGTCTTTGCTTCTTTCGATGAATCCGACGGCGCGCTCCGTGTACCACGTCGTCAGTTGGCTTTGATCGGGATTTTTATCGATGATCTTGTCGCCTTCCATCAGCGGCAGGTCGGGATACGTGCCGGGTTTTGCTTCGGGATGAAACGGCCACATGTCGTTCGAGTAGGGCAGACCGAAATACTCGTCGAAACCATGGCGAACAGGCAGAAATTCCCGATGATGTCCCAGGTGCCACTTGCCGAAGACGGCCGTGGCGTAAGCGCGCTGCTTTACCAGCTCCGCGATCGTCATTTCATTCGAGCTGATCCCATGCCGCGCACCCGGACCGAGCGCGCCGGAGATGCCAATGCGATTCGGATAACATCCGGTCAACAACGCGGCGCGCGACGCCGAGCAGACCGCTTGTGCCACGTGGAAGTCCGTGAACCGCCGCCCTTCACGGGCCAGGCGGTCCAGGTTCGGCGTCTTGTATCCGCGCGCGCCGAAGACTCCAATGTCGGCATAGCCCAGATCGTCGGCAAAGATGATGACCACGTTGGGCGGGCGAGAGGCAGCCGACCCGGCGGCGGCAGATGCAGCCAGCGGCACCAGGAGCAGCACAGCCATAGCGAATCGCGATATCGAGGAGGGCTTCATGCCGGCAGTTTGGCGCAATCCGTTGGCGCCGCAAACGGAAAGATTTTCGGGTGAAAGCGCACGTACCGCGCTAAAGGACTCGCTCGTCCGCGATGGCGTGCCAGCGAAACTTCTTCGCTTGTGGAGTGTCGTCCAAGGGAGAAGCGGACGAACGAATTGGCAAGGGCGTCAGCCACGGAGTGGTGGAAGAGCGTAGCCCACGGCGTGAGCCGTGGGGAAAAATGCGCCATCGCCGAAAGCCCCGTCAGGGGTGACAGATTTCCCGGCTGAGAGGAGTTTCTTTCGCCGCTGCGCGGCTCGATTGCTAATCCCTCAATCCCTCAATTCCACGGCTGACGCCGTGGGCTACCTTCTACCGCTGCTCCGCAGCTATTTGCCGCCGCTCTCTAAAAACTGGTGTGCGCCACCAAATTCCCGGTTTCACATATCGCGACTTCGATTATCTTCTCGGCGTGCGGACGCTCTCTGACAGACTGGATGACCTGCCCGCCCTGAACCAGATGGTCGTCCCCGACCTCTGGCAACAGCAGGCCGTCAATGCCCTGCGTCAGGGCAAAGACGTGGTGGTGCACGCGCCGACCGGCGCCGGCAAGACGCTCATCTTCGAGTTGTGGTCGAACCAGGGCAAGAACCACGGCCAGGCGATCTACACGGTGCCCACCCGCGCCCTGGCCAATGACAAGCTCGCCGAGTGGCGCGCGCGGGGCTGGGACGTCGGCATTTCCACCGGCGACCTTTCGGGAAATCTCAATGCCCCGATTCTCGTCGCCACGCTCGAAACGCAAAAGCGCCGGCTCATCGAAGGCGACGGTCCGGCATTGCTCGTTGTGGACGAGTATCAAATGCTCGGTGATCCCGACCGCGGATTGAACTACGAACTGGCCATTGCCCTTGCGCCTCGGAAAACGCAACTGCTCCTGCTCAGTGGCAGCGTCGCCAATCCGCAGGATGTCGTGAAATGGCTTCGCCGGCTTGGACGCGAAGCGGTTCTGGTCAAACACGACCTGCGGCCGGTTCCCCTCGAAGAAGTCCATGCAAACAACCTGAATTTTCATGTGCCAAGCGAAATCCGCGGCTACTGGCCGCGCCTGGTCGCGAAAGCGCTTGCGGAGGATCTTGGGCCGATTCTGATTTTCGCGCCGCGCCGCCAGGCGGCCGAATCGCTGGCCGCTGAACTGTCGCGGCACCTGCCAACGCCGAATCCGCTTCAAATCACCACGGAGCAGAAACAGCTTGTCGGAGAGCACCTGGCCAAAATGCTCAAAAGCCGCATCGTTTACCATCATAGCGGCTTGAGCTATGGCGCACGCGCCGGCGTCATCGAACCGCTGGCGAAATCGGGACAGCTTCGGGTCGTGGTTGCCACGATGGGCCTTGCTGCCGGCATCAACTTCTCGCTGCGCAGCGTCGGCTTGGCGGCGCCCTGCGCTAATGCCCCGAAGGCAACAAGGGCGAAAGCCGCGCTCAGTAAAAACCGCATCTTGGTCATGGTGATCGCTATCCGGAATTCCGTCCAATGGTTCAGGCGGGCTCCAGGTCGTAAGCGACCCCGCGCGCCGGCAGATTTTCCTGCTTTGGTTACCAAAACGTCAACAGGTTTGCCGGCTCCCCAACGCCCGGCGGAATGGCCA
>Ga0209382_10007598_pt1 | contig 13749 bp, 12 predicted proteins | sample SoiMetdeltSBSDD5_FD_187599 | JGI IMG/M metagenome (GOLD analysis project Ga0209382, IMG submission 187599) | Bulk soil microbial communities from a Populus tree surrounding site in Tennessee, USA - Soil MetaG P. deltoides SBSDD5 (SPAdes) (version 2) | ecosystem: Environmental > Terrestrial >... | reverse complement strand
TGCCAGTTAAAGGCCTCTGGCAACGTGACCCTTGTCATCCCGCCGTGGAACGGACAGATCGGCAAGCTCGACGAAAAAGAGAAGAGCGCAGCCGCTTGAACAACAACTCCATTTCCCATTTTTCATGTTCCATATTTCATTTGTCATTGCCGGAAACTCACGGCTCGGCCAATGCCAAATGAAATATGGAATATGAAAAATGGGAAATGGAACACGATCACACAGCAAATTGGGAGGATCAACAAGATGAAAAAGAGCGCCTTGATCCGCATGGCGGCTTTCGCCGCCTTACTCCTCACGCTCGTGACGCAAACCCCGCTTTCCCGGGGCGCTGCGGCGCAAAATACCGCTCTCGAAAAAATAGCCCGTTCGGTCACCATCTACCGTGACAACTGGGGCGCGCCGCACGTTTACGGCCCTACCGACGCGAGCGTCATCTTCGGATTCATATACGCCCAGGCCGAAGACAACTTCTGGCAGATCGAAGACAGCTACATTCAAGCCCTGGGCCGAGCGTCGGAGGTTTACGGCGAACAGTCGCTCAACGCAGATTTGACCAACCGCACGCTCGAAATAGTCAAGATTTCGCAGGCCGAATACACGAAGTTGAGCCCGCAGATGAAGGAGATCTGCCAGGCGACGTCCGACGGACTGAATTACTTTCTCGAAAAGAACCCGCAGGTCAAGCCGCGACTTATTACCAAGTTCGAGCCCTGGCATCTGCTAGCGTTCGGACGGTTCGCGCAATATCAGCTCTTCATCTATCGCCGCGCGGGCATCCGCGACGCCGAGATTCGCACGGCGGTTCAGGAAGTCAAAGCGAATGGCATGACAAGCTCATTACCAACGCAGTCTGACACAGCGATCAATGATAAAGCGGAAGAGGCATGGGGCGCCGGCCAGGTCGGATCGAACACGTGGGCGATCGCCCCGTCGAAGAGCGCGTCAGGTCATTCGATGCTCTTCATTAACCCTCACCAGCCATTCTTTGGCCCCGGCCAATGGATTGAAGGTCACGTCCACAGCGAGAGCGGCTGGAATATGGCGGGCGCGTCCTTCCCCGGATCGCCGTTCCCTTCGCTCGGTCACAACGACAATCTGGGTTGGAGCCACACCGTCAACGCCCCCGATATCGTCGATGTCTGGGCCGAGAAGTTCGACGACCCGAAGAATCCTTCGAATTACAAGTACGGCAATGGCTATCGCGCGGCGACAGAGTGGACGGACACGGTCAAAGTCAAAACCGATAAAGGCGTCGAGACGCGGACGTTCAAATTCCGGAAGACCCACCACGGCCCGGTCGTCGCGGTGCGCGACGACGTACCGCTGACCGTGCGGATGGCTAAATTCGAAAGCTTTGGCGGGATCGAGCAGCGATATATGATGAGCAAGGCGCGAAACTTCAAGGAGTTTCGCCAGGCGATGGCGCGCCTCGACGTGCCGATGTTCAATACGATGTACGCCGACCGTGAAGGCAATATCTGGTACTTCTATAACGGCGCGGTCCCCAAACGCGATCAAAAATACGACTGGCTGAAGCCGGTCGACGGCAGCGATCCGGGCGCGGAATGGCAGGGGTATCACACGATTGACGAGCTGCCGCAGATCTTCAATCCGCCGCCGGGCTGGGCGCAGAACTGCAACGCCACGCCGTTCCTCGCCACCGAGGAAGGCAAAGGCAATCCCGAGGCCTCGAAGTTCCCGAAGTACATGATCGGCGAGAACGACAACGCGCGCTCGCGCATTTCGCGCCGCGTGCTGGGCGAAAAGGCCAAATTCTCCTTCGACGATTTGGCGAAGGCGGCGTTCGACACGCGCGTGATCGAGGCCGAAACGCAAATTCCGCCACTCGTCGCCGAGTGGGAGAAGCTGAAGACTCAGGACGCGGCGCGGGCCGAAAAGACCGCCGAGGCCGTCGCCGGGCTGAAATCGTGGAACGGCGTCAGCGCGATCGATTCCGTTCCGATGACCGTCTTTACGCTCTGGTTCTACACCTCGCTTCAGCCACAAGCGGAGGCGATGACCAAAGACAATCCTTATCCGAAAATTGCGGTCCTCGAGTACGTGCTGGGCGACATAGCCAAGAGTTGGGGGACGTGGAAGGTGGCGTGGGGCGAGATCAACCGCATCCAGCGCGTTCACACCAGCGGCAATCTGGAGCCATTCAGCGACGACAAGCCGAGCCTCCCAGTGGCGGGAGGCCCCGGCGATCCGATCGGCATCGTCTTCAACTTCTACTCGCCTGTCGCCAGGGGGCAAAAGCGCCGCTACGGCATCGTCGGCCATTCCTTTGTCAGCGTAGTCGAATTCGGCCCGAAGCCGCATGCCATGTCGCTGCTCCAATTCGGCCAGAGCGCCGACCCGAAATCGAAGCATTACTTCGACCAGGCCGACTTGTACTCGAAGCAGCGATTCAAGCCGGCCTGGTTCACGCTCGACGAGATCAAGGCCAATCTCGAACGCGCTTACAATCCTTGAATGGAGCGCCGAATCAGTATTGTGAGCGAGGCTCCCGGAGCTAAGTCGGAATAACAAACATTGGTACATAAGTTCAACCACGGGGATCACTGAGCGTCACGGGGATGGCAATAACCATAGCCATCCCCGTGACGCGCCGTGATCCCCGTGGTTGAACTTATGTACCAATGTTGTTTGGTCTGAATTATCAGACGACAGGAGCCTCGCTCGCTACCGCTCGCGCTACTAATTCAGAAGATCAGGCTGGATCGCTTCCTGAAGCTCACTTCCGGTCACACTCGCTGCGCTGTAATCCGTCGCTAGATTTTTCCAGGGCGGCTGCTTTCCATAATCATATTTGCCGAAGACGATCACCGGGGTACCGTAGGCCTCGACACGGCGGCGATCGGTGGAAAGGGTCCATTGGTCGGCCCAACCATAAATCCAGGCGGCGTCATCCTCGAGCAGTCTGAGACAACCGTGACTGGCGGGATATCCGGGCAGGTCATATTGGTGGAAGGCAATTCCACGCTGGCTGTCGAGATTAAAATACCAGGGCAGCAGCCACTCATCATTTATGGAACTGCGTGTCGCCTTCGATTTCCAGTTGGTGTTATAGAGTCCAGCCGGCGTTGGTGACGCTTTCTTTCCGCTGCTGGTCGGGCCCCAGCGCACAAGATTGCCGAACTCATAGGCGCCGAAAGCCTGGACGCGGAGTGAAACAAGGATTAACTTTGGAATATCGCGGACAGCTTCCAATCTCTGTGGAAACGGCGAGAAATTGGTCAATTCGTCAACCTGTTCCGGAATGACAAGCGTAACGCCTGCGCGAAGATGTTGGGCGTCGAGCCGGTTCAGCTTGAGCAAAGCCGCCATTTTTTCCTCCCCGATCTCAGACCTCAATTGCGAGAGATATTTCCGACCTTCTTCTCCTTTGATGACAACAGAGCGATAAGCGACGGGCATGGGTTTGGTCGGTTCGGGACCGACGGTCGGACCTGAGTTGGAATTAGCCTTTGGTTCCAGCGATTTGGCCAGAATCGAGGCGCCGGCGCCGGGACCGGTCTGCAGGCTAAGCGCTGCGCTGATCAAGCAGGTCATGCTCAGCCTAAGAAACATTGAAAACGGGCGAGATTGAATCATAGATTTCATCGTAAAAGTTCCTCCTTACGCCGCGAATATTAGTCGGCCGAGGTTGGCAGGCGTCAGAGCCGCCGCCACGTTATCTCAATGTGGAATCCCGCCTATGATTCATGGGAGGATCACAGAGGTTATCCGAGCCCTCTCAATGTGGAATTCCGCATACAGCTCATGGGATGATCACAGAGGCGCCAATCGCCGTCCCCGAATACGTGATGAGTGACTTGGTTGGAAGTTGGGGAACGTGGAAGGTCGCGTGGGGTGAGATCAAGGCTAGTCTCGAACACACTTACAGTCCACGGTTGAACTTTTCTCCCGTCGGCTCGTTATCTTAAACGTCGCCGTTCGGCGAGACTTAACGCACATTTGATTTCCGGGAGGCTGAGATGTTCTGCCCACAATGCGCCGCTGAAATCGCTTCTGATCGCGTTCGATTCTGCACCCACTGCCGTTTCCCTGTCGGCGCCATGAAAGAGTTTATCGTGACTGAGACGGCAAAGAGTGACGCCGAAGAAGAGAAGAGGTTCTATCCATTGCGCCAGTGGGACATCAATCTCGGCGCAGGATTAATGCTCATAGGCGCGCTCAAGGCGATCCTGGCGTCAATGGCGTTCCCTGGCTCCAGATATTCCGAGATTTCTGGTCTCCTGTTTCTGCTTGGGCTGTTCTTCAGCGCGGTGACTCTATTTTCGCAGCTGTCGCCACGCCAGCGCGGATTGACTCTCGGCGCGACGATTATATTTCTAGGGTCCCTCTTCGGACTCGTCGCCGGGATGGCGATTGGCGCAACTCCGGGGATGTTTTTCGCGCTCAGCCTTTCTCTGGTCGTCAGTCTCCTTTGGACGCGGCTGGCGCAGATGTTTATGCGAATCTTCTTCGACAAAGAGGTTGCGCCAGAAAAGAAGGTCTCCTCCCACCCACAACCGGCGCCAAATCTGGTCGCCGCTGCCGCCTCAGCAATGCCGCCAGCGCAGGACGCGCCGGATATCGAACCGACCACGAATCGTATGAAAGAAGCCGAAATGGTCAGGCCTTTCAGTATCACCGAAAACACGACCGAGACGCTCAAGAATAGATGATGCGGCGGCCTTAAGCACATCACCTTTAATGATGATTGAGGCACGTCAGTCGATACAGTACGGGGAGCGTAAGCGACCTGAGCTTTGATCAATAGACTTCTTGACAGAAGCTCAGGTCGCTTACGCTCCCCGTACTGTATCGCAGCGCTATAACAACGCCAGCGCCAGAATGGTTCGGCCGTTCATCGTTGGCCGACGGGCTTCGCCATCGCAGCCATCAATTCATCAATGGCTGCGCGCGAGGCGTTGTCCTTTGCGCCGCTTCTCGCCTCCCGGAGAACAGGATAGGCGAAGCGGCCGTAGCGCCGCACGCCGTTAATCGCGGCTGCGCGCGCCTCGGGGGAATTCTCGCCGAACAGTTGCGCCGCCGCCCGAATTTCTCTCTCCATCTCGGGCGTGATGATCTCGGCGCGACCCACAAACACGCGGGCGAGTTCCGACGGCTGGGGTTTGATCGTGATCGGCAGGATCACGTCGGTCGCGCGACGGGGCAGGATGTAAAAGACTCGCAGCCCTTCCTCGAACCATGAATCGCGCCAGGTCTTGACCATCGCGGCAGCCTCTTTTTCGTAAAGCCCCTGCCCGACGAGAGTCTTTTCAAACTCGCGGAGCAGCGGTTCGACCTGTTGATCGAGCGCCGGGCGCGCAATCGCCGCTTCGCCCTTGAGAGGGCCGTGAATCCGCCAGCCCGATCTGCCTCCGCGGTTTTCGAAGAGAATGACCTGGGCGATCTCGTACGGCCCGTCGCCGCGGACTACCACCTGATCATCTTTCAATCTTGCCGAGAGCGGAAGATCGAAAAAGCCGATGCCGCGATAGAAAAGAAACCTCTCCTGCTCGACCTTCTGTTCATCGCCGAGGCTGAGCGGCGCGGCATCGGTCTCGCGCGCCGGGTAGTAATGGCTCCGGCTCCGGTCGACCGGGAATCTCTCCTTCGCGCCCGGCTGCGCGACGAAGCCGTTCCAGTCGATTGTCTGCCTTGTGACGTTTGCCAGCGGATACCACTCGGTTATGCAGCCTTTCGGAAAACCGACTTTCACCGAGGCGCGAACCTCGCGTTCGGAGTAAAAATAGATGACCGGCGTCTCCATCCGCACCAGCGCCAGCGTTCCTGATTTGAAGCATTGGTTGGCGTCAGACGATCGGTAAACGAAGGATGGCAACTCGCTCGCCCCTCCCAACGGATTCCACAGTTGAGGCGTGCCGTCGGCCGTCGAGACTGAAGTGAATGTCCCCCACTCGTGCGCGACAAATCGGTCTTGCCTTGGCGATTGATCCTGCGCCTCGAGTTTTGTCACTAAGGGTATGAACAAAACGGCGCCGATCAGGAAAGCGATAGCGAAACGTAGCGTAATACGCCTAAACATGACTTACCTCCAATTCTTGTAAAGGGTTTAAAACATTGACGTGAGGCCCTCGCCTCTTCACGAACGTCAGAAGGCGCGTTCGCTCCCGTCGCGGGCGATTCGACGGACGCGCACGGCATTGGTAGAGGAATATTCCAGCAGCCACAGGGCGCCGTCACGATCGAACATGCCGCCCGAAGGCGACCAGTCCCCCCGCGACCGCGCGACGACTACAGGCGCGCCGTCATCCCGCGCTTTGAGCACAAGCCGCTCCCTGCCGACGGCGACATAAACGCTTCCCTTGTCATCCGTCCAAAGCCCCATGTGGTAATTAAGGTCCGAGACCTCAGCCGGCGCGGGCTTGCGTTCACTAAGCCTGGCGGCGACAGTTGTGACCTTGCCATCCGGCGCGACTCGACGCAGGTCTCCGCCGTCCATTAGGAAGAGGGCGCCGTCAGGCGTCACAGTCATCCATTGAACCTGTCGAAAATCGGCGCTCGCATGAGTATTGATCTTTCCGTCGGGCGAGCGTTTCTTGATCACGGTCTGCGCGCTGCGATCCGCCCAATACATATTGCCGGCGCGATCACGCACGAAACTGTAGTCCCGCAGGAAGCCTTCTCGCGCCGGGATCACATCAACCAAAGTTCCGTCGCGCTTCAAACACCAAGCTCGATGTCCCCATTTTTTCGTGGCCTCGCCCTCATACCACAAATGCTCGCCGTAAAGATTGTCTTCGGCGTCGAGACACAACTCATGCGTGTGAACGTTCGGCACGGCGACGGATTTTTTGCCGTCCGGCGAGATCTTCCACACCTGTTTCAGGTCGGTGTAAAAGAGATTCCCGCGGCTATCCTTCACGATACCGACGCCGGGATGCGCCTGCGCCGCGGCTCCCGCCAACATCAGAACAAGTACGCAAAGCAACTCCTTCGTCATTTTCCTTCCTCCCTGGCCGCAAAGGATTTTTGTCGCCTACTCAGATGAAGTGGGGCGGACTTTAGTCCACATGTGAGCTGGGGCGGACTAATGGTTTTTGAGAATTAAATACAACCATGATCCGGGCTACGTAGTGACGACTTTAGTCGTCACTACACGTAACGACTAAAGTCGTTACTACGTGGTGGTTGCGTTTATTTTTCAAAGACCATAAGTCCGCCCCACTTCTTCATTCTTTCAGTTCTTCGCCAGACTCGCGCGCAGGTCGGCGATGCTCTGGCCCTTGCGTCCGAAGTGGTTGACGATGTTGCGTGCGAGCAGCGAGCCTTCCGGCGCCCCGGCGATGGCTTTTTGCAGGTGGGCGCGATGCGCGGCCTTGTCCGAGCGGATGCTGGTGATGAGCGCGGCGGCGAATTCCATTTCGGGGTCATTGCCGCGCAGCGCGATCGCCTGTGTGACCAGCGCATAGCCGTCGAAATCGACCGGCTTTTTACCACTGCCGTCGACGTAGGCCTGCTTCCATGATTCCAGGAAGAATCCGGCGTCGAAGAGCCTCAGCGGATCGGGCTTCTTGCTCGCCGATTGAAACGCCGATTGTTTGCTATTGCCCATGAGTCGCGAGAACAACTCCTGCGCGGCGATGTCATTCCTCTTGGCGTAATTGACTTCGCGGTCGACGCGCGACCAGGCGGCGTAGATCACGGCGCGGCGGAGCGTCTCCATCCGGACGATCACGGGCGTCTCGGGCGTGAGCAGCGCCAGCGTGTCCTCGACCAGTCGGTTGATGTCGTAATCGGGTTTGACCGACCGCCAATCCGAACCGCCCCAGGGCAGCGATTTCGCGGCGCCGATCTCGTAGTTTTTGCAGATCAACACGGGGCCGGCCGGCGCGGGCCGGACCAGCGCCAGCAAGAGACCCGTTGTGATCAAGATTGACGAGACAGATCGAAGAGTTCTGCGAGACATTGTCGTTCCTCCATTGTTTGCGGGCAGCTACTTCGTTTGCGACGGAACCGGGCCTTTCCAGATTCGCCACCACTCAGCGCTGCCGAGTTCCAGTTTCTCCCACCACAGATCGAGCGCGGCGTGGTCGCCACGCATCACGGCTTCTAGCGTGGCCTGCGGCGGCGGGGGAATGAGTTCCGCCAGCCGGTTGTAAACGCGCAGCCGATCGTCGCCGTCCGCGCGCGCCAGCAGATGCCACAACGTCAGCGCGTCGCGTTTGCGCGACTTCGCGAGCGCCGTTTGCAGCGCGTTCGAACGGGCGTCGGACCCGCTCTCGGCGACGTCGAAGATCGCCAGCGCGTTTTGAAAATCCTCCGAGGCGTCGCTGAAATAGGGCGTGCCCGGCCCGAGCCCGGGACGCGTCACGCACATCGCCATCGCCGGCACGAAGGATTCGCGCCCCTGCCATTCGAACGCCACCCAGCCCGCGACTACGCTCAGTAACCCCTGCCCGTCCTCGCCGACCTCCAGCGTGTAAGCGCACCCCAGGTCTACGGCGACCGCCGACGGAGTGTCCACGTAAAACTGCCGCGGCGGCGCCCATATGACCGCCTGCATCTTGCCCCGGGCGAGCGCCAAACGATGCTCATCGACCTTCGCCTCGATCAGTCGAACGCGCGAGCCGGGATCGACCTGAACCTGGCCGATTTCGCCGACGCTGATTTTGGCGCGGGATGAATCGTCAGTGACCAGCCATTCGCCGACTCTCAATTTTCCGGCCTCCACGACGGTCTTCGAGCCGATTTTAGGAGCCCCCTCGATCCGCGTGACGTCCCAGCCGGCGCGCGGCGCGCGCGGGTAAAACCAGAAGACTCCGAACGCGAGCGCCAACGTCGCCGCGCACGCCAGCGCGATTTTCAATGGCGTTCTTGCCGGCAGCGGCCTTCTTCGCGTCCCCTCGGCCCCGTCGAGCATTTCCTCCAACTCGGCCCACAGCGACGCCGGGGCCTGCGCGCGCGCCAGATCGCCCGAGAGCCGCGCGGCCAGTCGCGCGCCGAATTTGACCTCCTCGTACTCCTCGCGGCACCGGCGGCAGGTCATCAGGTGTTCGGCCACGCGTCGCGACTCTTCCGGTCTCAATTCGCCGTGGAGGTAAGCTGAAAGTCTTTTGCTGACGTGATTCCAGAACATCATCATTAACGTGACGAATAAATTCGGCGCCTACGTGGCGCGTTTTCATCGCTTCAGGTGTGCGAGCCTGCGCGCCAATTCTTTGTGACCGCGGTTGAGCCGCGACGCCACCGTTCCCATCGAACAACCCAACGCCTCGGCGATCTGCTCGTATGACAGGTCCTCGAAATATTTCAGCACGATCGCCATCCGCAGCTTTGGCTTCAATTGCGTCAGCGCCGCCAGCACGGCTTCCGAAACTTCGAGCTGCGCCAGCCGCTCTTCTTGAAGAGGTTCCTGCCGCCAATCCTCCATTTCGACCACGCCACAGTCTTCATCGCGCTCGGCTCCGGAGGTGGGGCGCAAGAAATCGAACGGGATCAGTCTTCGCCTTTTCCGAAATTCATCCATGCATTCATTAGCCGCCATGCGATAAAGCCACGTTTTGAAATTCGATTCGTGACGGAAGCCGGCGATGCTCGTGAAGAGTTTCAGAAAGACCTGCTGCGTCACGTCGCGCGCCGCGCTCTCGTCGCCGGTGAAGCGCAGGGCGACCGTCCACACGCGATCCTTGTGCGCCTCGAACAGCTCACGAAAAGCTTCGCGGTCCCCGCGTTGACAGGCTTCGATCAGACGCCTCTCGCTCGCCTGTTCATTCATTACGGCGCCCCGTTTCATAAAATGCCAGAAGTCGCTCCATCAGATTCTTGTGGCAGATCCCTGTGGCGAATCCCGCGGTCAAATTCCGTTCACGCTCATTGGACGGAGCAGGCCAGGGATTTCTTCCATTTTTAGATACACGACTTGGAAAGTTGTGGCGAAGAAGGCTTTTCAATACAAAGGGACAAAGAAGGGAAAAACACCACCCGGTGGCTCCCTTTGAACCTTTGATCCTTTGTCCCTTTGTGTTGTTTTTCGCTTTACCGCTCGCGGTACTGACTCGCTTACAAAGAAAAATATCCGGCAAGGGCGAACCCCTGCCGGATGGCGATTCTGGGAAATAGATTATGGTGGGGCCTACGTCGAAAGAGATCAGCGCTCTTTGTTCATATCGGCGTCGCGCTGGGCGTTGATTTCGTCGTAGCGTTTCTGCTGCTCGGGCGTCAACGCTTCACGGATGCGCGCGCGCGTACGGGCGCGCGATTGAACGAAGCCGGGGCATTCGGCGAAGCGGCTCGGGGGAAATTCCTTACGGGACTCTTCGAGGATCGTTTTTACCTTTGCGACCTGATCGTCGTTCAGATTCAGATCGCTCTTCAACCTCTCGACCATTCTGTGCGGCCCGCGCGGTCGGTTCGGATTGTCGTTGCTAAGCGCGCTGCGTTTGGCCATGTATACACGATCCAGCGAACCGCCCGTCACAGCGCCGAGCGCAAAGACGACCGCGATCAACAACCAAACCTGTAACTTGACCCTGCCTTGTGAGTTCATTTCGTTCCTCCGCCATTCCCGGGCTGCCCGGCCTCCACGCCGGCGGCCGAGGCGATCAACTCGTCCTGCGAGAAGGAGAAGACGTCCAACATCAGCGTCGGCGGCTCATCATTTACCGCCGTCGGCGTCTGCTGTGAAGGCGTCAGCATCAGCGACCCCACCGCGACGACGGCGAAGGCCAGAAGCGCCGGGATGGCGTGTTTAACGCCGGCGAGCAATGACAGCCAGGCGCCGCGTTGTTGGGCGAGCCGCCGCTCTTCGGCTTCGATGCGCACGCGAATGCGGCGGTAAAGGAAGGGCGAGGCCGCCGCATTCGAAATCTCGGCTTCGCCGGCTTCGAAGGCGCGCAGAAGCTCGCCGCCGAAGCGGTTCAAGGTTTCGTCATCCAAATCATCTTTGTCGCGTTTACCATTCGTCCACATAAAGGAGTCTCCGATAGAATACATTACACACCCGCGATCGTCAGAGAAATTTTCTCAACAACTGCCGCAACCCGCGCTGGGCGCGGTGCGAACGCATTTTGACCTTCGCGGTCGTCCACCCTGTCAGATTCGAGATCTCGGCGATAGACAGCTCTTCGAGCTTGAGCAGCGCAAGCACCATACGGTCGTCGGGCCGGAGCCGCGAGAGCAATTTGTTCGCCAGGTCGCGCGAGATGGCCGCGCCTTCGACGTTCCCGCCCGCGCTCAGATCGCGCAACCGTTCATGCAAGTACGCCGCCTCCTCCTCGCTCAAATCGCCGATGCTGCTTTCGCCGCGCCGCCGCACCCGCCGCAATTCGTCGTAACAGGTCCGCACCGCGATCCGGGCGAGCCACGAGACGAACGACTTCTCGCCGCCGCCCTGATAATCATCCAGGGCGAAATAGGCTTTAATGAAGCTCTCCTGGATGATCTCCTCGACCTGATCGCGGCGCGGGAAGAAGCGGTAACCGAGTCTCGAAACCAGGCGTCGATGGCGCTCGAACAGCCGGCGGAAAGCGGACTCATCGCCTGCGCGCGCGGCCGCGACAAGTTCGTCGTCCGTCATTTGGGAGGGCGTCTCGGCGCTCATTTCAGCGTCCGTCCCGGCGGGCGTTTCGATCTCTCCCATCCCAGACGACGCTTTCGCCACGGGCGCGGCGCCCTTTGCTTGAGGTCTCTCGGCGATTCGTTCTTTCATCCTGTCATCTGGGTTATCCGGTCATCTAGGTTATCCGGTCATCCGGTCCTCTTGGGCCGTTCAGGCATACGTCATTCAGACGCCTTGGTTGCTGTCTGACCGGCGCCAAATACAAATTCGGAAAAAGGATTATACCGGTTACAGAAATTTTTCTCTCGAAATTCCGTCCGGCTTGATTTTTTAAGCCCCAATCGCCTACAAAGGTTAACTATTTCGTCACTACGTGGCTATTTCGGAGGACTTGTATTGATGCAAGCACAACAGGCGATATTGACATTCGATGAGGCGGAGAGATCGCTCGGCGGCCGCCTGCTCAAGATCGCCATCGAAATCGATCGTGTCGAAGGTTATAGCGAGCCGCATGCGATTGCAATCGCGTGGACGGCCGAGAAGGTCGGAGCGCGAATGGGTCTGCACGGCGTAGATCTGACCGCGCTCAAGTTCGCCGCCTTGGCGCACGACCTGGGTGAACGAGCCATGAAGCGCGACTACCTGCTGCGACCGCGCGCGCTCAGTTGGGAGGAGACTCTGGATTTGTGGCGGCACCCGATACTGGGCGAACAGGCCGCTGGCGAACTCAAACTTCCTCGCCAGACGCAGTTGCTCATCCGCTGGCATCACGAATGGTGGAACGGCGGAGGCTATCCCGACGGGCTGGCGGGTAAGGCGATCCCGCCGGGCGCGAGGATTCTGCGCGCCGTTGACAGCTACTTCGCGCTCATCTCAGACCGTCCGCACAGGCGACGAATCGACAGAATTGAGGCCGAACAAATTATCGCCGATCTGGCCGGCATCGAATTTGACCCGCAGGTTGTGAAACTGCTGCTGCAGGTCCTGGCCGAGGAGGAGGCCGTCGAATCCGCATTCGTATACCCGGCGCCCGGCGGCGATGAAGCCGTGTCAGGCATGGTCGAAGATCAACCCCAGTCTCTCGATGAAATCGCCTACGCCCCGGCTTACGCCGCGCGCCAAGTGGAGATCCCGGCCGAGCCTTCGGGCGGCGGTCAGGGCGCCGCGCCCGATTTCGTTTCGTCACATGCGCCCGATGTGGTTATGGACGAAGCCGTGGTCGAAAATCGACCGGAGATGGCCGCCGTCGATTTCGCTTCATCAGGGGCGGCCGGCGAAGTCGAGGGCGAAACTCGAGCTGAGCCGCCGACCGCTGATTTCGCTTCATCGAACGCGATTGAAGAAGCCGGAATCGAAGTTCAAAAGGAGATGACCGGCGTCTATTTCGCATCACCGGAGACGCCTGATGAAGTTATGGCAGGAGGTCGAATGGGCATGGCCGGCTCCGGTCTCGCCGCGCCAAACATGCTTGGCGCGATCAAAGCCGAAAACCGGACGGAGATGACCACTACCGATTTCACTTCATCAGAAGGCGTTGACGAAGGGCTTGATAAAGCCGCGGTCGAATCTCAGACTGAGATGGTCGGCGCCGAAACCCAAATAACGCGAGAGAAACTTGAGAGTTAAAAGACCGGTAGCGATACCGGGGCCCCGATGTTACATAACCATATGTCTACCGACTTACGAACAAACCGCCGGTGGCTCGGGTTTGAGCTGAGCGTGTTGCGCCGGTTGAAATTTTCATCAATCGCGATTCCTTTCGCCGGCCAGCCCGACCTCGGCTGGTATCTGAAATTCTGGGGCAAACAGATCCTGAACAACGACATCTGTCAGTGGGCGTGGTGGATGTCGCGCGCGCTGGTCGATAACCAGGGCGAGCGGCTGAGCGAAGAAGACGTCTCGCTGACCCTGAGCGAGGCTTACGTGCCGCGACGCCGGCTGCGCAACCCGACGTTGGGCGACATGATGAGCGAGATCGACGCCGTGTGGTTCGACAACGTCTGGCTCAACATCCAGCAGATAGAGAACGAACACCGCCGCGCGCTCGCCTATTCGACCGTCTTCGGGGTCGGCGATTACGTCTTTTCATTCACGCCGGAAACGAGCTCGCTGCGGCGGCTCCTCTCGGAAGTCTTCATTGCGCTGTGGCGCAACAGCCGGCCCATAGTCAATAACGAAAAGCCCAACTTTAGCGTCAATCACGACGCGCACGAATTCATCCGCAGCGCGCG
>Ga0209382_10007595_pt1 | contig 13750 bp, 11 predicted proteins | sample SoiMetdeltSBSDD5_FD_187599 | JGI IMG/M metagenome (GOLD analysis project Ga0209382, IMG submission 187599) | Bulk soil microbial communities from a Populus tree surrounding site in Tennessee, USA - Soil MetaG P. deltoides SBSDD5 (SPAdes) (version 2) | ecosystem: Environmental > Terrestrial >... | reverse complement strand
CGAGCACCGCATCATCCGCTGCGGGACCGATCGCGCCCAGGGTCACGAGCGCCGCGCGGCGGATCTCGACGTCCTCGTGTCTGAGCAGCGCCCGCAACGCCGGGAGCGCCGGCGCGGCATCGGCCTCGAGGCGCGCGTGCGCGGCGAGGCTTGCATGGACCAGCCGCACATCGGGCTCCGCAAGCTGCCGCGTCAATGTGGGCAGAAAGGGCCGGAGGTCTGCGCGCGTCCGGCAGAGCGCCACTGTCGCGCCCCAGCGCTGCTGCGGCGATCCCTCCGCGAGCAGCTGCGCGAGCATCGGCCGAGCCTCATCGCCACGCAGCGCGAGGGCCACCGCAGCCTTGCCAGCCACCGCAAGGTCCGGGTCATCCAGCAGACGCGCGAATTGTTGCAGCAACTCCGGCCGCGCGTCCCGCGTCGAGATCAGCCGGTCGATCGCCGCTTCGCGCTGCGCCGCGTCAGGCGAGGCGAGTGCCGCATCGAGGTCCGGCGCGGCCGCCGCGCTGCCCGCGCGCGGCGCCGGAACGAGCGCGAGCGCAAGCGCAAGGCACGGCAGCCAGGAACGACGCATCACGCCGACCTGCGATCCTGCGGCGACACCGGGTCGGCCGACGACACGCGACCGCGGCGGCACGCGGCGGTCAGCCCTTGGGGGGCGCGTCCGCCCCGCCGTCGAAGCGGTAGCGGCCGTGCGCCGAGAGGTCGCCGACGTGGTCGTTGCGGATCCGCCTCTCGACGAAGCGCCACCGGCCGTCGACCTTCTGCAGGCGATCCTCGTAGTCGCCACCGATGATCGGCTGCAACGGAAGCTCGGCTGTCTGCTGAAAGACCATGACGCAGCTGGTCGAACGTGCGCGGTCCGCGCCGTCCGGCTCGATGATCAGGTTCGCCATCACGTGCCGCGTGCGCGGCGTGCCATCCGGGTAGATGCGCAGGAAGTCACGGTACGCGAGCGCTATCGCCGCCGCGTCGGCGTGGATCGGCGGCTGCGCCGGGAAGTGCACGGTCGCGTGCGCGAAGAGCTCGCCCATCGCCTCGATCTCGCCGCGGTCGAGGAGCTGGGGGTAGGTGTAGATCAGCTTCTGGATCGCGAAATAGTCGTCGGCATCCATCGGAAGGCCTCCTGCGGGGTGCTCGAGTCTCGTCGTGGCCACCGGCCGCCCGCAAGCCCCACGGACGTTCCGACTGCTGGCATGATGTTCGGCCCGACGCGGGATCGACGAGGTGGCGAATGACCGACGCAATGCAGAGCGACCTGGCCCGCAGGCTCAGGCGGCTCGAGGACATCGAGGCTATCCGGCGCCTGAAAGCGCGCTATCTCAACGCCTGCGATTCGCAGGATCCGGAGAGCGCGAGCCGCTGCTTCGCCGACGGGGAGGTCCGGATCGACATGGGACACGTCGGCGTGCTCAACGACCGGGACCAGTTCGCCGCGCTCTATCGCGCGGCTGGATGCCATCCGCACATCCTCGACATGCACCATGGCACGAACTCGGAGATCGACATCCAGGACGAGACCCACGCGCGCGGGCTCTGGGCGCTCGAGTATCGGAACATCAACACCAAGGATAAGACTGTGACCTTCCTGAGCGCGGTGTACCACGACGAGTACGAGAAGCGCGACGGCGAGTGGAAGATCACGAGCAGCCGCACGGAGTTCAAGACGGCGCTCCATTGCAGCTATGCGGGCGGCACGCTCGAGAAGGTGATCGCGGCGAAGTCCGTCGCCGGCGCCGTCGAGTACCCGAAGGAGACTGCCTGATGCCTTACCCGCACGCAGAAGTCGAGGCCGCAATCCGCGGGCTGTCGGAGGCGTTCAAGGAAGCCGAACGCCGCGGCTCCTGGTCCTGGTTGGCCGACGAGTTCTACCACGAGGACTGCGTCTATACCTGTCCGTACGGTGGCACGATGCTGGTCGTGGCGAACGGCCGCGAGGAGATCCGGCGCACACACTACGGCCGCGACATGGAGGTGGGCGCCGCCTGGAAGGGCTGGAGCTTCCCGATCTTCGACTGGGGCATCAACGGCGACCGGATCATCAGCCGCTGGGTGAACCGCGGACCGGGACGTCGCCCGGACGGCAGCTTCTACGAGACGCACGGCGTGTCGTTCATCACCTACGGCGGCCAGGGCAAGTTCTCCTCGCAGTACGATCTCTTCGACATGGCACACCAGATGCGGCTCTGCGACGAGCTCGAGGAAGCGGGGCTCCTCGACTCGAAGCTCAAGTCCGACTGGGTGATCCCGATGAAGCGCCGGTTGATCGCCATGCTCGAGCAAGGGTTGCCAGGGGACATTCCTCTTTTCCCGGTGGAATCGCAGGACTCGCAGCCTCCGCAACGGAAATGAGGAATGTCCCCATTGAGAGGAACCATGGCTGAACAATTGTTTCCGGCGGGCGCGGTGCTCGTCGTGGGCGGGAGCGGCGGCGTGGGCGGCGCCGTTTGCGTGGAGTTCGCGCGGGCGGGTTCCGACGTGGCGCTCACCTATCACAGCAAGCGCGCCAACGCCGATAAGATCGCCGAGCAGGTCCGCGGGCTCGGGGGCAAGGCGAGCATCCACCAGCTCACGATCGGCGATGCGGCGCAGGTCGACGCGGTCGTCGAGGCGGCGGCGAAGGAGCACGGTCGGCTGCACACCGTCGTCGTCGGCGCGGGCACGCTCGCCGAGCAGGTGCTCATCTCCGAGATGACGCGCAAGCAGTGGCAGACGGTCATCGACCAGGACCTCAACGGTTTCTTCAACGTAGTGCAGGCGACGCTTCCGCGGCTCCGCGAGTGGGGCGGCGGCTCGTACGTGCACCTCGGCTCCGCCGGACACCTGCAGTGGCCGCCGCGCGACGTGATGTCGGTCGCGCCCAAGGCCGCGATCGAGGCACTCATCACCGGCATCGCCAAGGAGGAGGGCCGCTACAACATCCGCGCCAACACGGTGCTGCTGGGCGTGATCGAGGCCGGCATGTTCCTCGAGCTTACGAGGCAGGGCGTGTTTGACGACAAGTGGGTTGCGGAGGTGCAGAAGAACCTCGCGCTCAAGCGCTGGGGCAAGCCGGAGGAGATCGGCTACGCCGCGGTGTTTCTGGCCTCCAACCGCGCCGGTTACGTGACGGGCCTCAGGATTCCGGTCGCCGGAGGGTTCGGACTGTGAACGAGCTGCTCAGGGACAAGGTGGTCCTAGTCTCGGGTATCGGCCCGGGGCTCGGCGTGCACCTCGCGACGCAGGCGGCCGAGGCGGGCGCGAGCGTCGTCATCGCGGCGCGCACGGCCGGGAAGCTCGACAGCGCCGAGCGCGACATCGTGGCGCTCGGGCTTGGCACCGAGGTGCTCAAGGTGCCGACCGACATCGCGAAGCGCGCCGACTGCAAGCGGCTCGTCGATGCCGCGATCGACCGCTTCGGCCGCATCGATGTGCTCTTGAACAGTGCCTACATCGCCGGCAGCTTTGGGACGATCGAGAGCGCCGACCTCGACGACTGGCGTAAGACGCTCGACGTGAATCTCTTCGGCACGCTCGGCCTCACGCAGGAAGTGCTGCCGCACATGAAGAGGGCGCGGCGCGGCTCGATCGTCAACGTGAATTCGCAGGTGACGCGCAAGCCCATCGCCGGCCAGGCCGGATATGCCACCTCCAAGGCCGCGCTTGCCTGCGCGACCTCGTACCTGGCGCTCGAGTGCGGCAAGTACGGCATCCGGGTCAACTCGGTGTTCCTGGGATGGATGTGGGGACCGTCGGTCGCGGGATATTTCGAGCACGTCGAGACGACTCAGGGCACGAGCGTCGAGGCGCAGAAGGCCGCGGTAGCGGCGATGATCCCGCTCGGGCTCATCCCGCCCGACAGCGAATGCGCGCGCTCGATCATCTATCTCGCCTCGGACCTCGCCTCGGTCGTCACCGGCGCGGCGCTCGACGTCAACGGCGGAGAGTTCCTGCCGCGCTGAGCGCTCAGACCCGCGCCGGCCGGCGCAGCGCAAAGGACTCCCACGCGGCGACGATCGCAAGCACGCCGGTCGCGGCCGCGCCGATCGCAAGCGCCGGGGGATGCTGCGCATGCGCGACCCAGAGCAGCGCCGTGAGCAGGACGAGCCCGACCATGTGCGAGAGCGGCGGCGTGCGCCGGACATTCGTGACCCACTTGAAGAGCGTCGCGCCGGCGAGAAAGACGGCCGGGCCCCCGACCAGGACAGCGATCGCAGGCGCGGTCGCGTGGCCGGGGTGCAGCAACATGATCTCATCGCCAACGGCGCACAGGATGATGCCCGCCACGATCGGCAGGTGCAGGTATGTGTAGCCGAGACGCGCCAGCCGTCCTGGGTCCTCCGAATGCGAGAGGCGATGCTCGCCGCGCTGTGCGCCGGTGTCGAAATAGATCCACCAGAGCAGGATGCTGCCGAGCACCGCCACCAGGAACGCCCCCCACGCGTCGATGCTCCCGTCTATATCCGCAAAGGTCGCGCCTGTGACGAGCAGCGATTCCCCGAGCGCGATGATGACGAAGAGTCCGCAGCGCTCCGCCAGGTGCCCGCCGTGCACGTTCCAGTCTGAGGTGCTCGAGCGGCCGAGACCGGGCACTGCAAAGTAGCACCAAGGTCCCGCAAACTCGATGGCGAGCGCGACGAACCAGAGGCCGAATCGCGACCAGCCGTCGGCCTGCGCGCCGGCGATCCAGAACGCCGCCGACCCCGATAGCCAGACCAGGATCCGCTGGAAGTTCCGCGACAGCGTATCGGGTCCGCCGCGGACCGCCCACAGGAAGAACAGCGTCCGGCCGACCTGCATGAACGCGTACGCCGCTGCGAAGTACACGCCGTGCTCGTCGAACGCATGTGGTATGGACACTGACATGACGAGACCTGCAAGCAGCAGCACGAGCAGGCAGGCACGCACCGGGATGCGCTCCGGGTCGAGCCAGTTGGTGACCCACGAGGTGTAGATCCAGACCCACCAGACGGCGAGCAGCAGGAGGGCGACCCGCGCCATCCCGGTCAGCGTCAGGTCCGCCACCAGCGTGTGGGAGAGCTGCGTCACCGCGAAGACGAACACGAGATCGAAGAAGAGCTCGATCGTTCCGACACGGCCGGCATCAGAACGATCCCGTTGTCTGAGCAGTGGCGACATTCGTGCTTCCTTGACTCTTTCAGCGAGCGACGCGCGCCGCGCTCTTCAGCAGGGCGCCCACGAGCCGGCTCTGCCGGTCGACTCCGGTCTTTGCGAAGATCGCGCGCAGGTGCGCCCGAGCGGTGTTGACGCTCACCCCCTGGTCGCGCGCCGCCTCGACGAGGCTGCGGCCGGCGGCGAGTCGCAGCGCGAGCGCCGCCTCCTTGGGCGTGAGCCCGAAGAACTGCTGCACCGCCTCCGCCGAGAGCTCCATCGGCGCGCGCGTGCCTGAATTGGAGCCGATCACCACGGCGACGCGCGCGCTCAGGCGTCGATCGTCGGCGAGCGGCTCGCGCGGTGCGGGCCGCACGACGAGCTCGTAGGGAGCACGCCCCGACGGCCGCGTCACCCGCATCGCCTGCGCCACGGCGGGGCGGTTGGAGGCAAACTGGTTCACGGCGCGAGTCACGAGCTCCCGGAACCGGCGGCCGTCTTCGCGCGTCGCGAACACGAGTCGGTCGCCGCTCGCCGACACCCCATCGCGCTCCGCGAGCACGGCGTCCGCCAGCCGGTTCGCGTGGATCAGGCGGCCGTGCTCGTCGAGCACGATAGTGGCGAGCGTCAGGCTGTCCATCGCATCGGCGTAGAGCTCGCGTCCTGAGCGGGCCTCATCGAGCTCCGAGTAGAGACCGACCGCGAGCCGCAGGTGCGGGGCAAGCGACTCCACGCGTCGGCAATCGGCATCGGTGAACTCGCCCGCCGAGCGCGCGCGGCACAGCCGCAGCCGCGCATGAAAGCGACCGATCTCGCGCACGTCGAGCCCGAGCGCGTGCTCGACGCCGATCGGCGCCAGCCACTCGCGGTAGTAGGTGCTCGCGCGGAACTCCGAAGGGTCGACGAGGTCGAGCAGCCGCACGGCGCGCCCCTCCGCGATGTTGACGAACGGGTCGATCGCGACGTACGCCCGGAGCTCGGGCGGCAACCGTGCCGCGTCGCCGTTGTAGGTATACGTGAGTCCTGGTCGGGTGCTTTCCGGCCAGCGCAGGCTCAGCACCGAGTTGATGGTGTTGAGGCACTGCGACAGCCGCCGCTGGAAGTCCAGCCAGCCGTCGGGCTCGCGCACCCCGCGATAGAGCGCGAGCAGCAGCTCGCCGAGGCCGGCGTCGCTGCTGGCACCGCGGCGCGAGCTTGCTTTCGCGGCCGCACGGCGGCAGTTGCTCCTGGATCGCTGCACGATGGTCGTCGATGCTACCCTGCCGCGACCCAACAAGGAGCAGCCATGCCCGCCACACCGGATAAGGTCCGCCGCGCGATCGAGAACTACGTGAAGGCCTGGGCGACCAACGACAAGAAGCTGTTCCTCGGCCTGTTCGCACCCGAGGCGCTCTGGTGGGATCCGGTCGGGACACCGCCCTTCAAGGGGCTCGAAGGGGTGGAGAAGTTCTGGGACTTCGCGCACCAGCACGGTGGCCGCACGCTCGAGCCCAGGATCGAGGAGATCCGCGCCTGCGGCAACGAGGGAATCCTCCGCTTCACGATGCAGGTGCGCATCCCGGCGAAGCGGCAGGCGCTTGATCTCTCGATCATCGATCACTTCTCGATCGACGACGACGGACGGATCCTGACGGCGCGCGCGTTCTGGGACGAGAGCAGCGTCTCCATCCCTGAGGGCTGGCGGCCTTTCGCGCCCAACGTGTCGGAGGCCTACGAGAAGTAACCGCGCCCGGCCCGAGCCGGGCCTGTTGGTCACGGTTCAACATCCTGCGGAGTGCGTTCGATGCAGAGCCGACTCAAGTTCGTGGGCTTCCTGGCGCCGGTCCTCGCGGCACTCGCGTCCTGTGCCGCGCCGGAGCCAGCGCCTGCACCGTCGGCACCTGCCGCGCCCGCTCCGGCGGCGGCGCCCGTGCCGCCAGTCGCCGAGGTGCGGCCGTTTCAGGTGCCATCGCCGAACGGCACGCGCACCGATGAGTACTACTGGCTGCGCGACGACACGCGCAGCGACCCCGCGGTGCTCGCGTATCTCGATGCCGAGAACGCCTACTACGCGGCAATGACCGCGCGCACCAAGCCGCTCGATGACCGCGTGTACAACGAGATCGTGGCGCGCATCCAGCAGGACGACTCGAGCGTCCCGTACCGAAAGCGCGGCTACTGGTACTACACGCGCTACGAGTCCGGAAAGGAGCACCCGGTCTACGCACGCCGGACCGGCACCATGGAGGCGCCGGAACAGGTGATGCTCGATGCCAACGTGCTTGGCCAGGGCCACGGGTTCTACGTGGTGGGCGAGCTCGCGGTCGCTCCGAACGATCGGCTGCTCGCGTGGGTCGACGATACCGTGGGCCGGCGGCAATACACGCTGCGATTCAAGGACCTCGAGACGGGGCGGACGCTCCCGGATGCCATCCCGAACGTCGAAGCCAGCCTCGCGTGGAGCGCCGACAGCGGCAGCGTGCTCTACATCGAGAAGAATCCCGTGACGCTGCTCGGCTACCGGGTCAAGCGCCACGTGCTCGGCACCGACGCGGTCCAGGACTCGCTCGTCTACGAGCAGGACGATCTCAGCTACTACACCAGCGTCACCACGACCAAGGACGAGCGTTACCTGCTGATCGTCGCCGAGAGCACCGAGGCGACCGAGGTGCGCTACGCGGCTGCGCACGATCCCAAGCTCGAGTTCCGCGTGTTCCAGCCGCGCGAGCGCGGCCACGAGTACTCGGTCGATCACCTGAGGGAACGCTGGGTCATCCGCAGCAACTGGCAGGCGCCCAACTTCCGGCTGCTCGAGGCCGCGGACGGGCACACCGGCGATCGCGGGCGATGGCGCGAGCTGGTCGCGGATCGCGACGACGCGTTCATCCACGGCTTCGATGTGTTCCGCGACTTCCTCGCTATCGAGGAGCGCTCCGGTGCGCTGCGCCGGATCCGCATCCGGCCGTGGCAGGGCGGAAAGGAGTCGATCATCGGCGCGGACGAGTCGGCCTACACGACCTACCTCGGCCGCAATCCCGAGCTCGACACGAAGCTGCTGCGCTACGAGTACACCTCGCTTACCACCCCCTATACGACGTACGAGTACGACGTCGCGAGCGGCGCGCGCCGGCTCCTCAAGCGCCAGCCTGTCCTCGGTGGCTACGACCCTGCGAACTATCGCACCGAGCTCCTGTGGGCGCCGGCGCGCGACGGCAAGCGTGTGCCGGTCACCGTCGTTTACGCAAAGGACACACGCATCGACGGCACCGCGCCGCTCTATCAGTACGGCTATGGCTCGTACGGGTCGTCGCAGGACCCGGCCTTCGACGTGTCGCTGCTGCCGTTGCTCGATCGCGGTTTCGTCTACGCGCAAGCCGACATCCGCGGCGGCATGGAGCTTGGCCGTCGCTGGTACGACGACGGTCGCCTGCTCAGGAAGAAGAACACGTTCACCGATTTCATCGACGTGACGCGCTTTCTCGTGAAGTCGGGCTACGCCGACGCGAAGCGCGCCTCTGCGAGCGGACTGAGCGCCGGCGGACTCCTGATCGGCGCGGTCGCCAACATGGCGCCCGGCGACTACCGCGCGCTCGTCGCCAACGTGCCGTTCGTGGACGTGGTTACGACCATGCTCGACGAGAGCATCCCGCTAGTGACCAACGAGTTCGACGAGTGGGGCAACCCGAAGAAAAAGGCTTACTACGACTACATGCTGTCGTACTCGCCGTACGACAACGTCGCGCGACAGGACTACCCCGCGATGCTGGTGACGACCGCGCTGCACGACAGCCAGGTGCAGTACTACGAGCCGGCCAAGTGGGTGGCGCGGCTGCGCGCTCGGAAGACCGACGACCACGTGCTCCTCTTCCGCACCTCGACCGACGCCGGCCATGGCGGGAAGTCAGGGCGCTTCGAGAGCTACCGCGAGATCGCGCAGGAGTACGCCTTTATCCTCGATCAGCTGGGTGTCACGCAGTAAGGCGAGGTGCGGGCGAAGCGGGCCGGCCGTGCCGTGCGACCTCAGCTTGCGCGGGTAGTCACTCGCGCTCTGACGGGCTCATAGTCCGCGAGATCCGGCTCCCTCGTCCAGCGCCAGTAGTCGACCAGCCGCCACGGCGAGGTCGCGACCACGACGCCGCGTGCGTTCTGGTACCAGTTGTGCACGCCGCGATGCGACCAGACCATGCGCGCGAGCGCGGCGCGCAGGCGCTGCGTGTAGTCCCCATACGCCACCGCTCGGCACTCGAGCGGCGCCTCGTGCTCGATGCTCTGCCGCAGACAGCCGAGGACGTATCGGACCTGGCACTCGGAGTGAAAGATGATGCTGCCGGCGTGGGCGAGGTTGGTGCCCGGGCCGTACAGGCAATAGAGATTCGGGAAGCCGGGCACCGTGATGCCGAGATAGGCAGAGGCCTCGTCACCCCATTGCCCTCGGAGATCCGCGCCGCCGCGCCCGATGATCTGCATTGGCGCCAGGAAGCGGTCGGCGTAGAAGCCGGTCGCGAGCGCGATCATGTCGACCTCGTGCCGGCGTCCGGTCGCGTCGATGACCGCGCCGTCGTCGATCGACATGATCTTCTCGGTGACGAGCTCGACGTTCGGGCGCTTGAGCGCTGCAAGCCAGCTCCCGTTGTCCTGCAGCATGCGCTTGCCGCCAACCGGGTAGTCCGGCAGCACCTTGGCGAAGAGCTCGGGATCATCGCCCACCTGCGATGCGATCCAGGCGGTGAGCTGCTCGCGCTGCTCGTCGTTCCGCGCGTTGACCGCGCGCTCGGGATGCGGCCAGGCAGGATCCATCGTCCACACCGGCAGCACCGCATCGGAGCCCGGGTAGAAGAGCAGGAAGCGCAGCCAGCGCGCGTAGTACGGCACGTGTTTGAGCACCCACTGGTGCTCCGTGCTCACCGCCTCGTGGTAATGCGCGTTCGGGAACATCCACACCGGCGAGCGCTGGAACACTGTGACGTGCGCGGCCTCGGCCGCAACCGCGGGCACGAGCTGAAAAGCGCTCGCGCCGGTGCCGATCACGGCGATGCGCTTGCCCTGCCACGGGAGGTCCTGCGGCCACGCTCCGGTGTGGGCAACCTTGCCCTTGAACCGCTCGAGGCCGGGGATGTCAGGGTACTTCGGCCGGTTCAGCTGGCCGACCGCGGAGATGATCGCATCGGCGCGCAGCGTCGAGGTGCGACCATCGGCCTCCTTGAGCTCGAGCAGCCAGTTCGACGCCGCCTCGTCCCAGGTCGCGCGGGTGACCTCGGTGCGGAAGCGGATGTGTTTGCGGATCCCGTGGCGGTCGGCGCAGCGCTCGAAGTAGTCGTGGATCTCCTCGCGCCGCGGGAAGTACTCGCTCCAGTCGGGCCGCATATCGAAGGAGTACGAGTAGAACTGGCTCGCGACGTCGACGCGGCAGCCCGGATAGCGATTCTCGTACCAGGTGCCGCCGACCGCGTCGTTCTTCTCGAGCACGACGTACGGAATGCCGGCTTCCTCGAGGCGGATCGCGGCCAGGATCCCCGACATCCCCGCGCCGATGACCACCACACGGAAGTCGGCCGCACGCCTGCGCATCGCGGCGCGCGCTTCCCAGTGCGTCGAGCGCTGGTCGGTGCCGTCGAGCGCGAGCTCCTCGAGCATCATCGGCACATATTCGTCCGAGACGTGCTCGCCGACCATGAAGCTCATCATCTCGAGGATCGTCGCCTGGCTCGGCGGAGGCGGGAGCGTCGAGCCGCGGTCGCGGTACGCAGCGAGCTGCTTGACGGCGAGATCCACGATCGCCGCGCGCTCATCCTGGGTCATGCCCGATTGGATTTCGTTCAGGACCGCGAGCTTCGGGCGGATCGGGCCGTCGAGGAGCCCACGGTCGCCGCTCAGGTGGATGAGCGACATCATGAGCGCCGGGGTGCTCGCCGCCGAGACCGCCCGCCGGATGAAGGCGTCGTCCTCGGTAATCGGATGCTCGGCGGGGCGGATGGAGATGCTGGTCATGACACCTGCTCGCAGAATCGCGGAGCAAGAAGCATATCGCCGCCCCCTGCCGTCGTCGTCGTCGATTCGGACTAGGCGCTCTGCCGTCCGAGCCTGACCGTCGGCGTCGTTGCCTCGCGCCTCAGCGGATGAACCCCAGGCTCTCCAGCTTCACGAGAATGCGATGCGCGGCGAGATCCGGCGACAGGGCCCGCGTGTCGATCCTCATCTCGGGGTTCTCCGGCTCCTCGTACGGGTCGCTGATGCCGGTGAATTCCTTGAGCGTCCCCGCCCGCGCCTTCGCGTAAAGACCTTTGCGGTCGCGCTGTTCGCAGACCTCGAGCGAGGTCGCGACATGGATCTCGACGAAACCTCCCGACGCTTCGACCATCTCGCGCACCTGCCGGCGCGTCGCGGCATAGGGCGCAATCGGCGCGCAGATCGCGACCCCGCCGTACTTGGTGATCTCCGAGGCGACGTAGCCGATCCGGAGGATATTGATGTCGCGGTGCTCGCGCGAGAAGCCGAGCTCGCTCGAGAGGTGCTTGCGCACCACGTCGCCGTCGAGGAGCGTCACGCGGCGCGAGCCGATCTCGAGCAGCTTGACGAGGAGGGCGTTCGCGATCGTCGACTTGCCGGACCCCGACAGTCCGGTGAAGAACACCGTGAAGCCCTGCTTGTGTCGCGGCGGATGCGCTTTGCGCAGCTCCTCGATGATCTCGGGGTACGAGAACCACTCGGGAATGTCCAGCCCCTCGCGCAGGCGACGCCGGAACTCGGTGCCCGACACCTGCAGCGGCGTCATGTCGGGAGTGATCTCGTCCTCGGGGAGGAACTGCGCCTTCTGCTCGACGTAGACCATCTCGCGGAAGGGCACCATCGTGACCTCGATTTCCTTCTCGTACTCGCGCAGCAGCTGCTGGGCCGCGTACGGGTCGTAGTAGGCGTCGCCGTTACGCGCATTGCCGGGGCCCGCGTGATCGCGGCCGACGATCAGGTGCGTGCAGCCGTAGTTCTTGCGGATGATGGCGTGCCAGAGCGCCTCGCGTGGGCCCGCCATCCGCATCGCGAGATTGAGCAGGCTCAGGGCGGTCGTCTGCTCGGGGTAGTGCCCGAGCATGTGCTCGTAGCAGCGTACCCGCGTGTAGTGATCGATGTCGCCGGGGCGCGTCATCCCCACCACGGGGTGCAGCAGCAGGTTTGCCTCGCACTCGCGGGCCGCGCGGAACGTGAGCTCCTGGTGCGCGCGGTGCATCGGGTTGCGGGTCTGGAACGCGACGACCTTGCGCCAGCCGAGCTTGCGGAGGCGCCCGCGCAGCTCCGCGGGTGAGTCGCGCAGGATCTTGAAGTCGTAATGCATCGGCGGCTCGACGCCGCGCAGCCTGCCGCCCACGTAAACCGGCCCCGCGCGGTGCATGAGGTAATGCACCCCGGGATGGTGGTCGTCCGCCGTGCCGAACACGGCGCGCGCCTCGGCGGTCTTGTCGGGCTCCCAGCGGTCGCCCACCTCCATCGTCGCGATCAGCACCCCCTCGGGATCGCGGAGCGCGATGTGATCGCCGTCCTTGAGGCCGGCGGCGAACTCGCGCGACACGTCGAGGTTGATCGGGATCGGCCAGACGACACCGGACGGCAGGCGCATGTCCTTGAGCACCGCCCCGTACTCGGCGCGGTTCAGGAACCCGTCGAGCGGCGAGAAGGCACCGTTCAGCAGCAGCTCGAGGTCGCAGAGCTGGCGAGCGGTCAGGTTCCAGTTGAGGTAGTCGCGCGCCGTGCTTTTTTCGTTCTCCGCGACCGATTCGGTGAGATAAAGCTCCTTCAGCGTGCCGCCGTGCGGCTCCTTGTATGCCCCCATCAATCCCCCCGGCGGTGATAAGCGAAGTTCAGTCTCAGGCTGCGCCGCGTTCACTGCTGCGCGCGCGGGCCATGTTGAGCGCGACGTCCTCGATCATGTCCTCCTGACCGCCGACGGTTTTCTGCCGTCCAAGCTCGACCAGGATGTCGGCCGACGGCACGCCATACTTGGCGCCCGCACGTTTCGCGTGCAGCAGGAACGAGGAGTACACGCCGGCGTAGCCCAGGATCAGCGAATCGCGGTCGACGCGGATCGGCTGATCCATCATCGGCACCACGATGTCCTCGGCCACGTCCATCAGCTTGAAGACATCGATGCCGGTATGCACGCCCATGCGGTCGAGCACGGCGTTGAACACCTCGAGCGGCGTGTTGCCTGCGCCCGCGCCGAGCCCCGCCACCGAGCCGTCGATCCGCGCGGCGCCCGCCTCGATCGCGGCCAGCGAATTCGCGATGCCGAGCGCCATGTTGTGATGGCCGTGGAAACCGATCTCGGTCGAGGGCGAGAGCTTCTCGCGCAGCAGGCCGATCCGCGCTGTGACGTCGTCGGGCAGCATGTAGCCCGCCGAATCGGTGCAGTAGATGACGTTAGCGCCGTAGCTCTCCATCAGCTTCGCCTGCGCCAGGAGCTGCTGCGGCTCGACCATGTGAGCCATCATCAGGAAACCCACTGTGTCGAGCCCGAGCTTGCGCGACAGCGCGATGTGCTGCTCGGAGACGTCGGCTTCGGTGCAGTGCGTCGCGACGCGGACCGTTGCGACCCCGCAGTCCTTGGCGAGATGCAGATGCTCGACCGTGCCGATGCCCGGGATGAGGAGCGCCGAGACCTTCGCGTTGCGGAGCTTGGGGATCACCCCGCGCA
>Ga0209382_10007594_pt1 | contig 13751 bp, 9 predicted proteins | sample SoiMetdeltSBSDD5_FD_187599 | JGI IMG/M metagenome (GOLD analysis project Ga0209382, IMG submission 187599) | Bulk soil microbial communities from a Populus tree surrounding site in Tennessee, USA - Soil MetaG P. deltoides SBSDD5 (SPAdes) (version 2) | ecosystem: Environmental > Terrestrial >... | reverse complement strand
CTCAGCCACCGGCACGCTGACGACGCCGACCACCAACCCAAACCACAACGTCAAGACCAAACCCAACATCGGCACCGCTACCGACGCCAACCGCCCCGATCATCGGCGTCAGGAATGCCGCTCAACAGCCGTGATGGCCGGCAAGGCAGAGATCCAGATGGAAGGCGGGCTGATCGGCGAGCCTGCCGGCAAGGTCGCCCAGACGTCGTCGTGCCCCCGCACGTGGATCGTCGTGCCCCCGCACGTGGACATTGGCAGCCGTTCACGTTTGTCGCCTGCAACCTGGCACGCGCAGTCCACCTCCAGGTGACTAGAACGAACCGACGAATACACAAAGTAACGAATAGTCCGAGCGGGTTACTTGCTGCGCCGCTTTCGTGGCTGGCGACCGTGCAGCGGCCGTTCTTGTCGGTGCCGAGGTTTATGTTGCCGGGCATGGCGCGACGCACCTCCTCGAGTGGGGAAACGACAGAGCTGGCGCAGGCGTGGCCCGCCGAGTGGAACACCGTGGCCATCAGCCTGCTGGCCAGCGGGTTCGTGGAGCTGTCTCAGAGGTTGGATCGCCAGGGTGCCTTTCCGGTGCCGTATCCGCCGGCCTTGCAGCGCGGACTGGACCGGTTGACGGCGATGGGTGTCGTGGTGGATGCCAAGGTGCTTCCGCGCAGTGTCATGGACCTGGCGGCTTGGGCGCACCGTCCGTTCGCGCAGTGGCCCTTCCGTCCTGACGTGGAGGGGTTGAACGACGACGAGTCGCTCTTGGTGGACGGTAAGCCCAGCAAGGCGTGTCTGGAATGGGCGGTTGTAAGCGGTGATGTCGAAGGTGAGATCCGCGAACGGCTGCTGATTCACGGCGTGCTGGATGTGTGTAAGGCGAACGACGATCCTGCCGCCTACGTGCGGTTTCGACGGCAGTTGGTGGAGAAGCCAGCCATGTCGGAGCGGGATCTGCTGGTCACGATGGCCCAGCCGGGATTCGCGGTACTCGCGCAACACCTGCGTGGCGCCTACCGCCCGGCTCCGGCAGAAGCCTTGGTCGAGGGCGAAGCGGTGGTGTGTGGGGGTTGCGGACACCTATGGACCGTGCAAATCGACGGTGTCCGTCGGTGCGGCGAGTGGGACTGCCCGGCGCCGGCGACGATCAGGAAACGCCTGCCCGCCTCGGAGGGCGTGGTCTGGCTGAGTCGCGAGCTGCGCATGTTCGTGTCCGGCCCTGGTCGTGCCGAACTCCGGATCGCCGAGGCGCTGGAGCGCGCTGGGGTCACCGTGCGGTTGTGGCCCAACTTCGACGCCTGCGATGTCCTGCCGGTGGAGGTGCCGTGGGCGGCCGACGTGAAGTCGTGGACGAACCCGGTTCGGCTGGCCTGGCGGTTGAACGAACGTCCCTTCGTGGTACCGCCTGGAGCGGAACGAGGCTTCATTGTGATCGCGAAAGAGCAAACGACGGGCCGCTCCGAGTACCTGAGGACGCTGCGCAGCCACTGCGGCTGGTTGAAGGGGCAGTCCCGGGTTGAGGCGGTGTCGGAGAAAACGTTCATCGAACGGGTGCTCCGCGAGTTCCGGAAGGCGCGAGCATGAGGGACAGCAGCACATGGAAGAAGGACATCGCCAAGACCCTGAGGCGTGAGCCGGACGCGCCTGAGGGGCGAGCGGTGCTGCGACTGATCGACGTCGAGCTGGTGTTGTATCTGTTCGAGCGGGTTGCCAGGGATCAATCGGTCTTCGATGCCTGGGCTTTGTTGGGCGGATACCCCTTCCTGTCTGCTGGCGGCACTCCCGTTGCCAACGAGCACGAGTCCATGATTTGCGTAGCCCGGCACCTGGTGCTGTGGTTCAAAGATCGCGAGGACTGGCGTACTGCGCTAGAGGAGTATGTCGAGTATCCGGAAAGCATCCGTGGCTACAAGGTGGATCTGGTCGCGGGTACGGCCTCGCAACGTGTTCCCACCGTGCTGGCCGACCGCTTCGACTGCTACCAGGACGTGCTGTCCAGTCCGCCGCCGGACCTCACGAGCAAGATCACGGTTGCCGGTCCGGGGCGCTATTTCAATCAGGCCGAGCCGGCCACCAGCGTGACAATCCCGGACTGGTTCCCAAGCCGACCCGCTGACCGCGGTCACGACGTGCTGGCCCGTCGTGACCGTGAGCCGATCGAGCTGAAGTGGTCCGACCTGGTCGCCGCAGCACAATGGGGTGACGATCGCGAGGCGGCGCTGCAATGGCCTGCGACGACGCGGTCGAACTGGGTGGACAGGCTGACCCGGGTGACGCTTGAAGTCCGCCAGGCCGACAACAGCTTCTCCCCATCCAAGCAGCTGACGATCAGCGGCATCATGCACATGATCGGTATGGTAGGAGCCGGTAAGACGACGCTAGTCGAAGTGCTGCTCCTATGGTGCCACCTCAATAACAGGCGCGTGTGCGTAATCGCCGATAACGTCACCGCGGTGCTGCGTAAGACCGTGCGCCTACAAGCCCTCGGCATACGGGCAGCCCCGGTCCTGGGACAGTCCAACCGCGTCCAACACCTGACGCGCCTGCACCGGTTGACCAACCCGCGCAACGGTCGAATCGCGCCGGCGGCGGACCGCATGTTCGACCTGACCAGCACGGCCTGCGCCTTGGACGGGTTGCGCGACCACTCCGCGACGCCCTGGGACCTCCGGCATGCACCCTGCTCAGGTCTGATTCCTGAGACCAGTCGTGACAGCTCGGACGGCAAGCCGCAAGTCCAGGCGTGTCCGGCGTGGCACACGTGCCAACGACACGAGCCCTCGCGCGATCTAGTGGACGCAACCGTCTGGGTGGCGACCACCGCCAGCCTCATCCACACCCCACTGCCTAAGCAGCTCAACGAGGAAAGACTGCGCTATCTCGAACTCGTGTGGCGCCGCAGCGACCTGATCATTGTCGATGAGGCCGATCAGGTCCAGGCCCAATTGGACTCGATGTTCAGTCCCGAACAGCAACTAATCGGAGAGGACTACGACGCCTGGCTCGATGAGGTCATCGACCGTACCAAGAAGACGATCCGTCAATCCGGTCGTGAGCCCATGCACGAACCGCTGGTGCGGCATTGGCTGGTCAACCTCGACAACGCCAATATCGCGGTGGACATCATGTACTCGTCGCTGTCCCGCGACCGTGCGCGACCGCAGCCGGCGTTGTCCCGTCGATGGCTGGACAAGGCGTACTTCACCGAGTGGACGCTGACACAGCAGCTGGCCCAGTCCTGGGCCGGTTTCGGGCCGGCCACGAGTAACAGCCACCGCCCGGTCGAGGGCTGGGAGGGCAACCCGACCTACCGCAGGTTGCGCGCCGCCTTCAATGATTTGATCGACGATCCGCTCGGGGCGAAGGACACCGACGACGCGCTGACCCAGCAGATGATTGCGCTCACCGCACAGGTCCTGCGGGACGCCAACGAGTCCGTTCGTCTTCGCCGGGTCGGCGACTGGCTGGAAGCCATTTCCAAGGAACTCGCCGAGCAGGGCTTGACGCTGGCCATCGACGACCTAGAGCGCCAGGCCGTCCGCCTCGAGTTCACCCTCGCGGTCGCGGTACTGGCCAAGTCGCTGGATCACGCGATGGACATGTTCCGGGCGGTGGAGATGGAACTGGGCCTGGAAGGCACCAGCTCAGCGCTGTTCCACCGGGCCCCGACTGACTATCAACCCGTCGTCCCGGACTCACCGATGGGCAACGTACTGGGCTTCCAGTACCTCGATGACGACGACCAGCGCAAGGGACGCTCCAAGATGGGGCGGCTGCGTTTCTTCCGCTGCAGCGGCATCGGCCGCTGGGTGCTGCTGCACCTGCACAACCTGTTCCGCACCGACTCCAACCACGGCCCCAACGTGTTGCTGCTGTCGGGCACCAGCTGGGCCGGCACCTCGGCCCGCTACCACATCGACATCCCCGTCACGGCAGTCCTCACGCCCCCCCAGAAGGAACTGGCCGCGGTCCGGGCCAGCCGGTTCGAGTTCTTCCCGCTCTTCGCCGGCGACACCACAGCCCCCATCAAGGTGTCGGGCAAGTTCGGCGAGCAACGCGAACTGGCGTTGCGGCAGATGATCGCCGAGCTGGCCAACCCCGGCGCCGGCAAGAGCATCCTGGAACAACACCGGGACTCGATGCCAACGAACCGGCAACGATTGCTGCTGCTGGTCGGCAGCTACCCCGAGGCCCGCATGGTCGCCCAACACCTGGTCTCGCTGCGCAGCAGCTGGCAAGACCAAGTGTTGCACCTGGTCGCCGACGACGAAGAGTTCACCGACTCCTGGGACGGCGCCAATGGCCTGCGACGTGGAGACGTGCACACCCTGGCCCAGACATCCGCCTGGATTCTGGTGGCACCCCTGCTGGCCGTCGAGCGCGGGCACAACATCCTCAACGACGACAGCCAGGCCGCGATCGGGGCCGCCTACTTCCTCGTCCGTCCTCATCCCCGTCCCGACGATCTGAGCTATGTCATCCAACGCGTCAACCGGTGGGCCACCCACCAAATCCGCCACGGCTTCCCGGCTGTCGAAGGTGCCGACCGCGCGGCTCTAGGACGGTGCGCCGCCGCGTTCCGTTCGGCGGGGCACCGCCAATGGAGGTGGCTGCTCAATCTCAAGCTGGCCTACAGCAACCTGCCAGTACGTGAGCGGGAAGCCCTGGCCTGGACGCAGCTGGTCACCATCTGGCAGGTGATCGGCCGCCTGGTCCGGGGCGGAGTTCCCGCCGAGGTCTACTTCTGCGACGCGGCCTTCGCTCCCAACGCGGCCCGCCGCTCCGATAACACCAGCGATGACGCGTCGCTGAGCCTGCTCATCGGCCTGCGCGACGTTCTGGCGCCCTACTTCGTCGACGGCTGCACCGACCCCGACACCTACCTTGTCGAGACCCTCTACGGCTGCCTGTACGAGGCGCTCGCCCGGCTCGAAGGACTGTAACCACATGCCAGCCAAGCCCAAGTACGAGGAGCTCAAGCTCGCCGCGTTCCGGCTACGGACCGACGTCCCGTGGGAACGCCGCCTGTACCTGCTGCGCTTCCCCGAGTCCTGGAAGAAGCCACTCACCGCCCTCGCCACGCCGCGCCGCAGCGGCGAGGAGATCCGCTCCATCCCGATCGCGCTGCTCAACGCCGTCATCGCGGCCCTGGTACCCGATGTCATCACCGTCGCCACACGCGCGACGATCGGCGAGAACGCACCGTGGATCTACAGCGACGTCGAGGTAGACACCGAGTCCCTGTTCCTCATCATCACCACCTGGATCCGCGCTACGGCAACCGATCCCCGCCAGGCCGGCGCGATTCTGGGCAAGCTGCACCATTCCGAGCTCGTCTGGACCCCACTGGACATCGACTTCACCACGTTGACCTCGGACACCGACGACCGAATCCGCTCCGACGAGCTCTACCGCCTCTTGCCCCATGTCATCGCCGCCGAGCTCAGCGCACCGAACCTCCAGCACCTCCACCTGATACCGAAGAACCCCGACGCGGATCCCGACGACGAGTCGACCGAAGTCGAGCAAGTGATCTCACGGTTCCACCGCACACCCTCTGACAAGGGCGCATGCGTCATGAACTGGCCCCCACACCGCATGCCCCAGCGACCACTGTCCTACCTGATCAACATCACAGCCCAGAGCCGGGCGTTCGACTCGCAACCCCTGGTCCACCTGTCGGTGGGAACACGCAGATGGGCCCACAAAGAAGCCAAGTTGAGCTTCAGCCACGGGCACAGCGTCTACATGCTGCCCTCCCTACCATGGCTGCCCGGCCTGAACCAATCCCGCAGCTTCCTCGTCGCATCCATCGAATCCTGGAAGAAGGAAGCACCCGACACCGACCAGGGCTTCGAATACTCAGCCCGCTGGGCAGGCGGCAAGATCGGGAAAGTCCTCCGGGAACTCGGCCTCGCCGACAAACTGCCCGACCCCGAGGTGCTCAAAAAAACGCCAGCCAACTACCTAGCGGCTCCCAATGCGGCAGCGCTCGTCTTCAGCAACGGCATGTACTCGTTCGACCACCCGGTCGCCCCAGGGACGTCGCTCGCCGATAAGGTGCCCATCATCGACTGGGTCACCAACACCCTCGCCGATCGACTACTCCCCGTCGAGACCCTGCGCAAGAGAACCAAGGCCGTCCTGAACTCGACGAAGCTGAAAGAAACCAAGTTCGCCGCCTCGGAGGCGGCCCAACTGCGGCAGGCCATCGCGGACACTATCGGCAACACCCTAGGCGTTGACATCTTCTACGACACCACGCACACCAAGAATTACGCCCGCGCTACCCTGGCCAAGCTTCTCGGCATCGAAGTGCCCGAGAACACCGATCGCCTCACCGGCAAACCGGAAACCATCAGCACTGAGGAACTCACCATCCTCATCACCGTACGCCCCGTCGGCGCGTGGGGCGGCGGACTAGCTGGCGACAACACCACGATCACCAACAAGGATCGTTTCCAGGCCGCGGTCAACAACCGCATCGACAAGATCTGTGAGGAGCTTGGCGACGCCGAGGTACGCACAATCTCCCTGGTGGAAATCAAGGGCCGCAAGTCCTACGCCGGCAAACAACGAACCTCCGACCCGAAGTTCGCCATCAAGGTCGGCCTATCCCGAACCGGACGACTGTCCCAGTGTGTCACCGAAGCCCCCGAACCGACGCCGCCCGAAGACAACCGCGAAGCGCCTGTTTCAGACTCCAGTCTGGAGAAGATGCGGTTCAGTTGGTACGACCTCCTGCGTCAACTAGGCGTCCGCGCCACCGATCTGCCAAGCCAACTGGAAGAAACCACCGTTCGGGAAGCACCGGCCTACCTAGCCTTCTGGCTGATCCGCCAGAACCAGCGCAACCGCTGGGAAGGCATCACACGTCAAGTCCCGGTCGCCGTCCTCATCGATCCCACCGGACGCAACATCCAGGCATGCGCACCCAACGTCCGCTGGACATCCCTGCACCGCGCCCAACACGAGATCAGCCGCCACCACATGCTCACCGACCAGAAGCGCACACCGGAGGAGATCACCCGCTTCTTCGAGCAGGTCCTCCGCAGCGTCGCCCGCCAATACCCGTCCCTGCTGCTGCTCACATGCGCCCAGAAACTCAGGTGGGGATGGCCGCACCTCAACAACCCCGACATGGCGATCGACACCATCAAGTTCGGCCAACAACCCCAGGACATCACCCGCTACCCCGGCCTACGTCACGTCCGCATACGCACGACCGAACGTGACGAAGTACCCGACGCCTGGGCCGTCAACACCAAAGAAGCAGGACACGCACCCGGCTACTGGCGCGACAACGACCGCATCTTCTTCAGCACCGGCGATAAGCCCCGCAGCGCCAGCAACGCCGTCAAGAGCGCATCAAAAGTAGTACCCCGCTGGCGAAAGGGAGAACTCGTCAACCCATCGACCAAGTCGATGGTATGGAACGCCCGCGCGCTCGAACTCACCGTCGCGGCAATCCAGCCCGGCGACGACCCGGAAGACTGGGCCGCACTCGTACACAACCTTCGCTGGGCCGCCCCCCACTACGAATACTCCACAGCCCTGCCCTGGCCACTCGCCATCGCCAAGCAACTCGCCCAATACGTCATGCCCCTCGACCTCCTCGAAGACATCGACGAAGTCGAGACTGATATGTCATCACCTGTGGACGATCAGAACTAGGCCGCTGCGTGCGTCGCCCTGGTAGCTCCAGACTGGCAACTGTGTATGTGCCACGCCGCATGGCATGTCGATCTTGGTTCTTGTGTTGTGGCGGCGCTTCGGTCGGCAGTAATTGGCCCCTTAGCCGCGACTGTTCGGCCGAGGCGCAGTGCCGACTGAGGCCGCTCACAGGCGCTGAACGGAACGAACCGTAGACAGAGCCACAGCGCTCCGACAATCTCGCCACGAGAGTTGGAAGGGCCAAATCCTATGAGGATATGCTGGTAATACTGCGTCGGCGTCGCGTCCCAGCGGTGCTGCGACCGTGGATGGCAGGCAAGAAAGGCATCGCATAGGACGGCTTCGTTGCCGGGTTGCCACAGCTGCGGTTCGAACGAGCGCACACCATCGGAGATCCGAGCAATTCCCGGCCGTGCCGTTCAACTTTCCGCGTCGCAGTTGTGAATCCGCTATGGGTCGCCCTCCTCGGTGATCTATCCCGGGGTAGCGCTCACCTTCCCCATGTGCTCACGGCGTGGTGAAGGTGGGTCCGGATCTCCGCATGAGTGAAAGGTCTGCCCTCAATGTGCAGGCGGCCGAAGAGGCCGCCTGCCTGCCGCTGGTCTTCGATGTCCTGGGTCAGCCGGTGCAGTGTGGTGCTCGTGGACAGCATCAGGTACTCCCGGGAGGTGAGGTAGTCCTCGGGTGGGCTTTCCGGCTCGACGCCGCCGATGTACTCGGTCACCCAGTCTTCGCGGTTCGCCCGCAAGCTGGCGGTACGTTTTTCCAGGGTGTGGTCGATCGGGCGATGGTCGGATGCAACGAGGTCGAGCAGGGTGCGAGATTTGATCTTCTGGACAGTCTCGTAGGCCTCCACCCGCCGCTCGGTGATCAGGCACGTTTCGACCAGCTGCTCGTAGATGGCGAGTACGTGCTGACCGAGGAAACCCATACGTTGTTCGACTTCGGTAAACGACGCGCGGTTGTTTTCGAACAGCTGGGTACAGGCGTGCAGGTGTGGATAGGCCTGCTCGTACTCGTCGTCCGCCAGCAGTAACGTCGCGAGTTGCGAGTGCGCCAGCTGGACGATCTCCGCGTCGGTGTCGGGTGTCGTAATCGCCAGGACCGCGCGGTAGGCGGCCATGGCGGCGGGCTTGTCGCCAAGGCGCCGATGGCACATGGCGGTGAACGCGGCCTTCCGTGTCGCCAGTCGTGGATCGATGTCGGTCGGGATCTCGTTCAGCCGGGCGAGGGCGATGTCCGGTGCATGGTGGAGCAGGACGGCAGCCACCGTGAGGTGCTCAGTGCCAGCTGTCAGGGCGAAGTCGCCCAGCTCGGCGTCCGCGAAGTCGGCGAGTTCGGTTATCCGTGGCGGGGCCTCCTGCGCCAACGTCGTGGCCGTGGCAAGTAATGTCTTCGCCTCGTCGCTGCGGCCGGTAAGCCGGCCGGTCAAGGCGGCCAGGCGGAACAGTTCTGCGCGGGGTGCGGGCAGAATCACGTGGTCGTACAGCTTGTTGACCTGGATCTGGATGGGCAGTGATCGCTCCGTGAGGAGCGGCAGGGCTGTGGTGAAGCGGCGGTACGCGGTCTCGACATCGTTGGCGCTCAGGTGCAGCAGGCCGGAGCGATGCAGGGAATGCACGCGCAGACCAGGGTTCTTGGTCATGGAGATGGCCATATGGAGCGCCGCCTCGACATTCTCGATCGCCCCGCCGATGTCACCGGTGTGCGCGGCCCGCAGGTCGGCCAACTGCATGTGGACCGCCCACCACACGTACACCCCCCCCCGGACCCTTCGAGCGCCGCCCTCAACTGAGCGATGGCTTCCGGGTAGCGGTGGTCGGTGATCATGACCATCGCGGACTCGAACTGGATGTCGTGGATGACGGCGTCCGGCTTCTTCGACAGGAGATCCACAGCTCGGGCGTACGCGACGAGCGCGTCATTGATCTCGTCGTTGTGCTGGAGGACCGCGGCGAGCAGATGGTAGATATTCGCCAGTGCGTCGGGTTCGACGTCTGGTGGGGCACATTCCAGGCATGCCCGAGCCACGTCGATGGCCGTGCCGTCGTCGCGCGGGGCGACGTACTGGAAAAGCTTGCCGCGGATGAGGAACTCGTCGTGCGCGTCGCCCAGCAGGCGGAAGATGTCCGCGGCTGATGACCACGTGGCCACCACGGCGTCCTGTGCGTCTTGGTGTTCGTGGACGTCGCCGAGCACATGGAGCAGTTCCGCCCGTGCCCGGTGGTCGTCGGTGCGGGCCAGCATCGACTCGATCGCCTCGGCCAGGCTGGGGGACAGCGGTTGGGCGTCGTGTTCAGGCAACATCCAGTACAACTCGGTAAGACGTGCCCAGGCGTCCATCTGTCCCGACCGGCTGTGGATCATGATCGCGGCCCGCAGGTCGGTCGCGGCCTGTTCGGGGATGCGGCGCCCGGCCATCCAGGCAGGCTGCCGGGCTAGGCGCGTCAGCATGCCGGCCCGCCACGCCAGGGCTTCGGCGCGGGTGGTCGCGGCACCGCCTTTCAGGCTGGCGGCGACCGCCAGGTCCGCGCAGCGCAGCGCCTCCTGTGGTTGGTCGGCCTCGAACGCGCGTTCGCTCAGGTCGAGCAGTCCCGTGATCACCGTGTCGTCGACATGGTTTCCCAGGCGGGTGAGCGTGCCGACCGGATCGTCGGACTTCGCGATGGTGTCGATGATCCCTTCGTTCCAGAGGCCGCGCACCCAACGGCTGAACCCGGCCATCAGCGCTTGTCGCGGAGGGCGTGGCGCAGCGCCTCGTCCGGCCCTTCGTGGTCGCCCCACTCGTTCAGCAGCGTGACCAGCCGCCGGTGCTGGGCGCTAGCAAGGCCATTCCCGTCGTAGAGTCTCGTCACGATCTGCGTGGTGATCCGCGTGCCAGGGAATCCTTTCCTGAGCACATCGTCCGCCCGGACCGTCAGCTGTTCCGCAGTGATCGCGCCGCTCTCCTGTTGGTCGATCAGGGCTACCAACGCGGATCGGACGGTGCGCGTCTGTTGCCATGCGCGGGATTCCTTATCCTCACGCAAGGCCCAGAATACGAACCACAGCAGGACGAATACCGTCGAGGCCACCCAGCCGAAGGCCACGAATAGTACGACCGCCGAAGCAAGACTGAGCGCCATGCTGATGATCACGATGGCGAGTAGTACGCCGGGACTGGGATCGGGCCTTCGCATCACCAGGCTGGTGGCGAGCCGGTGCGTCCCGAGGCCCACGATGAGACCGGCCAGCGCCCACAGGCTCTGCGTGACGCCAGCGAACAACGCCAGCATGATCAGACCGGCGAGCACCGCCAGGTGGTGCCGGACGGCCCTCACCGGTCCGCCAGGACGGCCAAGTCGACCAGGTGATAGGCGTGGTCGATCTCACTCTTCTTGCGCATGAGCCGCAGCATCCGGCCGGCCCTGCCGAGTACGACCTCGGCGCGCAGGTTGAACCGTGCCGCCAGCGTTATCCCGACCGGCGCGGCGACCAGGAGCCGGAGCTCACGGTCAGGCTGGAGGTCGGCGTCCTGCACGGACCGGAAGTCCCACATAGCGCGGGTCATGCCCCGACCCGAGGTGAGCACCACGGGTTGATGCACCGTCTGCCGTGTCGATCGTTCCCGTTGCACTTCGCCGGTGAGCATGGACGGCACCACCTCCAGCGACATGCCAGCGCCGATCCGAGTGGTCACCTCCACCGGGCTCGTGCCGCGAACCTCCCTCGGCGCCATGTCGAGCACCGTCGCGCCCGGGGTAGCGGTCAGGTCCACGACCAGCTTGGCCGACTGGAAGCGGCATCCAGGATGCGGATGGATGGCGCACCGCAACCCAAGGTCGTAGCCGAGCAGCCCCGGGGAGGCCGGACCGAGCGGCACGATCTCCCCCAACGACAGGGCGATCCGGTTGTCCTTGCCCAGCAACCGCACGTCCTGGTCGCCGACGATCACGGTGTTCCGCTCGTCGGCTGACTCGTCGACATCGAGCACCGTATCGAACAACAGACGCCACACGGTCTCGCCCACATGCCCTCCTAACGCCAGTCACCGATCAGGACGAACGGAGCCCAGTAGTAGAACGACGACCACCTCGGCTCGTTCATCGTGTCCACCACCGCCTGCCGCAGGGCGTGCGCGGTGGACACGGCTCCACCGCGCAGGTGCCCGTAGAACCGTCGCATCAGGTAAGCCGTCGACTCATCGGCGACCGACCACAAACTGACCACGAGCGCGGGTGTGCGCGCGTACAGGAACGCACGCGTCAACCCGATCAACTCGTCCCCAGGCCGCAGCTGGCTGACCCCGGTCTCGCAGCCGCTGAGTGTCACGACCGAAGCCTGCATCTTCGGCAACCCCAGCACGTCAGCCGCGGTCAGCATCTCCCCGCCAGCCAGGTACACCCCGGACGCGAGCGGATCCGTACCATCGAACCGGCCGTGGCCCGCCACATGCACGACGTCGGCGGTCGCGAAGCCATCGGCGACGGCAGCAAGGCTCACTGCGGCGCCGAGCACCGGCTCGACCCCGAACACGCTGGCCAGCTCGACGGCCTCAGCCCGTGCGTGCGGGAGGTCATCGCGGGAGTCACCGAACACCACCGCCTTCGGCCTCGCGGTGTGGTCCGCCGCGCGCCGTGACGGCAGCAGCCCGAGCACCGAGGCGCTGGGGCTGTAGACGACGGGGTTGCGTTCGACGAGCGGCCGGCCGTCAACCGACAACGCGTGCAGCGGCAGATAATGCAGCGGCCCGTGCGGCACCAGGTACACCACGTCGCCCGGCTCCGACCACCGCAACAACGGCGCGACAAGACCGTCATATGCGTGCCAGGCATCGATCATGCCAAGCTCCACAAGGTCACGCACCCGCCCGCCGGACCCGAAGCACGACTCGACGAACGACATCAGCGCCGACCGCTCCATGCGAACCGTCGTCACCTCTGGCTCCGACCAATCCGCCCGCACACCGAAGACAACGACAAGTTCGGAGAGGACCAAGTACTCGACGAGCACCGTGCGGCCGCTCTTCACCAAAGCCCCCCGGGGTACCGGCACCTGAGTGGGTACTCGCGAGAGCATCCTCCAGCGTTACATCGGCAGCCACCCGCTCCAATCGGCCTACCCAAACCACGACGTCACGGCAGCGGGCATGCGGGACGTGGTTGAGTCGCCGTCGGCCGACACGCTGCAGGCGCGGTTAGCGGCGTTGATCTCTTTCTATCGGTGGCAGCACGCGGTGCACGACGTGCCCGTCGCGGGTCGTCTGTTGCGGGGCGTTGGGCGCCGCAGTCCGGCTCGGGGCCTGCTGTCGCATTTGGACGTTCGTGAGGCGCCGAGGCCGTCCTTGCTGGTGCGGGTGCGCCGGTCGTCCAGGCACCTGGATCGGCCGCCGGTGCTGCTGCCGGGCCAGATCCAGGCGGTCCTGGACGGCTGCGCCGTGCCGGACACCGCGACCGGAGGGTGGGTGGGAAACCTGCGGGACCGGCTGCTTTTCGCCCTGCTCGCCGAGACGGGGATGCGGCTGGGTGAGGTGCTGGGCATGTGGATCAGCGACTTCGTGATGGGCCGCGGTCAAACGCCCTATGTGGAGGTCGTCCCGCGGGAGGACAACCCGAACGGAGCGCGGGTGAAGATGATGCGGCCCCGCCGGGTCTATGTTGGCGCCGACCTGGAGGGGTTGTTCGCCGACTACCTGACCCAGCTGGCCTGCCGCGCGACCGAGTTGGGGTTGCCGATCACGGCGGACGGGCCGCTGCTGGTCAACCTTGATCGGCCACCGCTGCTGGCGCCGCTGCGCGAGGGCACGGTCCGGGACAAGGTGAATGCGTTGCGTCGCAAGGGGATTGGCCCTGTTGGGTGGTCGCCGCACTGGTTTCGGCACTCGCACGCCACGGCGCTGCTGCTGGCCGGCACCCCGGAGTGGGTGGTAGCCCGCCGGCTGGGGCATGCACATGTGCAGACCACGCTGGACCTCTACGGCAAGGCTCGGGAGTTGCATCAGGCGGGCGAGAATCCGCAGGTCGGCTGGTCGGTGGGGCCTCGAAGTCGCTGGTGTCCTTGGCGGTGTGGGGTGGCTTGACCTGGCGATTTGATCGGGTGAGCCCGTT
>Ga0209382_10007593_pt1 | contig 13751 bp, 11 predicted proteins | sample SoiMetdeltSBSDD5_FD_187599 | JGI IMG/M metagenome (GOLD analysis project Ga0209382, IMG submission 187599) | Bulk soil microbial communities from a Populus tree surrounding site in Tennessee, USA - Soil MetaG P. deltoides SBSDD5 (SPAdes) (version 2) | ecosystem: Environmental > Terrestrial >... | reverse complement strand
TTGTACAGAGCCGAGCGAGCCAATGACGCGCGAGCGTGAGAGTGCCTGCCTTTCGGCGCTGCCATCGGGACCGGCACGGTCGGTGAACTCGTTCCCTGACTCCGCACAGCGAGCCGCTACGGAGTAAGCGTGCCAGAAAAGCGGGAGTCGCCTGCCAATGACGCTATTGGCGTCGCTCCCGAGGCACCTCCGCCAGCAAGGTTAGGATTGCCGTCGCGTCGAGCTCACTGCCGCCCTGCGCCACCAGCATGCGGAACAAGGTCAGGGCCTGGCTGGCCATTGGCATGGCAAGATGCTTGCTTTGGGCTGCCGCGTTGAGCATTTCCAGGTCCTTCAGAACCTGGCGCGCGTAGCCGCGGGGTGCAAAATCGCGGGCGATCATGCGCTCGAACAGGATCGGCAGCAGGTTGGAGCCGGCATGCCCAGTGGCGAGCGCATGCGGAATCCTGGCCGCATCCACACCATACGCCTCGGCCAGTCGCAGCGCCTCGGCCATCACACAATAGTTGGTGAGCACCAGCGCCTGGTTGACCAGCTTGGTCGCCTGCCCTGCCCCGACGGCACCCATGTGTGTAAACCGGCCGAGCTTGTCCATCACAGGACGGATGGCCAGGATGGCATCGTCTCTGCCACCGGCCATGATGGCGAGCGAGCCTTCCTCGGCGGCAGCAGGGCCGCCCGACACCGGCGCGTCCACGAACGCCATGCGGCCACGCGCGTCGACCTGGGCCGCGAGAGACCGGGTCGTATCGATCTCCGTGGTGGAGTGGTCGACCAGTACACGCGCACGCGGTTTGTCGACGCCCAGAATGCCTTGCGGCCCCTCGACGACGGCTGCCACCGCTGCCGTCGTCGTGACCGACATCAGCACGAGATCGGCGCGCTGAGCCACGTCGGCCGGCGAAGCCGCTGCCGCGACGCCAAGTCCAGCGGCATCGGCCACCTTCTCGTCCAGGCTGTCGAAGCCGACCACCGGATAGCCGAGCCGGACAAGTCGCCTGGCGAAGCCCTGGCCCATCAGGCCGAGCCCGATCAGTCCGATGGTTGGAAGGGGGTCACTCACAGCATTGCCCTCGCGGTGCGACGTCATCGCAGCAACCTCGGGATCGCCAGCGATATCTCCGGGAACAGCGTCAGAAGCAGCAAGGCCAGCAGCAGCGGCGGATAGAATGGCATCATCGCACGCACCAGAGTCGTCATGCGCTCGCCGGTCATGCTGGATAACAGGAACAGGCTGAGCCCGAATGGCGGCGTGACCGTACCGATCATCAAATTGAAGATCACGACCAGACCGAGGTGGATGGGATCGACGCCGGCTGCGACGACGGGCGGGGCGACAATCGGCACCAGCAGCAACGTAGCTGTCGTCGAGTCGATGAACATGCCGGCGACGAAGAAGATCAGGTTGACGATCAGCAGCAGGACCAGAGGATTGCTGGATATGTCGCCGAACCAGCCCGCGAATTTCTGCGGCACCTGCTCCACGGCAAGGATCCATCCGAACATTGCCGCAGCCGCCACGATGATCAGCACGGCCGCCGAGGTGCGCACCGTCTCGAGCGCCGCCTTGTGGATGAAAGGCAGCGACATCTCGCGGTAGAAGAGGCAGCCGATCAGCAGGATGTAGACCACGCAGACGGCAGAGGCTTCCGTCGGCGTGAACGAGCCCGACAGCATGCCGCCGACCAGAAGGAAGGGCGTGGCCAGCGCCGGCGCTGCCGGAATGAACGACCTGACCAGTTCTCCAGGCGTCGGCCATCGCTTCGAGCGCGGGTAGTTGTGGCGGACGGCGGCGATCCACACGGCAATCATCAGCATGCCAACGCAGAGCAGCGCTGGCAGGATGCCGGCCATCAGCAGCTGCAGGGCCGAGATCGAAGTAACGGACGCATAGATGATGATCGGGATCGAGGGCGGGAAGATCGGCCCGACGATTGCCGAGGCTCCGGTCAACGCTGCCGCGAACGGCACTGGGAAGCCCGCATCCTTCATGGCCTTGATCTCGATGCGGCCGATACCGCCGACGTCTGCCAGCGCCGCGCCGGACACGCCGGAGAAGATCAGGCTGCCGACGATGTTGACCTGGGCAAGCCCGCCCGGCAAACGCCCGGCGAGCGTGTGCGCGAAACGATAGATGCGGTCGGTGATGCCGCTCGCATTCATCAGATTGCCGACAAAGATGAAGACTGGAACAGCCACGAGAGGAAAGCTGTCCAGCGCATACAGGACGCGCTGCGAAACCGTCGCGAGCGGGATGCCCTCGCTCCATATGTAGAGCAGGGACGGGATCAGAATGGCGAACACCACCGGCACGCCGAGCACGAACAGCACGAAGAAGATGAGGAGAACGCCCAGGCCCCAGTCCATCGCTCTTCCCGCCCCTCAGAACATCGCATTGCCGCCATCGGACGGCGGATCAGCCCGGCGGATCGCCACCCAGACGTACCCGGCTGCTGCAACGGCAAGCCCGACCACCATAGGCAGCGTGAACAGCCAGAACGGGATATCGAGCGTCGGCGTGCGGGTGGAAGCGTTCTTCAGCGCACTCGCCATCCCCGCCACGGCAATCACCGCAAAGCTGATGCCGGCGAGCGCCAGCGTCACCCGCTCGATCGTCATCGTCAGGCCGCGAGGCAGCCGTGCAACGAACTCCGTGAGGCGGATCTGCTCGTTGGTCAGCAGCAGGGAGGGCACGGCCAGGAATACGAGGATGATCAGGCCGTAGCGGGTTGCCTCCTCCAGCCCAATGATCGGCGTCGCAAAGATGTCCCGCATGACCACCTGCAGTGCCGGGAGCAAAACCAGGCTGGCCAATGCTGCCAGCGCCAGCGTGTGCAGCGCGACTTCGGCGATACGCCACAAGCGTGCCATCGGAGTCTCCTCCATTCAAGGCAATGCGGCGCCCGGACCGCAATCCGGCCCAGGCAATCCGCCGGTTCTCACTTGATGGCGTCGAGGGATGCCAGGTAGGCCTTCCAGTGCGGATAGTCCACGTTGACCTGGTTCAGCACCGCCTCGCGGAACTCGCCCAGCTTCAGGCCTTCCTTCTCCGTAATGATCACCGCACCCTTCTCTTTCAGGAAGGCGATCTCCTTGGCCTCGCTGTCGCGGTACCAGTCGAGCGAGCGCTTGCCCATGTCCTCGAAAGCCTGCGCCATGATCTTGCGGTCCGCGTCGGGGATCGACGTCCACGTCGCCTCGTTGACGAACAGGGCCAGCACGCTCTCCATGTGCCCCGTCATCATCACGTACTTGTTGGCCTCGTACATCTTGCGGGCGATGATGTTGTTGAGCGGGTTCTCCTGGCCTTCGACGAGGCCGGTCATCAGAGCCGGCATGATCTCCGCGATCTCGACCGGCGTCGGGACGGCGCCCATGCCCTTCAGCATGGTGTTCCAGAGGGCGATCGGCACACCGCGGAACCGCTTGCCGGCCATGTCTTTCGGCGAATACACGGGATAGCGCGCGGTCAGGTGCCTGGCGCCGCGATAGAAGTTGCCGACGATGCGTACGCCGCCCTTCTCGACCAGCTTCTTGTTGATGTCGGCCAGCACCGGCGAGGTCGCCTCGTTCGTGGCCTTCATGGCATGGTCGGGCCCGCGAAACGCGTAGGGCGCGTTGAACACGGCGACGTCCTTTTCGAAGCGGTCGAGCGAAGAGAAATCATGATGCGCCATGTGGATCGAGCCGACCCGCACGCCGTCCAGCATCTCCGACAGGTTGCCGAGCTGTGAGCCTGGGAACACGCGGACCTCGATGCGGCCCTGCGTGCGCTCGCCGATCATCTTGGCGAGCTCGGCTGCGTATCGCGTCTGGCCTTCGCCATCGCCGCCGACGTGGGCATAGCGCAGGGTGATCTTCTGGGCCGATGCTGTCGCGGCGAGCGCGAACGCCAGCAGCAGAACAGACAACAGTCTCTCGAACGTTCTCATGACGTTTCCTCCTCCTGGTCGATCCGGACCCATTGGCTGGGCCGCCTTGCAGTTATCGTTTGTCCCGGCGGTCATCGTTGGTACGGCATCGCCGGCCGGTAAACCTCCGCTGCTGTGTCGTGAAAGAGCCGCTGCCGCGTAGGTGCGTCGTCCTCGGCGGTGATGGCATAAAAGCCGTCGAAGATTTCATCGAACGTTCCCACAAGCGAATCCACCGGGAAGTTCGAGGCGAACATCGATCGCACCGCACCGAATATGGAGATCGCATCGCGCACCACCTGATCGTTCGACGCCACGGTCCAGCTCTTGCCGGGCACGCCGAGCCCCGAGATCTTCAGGCGTGTATTCTGCTCCCGCGCCATCAGCTCGAGGGCGCGCCGCCAGCCCGCGATGCCTTCCGGCGAGCGGTCCGCAGGGAGACCCGTATGATTGATGATGATCAGCGTCTGCGGAAAATCCCGCGCAAGCGCCGCAGCCGCCTCGAAATGCCACCAGGGTGTCTGCAGATCGAAATGGAGGCCGTGACGCTCCAGATGCGCATAGCCGGCCCGCCAGGCGGGGCAGTCCATGGAGCCTGGCTCGTCGCGGCGGGCCTCGGCTGGCGATCGGGCCGCCCGCGGCTTGTGGCGGATACTGCGCACGAGGGGAAATGCGGCCTGCGCCGCGAGCACATCGGCTGCATCCGCCTGATCGAGCCGGGCGTGCGCGACCACAGCATTGGGAAGCCCTTCCCGCTTGGCAACCGCGTGCACCCAGCGCGTCTCGCCGATCGGATCGTTCGGGTCCCACTCCGCCTCTACGTAGACCGTGGCGCGGATGTCGAACCTCTTCGTATCGGCCCGGTAGTCGGCCGGCAGGTAGTTGCGGCGCAGCGCTGCGTAGCTGCCGTACCGGAACGGGATCATCGGCTCGTCTCGCAGCCAGGGATGGTAGTTGTGCCCGATGTCCCAGACGTGGTGATGCGCATCGATGATCGGTACTTCGCTCACGGGTTCCTCCGGGAGCGGCTGCGAGCGGCGCCGGTGTTGGGCAGAAGGGGTAGAGGAGTGGCGCTCGCTTTCTGAATCATTCGCTGCCCCCCTTCAGATCCTGCGCCTTCAAGCCGCGATCAGCTTGCGCAGCTCGGCCGTGGAGCAGCCCTGTGAGGTACCCGGCTTGGCCGCGTCCAGCCGCGAGCGACCCATCCGTGCCGCCAGCAGCACCGCGGCGCGACTGGCACCCGGGCTGGCGATGCCCCGGCCGGCGATGTCGTAGGCTGTACCATGCGCGGGCGTAGCGACCGGGAACGGTAGGCCGCCCAGCAGCGTCACGCCCTCGTCGAAGCCGATCAGCTTCATGGCGATCTGGCCCTGGTCGTGATACATGGTGAGCACGGCGTCGAACTGCCCCCGCATGGCCCGCACGAACACGGTATCGGATGGATAAGGCCCGTCGCAGGCGATGCCGCGCGCCTTCGCGTCGCTCACGGCCGGCGCGATGATGTCGATCTCCTCGCGTCCGAAGTTGCCGTTGTCGCCGGCATGCGGATTGAGGGCTGCAACCCCGATCCGCGGCGTGTCGTAGCCGGCATCGCGCATGGCGGCGTCGGTCAGCACCAGCGCCTCGCCTATAGCTTGCCGCGTCAGGCGGGAGGCGACCGCCGAGAGCGGCACGTGCGATGTGACGCGCGCATTCCACACCTTCGGCAGCACGTTGAATTCGCTGGCCTTGCACTCGAGGCCGAGGATCTCCTGCGTGAAGACGATCTCATCCTCGTAGCTCGGATGTGCCAGGCGCATCGCCGACTTGTTGAAGGGCGTAAAACAGACGGCCTGTGCCGCGCCCGCCATGCCGCAGGCAAGCGCCGTCTTGAAGTTCTCGAGCGCATAGCGACCGCCGGCTTCCTGTACCTCACCGACGCGAATGGCCGATGGATCGAGGTGGCCAAGATCGACGAGAACGGGCGGCCCGCTGCCCGTAGGTATGGGCGCGCTCGGCGTAATGGTGTCGATCTCGAGCGCGACACCTGCAACGCGCGCACCCTGGTCGAGCACGCGCTGGTCGGCGATCACCACGAGCCGCGCCACCTCGCCAATCGACCGGTCGGTCACCAGACGCGCCGTCAGCTCGGGGCTGACCCCGGCCGGGTCACCCATCGCCACAACCACCACCGGGACGGCTTGCTCCGAGGCAGCTGTCATTGCTTCGTCGGCTCCCTCACGACCCCGTTTGCCGCGATCTGCGGACGGCTCGCCTCCATCTTGCCGATACTGTATACAGGATGCAATATGCAATCCGCACGCCTGAGCGTGACCCCAAATCGGACGGATGCCCGAGCGAGCCGCCGACAACGTCGTCCCCATCCAGCGCCGCACACTTCACGGTGAGGTGACGACGCGGCTGCGCGATATGATCATCGAGGGGCAACTTGCCGCCGGCATGCGCCTCAACGAGACTGAGCTGGGCTTGCTGCTCGGCATCTCTCGCACTCCGCTTCGGGAAGCCATCAAGACGCTGGCCAGCGAGGGCCTGATCGAGCTCATCCCTTCAAGAGGGGCAACTTGCCGCCGGCATGCGCCTCAACGAGACTGAGCTGGGCTTGCTGCTCGGCATCTCTCGCACTCCGCTTCGGGAAGCCATCAAGACGCTGGCCAGCGAGGGCCTGATCGAGCTCATTCCTTCAAAAGGGGCAACCGTCCGCCGCTTCAGCAAGGATGATGTCCGGCACATGCTCGAGGCCGTGAAGGCGCTCGAGCAATTCGCGGGCCGGCTTGCCTGCGAGCGCGCGAGTGAGGCCGAGATCGACGAGGTCCTGGAATTGCACCGCACGATGCTGCTCCGCTATCGCTCGCGCAATCGGCTCGCCTACTACAAGCTCAACCAGGCGATCCACACTGCGATCGTGCGTTGCGCGTACAGCCCAACCATTGCCGAGATGCACGAGATCCTCCAGGCACGCCTCAAGCGCATCCGCTACGTCGGCAACAGCGAGCCTGAGAAATGGGCCGCGGCCGTCGCCGAGCACGAGCTGATGGCGGCAGCGCTCGCCAAGCGCGACGGCGCCGCGCTGGCCAAGGTCCTCGGGCTGCACATGGACCGAACCCTGGAACGCGTCGGCGACATCGTCTAACCATTGCAAGACGATCATCGTTGGCGACTTTGCCCCCTTCAACAGACCCCCGCTACATGTACGAGAACCTGCAAAAGCTCGCACTTTACGCGGGACCAAGACCACTTCGAATGGCAACTGGCGCGGCTCAAGGCCCCGGTGAAGGTGGTTTGGGGCGAGCAAGACCTCTACATCAAGAAGGAGATGGGAGCCTTATCTGGACAGTCTGGCCCAGGATTATCTGGACAGTCCCCCGCGACTCGGCCGAGTGCGGACGCCGACGTCGAGGTGACGTTGTCGCGGTGCTGATCGCCCTGCGCGCAGGGCGATCAGCACCGCGAACGCTCAAAGTCCGAACCGCCAGAGCAGGCGGACGGACAGCGGGGGGCTCTCCATGATCACGCTGTTGGAACGGCGGGTTGAGCGTATCGCAAAGGATGACTCTGTTGGAGCGTGGGACCGCCAGGCGGAGGTGCCGGCCATCCTCAAGGACGGCAGGGAGTACGATCCGCACCTGAGCCGCTTCCTCGCCGATCTGCCGCTCAATGGTGCGCGCTCCCGCCACAGCCTCAGGAGCTACGGCTACGACATCGTCGTGTGGCTCCGCTTTCTGGAAGCACGTGGCAAGGCGCTGTGGCAGGCGAACCGGGACGACGTCGACGCCTACCACCGTGCCCGGCGCCGCGACGATGCAATGCACCGCATCTCGGCGGCGTCGTGGAACCGGGCCATTGCCGCACTCGACAAGCTCTATCGATGGGCAGCGGAGGAAGGGCTCGTTGCTCAGAGCCCGTTCACGTACCGCGACGTCTGGCGCCGGCTGCCGTCCGGGGGACGTGCCATCGTCATCACCCGCAATCAGGCCTATGAGCGCGCTGCCAAGCGGGCCGATGTCAAGTTCATCACCATCGAGGACTACCGTTGCTTCCGGGATGTCGGATTGCGCGGCCTTGCCACCGACGGCAGCGAACGTCCTGGTGCCCGTGATCGCAACGGCATGCGCAACGCCCTCTTCGCCGATCTCCTCATCACGACTGGCCTCAGGCTGGAGGAAGCCTCGTCGCTGCTGGCCGTCGAGATCGAGGAGGCGATCCGCACGAGTACCAACGGCGACAAGCAGGTCGCGGTCCGTCTCCCGGCCGCGCTGACGAAGGGGGACAAAGGCCGGAGCATTCGTATCCCTGCCTCGCTGCTCAGCCGGTTGCGCAGCTACATCGAGGTCGAGCGCTCAATCGCGGTCGACAAGTTCAGGACACGGCGCGGCGCCGAGCGCATGCGAGCAAGCATCGCCTGCAGCATCGGCGGCGACGGGATCGCAATCGCAAGAGAGAACGGCCGGCATGTACCGCTGCGGCTCGATACGGTCACACCCGACGAGCGCCGCCGTCTCCTCGTCTTGGACAGCGGCGGCGCGCCAGAGCAGCCCGCTGCGCTGTGGCTCAGCGAGGTCGGGCTGCCTGTCGCGCCCAACAGCTGGGAAGCCGTGTTCGCCCGTGCCTCGCAGCGGTGCCAGGCGGCCGGCCTGGATTACAATGTCAGCCCTCATCAACTCCGTCATAGCTTCGCGGTGCACATGCTGGCGCTGCTGATCCGGCAGCGGTTCGGCGAAGTGTCCGCGGATCAGGACCTCTCAGGCGCCACCTATCGCCGTCTCCTCGGCGATCCGCTGCAGCAGGTGCAGCGGCTCCTCGGCCACGCGAGCCTCGCCACCACCTACATCTATCTCGATCACTTAGCGGGCTGCCAGGACACCGTCGACACCGCCGTCGAGGAGCTCCTCGCCGGTATCCATCTGCCGCAAGCCTTGCAGGCCGCAGCATGAGCGGCACTCGCCAAGCCCGCCCGCGCAGGGGCCGCCGTGTGTCGTTCACACGCGCGGACGCCGAGTCTTCCCCACGGCAAACCAACACCGTGGTCGGCCTTCGCTTCACGGTCGAGGCAGCCCATGGCGGCAGCGCTTCGATCGATTTCGTCCACCTGCGGCCGCGCCGGCTCGCGCTCGCTTTCGCCTCGGCGCTGCGCGAGCTCGCCCCGACCGTGGTGCGCAGCACGCTCATCCAGCATGCCAACGGCCTCAAGCGCTTCTTCGGGTTCCTCAAGGACACGGCCGCGAAGCTCGACGGGCCGGAGCAGCTCCGTGCCGAGCATATCGATGGCTTCGAGCGTTGGCTCGAAGCCGGCGGTGTCACCACGATCCACCGCCACACTATCCTCGCCAAGCTGATCGGCGCATTGCGCATGATCGATGCGGGTCGGCCCGGCGTCCTGGACGACAAGCTCAAGCGGCGGCTCGCATATACGAGTGCCAGGCCGATGGAACGATCGACGCCGCGGGATGCCTACAGCGGCTATGTCGCCAAGCAGTTGCGCGACGCAGCCCGCGCCGACATCGCAGGAATCGTGCAGCGGCTCAGGTCGCCACCGCCCATCGACCATCCCGATGCCACGCTGCGTCGGCATCTGGAAGCAGCCGCAGCGGTCATAGAAGCCGAGGGCACGATCAGCTATTCGCATCGCACACTGCGATCATTCTATCAGCGGTTTCATCTGCTCGGCCTCGAAGATGGCACACCGATCCGCGACCTGCATGCGCGCCGCTACCTGCTGGGCGAGGACATCGTCCCGTTCTTCGTTCTGCTCAGCCTGGAGACCGGCCTGGAGCCCGAGTGCATCAAGGCGTTGCGTGCAGACTGCCTGCGCAACCCCGCCTCCGGCACAGTCGAGATCGAGTACCTGAAGCGGCGCGCACGGGGATCGGAGTGGAAGCGGCTTCGTTTTCGTGACGGTGCCTCCTCCACGCCGGGCGGCCTCATCCGCATGCTCGTCGAGCTGACGGCGGCCGCGCGCAGGCACATGTCGAGCGACGGCCTTTGGGTCTATTTCCACTTTGGCCGGTTCCACGACCGCATCCCCCGCTACTCGGAAGGGCTGATCGAGTCCTGGGTCGTCCGACACGGGATTGTTGACGACAACGGTCGTCCTCTGCGCCTTCTGTTCTCCCGACTGCGCAAGACCCACAAGGCGCTGTGGTACGCCAAGACCCAGGGTGACCTGACACGCTTCGCCGTCGGCCACACCCCGGAAGTTGCCGCGCGCCACTATGCCGACCTTCCTTCCCTGCGCTCCCTCCATGAGCAAACGATCGCCGATGGCCTCAACGACGCACTCGTCTCGGCGCTGCAGCCGCGGATCGTGACGCCCAGAGAGGAGGAGCGTGCTCGCAAGGATCCGGCCGCGCTGCGGCTCCCCATCCCCGTTGCCAAGGTGCGATCTCTGATGAGCGGCAAGGAGGACGTCTGGCTTGCGAGCTGTAGCGGCTTTCACAGGAGCCCATTCGGCGAGGAAGGCGAGCCGTGTCCCCAGCCGTTCTGGGGCTGCCTCGAGTGCCGCAACGCCGTCATCACGGCGCGCAAGCTGCCCGCGCTCATCGCCTTCGTCGACTTCATGGTCGGACGCCGCGCCGAGATGGCGGAGAACGATTGGCGGGCCAAGTTCGGCCGAGCCTTTACGCGCATCACCGAGCAGATCCTGCCGGCGTTCCCCGAGGTGGTCGTCGCCGATGCGCGGCATAAGGCCAAAGCGCCCGAGCACATACCCTATCTGCCACTGGAGGCGCGCACATGACGCCGACCTCTGCCCTGAAGCTCGTCCGGCCCATAGCCCAGCATCCCCTCGCGGGCAGGCCGGTGCTGGAGAGCGCGCCACTGCGCCCCGGCTGCAAGCGGTCGGCATTGTCCCGTTTCGAGGACAGCACCTGGGATCTCGCGCCCGCCGTGTTCCGCACCAATGCCCGCGTCTGCCACATCACCGCGCATTTTGACGGCATCGCCGATTCGGGCGTCGAACGCACCCTGCGGGAGTTCATTTACGCCCGGCTCAACTTCGATGTGGCGGGTCATCGCTGTCGCATAACGCCCTCCGTCCTGCGCCAGCTCTTCAACCGCACGCGCTGCTTCCTGGAGTTCGTAGCGGCCAGGCAGGGCACTTGCAATTTGGCTGCCATCGATCAGGAGCTTCTCGATGCCTATCGCTCCCACCTGAGAGCAGACCCGCAGCGGAGTGCGACGCGCGTGGCGCATCTGCTCGAGGTCGTGGTCGATCTCCACCACTATCGCGATCACATGCCCTCCGGCGGGCTCGACCTGCTGCCCTGGAAAGGGCGCTCGGCCTTCTTCGTGGCCGGGGCCCCTCAGACGAGTGGCGAGAACAGAACGCCGCGCTTGCCCGAGGCGGTGATCTCGCCACTGCTCAAATGGTCCCTCAAGTACATCACCGTCTTTGCCGCGGACATCCTGGCCGCCCGCGCTGAGCTTGAGGCATTGCAGGCTCGCCAGCAGGCTCTGATCAAGGAGGACCGCCGGCTCTCCGAGGACGCGCGCCGACAGCGCCGGCGCGAGCGCCTTGTTGCTTACCTCGATGAGCGGCGGGCGCAGGGCAGGGGCGTGCCGATCTGGACCACGGTGCACAACGGCGTGATCCGCAAGGACGCCGTTACCGGTGCTGTGACGCCGCCGATCAATGCACACTTGATCCATCTTCATGTCGGCATCGACGCACAATCGGAGCCGGCCGAGCATGTCCTGCTGCGGACCAAGCGCCTCGTGCTTGATGCCATCTCGGGCATCGGCGTCGAGGCCGGCGGCATGGATACGCCCATCACGATCGACCCGGAGACCGGAGGTCCGTGGCGACCCCGCTTCGATGCCAAGGCGCTGGACGTCGAGGAGCGCATGCTGCAGGCCGCCTGCTACATCGTCTGCGCCTACTTGAGCGGCATGCGCGACTGCGAGGTCCAGGCAATGCGCAGCGGCTGCCTCGACATCACGCGGAGCGAGGACGGCCTGATCGAGCGCTATCGCATCAGGAGCACCATATTCAAGCGCCGCGATGTTCGCGGCCAGTCCGCGAGCTGGATCACGATCGAGCCCGTGGCCAAGGCTATCGCCGTGCTGGAGCGACTCACCGCGCACATACGCCGGCGCCGTGGAGGCGACACCCTTTGGCGCGTGCTCAAGGAGCGCCCGGACGGCAAGGCGCACATCTCCGCCGAGATCGTGCGTCAGCTCAACAACTTCCGCGATTACTTGAACGATCAGTTCGGAACGCCCGATGCGCCGGTCGTGCCGCCGGGCCCGGACGGCAAACCCTGGCGCATCACCACCCGGCAGTTCCGGCGCACGGTCGCCTGGCACATCGCCAACCGGCCGTTCGGCACGGTGGCCGGTATGATCCAGTACAAGCACATCGGCATCGCCTCCTACGAGGGCTACGCCGGCTCCAGCCGCTCCGGCTTCCGCAACGAGGTCGAGCGTGAGCGCGCCCTCGGCCAGCTCGACGATGTCCTCACCTACTTCGAGCGCCACCGCGCCGGCGAGGTGCTGACCGGCCCGGCGGCCACGCGCATCACGGCCGAGCTGCAGCGTGCCGCCGAAGAAATCGATCCGTTTCCCGGTCACGTCGCCGATGCGGCACGCGTGCGCGCCATGCTCGGCCACGTGGCGCGCACCTTGTTCGTTGGGGTCCTCAACGACTGCTTCTTCGATCCGGCGACCGCATTGTGTCTCTCGGCCGATGGCGACCGCAGCGCACCGGCGATGGCGCAGTGCCGCCCGGACCGCTGCCCGAACTCCTGCATCACCAGCCGTCACCGGCCGATGTGGAGCAAGGCGGTCGAGGACATCTGCGGATTGCTGAGCCAGAAGCGCCTGCCGGCGCCGCAGCGCCTCGCGCTCGAGCAGGAGCTCGTGCGGCTGAAGTCGGTCCTGCGCCAGGCTCGACCGGCTTCCGGCGGGCACGGCATGGCGGAGAGGGAGAGGGCGGCTCGGGACGCGTGACGCGCTGCAGTCGCGGGAGAGGCCCGCGACGCGCGTCGCGGAGATCTCCCGATGGCCACGCATCTGCCCGATCGGCCCGCGCCGGAGATGCCTTGGCACCATGACAGCAGCCCGTCTCGGCCACAACATCGACGCGAGCGACGTCCTGCCTGGCAAGTTTTCAACAGCAACTGTCAGGATAAGTGGCCGAGGTCGGAGCCGCCATGATGTGTGCAGCGCTTGGCGTCGTTCCGACAGTGCGGCATGCCGACTACCTCGGCGCCTGGCTGGATCTGTTGGGTGCAGATCATCGCGCCATCGTCCGCGCCGCGTCAGCGGCGTCGAAGGCCGCAGACTACCTGCTCGCCTTCCTGCCGAATGCCAGCGGACGCGCGACGCCATGGCACGACCGCAACCGGCAGGGCGCAAGCGGGCCGGTCGCACATCGGCCCCAACCTTCGGCACGCTGCGGATCGAGAGGGAGAGGGCGAGGGGAAAGTCGTGACGGGCTTGCGGAGGCCGGGAGAGAGGCTCCCGGCCGGCCCGTCGCGGAGACCTGACATGGCCAAGTCGCAACCCAGGATCACCTTGAGCGTTTCGCGCGACATCCCCTTCAACAAGCTCGTGCTCAGCCAGTCGAACGTCCGCCGCCTCAAGGCCGGCGTGGCGATCGAGGAGCTGGCCGAGGACATCGCGCGGCGCACCTTGCTGCAGAGCCTCACCGTCCGGCCGGTGCTGGACGAGAGCGGCGCCGAGACCGGCATGTACGAGGTGCCGGCCGGCGGACGGCGCTACCGGGCGCTGGAGCTGCTGGTGAAGCAGAAGCGGCTTTCCCGCACCGCACCCATCCCCTGCATCGTGCGCACCGATGGCCTGCCCGAGGAGGACAGCCTGGCCGAAAACGTGCAACGGGTCCCG
>Ga0209382_10007588_pt1 | contig 13756 bp, 4 predicted proteins | sample SoiMetdeltSBSDD5_FD_187599 | JGI IMG/M metagenome (GOLD analysis project Ga0209382, IMG submission 187599) | Bulk soil microbial communities from a Populus tree surrounding site in Tennessee, USA - Soil MetaG P. deltoides SBSDD5 (SPAdes) (version 2) | ecosystem: Environmental > Terrestrial >... | reverse complement strand
GTAGAACTGGAAGCGGTGGTTGACCGTCGCGCCTTCGGGCGTGTTGAACGGCAGCACGCCGCTGCCGATGCCCATCGAGATGTCAAACACCGGCGAATTGAGGAAGTCGGCTTCGGTCAAGAGCGGGGCGCTGTCGCCCAACGCGCCGGGGCCCAAGATGCGTATACGCGACGGCTTGGCGAAATCGAACAGGCCGGTGATCGAAGTGCGCTCATAGTCGCCGCCGAAGCGGATGTTGTGCTTGGTCTTAGTCCAGGCCAGGTCGTCGCGAATCTGGTTGCGACTCTGATCGGTGACCTGCGGCGTGATGTAGTTGGTGCCTGAGCGCCAATCCTGATCGGGATTGATCACGCGCAGGCTCGGGAAATTCTTCGTCACCGGGTCTATCCGGTTGTGGAAGTCGTTGAATCCGTAGATCAGCGTGTTGGTCAGAGTCGGGCGGAAGATGGTAGTCAGATTTACGACGAATCCGTCCGAACGATTGGTATCGAGCTGATCTTCAGATTGGAAGATGCCGCTAGTTGACGGGCGTGGAACGATGCCGCTGGCGAGCGGGAAGGCGCTCTGCTGGTCGTTGTGGTTGTGCGAGTAACGTCCGGACAGCGTCAGCTTTTCGCTGATGGTCCAGTCGAGCTTGCCGGTAGCCAGCGTCTCGTTGAACGGGCTGCCGGTGAAGCCGCTGAAGCTGGCGATGGTCGGCGAGAGAGCGTGAATCGCCACCGAGTCCTGGTTGTTGTATTCGTAGCTGGTGAAGAAGAAGATCTTATCTTTCTTGAGCGGGCCCCCGAAGGTGCCGCCGAACTGTTCACGATCGAACGGAATCTCGTCGGCCTGCGCCGATGTAGGGATACCCTCCGCGGCGACCAGACGTTTCATCGAGGGGAAAGCCGAGAAGCGTGAGTCGCGCCAGTAGACGAAGCCGTTACCGTGATATTCGTTGGTGCCCGATTTGGTCACCACGTTGACCGAGCCCGTGGCGGAAGCGCCGGTCGAAAGGTCGAAGTTCGACAGACCGACCTGGAACTCCTGAACGATCTCCTGAGAAAAGTTTTGCACCGTCGTGCCGACGACGTTGTCAACGACCGAACCGCCGTCGACAGTGATCTGCGTCGAACGGCCCATCTGTCCGGCGATCGAAACGCCGGTGTAATTCGCCTTGGTCGGGTCAAAGTTGGCGCCGTCTACGGTTTCGGTTCCGGGTTGCAGGCGCGCCAGATCGAGGAAGTTGCGCCCGTTGAGCGGAAGATTGTTGACCTGCAGCGAGTTGACGACGCCCGATACGGTGTGATCGACGCGGTCAATCTGAGTTTCCCCTCCGACAATGGTCACTTGTTCGTTCGCGCCGCCGACTTCCGTCTTTACGTCGGCTGCCGTGGTTTTGCCCACGTCGACTTTGACGTTCGAGATGACGGTTGATTTGAAGCCTTGCGCGTTTACTTTTATTTCGTAGACGCCGGGCGTGAGTTGCTGGATGAGGTATTTGCCGTCGCTACGAGTCGTGGTTGAGCGCGACTGGTTGGTGGTGACGTCGCGCGCTGTGATTGTCGCGCCATTGATGACGGCGCCGCTCGGGTCGGTCACCAAGCCTTCGATTGAACCGGTCGGCTGTTGCGCGAATGCCGGCCTTACGAAACTCAGAGCGGTTAACCCCAGCGTAGCCGCGATCATTAACCACCCCTTTAAAGAGAATAGTCTGTGCTTCATCATTCCTCCAGTGTTTTCGGGTTAGCCTGGCTTACTGCCAAGCCCCACCTAAGTACTCTAATCTGTCAGCAGAAGAAGCAATGATTAAGATGGGCGCTCGCATTGCCGTCCTGTGTCTGACATCGACTGAACGTTACAAGCTATTGGCAAGCGGTTGAAAAATTATCAAAGGATTGAATTGCTAGTAGAAAAAAGCGAAAGGCAATTGCGATGCCACCGGTGTGGGGTTGAAGCGTATCAACTTATTTACTACAAGTAATGAAGTTATAAATTTTGAGTGGGTTCGGATAAATCTTTCCGATTCAGAAATCAAAAAAGTTCATCCGAATTATTGGATTTTCGTTCCGGACAATTCTACAAGACAGATGCTGCGAGCGGCATGGCTTGCGGTGGAATCAGCGACGCGGACTCCAATCAACCTACTGTCAGCCGGAAGCCGCCACTTCTAGCCCAGCTGCGCCTGAGCTGTTTCAACGGGCGGGTGATCTAGACGGCCAACCATCCGAAAAACGAAATCCTTAATTCATTTTTTTGCATTGCCCGGTCTTTTAATTCCACACCACATAAAAGGCGTAAATGCAGCGTTTTACTCAGCTTGTAAAGGAGTTGGATCGCTTTTCGCGCCGGGCCATTCTAACGTTGGAATAATACTTGCGCTTTATCTAATCGAAACCAAGCGCTTGCGTTGTGGAATCATAAACACAAATTTTGGGAACTCGGTTGAGGAACGCCAAATGGCTTGATCGAATTTCTGCTCACGCCGTTTGCGCCCTCTTCATGGGAGTTCTCTGGTTTGTAACCGACTGCATCGTCGTTTCCAGCGAGATGCTGATCCGAAAATAAATGATATGGAGTCAGTCAATGAGAATAACTAAGATCAAGCAATTATTGTTTTGTGGCCTGTTGTCGCTAATGGCGGCGCTCTGCGCCGGCGCGATGGCCCAACACATTCGTGGAGCTTTGGAGGGAACGGTCACCGACCCGAACGGCGCAGCGCTATCGGGCGCGAGGGTGATCGTCAAAAATACCGCGACCAGCGCCGAGGTCACGACTACGGCCAATGAGCGCGGCTATTTCAACGTCCAGAACCTGGAGGCCGGGATCTACACCGTCACAGTCCAGCAGTCCGGATTCAACAAATACGTCGCCAAAGATGTCAACGTCAAAGTCGGCGCCGTGACGCCCCTGGCCGTCGCGCTGCAGGTCGGCGCGCAGGAGCAGATAGTGGAAATCACGGCCACGAGCACCGAGGCGGCCGTCGACACTTCACGTTCGACGGTTGACGGCGTGGTCACGGCCAAAACGATTGAGAATCTGCCGCTCAACGGGCGCAACTTCCTCGACCTGGCGCAACTCGAACCGGGCGTGCAGGTGCGCGACGGCGGCGACTTCGACCCGACCAAGAACCAGATGGTCGGCGTCTCCGTCGGCGGACGCATGGGGCGTTCGACGCGCATTCAGGTGGACGGCGTGGACATCACCGACGAGAACGTCGGAACCACCACTACGAACATCTCCAACGAATCGATTCAGGAGTTCCAGGTCAGCCGTTCGACGCTCGATCCGAGCACGGACCTGACTTCGAGCGGCGCGATCAGCATCGTCACTCGCGCCGGCAGCAATCAATTTCATGGCTCCGGGTTCAGCTTCTTCCGCAATGAATCATACGCCTCAGACCTGCGTTTGGGGCCGGCCTCGGGGTCGGATAAACCGCCCTTCGAGCGCCAGAACTTCGGCGGGGGCTTGGGCGGCTATATCCTCAAGGACCGCCTCTTCTGGCATATGGAGGGTGAACGCACCCGGCAGAACGGCCAGCAATTTACCGCCGTCGCGCCCTTCCCGAAATTCACCCAAAACTTCCCGGTGCCGTTGCGCGAGACGAATGTCGGCGGACGCCTCGATTTCAACATTACACAAAACCTGAAGAGCTTCTACCGCTTCAACCACAATGACAATATCGGCGTGACCGGATTCGGCCTCAACAATCTGTCGGCGTTCGCCAACGCCAATTTCACCAACTTTCATATAGTCGGCGCCGATTACAACACCTCGCGTTGGACGCACTCGCTGCGCTACAGCTATCTCAACTTCAACAACGCCATTGTGGACGGGAATTCGCAGGCAGGGACGCCTACGACGCTCGACCCGGCTGGGGGGCCGATCCTGGTCAACATTCAAGGCCAGTTGTCGGTCGGCCCGAATGCGAACGCTCCCCAGACGACCTTTCAGGACAATCAGCAAGTAAAATACGACTCCAGCGTCACGACCGGTAACCATAATCTCCGCTTCGGCGCTTCTTATAACCACATCGTGGCAAACGGCTTCGCGAGCTTCTTTGGCAACGCGCCGCGCATCCGCGCCCCCTTCAACGCGGCGGCCATTGCGGCCGCCAACGGGTTCGGCGGGGCGGGCGACCCGCTCAACTTCCCGCTCAGTCAGATCGTGCTCGGCAACGGCCTGGGCTTCGCCAGCGAGAAGCCGGCGCACAACCTGCCTTTCGGCGGTTTCTTCAACGACCGCCTCGGCCTGTACGCGCAAGACGCCTGGAAGATCAAACGTAACTTCACGCTCAACCTCGGGCTGCGTTATGACTTCGACAGCAACCTTGCCAACAACGACCTGGCGCGCACGCCGAAGCTGGCCGAGTTCAGCCAGGATCTGGCCGGAAAGATCGACCGCCCGGCTAACCTTTTCGCCCCGCAGGCCGGCTTCGCCTGGGATCTTCGCGGTGACGGCAAGACCGTAATCCGCGGCGGCGCGGGCATTTTTTATGACACGAACATTATCAACAACGCCCTCTTCGACCGAGCGCTCAACCTGGCTCCGGGCCTGGGCAACGATACGCCGGTGCTCTCCGTCCCCACCGGTACGATACTGCGCAATCCGGCGACAAGCGATTGCCTTTTCGACATCACGCATTACAACTCGACGCCGGGCAATTGCTCGGGCGGCGTCAATCTGCTGGGCCAACCCCTCAGGAACGTGATTGCGGCGGCGCAGAACATGCAAACCGTCTTGCAGCAGGTGTCGGCGGGGTTGGCGGCGAATTATCCGCCGGCGGGCGTGCCGCCGCTCTTCAACCAGACGTTGGACACGGCCAACGGCCTGATCTACAACAAATACAAGCGGCCGTACGGGATTATGTTCAACATCGGCCTCCAGCGTGAGATCAAGCCGGGGCTGGTTTTGAGCGTCGATTACTTGCGCAACCGTGGCGTCCATTTCGGTCAGATCATCAACCTCAACCGCAACGGGGCGGCCAATACGCTTAACGTGGCAGCCGCGCAAGCGGCCATCGCCGCAACGGCGGGCGGCTTCGATCCTTGCGTTGGAATGACCGGTTCATCGGCGATTAACTGCGTCATCTCCAGCGGAGGCTCCATCCTTGACTTCGCGTCCAACGGATTGGACGCGGGCGAAGGGGTCATCGACGGGCCAGGCGATGTCCAGGCCGCTTTCTCTGGTAACAACCCGAACTTTAAGACTATCGGCGTGATCGCGCCGGTCGGCCTCTCGCTTTATAACGCCCTTACGGCGTCGCTGCGCGGGAGGCTCGGCTCTTACGGGCCGCTCAAGGGGGCGACCTTAACGGTTAGCTACTCGCTCTCGCGCTTTAAGACTACGGGCGGCGATTCGGACGCCGGGTTCCTCTCCGTCTCGGCTTTCAACGACGCGCCGACGAAGTTCTTCGGCCCCTCGGGGCTTGACCGCACGCACCAGTTGACGTTCAGCTTCCTGACCGACCTGCCCCTGGGGTTCAAGATCAACTCGACGACGCGAATCGCGACGGCGCTGCCTCAATCCATCTTCCTGCCGTTCACCAGCGCGAGCGGAACTGGCGAAATCTTCTTCACCGACCTTGACGGCGACGGCGTCACCCGGGATCCGCTGCCGGGCACTGGAAGAGGGTCGTTCGGACGTGGCGTGGACGTGGCCAAGCTCAATCAGTTGATCACCAACTTCAACAATACCGTGGCGACCGGCCTCACGCCGGCGGCGCAAGCGCTCATCACCGCCGGCCTCTTCACCCGCGAGCAGTTGATCGCGCTGGGGGCCACGATCAACAACGGTCAGGCGATTGGGCTGGCGCCGAGCAACCAGGTGGGAATGGACTCATTTGTCAATACCGACCTCCGCATCTCGAAGACCTTCGGCTTCAAGGAGCGGGTGCGGATCGAGCCGATGGTGGAGATATTCAACCTCTTCAACGTCTCCAATTTCGATACGCCGAGGAGCCCGCTGACCGCCTTCCTGGACGGCTCAGTCGGTTCGATCAACGGCACCACGCCGCTGAATCGCAACAACCGCTACGGGCTTGGTTCAGGCTCGTTCGCGCCGGGCATCCCGCGCGCCTTCCAATTCGGCATTCGTGTCGGGTTCTAAATAGAATTCGATGTCAGATACAAATCGAGGCGACCCTGCGAAGGGTCGCCTCTTTTTTTCTCGGGCCTTGATCGCCAGTTCGGCAGCCAAGTACGTCAGGCAGTACAGTACGGGGAGCGTGAGCGACTTGAGCATAAATCAATAGGCCTATCGATCTATGCTCAGGTCGCTCACGCTCCCCGTACTGTACTGATGATCGAAATCACTCCTCGCGCAGCGCAACCATCGGATCAACCCTCGTTGCCCGTCGGGCCGGCAGCCAGCAGGCCACAATCGCTACCGCGCCGAGCATCAGCGCCACCCCCGCGAAGGTCGCCAGGTCGGTCGCGCTCACGCCGTAGAGCAGGCCCTGCATCAATCGCGTCAACGCCAATGACGCCGCCAACCCGATCGCCACGCCGGCGCCGGCAAGCGCCATCCCTTGCCTGATCACCAGCCGCAAAACGTCGCTGCGCTTCGCCCCGATCGCCAGGCGAATGCCGATCTCGCGCGTGCGCTGTGTGACGGAGTACGAGATCACGCCGTAGATCCCCACCGCCGCGAGGGCCGCCGCCAACCCCGACAACAGGTTCAGCAGTATCGCGTTGAAGCGCGGTCGCGCGAGCGCCGTGGAGACGCGCTGCTCCATCGTCATCGCGCTCATGACGGCCTGTTCGGGGTCGAGCGCGGCCACTTCGCGGCGGACCATCGCCGTCAGCGCCGTCGGGTCGGAGGCGGAGCGAATCGCCACGTACGATACCGGATAAGCGAATTGCCTGTAAGGCACGTAGACGTTCCCTCGAGCGTCTTTCAAATCGAGCAGGCGCGCGTCGCCGGCGACCCCGACAATCATGCGCCATCCCTGGCCGCCGACGTTGATGCGCTTGCCTATCGGATCAACGCCCGGGGCGAAGGCGTTGCGCGCCGTCGTTTCGCTGATAATCGCCACCTGCGGCGCGCCGCCGTCGTCCTGCTCGGTGAAATCGCGACCGGCTTTGAGCGGGGTCCCGATGGCGCGCAGGTAATGGGGCGTGACGGATACGCAGTTCAGAATCGCATTCCGCATCATTTCGTCCGTCGACTGCCCGTCGGTCGCGTATCGCACGTACCAGCCGACCGGCGATTCGAGCGGGCGCATCAAAACCGCGCCTGCCGCGACCACTCCCGGCTGCGCCTCGATGCGTTCGAGCAACTGTTGAAAGTAATCTCTTGTCTTCTCGACGTCCGGATACTTCCCGCCGCGCAGTTGAAGCTGAAAAGTCATGGCGTCGCGTCGGTCGAATCCGGGATCAATCCGTTGCAGATTGAGAAGGCTGCGAGAGACGAGGCCCGCGCCGATGAGGAGCGCCAGCGTGACGGCGATCTGCGCGACCGCCAGCGCGCCGCGCAACCGCTTGCCGCGCCGTTCCCCGCCGATCTTGCCGCCGGCGTTGAGCGCTTCAGTGAGGTTGACTTTCGACGCTATGAGCGCCGGCGCCAGCCCGCAAACGATGGCTGACAGCAGCGTCAGTCCGCACGTAAAGAGCAGCGCCTGGAGATTGATCTCGACGGACTCGATGCGCGGGATGTCTGCCGGGGCGAGGCTTATTAGCGCGTCAAGGATCCAATAAGCAAGCAGGACGCCCAATCCGCCGCCGGCGACGGCCAGCGCCAGGCTCTCGATCATCAACTGGCGCGCGAGCCGTCCGCGACCGGCGCCGAGCGCGGCCCGCAACGCGATCTCCTTGCGCCGCGAGGTCGCGCGGGCGAGTTGGAGATTGGCGACGTTGGCGCAGGCGATCAGCAGCAACAGCGCCGTGGCCGCGAGCAACATATAGAGCGCGGGCCGCGCGTCGCCGAAGATGTGGCGAGTGAGCGGTTTGATGACGGCCCGCTCGCCGCTCGCCCTCATCTCAGGGTGTTGGGCCGCAATCCTCCCGATAATCGCATCGAGTTCGGCTTTCGCTTGCTCCGGAGTCACGGACGGTTTCAACCGGCCGACGGCTTGCAGAAAGCCGAGGCGACTCTCGACCAGGTATTTTCCGCTCGCGGCCGAGAGCGGGACCCACATATCAACGCCTTTGGGAAACTCGAAATCCGGGGGCATTACGCCGACGACGGTGAAGTCGACGTCGTTGAGCTTAATTGTTTGATCGGGTTTCACCGCCGCTTCCAGCGCCGACTGATTTCCGCCGTCGTTGAACGCGATCATTTGCCCTATCAGATTGGGATCGGCGTTGAAGCGCCTCTGCCACAAACTGTGACTGATGACCGCGACATAAGCCGCGCCCGGACGGTCTTCGTCCGCCGTGAAGGCGCGTCCGATCGATGGCTTTACGCCGAGCGCAGGGAAGAAATCGGCCGAGACCCTGGCGCTGTGAATCTGCTCCGGCTCGCCCCGCCCGGTCATCGTATAGTTGAAGCCATATATCGTAGTCGTCATCGCCGCCAGATTTTCGAAGACCCGATTCTGACTCCGCCAGTCCTTGAACTCCGGGATGGATATTTCGACGAACTGGTGTTTGGTCGTCTCGTCGCTCTTCCACGCGACGACCAGCCGCTCCTGATCCCTGAACGGCAGCGGGCGCAGAAGCGTCGCATAGGCCACACTGAACACGGCCGTGTTAGCGCCGATGCCGAGGGCCAGCGTGAGCGCGGCGATCAGTGTGAAGCCGCGATTCTTCAGTAAAACTCGCAAACCGAACCGCAGGTCTTGCCAGAGTGTTTGCATAATTCCTCCCGAGGAAGGTTTCAGGTTCCAGGTTTCAGGTTCCAGGAAAGAATGATGCCGCAGATTCCAACCTGACACCTGACACCTAGCGCCAGGAATCTGGAATCTGGAACCTGAAACCTGGAACCTGAAACCTATTCGAATCGAAGCGCCACCATCGGATCAACCATTGTCGCCCGCCGCGCGGGCAGGTAACAGGCCAGCAGCGCCGCGAGCGAAAGCAACAAGGCGACAATGGCGAAGGTCGCCGGGTCGGTAGCCGTCACGCCATACAACAGACTCGACAACACACGGCCCAGAGCCAGAGCGGCGATCAGCCCGATGACGGAGCCGGCGACAACGGGTTTCAACCCCTGCGCCAGCATCATTCGCAACACGTCACGGCCTTGCGCCCCGAGCGCGATCCGCACGCCGATTTCCGGCGTGCGCTGCGCGACCGCATAAGAGACCACGCCATAAACCCCCATCATTGCGAGCGCCAACGCCAGCGCGCTAAACCCTCCGAGCAGCGACATAGTGAAGCGCCGCGCGGAAACCGAATCGGAGAGCAAGTCTTCCAACGAGGTGATGAGGTAGATCGCTTGATTTCTATCGACCGCCGCGACCGCCTGACGGATGATGCGGGCGACATCCGCTTTCGGCAAGGGTGAGCGCACGAAGAGCATATCCTGGGACCACGACTGCTGTTCGATTGGAACATAGACTTCAGCGCTGGGCTCTTTATCCAGTCCGGTGTGACGCGTGCTCTTGACGACTCCGACGACTTGCCGCCATATCCCCTGTCCTTCCGGCCGGCCGAAACTGAAGCTGAAGCGTTTGCCGATCGGGTCTTCGCCGTTCCAGAAGCGCTGCGCAGCCGTTTCGTTGATTACCGCCACAGGTATCGTAGTGGCTGTATCGTCCGCAGTGAGAAACCGGCCTCCCAACAGATGTACGCCGAGGGCGCCCAGATACTTCGAGCTGACGAAATGCGCCCTGGTAAACGCCGGCGGGTCATTGGGCGCGGTTCGTGGCCGGCCTTCAATCATGAGGTAATCGCCGTGTCCATGCGTCGTCAGCGGCAATCCGTTGCTCGATGCGGCGGCTTCGACGCCCGGCGTCGCCTCCAGGCGCTCAATTACCTGGCGGAAAAATTCGATGTTGGATGGAATGGCCGCCACAGTCACGCCATTTGTGCGCAGCCCCGGATCGACCATCATCAGGCGCGCAAAGCTATTGATCAGCAAGCCGGCGCCCAGCGTCAGCGCGAGAGCGAGCGCGATTTCTAGTGTCACGAGCAAATTGCCGGGCGCGCGCATCGATCTCCTCCACGACCCCGCGCGGCCCACCGTCTGTTTCAAAGTTTCATTCAAATCGACCCGCGCGGCCCGCCACGCCGGCAAGGCGCCGAAGAGCAGTCCGGCCATCACCGTCACTGCCAGCGTAAAGAGCAGCGTCACCGCGTCTATACGCGATTCGCCCAGCCGTGGAATGTAGTGCGGGCTTAGCTTCAAAAGCAGCTCGAGCGACCAGGCGGCGAGTAAGGCTCCTGAGGCCCCTCCCGTCAAAGCGAGCAACAGGCTTTCCGTCAACGCCTGTCGCACGAGCCTGAAGCGGCTCGCGCCGAGCGATTGTCGAATCGCCATCTCTTTCCGCCGTCCGTCCGCGCGCGCCAGCAGCAGATTGGCGATGTTGGCGCAGACTATCAAAATGACCAGGCCGACGGCGCCGAGCAAGATCATCAGCGGCGCGCCCGCCTCGCCGACGGTTTGATCTTTCAGCGCGACAACCCTGACGCCGGCTGTAAAGTTGCGATCATATTCTTGCGGGTTGTCTTGAACGCGCTGCGCAAATAGCGTTTCCAATTCCGCCTGCGCCTGCTCCGCTCCTACGCCGGGTTTGAGTCGCAGAATCACGTTATAAAGTCGATTGTCGCGACTCTCTCTGTTCAGATCATCAAGCGTCAGCGTCCAGAAGCCTGTCTGTCTGGACGGGAACCGTATCACCTCCCTTGCTTGTCTGAGCGGGAAATTGAAGCCGGGCGGCATTACTCCCACAACGACGTAAACACCGCCAATCGCTCGAATCGTTTGTCCGATGATTCCGGGATCGGCTCCGAAGCGGCTCCGCCACAGATCATCACTCAATATGATCAAGCGTTCGCCGCCCCGCTCGCTTTCTTCCGGCAGGAAGTATCGCCCGAGCGCAGGTTGTACGCCGAGCATAGGTAATAGATCTTGTGTGACGCTGGCGCCTCTGATGAACTCCGGCGCGCCCTCCCCGGGGAGAATGAGGTTGGCATTCCAGTATCCACCGATGCGCTCGAAACTGCGGCTGCGCGCGCGCCAATCGACCAGGTCACGGCGGGCGATCCAGCTTAGTGTGTCATCCGGCGGACTAGCTGGCCCCAGCCTGTAACTCGCCTGCATCAAGCGGTCGGGCTGCGCAAAAGGCAAGGGCCGTATCAGAACCGATTTGACGATGCTGAAGATCGCCGTGTTCGCCCCGATGCCTAAAGCCAGCGTGACAATGGCGATCAGCGTGAAGCCGGGGTTCTTCGCCAACATTCGCATGCCGTAACGCACGTCTTGAAACATTTCCTCCTCCAATCTTCGCGGTTGCAACAACAGCGTATCCCGGAACGCGCCCAGACTGCGCCGCAGCAGATCCAACTTCGTTTTCCAGTTGAGTTTGTCCCATTCGGCGAGCGACGCTTCGCGCGAGCGCAATTCAGCCTCCCACTCCTGCCGCCAATCGGCGCGCAAGCGGCGCGGCACAAACACGCCGATCGTACGGATTAGCCAGAGCCAGAATTGAAAGCGCGCTGTTCGGGTCGCGTCAGCCATCAGTCTTACTCATTACTTCTTCCGCCGCGTAGCGGCGTCGTGAATTTAGCCGCGCGTTTATGGTCTTTGAGAAATAAATGCAACAACCCTCTTCCCGGTCGCGGAGCGACCACGTGAGCTTAGCCCGGCTTTTCAAAGCCGGGTCGACTAACGCATAACCGTTCTCAGTCGCCGCAGCGACGGTTGATACCGATCATTGGTATCAACCGTCGCTGCGGCGACTGAAACAACAACGCAACTCTCCCGGCTTTGAAAAGCCGGGCTAGGCTCAACTGCCGCTCCGCGGCAGGGGGAATTTCGCCCCGGCTTTGATGATGTTGCGGCGTGGAATTATTCTTGCCGGAGCGCGACCAGCGGATCGACCTTAGTCGCCCGCCACGCCGGAACGAGGCAAGCCGCCATCGCCACAGCCGCGAGCAGTAACGCGATGGCGGCGAATGTCACCGGATCGGTCGGGCTCACGCCGTAGAGCATATTCGCCATCAACCGGGTCAAGCCGAATGCGGCGATCAGTCCGATCGCCACTCCGCCGAGCGCCATCTTCATTCCGTGATTTATGACGAGACGCAAAACCTCCCCGCGCCCTGCGCCCAACGCGATGCGGACGCCGAGTTCGTGTGTGCGTTGACCGACCAGATACGAAATCACTCCGTAGAGCCCGACGCTCGCCAGCAGGAGCGCCACCGCCGCGAATGCGTTGAGCAGAGTCATCGAGAAACGTCGCCTGGCCAACGTGCCGGCGATCACCTCATTCATCGTCTGAGGTCTGGTGATGATGTTTTGACTGTTATGGCTTTGTACTGCGCCGCGAATCGAATCCCAAGGCGCCGGCCCTGCTCCATCCGAACGCATCACCACGTTCACGCCGGAAATCCCTTCTCTCAGGTCGTTGTCCGACATCGCTCTGAATGGGATATAGAGCTGAGCCTGGAGAGGCTGCCTCTCGTCCGGACCGAGGTCCCATTGCTTGACGTGCCCGACCACGCCGACGATCTGCAACGAGTCTTCGTCATCCCCTAAGTGGATTCGCTTGCCGATCGGGTTTTCGGCGCCGAAGTATTTCTTGGCGAGAGCCTCGTCAATCACAGCGACATTCGAAGATCGTTCATTATCTTGATCGGTGAAAAAGCGCCCCTGCCTGAGCGGAATCCCCATGGTTGTCAGATAGCCGGGTTCGACTATGTAAATCAGCGCCATATTCATCTCGCTCTGACTGGCGGGCTTCGGCTTGCCATCGATCCAGAAGAACCAGTCGTCTTCCCACAGCAAGGGCACGGCGCCCGCCGAGAATGAAGCGGCTCGGACGCCCGGTAGCGCACTGAGCTTATGGCTAAGCTCGCGCATATGGGCGCGAATCGCATCCGGGCCGGCCGATCGCCCCGTGCTGATGGACGGCGGAAAATTGAGTTGGAATGTCAGTAAATTGTCCGGGCGAAATCCCGGATTGACTTTCCAAAGCGCGTTGAGACTGCGAACCATCAAGCCCGCGCCAATCAGCAAGACCAGAGCCAGCGCTATCTCCAGAGCGACAAGAACGCCATGCCCGCGCCCGCGCCCGCCGCCCGCCGCGCGAGCGCCTTCCTTGAGAGTTTCTGACAGACGCCGCTGTGATGTCTTCAGCGCCGGAGCCAGCCCCGAGAGAATCCCTGTGAGCAGCGAGACGGCGACGGTGAATAACAGGACGCGGCCATCCAGCCCGATCTCCTCCGAGCGTGGCAATGTAGTGGGCAATGCCCCAAGCGCCGCCTTCGTGCCCCAGGCCGCGATGAGCAATCCCAGTCCGCCGCCGGCGAGGGCGAGCAGAGCGCTCTCCGTAAGAGATTGGCGGAGCAATCGCCAGTGGCCCGCGCCCAGCGCGGCGCGAATGGCGAATTCGCGCGCCCTGCCGGTCGAGCGCGCGAGCAGCAGGTTGCTGACGTTCACGCACGCGATCAGCAGCACGAACCCGACCGCGCCTAGCAACATCCACAGAGTCGTCCCGACGCTACCGACCATTCTTTGCTTGAGAGGGACGACCTTCGCGCCATTATTCCTGTTGGTCTCCGGATATGCGGCGGCGAGGTCGCGCATCACCCTGTTCAGGTCGGTCTCCGCTTGCGCGAGGGTGACGCCCGGCTTGAGCCTGCCAATTCCGTGTATCCCCAAAGCGGCGCCG
>Ga0209382_10007586_pt1 | contig 13758 bp, 9 predicted proteins | sample SoiMetdeltSBSDD5_FD_187599 | JGI IMG/M metagenome (GOLD analysis project Ga0209382, IMG submission 187599) | Bulk soil microbial communities from a Populus tree surrounding site in Tennessee, USA - Soil MetaG P. deltoides SBSDD5 (SPAdes) (version 2) | ecosystem: Environmental > Terrestrial >... | reverse complement strand
GGGCTGGGGCGGACGGGGGCGCTGTGGGCGTCCACCCCGCTGGGACTGGACCCCGACGTGCTGGTGCTGTCCAAGGCCATCGGAGGCGGGCTGCCGTTGGCGGTGATCGTCTACCGCCGTTCGCTCGACGTGTGGCAGCCGGGCGCCCACGCCGGAACCTTCCGCGGCAACCAGCTGGCCATGGCGACCGGTGCTGCGACCATCCGCCACATCGCCGAGCACGGCCTGGTCGAGCACGCGGCGGCCATGGGCGCCCGGCTGCTCGCGGGGTTGCAGGGGGCCAGCGCCGGATCACCGGTCGCCGGCGAGGTGCGCGGGCGGGGGCTGCTCGTCGGGGTGGAGCTGGTGGACCCGGCACGATTCGGCCCGACTGGTGTCCCCGAGGCGGACGGCCAGGCCGCCGCGGCCGTGCAGCGGGCGATGTTGGAGCGGGGCGTGATCGTGGAGGTCGGCGGACGGGCCGACGCCGTGGTCCGCTTCCTGCCGCCGTTGATCATCGGCCCCCAGGACGTCGACCGGATCGTCGACACCTTCGCCGCCGCGCTCGCTCACGTGACGAGAACGTGAGGAGGTGAGGGTGACCCGTGGACGACGGTGACGACGACCTCCCGGAATTCCTGTCGGCCGATCCTGCCGCAGGGAAGCGGCTGGGCACGCTGGCCGATGCGGTGGCCACCGCGGTGGCCGGCTGGGCGGCGACGCCGGGGCCCCGCTCGTCCGCCGACTCCGCCGGACTGCGGCGGTCGATCGCCGCGCTCGACCCCTGCCCCGAGGCCGGCGTGCCGTTCGACCAGGTGCTGGAAGAGGTCGGCGAGGCAGCTCTGGCCCACGGGGTGCGGACCTTCGATCCGCGCTGTGTGGCCCACCTCCACAGCCCGACGCTGCTGACTGCCGCGGCGACCGAGCTGGCCATCGGCGCGACCAACCAGTCGATGGACTCCTACGACCAGGCCCCGGCGGCCACGCTGGTCGAGGATCACCTGGTCGGGTGGCTGGCCTCGGCCCTGGGGTTCCCGCCGGCGGCGACCGGGGTCCTGACCGCCGGTGGGACGGCCTCGAACCTGCTCGGCCTCCTGCTGGCCCGCGACCACGCGTCCGCCCGTGATGGCCAGTCGGCGGGTTCCAGCGGCGGGGCACGGCGGGTGGTCGCGTCGGAGGCCGCGCACTTCAGCGTCCAGCAGGCTGCCGCCGTGCTGGGCCTCGGCCGCGAGGCGGTTGTGGGCGTCGCCACCGACGCGTCCGGGCGCCTGGACCTCGCGGCCCTCGACCAGACCCTCGCCCGGCTGGCCGACGACGGCCTGCAGACCATCGCCCTGGTCGGGACGGCCGGCACCACCGACCAGGGGGCCATCGATCCCCTCAGCGGCCTGGCCGACCGGGCTGCCGCGCTGGGGGCCTGGTTCCACGTCGATGCCGCCGTCGGTGCCGCCTTCTGCCTCAGCGACCGGTTGCGCCCGCTCCTCCGGGGCATCGAGCGCGCCGACTCGGTCACCGCCGACTTCCACAAGCTCTGGTGGCAGCCCATCGGCGCCTCGGCGCTGCTGGTGCGGGACCCCGGCCACCTGGCACCCCTGGGCCAGCCCAGCGACTACCTCGACCGTCCGGAGGACGCGGCGACCGGGGTGCTCAACCTGGTCCGTCGCTCGCTGGACACCTCCCGCCGCTTCGACGCTCTCAAGGTCCTGGTGTCGCTGCGCAACACCGGGCGGCGCCGCCTGGGCCGCCATCTCGAGCACCTGCTGGAGCTGACCGCCGCCGCGGCGGCGATGGTGGACCGGCATCCGGATCTGGAGCTGCTGGCGCGACCGTCCACGATCACCGTCCTCTTCCGCTGGCGTCCGGGCGACGACCCGGACGACCCAGACGACGCAGCCCTGGACGAGGTCAACACCGGCCTCCAGCGCCGGCTGTTCGACACCGGGCAGGCCATCATCGGCCGCACCCGCTACCGGGGTCGGGTCGCGCTCAAGCTCACCCTGGTCAATCCCCAGGCCACGACGGCCGACCTGGCCGAGTTGCTGGCCTCGATCGTGGCGGCTGCCAACGAACCGGTGCCGTCGGGGGTCATCGCGTGACCGTCGCCGCACCACCGGAGCCTCCGGCGACGCAGCTCAGCCCGGCCCAGGCGGCGACGGCCGCTGCGAGCGAGACCCTGCTCAACTGCTACCTGCGCGAGAGCAGCGGATGGAGACTCGCCGGCGACGCGGTCGTCATCCCCGTGGCTCGGCGGGGCGCCCAGCTGACGGTCGACGTCGCCTATCGCAGCCCGACCTTCCGGCACCGCTACCGCTGGCCGGCCCGGCTCGTCGCCGGGGGACGGGAGTCGGCGCTGGGCTTCCCGGCCCTGGCCGGGTTGCTGCTCGACGAGCTCGGGCCGGCCAGCGATGGCCCGGAACCGAGCGGCGCACCGACCGAGCTGCTGGCCCGGATGCTCGACAGCCTCCACGCCGTCACCGGCTACCTCGAGCTCCGGCGGGACGACATCGACCGGCTCTGGTCCGCTGAGCACCTGAGCTTCATCGCGTCCGAGCAGGCCCTGTTGCTGGGCCATCCGCTCCACCCCACACCCAAGAGCAGAGGCGAGATGAGCCCCCGGGATCGGGCGATGTACTCCCCCGAGACCCAGGGTCAGTTCCAACTGCACTGGCTCGCCGCACGGCCGGAGGTCGTCCGGCACGCCAGCGCGACCGGCCGTCCGGCACCGGAGGAGAGCGCGACCCTGCTCCGGAGCGATCCCACCGTGGACCCCGACCAGCTCGACGCCCTGCTGGACGGCAGCGGCAACCGGGTGCTGCTGCCGGCCCATCCCTGGGAGCTGGCCTACCTGCGCGCCCGCCCCGAGCTCACGTCGCTGTTCGACGGCGGGGCGGTGGTCGATCTCGGCCCGCTCGGCAGCCCGGTCACGCCGACCACCTCGGTGCGGACCGTCTACCAGCCGGACTGGCGGTGGCAGCTCAAGTTCTCGCTGCACGTGCGGGTCACCAACTCGCTGCGGGTCACGCTCCCCAAGGAGCTCGACCGGGCGGTGGAGGCAGCCCGGCTCGCCGGGACCGACGTCGGTGCAGCGGCTCGCGGCGTCGCGCCGGCCTTCCGCTGCGTCCACGACCCTGCCTACCTCACCATCGTCCACGACGGCCGGGTGGTCGACGGGTTCTCGGTCCTGTTGCGCGACAACCGCTGGCCCCGGCGGCCGGCCGAGGACGGCGACGGGAACGTGACCGCGGTGACCACGCTCTGCCAGGACCACCCGTTCGGTGGGCCGAGCCGGCTCGGACGCATCGTGCTCCGGCGCGCCGAGCGGGACGGGCGGGCGCCCGCGGAAGCCGGCCGGGACTGGTTCGCCCGCTTCTGCGACGTGGCGGTGGTGTCGCTGGTCCGCCTGTACCTCGACCTGGGCCTGTGCTTCGAGCCGCACCAGCAGAACACGCTGCTGGAGCTGGATGCCGACGGCTGGCCCGAGCGCTGCGTCTACCGGGACAGCCAGGGCTACTTCCACCGGGAGGCCGCCCACGCCGACCTGTGTGCCGTCTTTCCCGGACTGGGGGAAGCGACCGAGTCGATCTTCCCCGAGGCGCTGGCCGACGAGCGTCTCGTCTACTACCCGTTCCTGAACCTGACGCTCGGGGTGGTCAACGCGCTGGGCGCGGCCGGCTGTGGCGACGAGGAGGTGCTGCTCGGCGACCTGCGCCGCTGCCTGGAGTCCGAACGGGCCCAGGGCGGCCGCTATCCCGCCACCCTGCTCGACCGGTTGCTCGACGACGACCGCTGGCCCTGCAAGGGGAACCTGCGCACCCGGTTCCACGACCTGGACGAGCTGGTCGGTGCGATCGAGACCCAGTCGGTCTACGTCACCGTCCCCAACCCCCTCGCCGCCACCAGAGGAGCCGTCGGACCGTGAGGCCCACCACCGACACCTGGCAGATCGAGCTGCCCGGAGCGCCCGGCCCGCTGCGGTTCGAGGTCGCCGACCCCGGCCGGCACACGCCGCTGCTCCACGACTGGCTCCGCCGGCCGCACGTGGCCCCGTGGTGGGGCGCCGAGCGGGACGAGGCCCAGACCCGGGCCTACCTGGAGCGCCAGCTGGCCAGCGGCCATCTCGTGCCCTGGGTGGTCTCGGCCGACGGCCGGCCGTTCGGGTACACCGAGACCTACCGGGCGGCCGCCGACCCGCTCGCCGACCACTACCCGCTGGAGGCCACCGACCGCGGGTGGCACGTGCTGGTCGGGCCGCCAGAGCACCTCGGCACGGGCCTCCCCCGGCTCCTGGGCCGTGCGGTGTTCGCCTACCTGCTCAGCGACCCGCTGGTCGGTCGGGTGGTCTGTGAGCCCGACGAGCGGAACGGCCGGATGCTGGCCTTCTGCCGCGCGCTGGGGTTCGACGCCCTGGCCACCCTCGACCTCCCGGACAAGCGGGCCGCGCTGCTGGCCTGCACCCGCGAGGCCCACGCTGCCCGCTGGCCCGACGACCTCGCGGCCCTGACGAGCTCGGCCCCGCCCTCGCCCGCGCCTTCGCCCCCGGCAAAGAGCCCCGGCTCTCACCGAGAGCACGACGTCATCGGGGTGGGGATCGGTCCGTTCAACCTCGGCCTCGCGGCACTGCTCGCTCCCCTCGACGAGCTGGACGCCGTCTTCTTCGACGCCAAGCCGGAGTTCAGCTGGCACGCCGGGCTGCTGCTCGACGGCACCACGCTGCAGGTGCCGTTCCTCGCCGACCTGGTGACGCTGGCCGATCCCACCAGCCCCTACAGCTTCCTCAACTACCTGCACTGCCGGCAGCGGCTGTACCGGTTCTACTTCTACGAGCGGTTCCACGTCCCCCGCCGGGAGTACGACGCCTACTGCCGCTGGGTGGCCCAGCAGCTGCCGTCCTGCCGGTTCGGCCACCGGGTCGTCGCGGTGGAGCCCGCCGACGGCGAACGCTGGTCGGTGCTGGTGACCAGCGTCGACGACCCCTCGACCACCGTCGAGCACCGGGCCGACGCCGTCGTGCTCGGCGTGGGGTCCAGCCCCTCGGTGCCCGCCGTGGCCGTGGCCCACCTCGGTGAGACCGTGCTCCACTCGGCCAGCTACCTGGCGCACCGGGACCGGGCGCTCGCCGCCGCCGCGGTCATGGTCATCGGTTCGGGCCAGAGCGCGGCCGAGATCGTGGCGGACCTGCTGACGCACAGTCCGGGGCGCGGCGCACCTCCGGGCCGTCGCCTGGACTGGTTCACCCGCAGCCGGGGCTTCCTGCCCATGGAGTACTCGAAGCTGGGCCTGGAGCACTTCACGCCCGAGTACACCGCCTACTTCCACCGCCTCCCCCAGCGGCGACGCGACGCGGTGCGGGCGGGCCAGGACCTGTTCTACAAGGGCATCTCGGCCGAGACCAGCGCCCGCATCTACGACGGTCTCTACGAGGCCAGCATCGACGGCGCCGAGCCGGAGGTCGGCTACCGGTCAGCGTGCGAGCTGCAGGGGATGGTCCCCCTGCCGTCCGGTGCGCCCCGCCGGTGGCGGCTGAGCTTCCACCACCTCGACGAGGGCGTGACCTTCACCCACGACACCGACCTCGTGGTGCTGGCCACCGGCTACCGCCCGACCACGCTGCCGCTCGGTGCCGGGTGGGCGGACCAGCTGGTCGAGCGGGACGACCAGGGTCGGCCAGTGGTCGAGCTGGACTACCGCGTCCGGCTGGCCGACCGGGCCAAGTCCACACTGTTCGTCCAGAACGCCGAGCTGCACAGCCACGGCGTCGGTGCCCCCGACCTGGGTCTGGGCGCGCATCGCAGCGCGGTGCTGGTCAACGCGCTGGCGGGTCGCGAGGTCTACCCGGTGCGCGACCGCAACGTCTTCCAGACCTTCGGCGCCCCGCCGACGAACCCGCCCCCGCTCTCCGGATCATGACGCCGCCGGTGGCAGGAGGTCGGGCGGTCGGGCCGAGCTCGGCGCTGGTCGACGTGCTGGAGCCCGAGACGTGGGCCCGAGCCAACCGCGAGCTGCTGGCCAAGATCCTCACCGAGCTGACCTTCGAGGAGATCCTGGCTCCTCAGCTCCTCGGGCCCTCCCCCGGAGTGGAGGGGATGGAGGCGTTCCGGCTGGCCGTCGGCGACCACGCAGCGGTGACCTTCCGGGCCCGGCACCGTCACCTGGGCCACTGGCGGGTCGATCCCGCATCCCTGCGGTGGCTGGTCGACGGCGAGGAGCAGCCGCTGCCCGACGTCGCCGACGTGATCGCCGTCGCGGCGCCCGCCCTGGGCGTGGATGCGTCGACCACGGCCGGCGGCTTGTGCGAGCTGGCCAACACGGTGCTGGCCGACGCCTGGCAGCTCGCCCGGGGCCGGCCCGCGGCCGAGCTGGTCGACCTGGTGGACCAGGACCCGCTCCAGCTCGAAGGCGAGATGCGCGGGCACCCGTGGATCGTCGCCAACAAGGGTCGCCTCGGCTTCGACGCCGACGACCTCGCGCGGTACGCCCCCGAGGCCCGCCAGCCCCTCCGGCTGCAGTGGCTGGCGGCGGCACCCGGCCGGGCCGACGTCCGCGCCGTCCCCGAGCTCGACCACCCCACCGTCGTGCGCGAGCAGGTGGGCGACGAGGTCTGGCACGACCTTCGGCAGCGCGCGGCGGGCGCGGGGCTCGATCCCGACCAGGCCACCTACCTGCCTGTCCACCCCTGGCAATGGCGCCATCGGATCGTTCCCCACCACGCCGCCGACCTCGCCCACCGTCGGCTCGTCCCCCTGGGGGAGATGCCGGCCCGCTATCAGGCCCAGCAGTCGATCCGCACGCTGGTCGACGTCGACCACCCTGAGCGGCGCTACCTCAAGCTGCCGGTGTCGATCCTGAACACCTCCGTGTACCGGGGCCTCCCCCGGCAGCGCACGCTGGCCGCACCCGCGCTGACCGTGTGGTTCCGCGCTCTGACCGGTGCCGATCCGTTCCTGCGGGAGGCCGGGCTGATCCTGCTGGGTGAGGTGGCCAGCGTCAGCGTCGCCCATCGGGCGTTCGAGGCCGTTCCGGACGTCCCCTACCAGCACACCGAGATGCTGGGCGCCATCTGGCGGGAGTCGATCGCCGGCCACCTCCGCCCCGGGGAGCGGGCGATCACCCTGGCCGCGCTGCTCCACCGCGACCCGGCCGGCGTCCCGTTCCTCGGCCCGCTGATCGAGCGCAGCGGACTGGACGTCGCGACCTGGGTCGAGGGGCTGCACCGGGCCACGCTGCCGCCGCTGGTCCACGTCCTCTACCGCTTCGGGGCCACCTTCTCGCCCCACGCGCAGAACTGCCTGCTGGTGCTGGCGGATCACGCTCCGGTGCGGCTGGCGGTCAAGGACTTCGTGGACGACGTGATGGTCTCTGCCGACCCGCTGCCCGAGCTGGTGACGCTGCCGGGCGAGGTCCGTGCGGCCCTGGGCGATGGCCTGGAGGCGCAGCTGCTGGTCCAGTGGATCCAGGGCGGACTGCTGGTCTGTGTCCACCGCTACCTCTCGGAGCTGCTGGAGGACCACTTCGGGTATCCCGAGGCCGCGTTCTGGACGGCGGCCGAGCAGGCGCTCCGGGCCTACCAGGAGCGCTTCGCCGACGAGCTGGCGGAGCGGTTCGAGCTGTTCGACCTCGACGCACCGGCCTTCGTGAAGCTGTGCCTCAACCGGGTCCGGCTGCTCGAGACGGGGTACGCCGACGACGCCGAACGGCCCTCCGCCTCGGCGGTCGGTTGGATCGACAACCCTCTGGAGCTGGTGTGACCACCGGCGACCCGCTGGGAACGGCGGGACCGCTGGGACCGCCGCCCGTGCTCCGCCGGGATCGGGCGGTGTACGAGGAGCACAGCCCCGCCCGGAGCCGCACGATCTGGCTGCGCCCGGTCGACCCGGCCCTCGACGCCGACGTGGCCCTCGTCCACCGCTGGATGCACGAGCCGCACGTCGCGGAGTACTGGGACATGGCGTGGCCCGCCGAGCGGATCCGGGCCTACCTCCAGCACCACCACGACGACCCCACTCGCGCCGCGCAGCTCGGTTGGGTCGACGACGAACCGGTCGGCTACCTGGAGGTCTACGACCCGGCCCACGACCTCCTCGGCGCGCACTACTCCGTCCAGCCCGGTGACATCGGCGCCCACGTGCTCATCGGCAACCGCGACTACCTCGGCCGGTACAGCGTCTCGCTGGGACGGGCCGTGACCCGGTTCCTGTTCCGGCCGCCCGGGGTGGCCCGCATCGTCGGCGAGCCCGATGTCCGCAACCACAAGCTCCTGTCGCTGCTGGCCTTCCTCGGCTACCGCAAGGAGGGCGAGATCGACCTCCCCGAGAAGCGGGCGGCGCTGATGGTGTGCGAGCGCGCGGCCTTCGAACGGCTGGGCTCCCGCCGCCGCAGCCGGACGGGCGACGGCCGTCGGGCAGCCGAGGGGTTCGCTCGGATGGCCGATCCCTCCTAAGGTCTCGGCACGGCGTCGGGGCGCGAGCCCCACCGTCGGCCTGGGGATGGGCCAGACCGAACAGGGGGAACTGCATGTTCGCCAGACATGCACCCGCGGTGGCCCGCGCCGTCGCCGTGCTCACGCTCACCGTCGTGGCCGTGGTCTCGTGGTCCGCTCCCGGCGGTGCCGCGCCCGGATCCACCGGAGCTCAGCGCTACATCGTCGTCCTCGACGACTCGGTCGGATCCCCGGCCGCCGTCGCCCGCCAGCAGACGCTGCGGTTGGGGGCCCTGCTGGGCCCGGTGTTCTCGCACGCCCTGAACGGGTACGTGGCCGAGCTCACGCCGGCCGCTGTCGACCGCCTACGGGCCGACCCCCGGGTGACCGCTGTCGAGCCCGACACCTGGGTCCACATCAGCGACCAGCAGGTCCCGACCGGCGTCCGGAGGATCTTCGCCGACGACAACCCCGTGCTCGACATCGACAGCCAGGACGACGTCCGGGTCGACGTCGACGTCGCGGTCATCGACACCGGGGTCACCCGCCACCCGGACCTCAACGTCGTGGCTCGGGCCGACTGCAGCCTCGGGATCTGCCTGAGCGGCTTCGGCATGGACGACAACGGCCACGGCACCCACGTCGCCGGGACCATCGGCGCCCTCGACAACGGGGTCGGCGTGGTCGGAGTGGCTCCGGGGGCGCGCATCCACTCGGTGAAGGTGTGCCTGGCCACCGGCAGCTGCCTGTCCTCCGCCCTGGTGGCCGGGATCGACTACGTGACCGCCCGGGCGGGCACGATCGAGATGGCCAACATGAGCCTGGGCGGCGCAGGTACCAGCACTGCCGTCGCCAACGCCATCACCCGCTCGGTGAACGCCGGCGTCGTGTACGCCGTGGCCGCCGGCAACGATGCGGCCGACGCGAGCGGCTTCTTCCCGGCCAACCACCCGGACGTGATCACGGTGTCGGCGCTGGCCGACAGCGACGGGGATCCCGGCGGGATCGGGGGCAACCCCGCCTGCCGCCCCCAGAGCCACGACGACGCGCTCGCCGACTTCTCGAACTTCGGAGCCACGGTCGAGGTCGCGGCGCCGGGGGTGTGCATCCTCTCCACCTGGAACGACGGCGGCCTGAACACCCTCAGCGGGACGTCGATGGCGACGCCCCACGTCACCGGCGCGGCCGCCATCCTGGCCGCGGGCACCGGCGATCCGACCAACCGGGCCGACGTGCTGGCCATCCGCCAGCAGATCGTCGCCGCCGGCAACCTCGGGTGGACCGACACGTCGGGCGACGGCCTCCAGGAGCCGCTCCTCGACGCCCACGGCCTCGCCTAGCCGGGCGGCCGCCTAGCCCCGGCCGCCCGGCCCACCACCTCCGCCCGCCGGGCGGCGAGGTCAGTCGCTGGCGGGCGGGGGGCTGGCGTCGGCGACGGCGGCGAGGACCGCCTCGACCGTGAGGTGGCCGGGCGGCCGCAGCGCGGCGGCCGCGTCGTTGGCCAGGCGCTGGACCAGCGCGTTGGCCGGGGTCGGCACCCCATGGAGCCGGCCCAACAGGGCGATCTCGCCGTTGAGGTAGTCGGTCTCGATGGTGCCCAGGCGCCGGCTCAGGCTCTGGGTCGACGAGTCCCCGCCGGGGGACGGCCGGGTGGTCAGCTCACCTCGGCGCTGACGGTCTTCGTCCCTGGTCACGAGCTCGATGCCCGCCGTCGCCAGGCACGCCTCCCCCTCGTCCTGGAGCAGCTTCACCAGCGGGCGCAGCTCCTCGCTCGGCCCGCACAGCGCGAGGGCCGCGTTGGCCAGGTTCATGATCAGCTTGCGGTACTTCCAGCGCATGATGTCCGGCCGGGGCTCGGAGCCGAAGGTCGCCGCCCGGAGGGCCGCCGCGATCTCCTCGGCCATCGGGTCGACCCCGGTCGGGTAGCGGCCCAGGTCGAGCAGTCCGGTGACCGGCGTCCAGTGGGCTTCGACCCGGCCCGGTTCCAGGTGCGCGCTCGGGCACATGACGACCATGCCGTACACGTCGGCGAACGACCGCAGCGCCAGCCGCTCGTTCTCCACGCCGTTCTGGGCGCAGACGACCCGGATGCCGGCCGGCGCGTGCTCGGCGAGAGCCGTCAGAGCCGGGGCCGTGTCCTGGGTCTTCATCGCCAGCATGACGACGTCGCCCGGGGTGAGCTCCAGCTCCGAGGGGTGCGAGACCGTCGGGACGGGCAGCACGGCGACCTCGTCGCCCGCGACCAGCTCGAGACCCCGCTGCCGCAGGATCTCGCCGTGGACGCCCCGGGCGATGAGGGTGACGTCGTGGCCGGCCTGGAACATCCGCCCGCCGATGACTCCACCGATGGCCCCGGCGCCGTAGATGACGAATCGCATCGGTCCTATCTACCGCGCCCGGGCCCTCGGCTCCCATCCCAACCCGAGGCAGCAGCCTGGCCGTCCGAAACTTCGGCAGAAACAGCCAGTCTCCGGCGCTCTCTGCCGAAATTTCGAAGGAAGCTGGGACCTCTTGCCTCGGGCTGGAGCGCCTCGGGCTGGACGGGCTGCGGGACCGGCACGGGTCGCTCAGGGGCGGAGGTCGAGAGCGAAGGTCTGGCCCACGAGGTCGTGACCGAAGCTGTGGTGCTTGTCCTCCTCGACCAGCTGGAACCCGGCCCGCTCGTAGAGCCGCCGGGCGTCGACCAGCACGTCGTTGGTCCAGAGCATGATCCGCTCGTAACCGGCCCGGCGAGCGAACCGGAGGCACTCGTCGATCAGGCGGCCACCGATGCCCAGGCCCCTGGCCCGGGGCTCGACCAGCAGCAGCCGCAGCTGCGCCGTGGTCGGGTCCTTCCGGGTGCAGAAGATGCAGCCAGCCCGCTCGCCGTCGACCTCGGCGATCCATGCGCTGATCCCAGCGGTCGGCGTGGCCGGCCCCGCCCGACCGGTCTGGATCTCGTCGATGAAGTCGGCCACGATCCGGGCCACGAGCGCCTCGAAGGTCTCGTCCCACTGGTACTCCTGGGCGTAGATCGCGCCGTGCCGCTGGACCACCCAGCCGTAGTCGCCGGCCTCCAGCGAGCGGAGGACGACCGTCGCCGGCGGGCCGCCGGACTCGCCCATGATCCCCTGCACGGTCTGCAGCGCTGCCACCAACCGCCGCCGCTGGTCGCCGTCGAGTGACCGCAGCAGCCCGCCGACCTGCTCGGCCGAACGGTGGTCGAGGACGTCGAACGCCGTCCGGCCTGCTGCCGTCAGCCTCACCACCTGGCGGCGGCCGTCGTCAGGCGAACGCTCCCGGAGGATCAGTCCGTCGGCCGCGAACCGGGACAGGAGCCGGCTGAGGTAGCCGGCGTCGATGCCGACCGCTCGCCGCAGCTCCACCGTCTCCAGGCCCTCCTGTTGGGCCAGCTCGTAGAGCAGCCGGGCCTCGGTCAACGAGTAGGGCGTGTCGAGCAGGCCCTCGCCGAGGACGTCCAGGACGCGGGTGTAGAGGCGGGAGAAGGCCCGCACGGCGTGGATGTCTTCGTCGAGCGCCGCGGCCTCGTCAGGCGCACGGTCCACAGCGGTGGCGTTCATCGGCCCACGATGAACCCAGATCGTTGCCGATGTCAACAGATTAGGTGCTCCCGTCAGCTAATCCCGCCTACTTTACTGTCGACGCAGCGCGGCACTTCGGCGCCACTATTGACACAGACGTTTAATTGGTGGATTTTGTTGACTTCACGGCCGGCGTCGGTCCGTCGGCCGACTTACCTTGGGGGACCGAGCATGAGATCCAGACGACATCCCATCGTCGCCTCGCTTGGCACGTTCGTTGCCGGGGCGGCGTTGGTGGTGACGGGACTGGTCGCCACGCCGACCGCGGGAGGCGCCCAGACCAACCCGTTCCAGCGGGGACCAGCACCCACCAACGCCATCCTCGAAGCCGCGTCCGGGCCGTTCGCTGTGGCCTCGATCACCGTCGCCCGCCAGAGCAACTTCGGCGGCGGCACCATCTACTACCCGACCGCGACCAACCAGGGGACCTTCGGCGGGGTGGCCGTGTCACCCGGCTTCCTGTCGCCCCAGGTCGCCTGGACGGGACCGCGGATCGCGTCCCACGGGTTCGTGGTGTTCACCATCGACACCAACACGATCATCGACTTCCCGTCGAGTCGAGCCGACCAGCTCGTGGCGGCCCTGAACTACCTGACCCAGACCAGCTCGGTGCGCAACCGGGTCGACGCCAGCCGGCTGGCCGTCATGGGCCACTCGATGGGGGGTGGCGGAACGCTGGAGGCAGTGCGCGCCCATCCCGAGTACCAGGCCGCGGTCGCGCTGCAACCCTGGGACATCTTCCAGAACTTCAGTGGCGTGCGGGTGCCCAGCATGATCATCGGGGCCCAGAACGACACCGTGGCGTCGGTGACGGCGCACTCCGAGCCGTTCTACCAGCAGATCCCCGCGGCGTCCGAGAAGGCGTACGTCGAGCTGGCGGGCCAGGACCACTTCGTCGGTCTGACCGCCAACACGACTCAGGCCAAGTTCGCCGTCGTGTGGCTCAAGCGCTACGTCGACAACGACACCCGCTACGAGCCGTTCATGTGCCCCCGGCCGTCGGGCCCGACCATCGTCGAGTACCGGGACACCTGCCCCGGCTGAGCCCAAGCCTGCGCGGTGTACCCCGCCGTGCCGGGCACACCGGGACCGAGGCTCGGCGAACGGGCTTCTCGACCGGGTGCCGGCGGGGTACGCACCGGTGGTGACAGGCACGACCCGTTCCCCGTCGGCACCTACGGCGAGGAGCGCACCATGAGCCTGCGCAGCACCAGCGACCAGTGGTGGAAGAACGGCGTCTTCTACTGCCTGGACGTCGAGACCTACCTGGACACCGACGGTGACGGCACCGGCGACTTCGCCGGCCTGATCGAACGGGTGGACTACCTGTCCGGTCTCGGCGTCACCACGATCTGGCTGATGCCGTACTACCCCTCCCCCGACCGGGACGACGGCTACGACATCACGGACTTCGAGCAGGTCGACCCCCGCCTCGGGAGCCTGGGCGACTTCGTGGAGCTGATCCGCACGGCGCGCGACCGCGGCATGCGGGTCATCGTCGACCTGGTCGTGAACCACACCTCCGTCGACCATCCGTGGTTCCAGTCGGCCCGGTCCGATCCCTCGTCCCCCTACCGCGACTGGTACGTGTGGGTCGACGAGCCGCCCGACGATCCCGAGCTGACCGAGACCTTCCCCGGCGACCAGGGCGGGGTCTGGACCTACGACGAGAAGGCCGGGCAGTACTACCTGCACCGGTTCTATGCCCACCAGGCCGATCTGAACATCGCGAACCCGGCGGTCCGCAAGGAGATCGCCCGGATCATCGGCCTGTGGCTGCAG
>Ga0209382_10007582_pt1 | contig 13764 bp, 12 predicted proteins | sample SoiMetdeltSBSDD5_FD_187599 | JGI IMG/M metagenome (GOLD analysis project Ga0209382, IMG submission 187599) | Bulk soil microbial communities from a Populus tree surrounding site in Tennessee, USA - Soil MetaG P. deltoides SBSDD5 (SPAdes) (version 2) | ecosystem: Environmental > Terrestrial >... | reverse complement strand
TCTCTGACTCTCGCAGGCTTCGAAACAAAAGGCCGGAACAAACAAGCAACACCAGGGACAGCGCAACTTGCACGGCCACCATCGCCCCATAAAAACGCGAACGGCGAATGCCGAACGTTGCCGCGGCGTCGGATTTTAGGGCACCTGCAACCGGAACCCGGCCGGCGTGCAAAGCGGGAGCAACGCCGAACAGGATGCCGGTAAAAACGGCGAGTCCGATGGCAAACAGCAACAACCGCCAATCGACCGAAACGTTCGGCGCAAAATTCGACCACTCCGGTGGTGCGAGCCGCAGCGTTGCCTGCTTCAGCCAGACAGCGAACAACACTCCGGCCGCGCCTCCTGTCCCCGCGAGCAAGACGCTCTCGGTGATCCATTGCCGGACCAAACGAAACTTCCCTGCACCAAGCGATTGCCGAATCGCAACCTCGCGGCCTCTCGCCGTTGTACGCGCCATCGACATGCTTGCGATATTCGCGCACGTGATGAGAAGGACCGCGCCCGCCGCGCACATGAAGGCGAGCAGCACTTTCGACACATCTGAGCGCATGTCGTCGGGCAGGTTGCTGGCTTCGACGAGCGTGAAATTTGCGCCGTTACTAGGGTAATCGTGGATAAGCTGCGCAGAGAGCCGCTGAACCTCACTCAAAGCCTGGGCCATCGACACTCCGGGCCTCAGTCGTCCGGTCCCATGCAACCAACCCCAGCCTCGCATGGTCAGTTTTGTCTCGCGTGGGCGTACCATCTGCATCGTCGACAGTGGAAACCACATGTCGGTCGCGAAGGCTCCGAAAGTGCCTGTAAAGGAACCAGGCGCAATGCCGACAACATCGAACGGATGGCCGTTCACGTAAACACGCAATCCCGAAAGATCCGCGGATCCCAGTTTTGAGATCCAGAACTTCTCGCTCACAACAACGACCGGAGTGCTGGAGTCATCGTCTTCGGCAGCAAGCATACGGCCGGCTCTTGGCATCACCTCGAAAACCGAAAAATAGTTTCCGGTGACGATTTCGCCTGGAGCGTCTTCCTGGGTCTCGCCGATGCCGACACCGACGGTGACGTTCTGATGCGCGGCAAGTGCCGCAAAGGAACTCGCCTGATCCCGCATGTCCTTGTAGTTCGGGTACGAGAACGAGTCCAGGCGGCTGTTGTTGTTCCTGAGGCCGTACAGCCGGACGATGGCTCCTTCGTGATGACCGAAAGAAGATCGGAACAGAAGAGCGTCGGCAAAACTGAAGATTGCAGTGTTCACGCCGATTCCGAGAGCGAGCCCTATCAGCGCGATTGCCGTGTAGCCGGGATTGCGGCGAAGCATTCTGTATCCGTACTGCAGATCGCGGCGAAATTCCTCAAGCAGGCCTGCACCACGAATGTCATGGCCGCGTTCCTTCAGTTGAGTTGGATTTCCGAACCGACGCAGCGCGGCAAGACGAGCTTCCTCAGCCGGCATGCCCGATCGCGTGTACTCCTCGGTGAGCATCTCGACGTGCAGGCTCATTTCCTTGTCCATGTCGCGATCGATGGCGGATCCGCGGAACAATGCTTTGAGGCGTGCCAATATCAGCTTCAACATCATTGTGCTCCTTGTTCGATGGACTTCAGGACACGCGCGACCGCCGCCGACAGGCGATCCCAACTCGCCGCCTCTTCATCCATTTCTCTGCGGCCCTTGCGCGTCAACTTGTAGAACTTGGCCTGCCGATTGTTCTCGGACACGCCCCACTCGGATTCGATCAATCCCTTTTGCTCCATGCGATACAAAGCGGGATAGAGCGATCCTTCTTCAATGCGAAGAACCTCATCGGAGAGCTGTTGAATTCTCTGCGCGATCCGGTATCCGTGCAGCGGACCCGCGCTCAATGTTTTGAGTACAAGCAAATCGAGCGTGCCTTGCAGCAGATCGATTTTTTTCATCGCCATAGGGATCCTCCCTCTCCCGCAGGGATAGGGTGCCCGAAGGGCGGAAGAGGGCTAGACAACACGATGTTCAAAATTTCAAACCCTCTCCCGGCGCTGACGCGCCGACCTCTCCCGGAGGGAGAGGGAGCATCTTAAACACATATTGCCTAGACCGTCAAGGTATCTAGACCGTCAGGGTATCGCTAGATTCAGCGGCAGGCGGCGTTCAGATAGCGGGTCAGATCCTGGTGTGACGTTGTGGGTACGATGCGGGCGCGACCGTTGCGGTAATCGCGTACCAGTTCGCAGGTTGTTTTCCAATTCCCCGAAAACGAGTTTTCAAGCCATATCATCGGCGCTCCGGGACGCAATTGTGCCAGGCTGATCCCGCCGCCAACAGTAGCGTCTTTGGCGGCGCTCTCCTGTATCGCTTGCTTGAGCGCTGCGGCTGCTGCCGCGGCCTTCGGCGCAACCTTTTGCGCATTGATCCACGCTTCAAGAGACGGCGAGCGCTTGTTCGTAATCAAACCGGTGTCCTGACACGCTTGCGGTTGAGACACCGTGCGGCCACAAATCAACGGTCTACCTTCGCGGAAACCCGCGGACAACAGCATCACCCCTGTGCTGTTTTTGAAAGGCAACCAAACCGCAAATCCAAACAGGATTTCATCGGCGGGCCGGTCCAGCAGGAAGGAGTTTCGATCGACAAAACTTCCGAACATCTCGCCGTCCACGCTGGTCAATCCAGAAACCGCCACGGCGGTTCCGGAGCCTGCGAAGATTTTCTGCGTTCCGTCGATGTATCCGACTGGACGTCCATCTGCTTCTATAAATGTGGATCGTGAGTCGGAGCCGACGACGATCCCGTCTGCGGCAACGATCGCACCGATGAAGGTCCCGCCCACGCGCCGCTCTTGTGGCGTCGCGCTCAGTGTGAGGCAAAGAAGGATCAGCATGATCAGGCCGAATCGCATTGGACATCTCCCGAGGTCGTATATACCATCAGGCCATGCGACGCCTTCTTGCAGTCTTCATTTTGCTGCTTTTACTTGTGGCCGTTTCCGCCGGCTTTCAGGCCAAGCGTACGACCGCTCCTGCGGCGCCAAAGAGGTATGGCTACCGGGTCGTAAATACCTACCCGCATGATCCCGCTGCGTTCACGCAGGGATTGGAATTTCGCGAAGGCGCCTTATACGAAGGCACCGGACAGACGGGACGCTCATCGCTACGAAAGGTCGATTTGCAGACGGGAAAGGTTATTCAACAGATTCCGTTGCAGTCGAAATACTTTGGCGAAGGCATCACGGTGCTGAACCGGCAAATCGTTCAACTGACATGGGTCACCCACATCGGATTTGTTTACGACCAGTCTTCATTTCGATTGATACGAGATTTCAACTACACCGGTGAGGGCTGGGGCCTGGCCAACGACGGCACCCAGATCTACATGAGCGACGGTACTCCGGAGATCCGAATTCTCGATCCGACAACGCTCGAGGAAAAGCGCAAGATCACCGTTCGCGACGGCGGCATACCGGTCAAGATGCTCAACGAATTGGAATACGTTCGTAGCGAACTCTATTCCAACGTCTGGCAGACGGATCGCATTGCGCGCATCTCCCTGACTGACGGCACTGTGACCGGGTGGATCGATATGGCCGGAATCCTCACACCGCAAGAACGAATGAAAGTCGGACCGGACGGCGTCCTCAACGGCATCGCCTTCGACCAGCTCGGTAACCGGCTTTTCGTGACGGGTAAGCTGTGGCCCAAGCTCTTCGAAATCCAAGTTATCGATAAGAAATAACCACAGGCGAGCAAGGCTCCCCTCCTGAAACAGGAGGGGAAGACGCGAGCGATTGTTTTTGATCGCGAGCGGCGGGGTGGTCGCTCACACATCAGCAGCCGGGGTGCTGTGCGGCCGATTATGTGTGAGCGACCACCCCGGCGCTTCGCGCCACCCCCTCCTGTTCCAGGAGGGGAGCTTTGCTCGCCGACACACCTTGATACAATCATCAACGTGAATGGCGTTTCGATTCTGGGCATACCGCACGACGAGAATTCGTCTTTCCTGAAAGGCGCGGCAGAGGCTCCGCCGAAAATCCGCGCGGAATTGTTCTCCGACGCGAACAACCTTTACACCGAAACGCGTGTGAACCTGGCAACGCCAGGTCTGATCGTAGATCACGGCGACATCGATTTCCCGCCTGACCGCGATTCGTGGGATGTGATTGGAACGAAGGTTAGCGAAGTCCTGAACGAAGGACGTCCTTTGATCTGCCTCGGAGGCGATCATGCGATCAGTCATCCGATCGTGAGAGCCGTACGGCGCAAGCATTCCAAGCTGACGTTGCTTCACTTCGATGCGCATCCGGATATTTATGACGATTTTCAGGAAAACCCCCGATCGCATGCGTCGCCGTTCGCGCGCATCATGGAACAGGGACTCGCCGACAGACTCATTCAGGTCGGTATTCGAACCGCAACGGCGCACCAGCGCGAGCAAATGCAACGCTTCGGAGTTGAGGCTTTCGAGGCGAGCAGTTTCAGGGACGATGTGCGATTGGAATTCTCCACGCCGGTTTACATCTCGCTCGATATCGACGCTATCGATCCCGCGTACGCGCCCGGGGTATCGCATCGAGAATCCGGCGGGCTGTCACCGCGACAAATTATCCGAATCATTCAATCGATCCGCCCGGCAATCGTCGCCGCCGATATTGTCGAATACAACCCGCGCCGCGATATCGCCGACCTGACGGCTTCCGTCGCATCCAAACTGCTGAAGGAAATCGCGGGCATGATGGTGACTAATTCGTGAAAGCCGCATTGTTCGCGCTGGCCGCTCTGGCGCTCGCGCAGTCTGCGCCTGCGCCACAACCGACGCGAGTCTCCGGCATCGTGGTGCGCACCGACGGCAAAACCCCGATTCCGGGAGCACGGGTCGTGCTGGCGTACATGTCTTCTTCGCCTAGCGAAGACTACGCCACACTCAGCGGTCCAGATGGGCGATTTGCGCTTCAGAACATCATCCCCGGCCGCTATGTTCTGCGAGCGACATCGCGTGGGTTTATCGAGAGCGCATACGGATCGAAACGTCCAAAGCGTCCCGGAGCGGAACTTGATATCTCGGCAGGACAGACTCTCGAGAATCTGACAATTCAGATGACCACAGGCTCGGTTATCTCCGGCCGGGTTTACGACGACACCGGACGTTTGCTTCCTGACGTCACGGTTCAAGAGCAATCCAGCCCCGCTACGATCCCGACGGCCGCCGCACAGCGAGCATGGTCCTCAACACGCGGACGAACGACATCGGTGAGTACCGGCTGTACTGGGCATCGCCCGGAAGCTACTACATCGCGGCGACTGCACCGGAAATGTATCCTTCCAATCCTTCCGATCGAAACAGGGTGATCGACGAACAATACAGCGGGGCCCAATACGTCTTCCGTCCAACGTTCTATCCCAACGTGCTCGACGAAGCGCAGGCCAGTCCCCTTGCGGTTGAAGCGGGCGTCGAAATGAGCGGCATCGACTTTGTCCTCGCGCGACAGCCGACGGTCCGTGTCAGTGGACGCATTGTGAATGCGGCAGGTGCGGCCCTGGCTGGCAGAAGTGATCTGGCCCTCGTGACGTCGCGCGATGGCTGGGTGAGCCTTTTGTCCATGTCATCTGTCTCCTCTAATTCAAAAGGTGAGTTCACGTTCAAAGCCGTACCAGCGGGCAGCTACACGCTATTCGCGGACGGACCGTCCGGACCAGTACGAAGCTCCGGCGAGGCCAAAATTCAAGTCGGCGATCGAAACGTGGCCGATTTGACGGTCCGCGTCGAGCCATTCGTTCCGACGCGAATAATGGGGCAGGCGGAGTTCGAGTCTGCACGCCCGGTTCAACCCCTGAACTTAAGCTTTAACAGCCTGGACCCAGTAGATCGGGCACGGTTTGCAACAATGATCAATGCCGCAAAATTCGAAGTGACGTTGCTTGAACCTGCGACTTATCGGCTGGCTTTGAACAGTGCGGAAGAGGGCTATTTCTTGCGTTGGGCGCGCAGCGGCTTGCGTGACGTCCTGCGTGATGGGCTCGACGGTCGAACGGGCACGCCGGAGCCTTTGGAAATCATGATCGGAAACACCAACAGTGTCGTGGAGGGCAGCGTTTCGGACGAGGGCCGGCCCGCAGTCGCGGCACAGGTCGTTCTCGTGCCTTCGGATCGCCGTATGAGGATCGATCTTTTCCGGTCCGCAATCACCGATCAGGTGGGCCGCTACGCCTTCAAAGGCGTTGCGCCCGGTGATTACAAACTTTTCGCCTGGGAGGACATCGAACCGTTCATTTACTTCGATCCAGACTTCCTGGAAAAACACGAACCGGCCGGCACACCCATTCACGTTGAGCAAAACCAATCCGTGAGCGCGAATCTTCGGGTTATTCCCTAAAACCGGGCGTGGGGAATATTTTCAGATCGCGATCATAGGAGATTGCACAAATCCACAATGCAGATTGTAGATTCGAGATTCCAAGATTTTCATTTCGGCAGACGTTGAGTCCACCGCCTTCTCCTCAATGAAAATCTTGGAATCTCGAATCTACAATCTGCATTGTGGATTTGTGCAATCTCCTATGATCGCGATTTGAAAATATTCCCCACACGTCCATACAACCTTTTAACGCCCGCGGCGCACTCATTGTTCGGAGGATGCACCTATGATTCGGATTGTGAGCGTTGCACTATTGGTGGGAGTGAGTATGGCTGGACTTCTGGCGCGGGCGCAGACACCGGCGAAAGCTTCCGGCGGAGTATTCATTCTTCTTTTGCACGAGGACGGCAGCTTCAAAAACCTGCCCGACAAGGAAGCGCAGATCGCCGAGTATCGGGAATGGGCGGACAAACTGGGTAAGGCCGGCCAGTTGGTGGATGCGGCCAAGCTCCAGGACAACGGAATGATTGTCGAATCCAAAGGACAGCGCAAGGTGACACCTGCCGAGCTGCCCGGCACGGGAAATGGGGTTGCCGGCTACTTTGTCGTCCGCGCGCAGGACTACGATGCCGCCGTCAAGCTGGCACTGACGTGCCCGCACGTGAAATACGGCGGCCGCGTGATCGTGCGACAACTGGAACAAGGCAAATAGTGCAATCCGAAAACGAGGACCGGCGGCTGGTTGCAGCGTTTCTTCAGACTCGCAGCGAAACGGCGTTCCTCACCATCTATCGGCGACACACGCGTAACCTGTATTCGCTGGCCCTGCGGCTACTCGACGGCAGGACTGCCGATGCGCAAGACGTGATTCAGGAGACCTGGCTGAGGGCGATGTCTTCGATTCACGCCTTCGCCTGGCAGTCATCGCTGCGCACGTGGCTGTGCGGGTTTGTGGTGAACTGCGCTCGAGAAGCCATTCGACGGCAGACACCAACACTGGAAGCACCGCACGAATCGCCCAGCGCGCCTCAACCATCCCGTGATGCTGCCATTGACGTTCGACGCGCCATTGCGCTCCTGCCGGAAGGATATCGAACCGTCATCGTGCTGCACGATGTGCAGGGATTCGCACATACAGAAATCGCTGAAATGCTCGGTATCGAGCCAGGCACTTCAAAGAGCCAGCTGTTCAATGCGCGGCGCGCGATGCGATCGTTGATGCAGGGAGGAAGTTTTGAACACTCCAGACGATGATGAACTGAGTCCGTCGGAACAAGAACAAATGAAGAAACTGGCGGTGGAGTCCGAACCACCTGCAATGCTCGAGAACCGCGTGCTGCATGCGATGCAGGCGCGAGGAATTGTAAGAAAGCCGTCCTGGATCCGAACACTCGCTGCTGTCGCAGCCGCAATCACATTGTTCGTTGCGGGTGTTATTGCGGATCGGTACTGGCCAACGCGGTCTTCAAACGACTCGCGTCCTCAGTTCGTATTGATGTTGTACGAAGACGCCCGTTACGAAACCGCATCACCGGCGGAACTGCCAGGACGAATAGCGGAATACGGCCGCTGGGCAACATCGCTCGGTTCACAGAACTATGTGAGAGGCCAAAAACTCGTGGAGAGCGAATCGACCGTTTCGCGAACTGGCATTGTCGGCCCCGCCTTACCGTCTCAGAAGGACGGCAGCGTTGCCGGATACTTCATTATTCGTGCCGCGGATGAGGAAGAAGCGGCTCGAGTGGCGTCCACGTGCCCACACGTTCGCTATGGCGGTCTGATCTCGGTGCGAGAGGTCGAACGCTAATTCAAGATTCCCGCAAGGCGCGTAGCGGATCGATCCGAGATGCGCGGCCCGATGGTATTGCCGCAGCCAGCAGTGCAACCAAAGCCAACAGAATGGCAACACCGGCGTAAACAACAGGATCTGCCGGATCGATTCCGAATAACATCGAACTGATCCATCGCGTCAGCAGCAACGCACCCGCCACGCCAACCCCGATGCCGATCGTCGCGATCGTGCCAACCTGGCGCACAACCATGGCCAGAACCTGCCGTCGTGTAGCGCCAAGCGCCATCCGTACACCAATCTCTCGTGTCCGCTGCGTCACGATGTACGACATCACGCCGTAAAGCCCGGCGGCCGTCAAAACGACAGCGAGAACAGCGAACACCGAAACTAGAATGAAATTCAAGCGCCGGGGCGCAACCGATTCCGCAATCATGTCATCGAGCCGAACCATACTGCCGACCGGTTGCTGTGGATCGAGTTCGCGCACGGCTGCACGCAGGAAAGGCGCTATCGTCCCGATGTCGGACGACGAGCGAATGACGACGGTCATTCCAAGTCCGAAACCGGAGCCGAGCGAATCGAAACCCTGCAGCTGTGGGATATATGCCTCCGGCTCAGGATCCTTTTCCAGCCCGAAGTGCCTGACGTCACCAGCGATTCCGATGATTTCCAGCCAGCGCCTGGGCGACCCGAAACTGATCCGTTGGCCGATCGGATCTTCGCCCGGCCAGTAGGCGCGGGCCGCAGCTTCGTTGATGATCACCACATCTCGCGAGCCATTGTCGCGTTCAGTGAATTGACGGCCGCGAATTAGCGGAATTCCCATCGCGTTCAAATAATCGGTCGATACCATCCGCGGATGCGCCCTGATCGGAGTCTGCGATTCGAAGGTGCGGTTTTCGAATTCCAGATCCAATCTGGAATCCTCGCCGCTAAAGGGCAGCGCCGCAGTTGCCGCGACCGCCTTTACGCCCGGCGTGGCTCGAAGCCTTGCGTAAAGGTCCTGATAGAACTGAACGGCGCGAGCCGCGTTGGGATAGCGCCGCGAAGGAAGAGCGATTTCGGCCGCCGTTATCTCGTCCGAACGAAACCCGGGAGAAACATTCGTCAGCCGGTAAAAACTCAAGATCAGGAGCGAGGCTCCGACGAGCAAGATGACCGACAACGCCAGCTCGGCGACGACAAGGCCGGACCGCAGCCGCAGCGTTTGCCGGCCGCCGCTGGCTCCTCTGCCGTCCTCGTTCAATGCCGCTGAAACATTCTGCGACGAACTCATGAACGCGGGCACTGCGCCAAACACAAGCCCCGTCACAATCGTTAAAGCAACGGCCGCGACCAGAACCGGAAAGTCGATCGCCAGCTTGTCGAGGTTCGGCAGGCCGGAAAATTGCGCCGGCATGAGTTTACGGAAAGTGGTCAATCCCAAGGCTGCCAGGGCAATGCCCGCGGCACTTCCGGCGAAGGACACGACCAGACTCTCGGTCAACATCTGTTGAACCAGACGCGACCGGGACGCGCCGACCGCGCGTCGAACCGAAAGTTCTCTCTGCCGCACCGACGCTCGCGCCAGCAGCAACGTCGCCACGTTCGCACAAGCGATCAGGAGAACGAGTGTCGCGGCCGCAAGCAAAACCAGCAGCGCTCCGCGTACGTCGCCCACGAGCGTTTCGTGTAAGGAACGTAAATTGGGACCGTGCCCCGTGTTGTTGTCGGGATACGCCTCACTCAACCGGGCGCCTATCGCCGCGAGATCTTCTTTTGCGCGCAGCATCGAGACCTCCGGGAGCAGCCGTGCGACGATTTCAAGGAAATGTGCTCCCCGCAGCGTGCGATCTCTGTCGCTCAGAGCGAGTGGGGTCAGAATATCAAACGGCGTTTTCCACCACAGCCCCGGTGGAAGTACGCCGATGATTTCGTAGTCGTTACCATCGAGACTGAGCTTGCGGCCAACGGCTTGCGGATCCCCGCCAAAACGGCTTCGCCACACCGAGTCCGTTAAAAGAACCACGCGATGCCGCCCGAATGTTTCTTCTTCCGGCTGAAAATCACGCCCCTGTGCCGGCATCAGACCCAGTACACGAAGGAATCCAGGAGATGCCAGGACACCCCGAAGCCGGTCAGGTTCTCCCACGCCCGTCATGTTCCAGGTTGTTCCCATGTACGCGGCCATGTCGGAAAACGAATGGTTTTCCCGCCGCCAATCGAAATAATCCGCGGGCGATACCGGTCCGAACATCCGGCCTTCACGCGGCCGCTGTTCCGCAACGAACATGATCTGGGCGGAATCCGGGTACGGCAGTGGACGCCACAACACCGTGTTCACGACGCTGAAGATTGCAGTATTTGCACCGACACCCAACGCGAGTGCGATTAGCGCGACAGCAGTGAAACCAGGCTGCTTCCACAACATGCGTAGCGCAAAAGCGATGTCCTTCTTAATCGGATCCAACATCGAATCTCTCCTTCGAACTTCATCGCGAATTGGCGGCAGTGGCCTGCCCCGCACCTTCAACTCCCAGGCGAAGCGCAGAGCCAGCCGCGCGGCCGTCCACAAAACCCATGCCCTCGCGCGTAACCCGCCATACCTCCGACGCTTGATTTCGTGCTCTTCCTGGAGATCGCCGGCCACAGATTCACGGAGGTCGCGAGGCAACAATCGGAGAAACAACATCCAGATCATGCGAGCTTCGCCTCAAAACCCCGCCACAGGCTCACCAGGGCTCGGCGGCTCTCTTTCAGCGCCTCGATTGCGACAGGCCGCAAGGTGTAGTACCGTTTGGCGCGACCGCCACGCTCTGCCGTCGGCTCGCCCAGCCGCGACTTGAGAAATCCCTTCGTTTCCAGACGGTCGAGTGTGATGTAGATCGAACCGCGTGATACGTCGCGGCCCGTGTGGGCGAGAATCTCTTCGCGCACTGTCACCGCATACGCGTCATCACCAAGACGTAAAACAGCCAGAAGAACCATGTGCTCGAATTCACCGATGGAATCAAATGCTGACATAGTAGGCAATATATACACGAAATCGACAAACTTCGGCAAGAGGTCACGTGTCAGACACAATCTTCTTGAACGGTGGACTTCTATGTTCTTCAATAGGCGCGGCAAAAGGGCATGACCGTCGCAAAAAAAGTCACATCTCTTCTACTTCTTCTGACGCTCGGTTCCATCATGGGCATTCTGACCTTCGTGCTGTACCTCGCCAGGACGAGTTCCGACGCCATTTTTCTGATGGCGAACATCATGGAGGTCAGGCTCTTGCAGCAACTTCAGGTCATGACGCTGAAGATTCGGACCGGAGAAGATGATGTTCGGCCGCTACAAGCCGAGATCGTCAAGGAATTCGATGGGTTGGTCACCGCTATGGAGTCCGGCGGACGATCCGTCCGCGCAGGTTACCGGCCAAACGCTTTGTCGCTCTTGGGCCGCCTGTATGAAATCTCAATGCGGCAAGAGCTTGACGTTCTGGACAGCACACGGCAGATCGTGCGTGTTTTGAACGAAGAATTACCTGAGCCGGTACCGGCCGTTCGCGACCGGGCGATAGCGCTCGGGGAAGTGTGGAAACGGCTGGAAAAACCGCTCATCCAGATCGCTGTAAAACCTCTGGATGACAGCCACGCTCGGGCCGCTTACGACATTGCCAGAGTCGAAATCGATAAAGCAAATGAAGCTTCTCGCGCTTTGACGGTCGCTATTGTCATTCAGGTTGAAAACCAACGTTTCAGAACTCTGGCCGCGTTGGCCGGCATCGGACTGTTCTCGGTCCTGTTGTTTGTGCTCGGGGTGATATTCGCCCGCCGCTACATTTCAAAGCCGATCGAAGCCATGCATGTGGCGACCGACCGGGTTCTTCATGGCGACTTCTCACATCGCGTACCTATCGTATCGAACGACGAGATTGCCGTGCTTGCAAAACGATTCAACGCGATGCTCGATGAGGTGAACCGGTCCGTTCTGCGGTATCGGGAGTTATTTGAAAATGCCCACGACTTCGTCTACATCGCCGGCATCGATGGACAGTTCTCGGCCGTGAACCGAGCCGCCGAGTCGATCAGCGGCTATAGCCGCCAGGAACTTCTTCAGAAGCGACTCGACGACATCGTGGCCCCCGATCAGTCCGACGTTGCGACACGAATTCGTGAAACGATCTCGTCGGGCAAACCCGAAGCCGCATTTTACGAACTGGATATCATTCGTAAAGACGGCAGCCGGGTGACGCTCGAAAACAGCGTCTGGCCGATGCATGACGGCGACAGGACCGTGGGTTTCGAAGGAGTCGCGCGCGACGTCACCGAACGCAAACGTTTGCAAGAGCAGTTACGCGTGGCACAAAAGCTCGAAGTCGTCGGCCGCCTGGCGGGTGGGATCGCGCATGACTTTGGGAATATTCTGACGATCATCAACGGCTACTGCTCAATGATATTGAGCAGTGGCGTCCAGGATACAGAACTGCGAAACGAGGTTCTCGGAATTCAAGCCGCGGGACAACGAGCCGCCTCGCTGATCCGGCACCTCTTGACGTTCAGCAAAGTGCAGATCGTGCGACCGCGCCTGATCGGCGTTGATTTGGCACTGGCCGAGATGAAAGATGTTCTCCAGCGACTTGTGGGCGAAAACGTTCAGCTGAATATCATCGTTCACGAGAACATCGGTTCCATTCGCTTCGACCCTACTCAATTGGAACAGGTCATTGTAAACCTGGTTCTGAATGCGCGCGATTCGATGCCTTCTGGCGGCCGAATATCAATAGATGCGCGCGTTTCTAATGAGCAATGGGTATGTATTACCGTGACGGACACCGGTCACGGCATGTCGCCTGAAGTTCTCTCGCAGATCTTCGAGCCTTTTTTCTCTACCAAGGAACAAGGCACCGGATTAGGCCTGTCCACGGTTCACAGCATCGTTCAACAGGCTGGCGGCAGTATCAAAGCTTCCAGCGAACCTTACCTGGGCACGACGATCACCGTCTTATTTCCTCGAGTCGACGATTCGCACGACTACCCTACCGCGTCGACACACCGATCGGTAACCAAAGGAACGGGCACGATCTTGCTCGTCGAAGACGAGGACGAGGTGAGGCTACTGATCAAACAAATACTAAGCGCGGCCGGCTACGCCGTTCTCGAAGCGATCGATCAAGGCCACGCGGTGGAAATCTGTCGAAACCTGACTCAGTCGATCGATGTCATGTTGACCGACGTTGTGATGCCTCGCATCAGCGGTCCGCAACTGGCCGCCGAAGTCCGCAAGATCCGGCCCGATTTGAAAGTGATTTACATGTCGGGTTATCCACGCGATCGCTTCGACCAGGACGGCCATCGTGACATTCTGCATTTCATCCAGAAACCTATCGCGCCTGAAGACCTTCGCGTGCTGGTGCGCGACGTGATCGACGGCGCAAAGAATCAGCCGGCCGCGTCTGCGCCGTGAGGTCCGCGCTCCCTTTAATCCGGCATGACATCGACCTCAACGCGAGACGGATAACGGGCGCTATGGTAGATCCGGTGCGTCTGCGCACGGAAGTCCTGAGGCTTTGCCAAGAAAATATTCGGCACAAACGTCTGCGGGTTCCGGTCGTAGAGAGGAAACCATGTGCTCTGGATCTGCACCATGATCTTGTGCCCTTTCAAAAACCGATAAGCC